>Ga0256835_1000368_pt1 | contig 34269 bp, 29 predicted proteins | sample PIR30metaG_FD_185972 | JGI IMG/M metagenome (GOLD analysis project Ga0256835, IMG submission 185972) | Hydrothermal vent microbial communities from East Pacific Rise, Pacific Ocean - PIR-30 | ecosystem: Environmental > Aquatic > Marine > Hydrothermal vents | place: Pacific Ocean: East Pacific...
CAAGATGGAAGGAACACCTTTTGGCAATGGATCACCTGAGAGAAGGAATAGGTCTCAGAGGATACGGACAGAGAGATCCATTAGTGGAGTACAAGAGAGAGGGTTTTTTTATGTTTGAAAAGACAATGAGAACAATTGAGGAGGAATCAGTAAGGGATCTCTTTTATTTTACACCGGCTCCCGAAGAAGAAATTGAAAGAGCTCAAAAACAAAAATTCAAAATAAAAGGTACATTACCATCTTCAAAAAAGAAAAAGAAAAAAAAGAGGAGATAGGAGGTCTTTATGATAGAATTTCCGATAAAAGAAGGTTTAACCTTTGATGATGTTCTACTTCTGCCGCAGAAATCAGATGTTTTACCGGCAGAAACAATATTAACAACAAATTTTACAAAGAATATAAAAATTAATATTCCCATATCTTCTGCAGCAATGGACACCGTGACAGAAGCAAGAATGGCAATAGCCATAGCTCAGCTTGGCGGAATTGGCGTAATTCATAAAAACCTGCCCATAGAGGAACAGGGAGAAGAAGTAGATAAAGTAAAAAGATCGGAAAGCGGAATGATTGTTGACCCTATAACAATAACCCCTGATGCAAAAATCTACGATGCATTAAATATAATGGCAAAATACAGAATTTCCGGAATCCCTGTGGTTGACGGAACCGGAAAATTAGTAGGAATAATCACAAACAGAGACCTAAGATTTGAAAAAAATCCTGACAAAAGGGTTGATGAACTTATGACAAAAGAGAATCTGATAACCGTGCCGGTAGGGACAACCCTTGATGAAGCTGAAAAAATCTTACACCACAACAGGATAGAAAAGCTGTTGGTGGTCGATGACAAATTTAACCTTAAAGGGCTCATAACAGTTAAAGATATCTCAAAAAGGAAACAATTTCCAAATGCATCAAAGGATAAGTTGGGAAGGCTTCTGGTTGCTGCAGCAGTTGGCGTTGGAGCAGATGCTCTTGAAAGATCAAAATACTTGGTTTCAAAAAAAGTTGATATACTGGTTATTGACACAGCTCACGGGCATTCGGTAAAGGTCCTTCAAATGGTGGAAAAGCTTAAAGGCGAATTCCCCGATGTTGATATTGTGGCAGGTAATATTGCAACCGCTGAAGCTGCAAAGGATTTAATTGAAAGGGGTGCAGATGCTGTAAAAGTAGGTGTTGGTCCCGGTTCTATTTGCACAACAAGAGTAGTGACTGGAATAGGGGTACCACAGATTACAGCAATAGCTGATGTTTATTCAGTAACAAGAGAATATGATATACCCTTGATAGCAGACGGAGGGATAAAATTCTCAGGTGATGTGGTAAAGGCACTTGCAGCGGGAGCGAGTTCAGTTATGATAGGAAGTCTTTTAGCCGGAACGGATGAAAGCCCGGGAGAAATTATTCTGTTTCAGGGAAGATCCTACAAACAGTACAGAGGAATGGGCTCATTAGGAGCTATGAAAAAAGGAAGTAGAGATAGATATTTTCAGGATGAAAAACTATCAGAGGCAAAATTGGTGCCGGAAGGAGTTGAAGGTAGAGTCCCATACAGAGGCTCAACAGCTCAAATCATTCACACAATAACAGGAGGGCTTAGGTCCGGCATGGGATACATCGGCGCAAAAACACTTAAAGATTTAAGACAGAGAGCAAAATTTATTAAGATAACATCAGCTGGGCTCAAAGAATCCCATGTCCATGATGTTATAATAACAAAAGAAGCTCCAAATTATAGGATAGAATAATGAAAAAAATTATAATTTTTAGTTTTATATTGCTTTTCACAATCATCCTAATGGCAGAGGAAAATACTGCCATAAATCTTAATTTCGGAAAGTTTTCCATAGTGGAAAGTCTTGAAAGTTCATTTTTGTACGAATATCAACCGATAACCGGAAACGGAATAGGGATAAAGGTAAAAAGATTCAAAAAGGATGGAATAAGAAGTACTTTCTACTCGGTTTATGCTTTAAGGATTTTTGACCTTAGAGGCGGAGGTATGTGGAAACAAAAAGAGGATGACTATCCGACAAAAGCCTATGTAAAACTACATCAGATAAATTTCAGCTATTCTGTGATTTTAAATATCCTTCCGTCTTTTGTCGTAACACCTTATATAGGAATAGGAGTAGGCGTAGGAGTGGCAAAATTTGAAGGGAGCAGATTTTATATTGATCATTGGCAGGAGCATAATGAGGATTATAAATATCAGGCTTTGATTCCAGTAATAAAATTTCCAATTGGAATATCTATTCGTCCTAAAAACAATATAGAGATAGAAATTGAGGGAGGATTTGAGAACGGATTTTACATATCATGGGGTACATCTTTTCTGTTTTAATCAAGCTCTCGGGTGAAATTTTTTGTATATCTTTTTTATTCTTTTTCTTGAAATAAAAGTATAAATCTCAGTGGTTGAAATCTGAGAATGCCCCAATAGAATCTGAACCAATCTAAGATTGGCACCTTTTTCAAGCAAATGGGTAGCAAAAGAATGTCTTAAAATATGGGGTTTTATTTTATCCTCGATTCCAACCATTCTTCCGTACTTTTTTAGCATTTTCCATATATATTGTCTCGTAAGTTTGTCACCTCTCGCATTTAAATAAAGATAGGGAGAAACCCTCCCCTTTAAAAATTTTTCCCTTCCTTCTTTCAAATACTTTAAAAGCCATCTTTTTGCTTCATCTCCAAAAGGGACAATTCTTTCCTTATTGCCTTTACCAATAACAGTTATAAAGCCCATATCAAGATTAACTTTATCCACTTTTAAATTAACAAGCTCAGAAACCCTTATTCCCGTGGAATACATAAGCTCTATAATAGATTTATTCCTTAATCCACCTCTTTTGGAGACATCGGGAAGTTCCAGAAGTTTTTCAACCTCTTCTACAGTAAGATACTCTGGCAAATTTTTCCACAGCTTTGGCTGACTTATGAAAGAGAGTGGATTTGTCCTAATCCTTCCGGTATATTGCAAATATCTAAAGAATGATTTTAAGGCAGAAAGATTTCGAGCAACTGACCGGTGACTTATCCCATCAGCAATAAGTTTTATAATGTATTCGGAAACATCCCTTTCTTCAATTTTATCATAACCCTTATTCACAAGAGTGAAAAATTTGTAAAGATCCCTCCCATAAGATTCCACAGTATTTAAAGATAACCCTTTTTCCAATTTTAAATAAGAAAAATATTCTTTTAAAATATCCTCGTTCTTCACTGCAAATAAGGGTTTTCTTCCCTTTCAAATCCTACCGTTGTTTCATCCCCATGTCCCGGAAGTATAACAACTTCATCAGGTAAGCTTAGTATTTTCCCCTTAATAGATTTTATCAGAGATTCAAAATCTCCTCCCGGCAAATCAGTTCTTCCGATTGTTTCATAAAAGAGAGTATCACCGGTAATTAAATAGGGATAAAAGTAAAGAGAAACACTCCCCGGAGTGTGACCCGGAGTGTGAAATACAGTAATTTCATTCCCATTAAGTTCAATAATATCCCCATCTTCTAAGAAACTATCCGGAGAGAATTTTCTAAATTTGAAATCTCCTTCATTTAGAGGGCTTAAATAAATCTTTTCATCCTTCTTATGAATAAAGAAAGGAATATTAAACTCCTTTTTCAGAACTTCCACACCCTCCACATGGTCAAAGTGGCCATGGGTCGCAATTACCATTAAAGGTTTTATCTGCATGGATTTAATCTTTCGTGCAAGCTCAAGAGCATCTCTTCCCGGATCAACTATAATAGCCTCTTTACCGGAAAAAAGCATATATGTGTTCACTCCCAAACCTGAGTTTACCAGTTTATCAATATAAACACTCATCTGTCTCTTAACTCCGGTATTATATTCATTATGGCAAGTGCTTCAAAGCTTTTGTAAGGGATAAGTTTGGCTTTAATTTTTTTAATATTAATTTTTGAAAAGAAAGGATTACTATTAAAAAATTCCTCAAAAAAGCTCTTTTTTCGAGGGAAAGTTTTTATCCCATAATACTTTCCCAATTTTGCAAGATTTGAAGCTTCTTTTATGGCAACATCAAGGCCACCAATTTTATCTACAAGTTTTAGTTTGAGAGCACTTCTACCGGTCCACACTCTTCCCCTTCCTATTGAATCCACTTCTTTTAAAGAGAGCCCCCTTCCTTCTGAAACAACCTTTAAAAATTTATTATAAAAACTCTCAATGTTTTTATAAAGCAGTTTTCTCTCTTCAGGGGAGAACTCTTCGGTGGAACTGAATATGTGAGCATACTTCTCTTTCTCAACTCTTTCAACATTAAATCCCAATTTATTATAAAGTCCCTTTAAAGAAAATTTTCCCGCTATAACTCCAATTGAACCCGTTAAGGTCAAAGTGTGAGCCACTATTTTTTTTGCTCCCATGGAAATCCAGTAACCACCGGAAGCTGCAAGATCACTCATTGAAACCACCACAGGTTTCTTCTTTGACGCAAGTTTAAGCTCTCTCAAAATTTCATCCGAAGCCACACCGGAACCTCCCGGAGAATCCACTCTTAAAATTATTGCTTTTACCGAAGAATCCTTTTTAGCTCTTCTTATTGCAGAGATTAAAGTTTCAGAGCCTAACATCTCGCCGTAAAGAGGATTATATCCACTCTGGCCACTTTCAATTTGTCCATAGGCAAAAATTATGGCAATATTTCGTCTTTTAGGATAAAACCTTTTTCCATAAAGATATGAAGAAAAAGAAACTCTGTTTATTTTTTTATAAGGGTTAAGTTTATTGTACGGCTTTGAAATATCATCTATAATCTGATCATAATAAGCGATAGAATCAATAAGAGAGAAATCCTTTGCCTCTTCAGGTGTTAAAAACGGATGATTAAATATCCTTTTTATATCCTCCTTGTTAATTTTTCTATTTTCCGAAACAACTTTTAGAAAATAACTTGAAAACTCATTCAATAAATACTCCATTTCTTCTCTGTGCGCAGGAGTTAGTTTATCTTCTGTGAAGAGATTTGAAGCGGTTTTATAATCTCCTATATGCAAGAGATCAGCTTTAATTCCCAATTTTTCAAGAAATCCTTTATAAAACATAACCTCAAATGAAAAACCTTTTAACACAAGAGTACCCGTTGGAATCATATAAATTTTATCACTAACTGAAGCTACCATATAATCGCGCATTCCTCCATATTCCAAAAATGTGTAAACCTTTTTCCCCGATTTTTTAAAATCTTTTAAAATGGATATTATCTCCTCAATCTTTCCCATTCCTATCATTGGGTTGTAAACTTTTAAAATTATCCCCTTTATCCTTGAATCCCTTTCCGCAAGTTTTACTGCTCTGTAAAAATTCCAGATCGTAAGAGGCTCTCTTTTTGAAAAGATATTCTCTTTAGTTGTATAATCAGGGATATTCCCATATAGGGGAATCACAAGATACGTGTTCTCCTTAATAGAAATTCCTCCGGTTCCAATACTCTTAAAGACAAAGATACTTGCAACAATAAAAATGAGAAAAGCCCCTATAATTATTAGAATTGAAGTTTTTCTACTCATCATTCCTCCTTTACTTACATATACGTATAATCAATTCTTTTGTTATTAAATCAAATAGAAAGCTCAATTCCTGTTACCATTGTAAAATCATTTTTCTTAATTTTATCTGAAGGTGGTTTGTTGTTAAACTGATTTAAAACAGAAAATTTAAACCAGATAGGAGAGGTCATTAAAAATTTTATTGAAGATTTTATCTCCACACGATAATCATCTGAGATTTCAATAACATTCGGAGTATAGAGGACAGAAGCCTCAAAATAGGAATATTTAAAAAAATTAATATTTGTCTGAGCAAGCATTTGAAGCCTGAAATTTTTCTTATCCTCTTTTTCAGGAATACTATAATTATCAATTTCATAAACAAAATTTGTAGTGAATGAGAAAGATTTACTGGATTTATCACCACCCAAATAGCTAAAACCAAGTCCATAGTTAAACCTGTAGTTAAGCTCAGCTATTCTGTCATACTCATAGGTAGCCGAGGAGCTAACATTAAAACCATCTTTTATCTTTCTGTTAAAAGTAAAAAAAGCCTTCCCTTTGTTAAGATTTACTTTATCCTCACTCTTTCCATAGTATTGCTCATAAGAACCCGAAAGAAAAAATCCGCTTGTTTTATATGAAAGCTGAGCCTGTCCCGAGTAAGCAGCACCCTTACTATTTCCTTTGCTCATAGTGTAAGAAAGAAAGAGAGAAGATTTCCAATTTTTACTCTTTTGAGAAGTATTATTATCTTTTTTTATCTCTTCAGCTTTTAATAAAAAAATAGCAAGAAAAATAATAAAAAAAACAGCTACCGCTTTCCTTAACCTCATAGGAATTTTTAACAGATTAAAGAAGAAAAATCAAGGGAAATATTATTTTTCTTTCTTATTACCTTCTATCAAAAGAGCAACAAATGAAAAAAGAAGGAAAGAAAAGAAAAGGACCAAAATAATTATCTTTTTCACAGGCAACTTTTGCGATTTAACACTAACCCCACCAGCAAAAAAGCCTATCTTTTTGTAAAATTTATCTTGTATATCCAATACAGAAGCTTTCAGAGACCATTCAACTTCTCTTACCCAACTATCCTCTTTGTTTTTATTAGAAAAGAATTTCTTAAACTCTTTGTTCCATAGTTTTAACAACTGATCCCCTCTTTTAACATTATTCATATGCTCAATAAATTTGCCAAGAAACTCAATTATAAGCTCCGCTTTCTTCTTTTCTCTTTTTATCTTTAATAATTTAATCTTCAAATCTGTTATCTGAGATTCTATCCCTATTAACTGGACAATAGGAGAAAGATATTGATAACTGTTTTTCTCAATGGGAATTATCTGTTTCTCATAAATTTTTTGAGAGTTTTTATATTTTTGAAGAATATGATTTAACATAGATTTTTTCTCATTTAAAAGACTTATGGCAAAAAGGGATGAAAGTTCCTCTTTATTTAAAGTTTTAAGATTAATTTCTGTATTGTCAAATTCAGATATAATAAATCCACGCAATTTTTGATAAAAAATTGAATCACGAATGAATTTCCCAATTACTGTAACAAAAGTCTTTACTAAATTCCTGTCCTTATTTTTCATCGATATCTGAATTCCCATAATATAATTCTCCATATCCTTAAGACCTCCAATTTTTTCTTGATCCTCTTTTGTATAGGCATAAACCGGTTTTACATATTTAGATAATAGCAATTGCTTTAAAAAAGTTTTCCATTCTTTTTTGGGGCCTTTTACTTCACTAAAAAAATAATGTTCAAAAAGTTTTTTATCAAAAAAAACAGAAGAGGCCTCTTTATAATCCGGTAAAGACATCTTATATGAATCAGAAGCTATAGCCAAGAAACCAGAACTTTGATATTGAAGTGGCTGTAAGAGAAAAAATATTAGTGTAAGTACAGAAAACACAACCATTCCTGAAATTATAAAGATCTTCTTTTTCCACAAAACCTTAAACAATTCAATTAAATAAATTTCACCATCCATAATGCTCTCCTCACATTCTACTTTATAATAAATAAAAAGATAGAAATTTTCAAATTATTTGAGATACAAAACAGCGGCAACCGGCTGTTTTTTATAAATAAGACTTTCTTTAAAAACAAAAATATCTTTTTCCCTCATTTCTCTAAAAAGAAATTTTTTTAATTCAACCTCGCCCGGTCGGTCAATAGGGTTCAGATACCAGTCAAATGCTATATATTTTGTTTTCTTTCTCTTTAATTTACCAACAATAAAAACTTCAAGTTTTTTCCTATTTTTGTAAACACGCTCATCTTTAGGATAAAAGTATAGCATATTAATATTTCTCTTCAAATAAAACCTGATCATTACTAAATCTGAAAAAATGGCAGCCCTTTTCAAAATGGGATTATTATTAATCCATTCAGCAATGGCATAGGCCCCTTTGTTTGGAGTGGAATATATATATTTGTATGCCTTTTTATAATCTTTGAAATAATAATTAAGGAAAAAAGAGAATACTAAGGTTAATAAAATCAGCTTCTCAAGTTTTTTTAACTTTAATGATTCTAAAAAGATTAAGAGTAATGGTAGTATAAAAACAAGAGAGATTAGCATAAATTTTGAAGTAATAAGAAATTTAGAAAAAATTACAAAACTCAGAATAAAATAAGAACTATATCTAAAAAAAGTGAAGCTTTTATTTCCCACCTTTTCTTTAAGATATTTTAATAATCCATACAACCCAATAAAGCTTACTACAAAAAAGATAAAGACAAAAGATAAAAACCTTCTTAAATTGTGTTCTCCCGGGATGAATGTATGAGAATTTGCAAAAACATAACCTTTCCCAAAAGCAAAAACCAGCTCATAAAACACCAGGGAAACTGCTATTTTCACATTTTTCTTAGAAAGTAAAAAAATGCCAAAAATAAAAAATCCCATCAAGGAATAGAGAGCACCCCAATGAACAAATAATGGTGCTTTGTTAGGAATAAAGTTCAATATCCCAGAATAAATAATATAAAAAAGCTGTTTTGGATGGTATAAAAAAAACAGAAAAGATTTTGTATCTGCCACAAGTCTTATTTTTTCCACAAAACGGTGACCAAACCTGTAATAGAAAAGATAAATAATGGGAGTAGAAATCAAAAAAAAGAAGAATAATTTAAAATAGCTTTTAATCTTTTTAAAATCAAAAGAATAAATAAATAATACAAAGATTAGCAATATACCTTCATATCTTGTTAAAGCACCCAAAAGAACACTAAAAAAAAGAAGAAAATCATTTTTAGCAAGGAAAAAGTAAAAAGAAGCTATAACAAAAAACAGGAAAATAATGTCAGTGGAGGGAAAACTCAAGAATTTAAGGAAAAATGGTGAAATAATAATAAAAATAGTTCCCAAAATGGAAAAACTTCTGGTATATTCTCTTAAAAATTTGTAAGAAAAAAATATTATCCCCACTCCTGCAAAAAGAGATAATAATTTACTGGCTGTTATAAAAGGGTTATACGAGGATAAAAAAAGATTCAGGATTTTTCCTAAAATATATAGAGAAAAAGGGAAAAAAGGAGGAATAAATTTTAAATTTAAGCCCCCATTAATTAATCTTTCCCCTGCAAAATAATATTTATAAAAATCCGGTGGAGCAAGCTTAGTTACAGGAAAGAGCAAAATCCAATTTAACAAGACAAAAGAAAGGAGGTAAAAAATCGGATTGGTAAATGTTTTTATTAGTCTTTCCATTAATTTAATAGGTAAAAAATCTTTATTCTAAATAATTTTCATAAGTGAGTTTTATTCCATCTTCAAGAGAGGTTTTTGCCTTCCATCCAAGTCTGTTGATTTTGGAGACATCAAGTAGTTTCCGAGGAGTACCATCCGGTTTGGAACTATCCCAATCTATTTCTCCCTTAAAACCCACAATCTTTTTAACCATCTCAGCAAGCTCTTTTATGGTAATATCCTCTCCTGTTCCTATATTTATTAACTCCCCTATATCCTCATATCCGTATCTTTCCATAAGAAAAACAACAGCCTCTCCCAAATCATCAACATAAAGAAACTCTCTCTTAGGAGAGCCTGTCCCCCACAATCTGACAAAAACGTTTCCGCTTTCATCTCTCATAATTCCAAATTTTTCAAGAAAACTCCCAATCTCTGCTTCATTTCCGTTCCGGGGAAATTCTTTCATAGGGCGCTTCTTAAAATCTTCTTTTATCTTCTCATAATTATTTTCCAAAAGAAGTTTTGCGAGATGAAATTTTCTTATAAGGGCAGGCAAAACATGAGAGTTGAAAAGATCATAGTTGTCATTGGGCCCATAAAGGTTTGTCGGCTGAACAGAGATAAAATTCGTACCGTATTGGTCATTATAATATCTACACATCTTAAGCCCTGCTATTTTTGCAATAGCATAAGCTTCATTTGTCGGTTCAAGGGGTGAGGTCAGAAGATGCTCCTCTTTCATCGGCTGAGGAGCAAATTTGGGGTAAATACAGGATGAGCCCAAGAACAAGAGCTTTTTTACTCCATACTTATAGGCAGAATGTATGACATTAACCTGAATTAAAAGATTGTTATAAATAAACTCTGCCGGGTAGGTTTTGTTTGACATAATACCACCAACTTTAGCTGCCGCTAAAAATACATACTCAGGCCTTTCTTTTTCAAAAAATTCCTCTACATCCTCTTGCCTTTCAAGATCAAGCTCAGCATGGGTTTTAAATATAAGATTTTTGTATCCTTTTCTTTTAAGCTCCCTTACTATTGACGAGCCTACAAGTCCTCTATGTCCTGCAACATAAATTTTTGAATTTTTCTCCATTTTTACCTCCCGCTAATAAAAAATTATAACACAAAGCTCTATTTTCAAAGCTTATTTAAGAAAATATTTTTCCAATTCCTTCCCTATATCATTTATATAAGGATGTTTTTCCAGATCAAAGCCATACGAATCTAATAGGAGGGCATTATCCTGTGCGTGCATTCCTTCAAAAAAGGAGATGGAATACTTTTCTTTTTTTGTTATTCCGGCTTTCAAATCAAAGCCATAGTTTGAAAGGAGTACAATATCGGGAGCATTATCAAAAAATTGTCCGGAGTAAATATCCTCTTTAAAAAAAACATTTTTAATGACTTTTTCCCCTTCTATTTCAATTGAAAGAAACCTCTCCTTAAGCTCCAGCCTTAGCTTTTCATAATCTTTTTGATCAACACTCCCCTTTCCATACTTATCTTTCAAATTAATGTATACTCTTGAAGGGTCAAGTGCAAATGCCTGTGAGGTTTCTTTTATGCTTTTCAGATTTTTCGGGTTTTCATCTTCAAAATCAAGATACCCCCATTCCTTTAAATATTGAGAAATATAAACCTCATACTTTAAAGAAGTGAAACCATGATCAGAGAGGATTATAAATGGAATACCTCTTTTTTCCATCTCTTCAGTAATTTTTCCTATAACACTATCAACATGTCTGTAATAATCTTCAAAATCCTTTTGGTTCTCATGCTTTTCATCATCTTTTGCCTTAAACAAAAAGTGGTGAAGCCTGTCAGTACCTGTAATTATAAAGAAAAAAAGATCCCACTTTTCTTTGTCAAGCTTTTTATAAACAGAAAATCTTTTATCAAGTGTATCGTGAAGCTCTTTTAAAAAGAATTTTTTATCACTCCTTCCCAGAGCTGTATCAACATCCACCTTATAATCAAGCTTTTTTAAATATGATAAAAATTCTTTCGGATAAACAGCATTTTCAAGGTCAAGAGCAACAAAGCCTGAAATCAGATACCCATTTATTTTTCTCACCGGATATGTGTTCGGAAGATTAATTATTATTGATTTTTTACCTTTTTCTCCTATTTTCTCCCAAATAGTTTTTACAGGCAAAAGAGGAAAAGTGGGAAATCTGTATCCATAATTTTTTTTGTTTATTTCCATAAATCCGTAAATTCCATGTTCTCCCGGATTCATTCCTGTCATAAAGGATGTCCAGGAGACAGAAGAGACTTCGGGAACCGGAACCTGAGTTCTTATAAACTTATATCTTTCAATCAATCTTTTAAAATTAGGCATAATTCCTTTTTGGACAAAGTCTTTTATTAACTCATGAGGAACACCATCAATACCAATAACCATGAACTTTCTGGATTTTTTAAAAAGCATCTTTCCCTCTTTAATTTTTCTCTTTAAACCAATCATAAGTCAGCCTTAATCCCTTTTTCAAATCAATCTCAGGATTAAAGCCCAGAATCTTTTTTGCTTTTTCTATTGAGGTATAGTTTCTTCTGATTTCTCCTTTTCTTTCGGGTTTATACTCAACACGGATTTCATTTTCTACAATATCCCTTATATACTCTACTAATTTATTTACAGATGTTTCAACACCTGTTCCGAGCTGAAAAATTTCTCCCCCAATTTGTCTTTTTTCAATTGCTTTTACAATCGCCCGGGATAAATCTCCGGCATATATAAAATCTCTTGTTTGTTCCCCATCCCCATAAATAAAAATAGGCTCACCTTTAATAATTCTCCTGTAAAATTCAGCAACAACACTTCCCTTATGATATGAATAAATTCCGTATACATTTGAAAATCTCAAGACTACTGTTTCCAGACCAAAACTACCATAAAAAGCTTTGCAATATCCCTCACCTGCCAATTTTGAAGCTCCATATGGGGAAAGTGGGGAAGGAATTTTTTCCTCATTTAAAGGAGGAGTTTGTTCTCCGAGAGGAGCAGCAGAAGATGAGAAAACAAATCTTTTAATTCCATATTTTACAGAATAGTTTAAAAGATTTAATGTCCCCAGAACATTTACATCGGCATCTTTAAAAGGGTTCTCAATAGAAGGAATAACCCCGGTTTGAGCTGCAAGATGAACAACATAATCGCTCTTTTTAATAATATCATCAAGATTTTTATCTCTTATATCCCTTTTACAAAAAATAACAGACACATCATCAGAAAGATTTTCCGAATAGATAACCCCGTGTTTTTCCAGGATCTCCTTAAATAAGCTTAAATTCCCCGAAGACAAATTATCCAATATTATGACCTTATATTTATTTAACTTTAAAAGAAAATCCAGCAGATTCAGCCCTACAAAACCTGCTCCGCCAGTAATTAAAATAGTCTCCTTCACTTTTTAAAAATCTCCGATAATACTATAAAAAATTGAAAGAAATGTCTCCATGCAATGCCCCGAGGTTTTTCAATAGGAATTTCTTCTATATCAACTTCTTTTATCCTTGCCCCTTTTTTATAAAAAAAAAGAACAAAAACCCCACAGGTGCAGCTTCCTTTTAGATTTTTAATCCCATCAGTAAAAGATTTCTTAAAAGCTCTAAACCCTGTACCCGCATCATATACTCCTGTTTTAAGCCTTGTGATAAAAGAAATAATCCTTTCGGAAAAGCGAGGGATTTTTTTTCTTTTACCCAAAACAAGGTCAGCTTCATTATTTAATATTGGAGCCACAAGGTCAGGAATCCTGTCAGCAGGATGTTCTCCATCCGCATCTATTGTTACAATTATCCCTGAATCTATAAGCTTAATCCCTTTTATGATATTTTTCAGATAACCAAGGTTTTCGGAATTTCTTATAATGTTGGCACCCAGTTTTTTTGCAACCTCAGCTGTTCTGTCAGAACTCGCGTCATCGATAACAAGAACTTCATCAACATGTTTTTTAACATCTTCTATTACTTTCCCGATTCTATTCTCCTCATTGTAAGCCGGGATAAGCGCCGTTATTTTGGTTCTATTCATCAAAACTTTACTTCTCAGAGTCTATTATTTTTATCGCACTTTCAATAAGATCAGCAAGCTGTTTTTTTGATGAAGCACCTATTATTTCCTTTATCTTTTTTCTACCTTTTATTATCATGTATGATGGGACACCCTGAATATCGTATGCCTTTGCAATTTTTTTATTTATATCAACATTCACCTTGATAAACTCAACTCTATCCTTATACATATTCATAATATCATTCAAAAGGGGTTCCATCATTCTGCACGGAGGACACCACACAGCCCAGAAATCAATAAAAACAGGCTTTTTGCAATTGTCAACCTTCTCATAAAACTCTTTTTCATCTACAGGTTTCAAATCCCACATTTTTACTTTTCCCACTAAAATTTATCTATTATCTCTATAATTTTTGCTTCCCTCTTTTCTCCTGACCAGTGAGTGCGCGGTAAGATTACATGTTTTTTCTCCTCTATTCTTGCTTTGATGTGAGGTTTGGTCAGGAGTTTAAACATTCTGTATATTTCTTCTTCAAGGGTAACTTTAGGTTTAAAGCCAAATCTATCGGGAAGGTTCTTATATATTACTTCATAGGGATGCTCATCAGCTTCAACTCTTGGATTTTCAAGTCTTTGAATTTTCGGGCTTAATCCAAATTCCTCTTTTCCTATTTTTGCAACTGTCATCGCAAGTTCCATTAAAGAATAAACACCGGACAGTTGATTAACAACATCATACACTCCCGGTGGCGGAGGATTGTTTATAAGTCTTGTCATACACTGCATTGCATCCATAAGTGCAAGAAAACCTCTTTTTTGATGACCTGTACCATATATCGTTAGCGGTATCCCCACGACTGCCTGAGCAACAAATCTGTTAATTGCAGTTCCAAACCACTCGTCAACATCAAACCTTGTTCTCAAATCATCATCCTCTTCAAATTGGGGTAAGTGAACACCATAAATAACGCCCTGCATTATATCGTATGATCTAAGCCACCAGTATTTGCAGGCTTCGTAAACATTAAAAGTATCCTGAACCTTTGACACATGGTAAAAGCTTACAGGATCTCTCGGGGTAAGTTCTCCTCCGAGACTCCATTCTCTGTCTCCCCATTTTAAAACAGCATCAGCCGGGAAAAGCCCTTCAAAGATAGGCCTCCCTGTCAAAGGAGTACCATACTCTCCCATTGTTCCCAATTTAATGAGTGAAGCATTGGGAACTATATCCCTCATAGCAAATAGCAATCTCAATGTCCCCATCACATTGTTTGTTTGAACGAAAACTGCGTGATCATCATCCACCATACTATAGGGAGCAGAAGGATTTTCAGCATAGTGAACAATAGCATCCGGTTTAACCTCCTCAAGAAATTCTCTGAATTTGTTTCTATCAAGGAGGTCTATCTCTCTGAAATTTATATTGATACCCAAAATTTCCTTGGCTTTTTTAAGTCTCTGGGTCATTCTTGCTATTGGTACTATGGTGTGAGATCCCTTTTCCTTAACCCAATTTCTTCTGCTGTAATTATCAATACCACTCACCTCATAACCGAGGCTGCCAAGCCAAAGAGCAAGAGACCACCCCAAATATCCGTCAATCCCGAGAATCATAACCTTCATCTTCCTGAGCCTATAACCGTATTCTGATTTTTCCCATTCAGGGCATTCTTCAAAGCTCACAGAAGACGGATCAAAAAAGCCAAGTTCCGGCCTCCTTTTACATGAGCCCATATTAAAACCCTCCTCAACCTCCCCCGCACTTTGCCCGCAGGCTCTAAAATCAACTCCTCCTTTAAATTCAAACATTGGACAATTCCAACATGTGTTATGAGCATTGTGTTCTGTCATATTACCAACTCCTTATTTTTCTCCTGCTATTTTATCATATCCTTTCAATATGGAAAACTTAATTCCCTTTAATTACCTTTAAAATTCAAAACTGTTTTAATCGTTTTGATTAATATTATTAAATCAAGTAAAAGAGACATGTTTTTTATATAAAATAGCTCATATTTGAATTTTTCAAGTTGTTGTTCCACTGTATTAATGTATCCCATTTTAACCTGAGACCATCCGGTAAGGCCGGGTTTAATAAAAAATCTCAAATCATAAAAAGGAATCTCTTTTTTTAATTGATCAGCAAAATATTTTCTAATGGGTCTATTGCCTACAAGGCTCATGTCCCCTTTAAGCACATTAATTAGCTGAGGGATTTCATCAATCCTTGTTCTTCTCAAAAATTTCCCCACTTTTGTTATTCTCGGATCATCTTTTCCGGCCCATTTAGGACCTGTTTGTTTTTCCGCATCAACTATCATTGTTCTGAATTTTATTAATCTGAAGGGTTTCTTATACCATCCCAATCTTTCCTGGATGAAAAAAATAGGCCCTTTTGATGTTATCTTTATTAAAAATGCGGTTATCAAAAAAAGCGGAGCAAAAAGAATCAATAGGAAACTTGCAACCAACAAGTCAAAAACTCTTTTTAATTTGTAATATGAAGTAATACTTGTCAAATAACTTTTTTCATAAACTATTTTCCAGACATTTTTAAAACTGATATCAAAAACTTTTCCCGTTATACTTATATAAAAATTCTCAAAATCATAGACAAAAAAGCCCTTAAACCTCAACTCGAGAATCTTCTCAATATGCTCTTTCACAATATTTTTTTCAAAAGATAATACGATTATCTCTTCCTGCGATAAATTCTTTTCAATCTCATTAATAAAATTTCCCACCTTATTATCCGGAATAAACTCAAAAATAAAAAAAGAATTATTTTCAAATTCATCCGATATCGCCTTTCGCTCTCCATCCGAAAGCCCGAGAAAATAAACTTTTTGTTTTGTTATGCTTTTTTCAAAATTTAAAAAGAAGAGAAAACGCTGAAAAATAAGTATAATGAAATAAAGAGAAAAAAGAAGTACAAAAACCACTCTCCCGACAAAATAATAAGGTATAAAATAAAATATAAACCCTGCCAAAAAAGAAACAAACACAAGCGAAAAAAGAAGTTTAACAGCTGTTTTGCTAAAATTTCCCACTTCCCACCTTTCATAAACTCCAAAGATATAAAAAGCGATAAAGATTAATGGAAAAAGAATAAGGTACACCACCAAACTTTTTTCCATTAATATCATAGAAAATTCTCTTTTGTCATAAATAAACCTTATTATATATGAAAGAAAAATCACCCCTAACAGGATAATCTGATCGATAAAAAACAATTTCACTCTTACTTTATTAAAAACAAAAGAAAAATAATCTTTCATTCATTTACCTCCTTTTCCATCAACACATTATAATATCTTGAAGAGGAAAGAGTTCTTTTATAAAGAGATTCAAACTTATTTCTTAGCAGTTTCCCCTCTTCTTTCAGAAGCTCTCTGTTATTATAATAAAAAATTACACTATCACAAAAAGTATCAACATCCCCCTCATCAACAAAATGACCTACCCTATTTTCAATTATAAAATCGTAAATCTCATTTTCTTTATCTCCCACAAGAATGAAAGGTCTGCCAACCGCCATAATTCCGTAAAATTTTGAAGGTAACAACAATCCCCCTATTCCCCTTTTTATACTAATAAGCGCAATATCTGCCATGTTCAAACTGTAATTTAAATCCTCATAGGCTTGATAAGGCAATATCATAACATTTGTAAGATTATTCTCTTTTACATATTTCTCCACCCCCTCTTTTTTAGGGCCTTCGCCGATAAATTGAAAAATAATATCTTTTTTATCTTTTAATCTTTTAATCCCTTCAAGAATCGTTTTAAATTCATGTCCCAATCCCATATTTCCCGAATACTGAACCACAAATCTGTTTTCCAGATTGAACTTTTTTATAAAAGGATTATCTTTTTTTTCAACAGGATAAAGTTTTTCTTCATTTGCCCAGTTGGGGATTATGTGAATCTTTTCTTCTTCAATATTATAAATTTTTAGAATCCTATTCTTCATTCTAACACCGAGAGTAATAACCTTATCCGCTTTTTTAAAAACAAAATTATTCAATCTTCTTAAAATACTTGAGAAGATAGAGTTTTCCTTAATCATTCCTAATTTGATTTCCAGCTCAGGATGCAAATCCTCCACTATATATATGACTCTGGCTCCCTTGAGTTTTCCCAATAAAATACCCACCGGCGCTATCATCGGAGGAGAGGAAAAAACCATGATTCTATCAATTCTTTTTATAAAAAGGCCTTTTAAAAAAACACTTACAAAAAAAGTGATAATTTCCAATAATCTATAGAAAAAAGATTTTCCCTTTGCATACACATTATTTACCCTGTAAATTTTTATCCCTCTGTACTTCTCATACTTTTTGTGCTTTTTTGAGCCATTATAACTATTTCTTGAACAAATCACGGAAACATCAATCCCTTTTTTTACAAGATCCTCTGACAATTCTGTAAGCAGTTGGGGAACTGATGTTATATCAGGGTAAAAGTATCTGTTAATTATTAAGAGATTCATTTTTTGTAATTAGTTCATAAATTTTTTTGTGCATTTCAGAACAAATCTTTATGTCAAGATTCTTCCTCGCTATCTCTCTTGATAATATTCCAAATTTTTTTCTTAAATCCGGATTTTCTATTAAAACAGATATCCTTTCAGCCAATTTTTCAGGATTTCTTACCCCAACTATAAAGCCATTCTTTCCCTCCCTTATAAAATCAGGTACGGAACCAACATCAGTCGAAACAACGGGCTTTTCCATTGCCATGGCCTCCCAGACTGACTGGGGGGATGCTTCTGCAACAGACGAGCACACATAAATATCAGAAGCTTTCAAAATTTCACTGATATTATCAACACCGCCAAGAAAAATAAAATTTTTCAAATTATAATTTGAAATCTTTTTCTTTAAATAATCAATGTATTTTTTCTGAGTATCAAACAGGTTTCCTGCAACAAAAAACCACAAATTTTCATACTTTTTATTCAAAATATTTGCCGCATCAATAAAGTATTCAAAGCCCTTGTAAGGATTAACATTCCCTACGCTTAGAATCCTTACTCCTTCATACTTTAAAAGGTTTTTATCAGGTTTTACAATATCAGGATTAAATTTTTCTGTATTAACAGGAGCCTGGATTTCCATAATAGGTTTATTAATTTTAAAATTTTTTAAATAATACTCTTTTACTCTTCTCCCCTCAACAATAAAGCCATCCACAAAATTTTTCAAAAACCTGAAAATCCCTCTTATATAGGAAGGTATTCTTGTATCATTTAAATGCCAGATAAGTTTTTTCCCGGCAAGTCTTCCTGCAATCACTCCCTTCCACTGCCAGGAGGCATTACAGTGAACAATATCAGGATTTATTTCTTTTATTATTTTTTTTAATTTTAATATCTGGGGAATAAAAGTCAATTTCCACCTAAAAAAACCGAAGAAACTTTTTGATAATTTATTCAGCCTTATTGCTCTATAGTCAATCCCATAATCACTCAATAATTTTTCAAACCTTTCCGAATCCTTGTCAGGAAAAAAAACAATTGTGTCAATTCCTTCTTTTTTTAACCTCTTTGCAACCTCAGCAATTCGCAGTTGAGGTCCCGCAATTCTGCCATCAAGAACTATATTAATTATTTTCATTTTTTAGATTCATCGTTTACTTCTTTTAGTAGTTTTAATACTTTTTCTGAAGCATATTCAGGAGTATATTTCAAGGCACTTATAAGTGCGCTATTTTTCACCTTTTTTATATCCAATTCAGCATTAATAATTTTTTTTATTTTACTAACTAAGTTATTTTTATCTAATGGATCAAATAGAAATCCATTTTGATTTTCTTTAATTAAATCTTTAGATCCGCACCGCCTTGAGATAAGAGGGACTAAACCGGAAGCCATAGCTTCATTAACTACAATCCCCCATGGTTCTCTTAATGAGGGTAAAATCAAGATATCACTTACCGCATAATATTTGGGAAGTTCATTTCTCTGTTTAAATGGAAGGAAAAACACATCTTTTATATCTTCATTTTCAACAAAATCTTTTAAATCACCAAGAAGAGGTCCCCCTCCCACTAAAATTAAACCCCAATTTTTATCTTTTGTCTGATTTTTAGCTTCTTTAAATGCTTTTAGCAAAAAAAACAAATTTTTTTCTTCGGAAAATCTTCCGACATATATGAAATTATGTTTTTTAAAACCCTCTGTTTTAATAATTTCCTCTCTCTTTGCCTTGTACTTTGCTGCTTCATTCTTCCAATATTCATTATCAGTAACATTGGGTTTAATCACGATTTTTTCTTCGGGCATACCCAATGATACAAAATATTCTTTGCTGAGCTTTCCATAAGTAATTCCATAATCACACATTTTCACAAATATTTTTTTTAAAAACTCCTTATAAAATCTTCTCTTTCCAATATTATATCTGTTCGAATCCATTTCTAAAATGATTTTTTTCTTCTTTACTTTGGAGTAAATTAAAGCAACCCAATAGGCAATTTCAGTATAACCTCCAAGATAAATCATTTTAAAATCTTCTTTTCCTAAAGTTTTTAGCAGTTTAAAAATTAACTTTATCTTTGGGACCTTATCCAGATTCCCTTTAAAAAGAATTTTATAAGGATAATTTAAATATGAAAGGTCTATTTCCCATTTTCTATCACTCTGAGTCTCTGCAAGGTGAATAACCTTAAACTCTTTATACCTGTTTTCCAGGGCATTGAATACAATATTTTTATAATAGGAAGTTGCAATATTGTGAAGTATCAACAGCTCCATTTATAGTTCACCTTTAATAGCAAATAAATCGTGCGAATGTTTTATTAACTCCCCATCAAAAGACGGTAGCTTACCCTTTCCCAATGCAAAAACCTTCCATCCTCTTTTTTTAAAAAATTCAAGAAGAGGCTCCAGAGGAGTGGTTTTAAGTCTTTCGAACTGAATTAATCTCACTGAAGATTCTTCAATGATTTTTTCAGCTCCTTTTAATACATCAAGCTCAAATCCTTCCACATCTATCTTTATAAAACTTAGATCCCCATAATATTTCTCAGGAATAATGTTATCAAGTTTATCAATTTTAACAATATAATTTCCGCTATCTTTGCTAATTTTTGCTGTGGTATCAAAATTTCCTTTAAAATCAAACTTTATTTCTCCACTGCTATTTCCCAGAGCAATTCCATAGAGTTCATATTTAATCCCATTTAATTTCATATTAGCTTCACAAATATTGGCAGTTTCCTTAATTGGTTCAAATAAAATAAATTTTCTGAATTTATCTTTTAAAAGAAGAGGATAAACACCCATATTTGCTCCTATATCTATAAATATCCCACCCTCTTTCAAAAACTTTCTTAAAAAAATTATTTTATCACTATCATAAATTCTCGCGTATATCGGGAAGGAGCCCATAGGTGTTTTCGGGTGGGCGATATATTTTGCTCCGTTGTCCAGATTGATAATAAGAGGTTTTTTCACCGTTCTTTTCCATATTTGCCAGCATAAAGCATAAAATAATCTTCTGATTCTTTGCTTTTTGTTGGACTCTTCTTTTAAAATAAATTTAAAAATCTTGAATAATCTGTTCATTTTTATCTTTCTCTACACTTTGTTTAATTCACTTTTTGCTTTTATAGCCTCTCTTTTTAAAAAATAATAAACTTCCATAAAACCTATTAAAAACCAAAAAATACTAACAAATAACATAGAATGAGTAATGTTAAAGATAAAGAAAGTAGAAACCGCTATAAAATAAAAATAATACTCAGAAATCATACTTAGATTATAAATCAAAATATAGATACTCAACAAAAAAATACCGAAAGAAAAAAAGCCCAAAAGCCCTGTAGCAGCCAGAATCTCAAGATAAACATTATGAATGTTCTTTCGGGGAATATTATATTCTTCAGATGTAACAATTTTCAAATTATCAAAACCAACCCCCGTAAGAGGAGCTTTCATCCAGGTATCAAAAGCAGCACTCCATCTTATTGTCCTATAATTTAATTCCACACTCATTATCCTCTTGACCACCAATTTATTAGGGATTAAAGCAAGAAAAAGCAGAAAAAAGATAATAAATACACCTGAAGACTTAAGTATATTTAACACTAATTCTTTTTTTATCTTCCTTTTCCAGAATATTATAAAAAAGACAGAAATGATTCCTCCAAATAACAAACTTCTGCTTTCACATAAAACCAATACGAATAATAGAAGAATATCCAGGGTAAAATATACAAGATTGTTTTTAATACTCTTTTTCTTATAAAATTGAAAAGATAACACAAAAACAATAAAAACAAAAACCGCAAAACTGTTTGAGTTAGGAGAAGGGCCTATTCCTTTAAGTCTAATGAGTCCATTTTTGTGGATATGGAACTTAATAAAATCAAAATAAAAAAAACGAAAAAATTGCATAATAATTAAAAAAGATAAAAAAGAGGTTGAATAAAACAATATCTTAACAATTTTTGTCAATACTATTTCTTCTTTAATCACATTTAATAATAAAAAAGGAACTCCCACCCACAATAAAATTAGCAAAATCCTTAAATTTATTCTTCCATAAACCAAATAGCCAAACCCAATGAAAACAAAAATAAATAGAATAGAAGGGAAAAAAGTTATAGGAATTCTAATTTTTTTTGTAATAGCCAATTTTGAAAATAAAAGAAAATACAAACTACCCATTATTAATAACGCCAATGGGATATTTTTAACTCTTATGACACTATAAAAAGGGAATAAAAGAAAAAATAGATACAATAAAAAATATAACAACTTATTTATATTAAAATTTACCATTTCATATTTAAAAGTGATTGATAAAGCATAACTTCCTCCTGTGCAATAATTCCAATAGAAAAATTTTCTCTAATATGTTTTACACTTTTTGAAGAAAGATCTTTCAGTTTTTTCTCGTCTGATATTAACTCAATAATTTTTCTAAACAATCCGTCAATGTTTCCAACATTAACCACCTGAATAATATTTCTTCCCTTGTCAATTAACTTTATACCCGCGATATCATAAGCAACCACAGGCAAACCGCAAGCCATGGCTTCTTTTGCCACACGAGGAGAACCTTCATAATAAGAAGGAAATATAAATAAATCACAATTGTTATAATAATCAACTAATTCTTTTTGTTTTAATTTTCCAATGAATTCAATATTATTAATTAATTCATATTTAGATATCAAACTATTAACATCCTTCTCTACTTTTCTCTGATTAAATCTTCCCACTAAATACAAAACATATCTAATATTAGCATCTCTAAGAAGTTTAGCAACCTCTATCAAATCAAAGATACCCTTTCTCTCCAATAAATTCCCAACAAAAAGTAATTTATAATAATTTTCTTCTTTTTTTATTTTCATAGGATGAAACAACTCTGTATCAACCGGTGTAGGTAAAGTAAAAATCGACCTTTTAATTTTAATTTTCTTGATTACTTCATTCACAAGCTCTTCAATTTGCTTTGAATTACCTATAATAACATCTGAAGTTAATATAGATAAAAGATCAAAAAGACTGCGTTTCAATAAAAGAATCTTTTGTCTCAAACTAAACTTGATTCTTTTTCTCTTAAAAATAATTAGATTAGGGAAATAAAATTTGGTTATATTCTTAATATTTTTAGTTCTTTTATAATCTTTTCCAAAATAAATTAAATTAATAAAATGATTAATAATTATTATATCTTTTTCATTATTAATTTCTTTTTTTATAATATTTTTTATTTTAAAATAGAATTTGAATTTATCTTTTATTATGAATATTTTGGTATTTCCAAAATTTTTAACATTAACGTCATTATGTAATTCTCTTGTAAAAATAATAACATTTTCGACCTCTGAAAAATTGCTCATTTCACAGTATAATTTTAATCTTTCAGAATAATTCTTAAAACTTGGAAAGATAATAAGTATTCTCATTGTATTAAATCTCTATCAACAAATCTCATTAATATATTTCTAATAAAACCGGGATATAAATAAAGTGTTATTCTAATTAAAAAGTAAAAATCTTCATTAAAAAACCTTAATCTAAAAATAACCACTAAAAAAAATAAAATTAAAAACCATAACACTATCATTAAAAATAAATAAAAAAAATGATTATCAATAATAATACTCATTTTTGCTATAAAAAAAATAATAAAAAAAGAAAATCCGTAAATAAATATTGGCTTTAACATAAGAAAAAACTCATAAATTTTTATATTTAATAAATTACATAAAAAAACAAATAAAATAATAAAAACAAAAAATATACTTAAACCGACTCCATAACTAACGCCCTTGAGTCCCCACTTAATTCCAGTATAACTTAATCCTATAATTAAAATCATATATATCGTATGAATAAAAAATTGTTCTTTTACTTTTCCTAAAGCCAAAATAACAGAATCAAAAACTTTATACAAACCTCTGAAGACACCAAACAAAATTAAAATCTTTAAAGGTAAAACAACAGGCAACCATTTACTGCCCAATATTGTAATAACTATACTTTTAGCAGTAAAAAAAATTAAAATTGTAATTGAAAAAGTTACAATAGACAACAATGGGATAAAACCAAGGATAAATCTTTTCATCTTTTCCTTATCATTTTGAATTTTTGAAAAAACCGGGAATAACACATTTGAGAAAACCTCAATAATAGACGTACTTCCGAATTGCATTAAATAATATGCTTTGGAATAAATTCCCAATGAAAAATCTCCCATAAATTTACCAACTATAAAATAATCTCCTTTTACCGCCCCAAGATTAACTACATGAGTTAAGGCTGTCCAAGATCCAAACTTAATTATCTTTTTTATCTCATTGATTCTTAGTTTAAACTTAAATTTGAAATTATTTCTTTTCAAAATATTCAAAGATATCAAAAATAATAATAATGAATTTGCAATAGAGCCCCAAACCAAGCTAAAAACCCCAAAACCTAAAAAGGCTAATAATATAGAGATAAAAGCATATCCAAGAATATAACTATAAGATCTAATATAAAAGAGAGATTTGTAATCCACTTTTTTTCTTAAAACAGCCAATGGAACCAAAGACAATGAATCAAATATAAATTGAACAGATAAGATTTTAATTATTAAAATCAATCTATTATTATTAAAAAAAACAGATAATGGTGAGGCACTATAAAAAAATAAAAAAGAAAATATTACACCAATAATTAATGCCAATGAATTTGCCGAAAATAAAAAAGCATCATTAATTTTTTCCCTCTGAACCACCGCGGGCAATATACTCATTCTAATAATAGAACTACCAACACTTAAGAAAATTTGAACAATACCAAACAAACCAAAATCCTGAGGGACAAGTAATCGTGCTAAAATCATCATTGTAACAAACTTCATAATGTTAACAAATGTTTGTCCGACTGCTTGCCACTTAACACCATGGATAAAAATTTGACTAATTCTAATTTTACTCCCCATTATAAATATTATTCAAAGTTTATTTAAAAAAAGATCTTCTTATTTTTGAATAGATATTATAAAATAAATTATATATTAGTGTTTTATAATCATTCATTCCCATCTTCCCATTTAAACTAACTAACTCCAATAATTTCTCATCAAGCACACCCTTCCATTTTCCCTTATCTTTGGTCCCTATATAAAAAAGATATACGTCTATAGCAGGCGGTGGGGTATAACTTTCGTATAGCACATCAAAACCATTGTTTTTATACATATTTCTCATTGCCATGGGAGAGAATCTATAATAATCACCATAATTGCCGGGAGAAAAATGCAATTTTTGTTTAAAAGGTACAACAAGAATTAAAATATCTTTTGTCATTAAGGAGAGGTTCTTAAAAACTTTAAGAGGATCGGACACATGTTCCAGTACCGTATGATTAAAAACAACATCAAATCTTTCAATCATATCTTCGGGTAAGTCCTTTTCAAGATCAAGAATAAAATCAGTTTTAACATACTGATTAACACCTCTTTCCTTATCCTTACCATAATTTGAAACATAATAATTCGTAGCATTGGGGAAATAATCTCTGTAAAAATTCCCTTCTTTATCTTTATCAGCCCAACCAGAAACATTAATTATTTCTCCCTTAAAAAACTTCCCGAATTTTCTTAATTCAATGTTTGACCAAGAACGAGGATTTACTTTTTTAAACATAATACCTCCTTAGATTATACTATAAAAAAGTTTGCTCACAGATACACTTATATATAAGTTTATAAAAATCAAAGTTATTATAATTATTATACTTTTACCCATTTCTAAATTTTTACCCCTTCTTTTTTTAAGAATATTTTTCCCTTGCTTATATGATTTTTTTAGTTATTCCACATATCCTAAACTTTTCAATCTTTTAATAATTTTTTTATTCACCTTTCGAACTTTTGTTTTCTTAAAATTGCTAAGTATTTTTAAAATTTTTTTCTTGTATCTTATAGCAATTTTTTCATTGCTATCTTTTATATTTTTGAGCTCATAAGGGTCTTTTTTTAAATTAAAAAATTCATCCTTGAAAGCAGAGCGATATATATACTTAAAATGTTTATCTTGAATAGACACTTTTATCCCTTTCTCCCACATTTTTTTCCAGAAAGGAAGCTTTTTTTTATATATCTTTCTCTTTTTATAAAACTGCCTTTCAGTAAACACATACTTCCTCACTTTTTTGTTTTCAAATATTTTTTTCCTTAATGAAATAGAAGATACTTTCTCCTTAAAGTTTCCTATTTCAAGCAAATCAAGAACAGTAGAAAATATATCAAAATTTTCAACCGGATCATCAATAACTTTTACAATCTTTCTTTTAATACCTCCAAAATAGAAGACTAATGGGACATGAATTTCCTCTTGATAAATTTGAGTAGCATGTTGGAGCCAATCATGCTGGCCCAGACCCTCTCCATGATCTCCTGTTATTATAAATAAAGAATTTTTATATAATCCTTTATTTTTTATATAACCAAAAAATCTTTTTAGTTCATCATCAACATATCTTATTTCAGCATCATAGTTTAGAATATGCTCATAGTACTTTCCAAAAGAATTATCAAAAATTTCAAGATTAACATTTGCTTTTTTTACAAACTTTTCCAGAAATTCTTTACTTAATTGCTTTCTTATAATTTCCTTGTATTTTTCAGGAGGATGATATGGTAGATGAGGGTCAAACAGATGTATCCACAAAAATAATTTCCTGTTTACATTGAAATTATCTAACCATAGAATTGCATTATTTATTGTTAATCTTGCCGGCCTATATTTATAACCATATGTTTTAACAGTATCCAAAGGTTCTTCATACATTTCAAACCCCTGATCAATATTGGAAGCTAAAAAGTGTCTGTCAGTAGAGGTGAATGCAGCCGTTTTAAATCCTTTTTCTTTTAGAATTTCAGCCAGAGTTGTATATGAATCATCCAAAATATACCCGTTAGCAATAACTCTGTGCTCCGAAGGATAAAGCCCTGTCATGATTGACGCATGAGAGGGACATGTTGATGCTGATTGGGAAAACGCATTTTTAAAGAAAATTCCATTTTTAGCTAAAGAATCAATAAAAGGAGTAGTTTTCACAGGATATCCATAACAGCTTAAATGATCAGCCCTCAAAGTATCAATTGTAATAAGAAAAACATGTTTAATTTCATTATTTCTTTTCTTAATTATAATACTAATTACAAGAACAAATACCAAAATAAATGCAAACATAATAAATATTTTTGTTTTTTTCATTTTACTCTTCCTTTTTTAAATTAATAATTATTACAATGAACATCATAAAAATCATCGTTAAAAAAGAAAAAACTAATAAGTATTTTTTATAATTTTTACGGGAACTTACTATTTTAACTTGACGAAGGTATTGTCTTTTAAAACTCTCTTTGAACTTTTCAACAAGATTTGCCGGAATTGCAATCATTTCCAGTTCATTGTTCTTTATACAATAGTCAAAAGTTTTCACCTTTTTTTCTTTAACTATTTTCTAATCTTTCGTATCTCTTCTAACTCATCTTGATATTCTCTAATTTTTTCTAACATATTATATTTTTTAACAAGAAAGCCAAACTTTTGCTGTTCAGGAGACAAAAAGTCACTATCATTAATAGAAGTAAAAACTGCACCGTTCGTAATGGTACCTTTCAGACTGTCTATAATCTTTATTTTTTTCTCTATATATTTAATCCTTTTTTTTATATCATAAATTTCCTTCAAATAAGTCAATTCAATACTTTCCAATTCTTTTATATACAAATCAAATAAAACTTCCTCAAATCCATTTAAAAAATCATTTAAAAAGGCTTCCTTACTTTTACAACCTTTACCCTTTTCCCGTTTTAATAAAAATTTAACAACAAATCTTTTTTCAGGTAAAGCGTTACGGCTCCCAATAATCTCTTTTTTGGTAATAATAAAATTATTAATTTTTGAAAACAGAAAGCCTAAGTCTTTAACATTCAAATAAGGATATTTTCGTATTGAATTATTGAATTTTTTATCCAAAGTCTTATATAAGATATAATTAAAATTCTCAGTATAAAGTTCAATAGAATAATATTTTTTTGGGGAGATAAATAAAAATAGAGGGATAAAAGAAAAGCTACAAACAAAGCGGGGACTATAATAATCCATTTTCTTTTCCACAAAATCTTAAATAATTCAAATAAATCGACTTCCTCGTTTAGCATTATAATTCTTCTTACAATAAAACTTTATTCTTTATAGAATTTTCTGTACCAATTTACAAATCTTCTAACCCCTTCTTCAACAGAAGTTTTTGGTTTATAAGCAAAATCCTTTATAAGCTCTGATACATCAGCATAAGTTGAATATACATCACCGGGCTGCATTGGCAGAAAGTTCTTTTTTGCTTCCTTACCCACAGCTTCTTCAATAGCTTTTATAAATTCCATCAAATCTACTGGCTTGCTGTTTCCGATATTGTATATCTTATAAGTTTCCTTCTGATTTTCCCCATACTCAATAACTTTAAAAACCCCTTCAATAATATCATCAATATAGGTAAAATCCCTTTCCATTTTACCATAATTGTAAACGTCAATGGGCTTATTTTCAAAAATCAACTTTACAAACTTAAAAAGCGCCATATCAGGCCTTCCCCAGGGCCCATAAACAGTAAAAAATCTTAACCCTGTGGTTTTCAAACCATAAAGATGGCTGTAGGTATGGGCAAAAAGCTCATCAGCCTTTTTTGTGGCAGCATAAAGGGAAATGGGACGATCAACCTTATCTTTTTCTTTAAAAGGTATTTTTTTGTTTAAACCATAAACTGAGGAAGAGCTTGCATAAATCAGATGCTTTACTTCATTGTTCTTACTTGCTTCAAGTATATTCATAAAACCGAAAATATTACTGTATAAATAAGAATAAGGGTGTGTCAAACTGTATCTTACACCCGCCTGAGCAGCAAGGTGAACGATTTTATCAAACTTTTCTCTTGCAAAAAGCTTATCAATCTCCTCTTTGTCTTCAAGGTTAAGTCTAACAAATGCATAATTAGCATATTTTGATGATTTAACTAATTTACCATACTCAATCTTTTCCCTTTCAATTCCTGTCTCTCTTAACCTTCCGTACTTAAGCTCAATATCATAATAATCATTTATATTATCAAGGCCTATGATTTCATAACCTTCATTTACAAGCCTTTTCACCAAATGGAATCCTATAAAACCGGCCGCTCCTGTTATTAAAATCTTTTCCTTTTTTAACATTGTAACCCTTCTTTAAATTTTAAGCAGGCTACCGCCCTTCTTATTTTTCCATAAAAATAAATTATTATCATATGTCAAAAAATTATAACACACTTTCTACAAATATCAAGTTCCACCTTGAAATATTTTTGACACTAATGTAAAAAAGGCCACCTCTTTTAAAAGAGGTGGCCTTTGTAAAATAGAGCTACTACTTATTTTTTTATTTCAGCATATCATTAATAGCTTTTCCGCTCTTGCTTTTACCATTGTTCTTAAGGTTACAATCATCATTTTTAGGATTAGAGTCCATATTGATATCAGGATCATAGGTTATGTAAACTCTGAAGGTGGGGGGGAATTCTCCCTCACTTGGGGAAGAACTGTTCCAATCCGTTTCATAAACTATCCTTACTTCCTCTCCTTTTCTCAGATTCTGGAATTTTTTAACCTTCAAAGGATGTGCCGCATCCCCAGCATCAAGAACAATGAGCTGTTGATTGGGACCACTGATATAATCAGCTCCACCAATATTCTTCACAATCCCTGTAATCCTTACTCTCCCTCTGAACTGAGAATATCTTCTGACTACACTGAATTTTATATCAACAACAGCCGGATCTGGGCAATTGGGTATCCTTGCACCTTGAATAACCCTTAGTTTGTCATAATTAACACCACTGAGTTTCCTCACATTATCATTGGATACCACAACATTTAGCGGACTCCTACCAATAATTTTACCACCCGAAAAAAGCACAAGTCTGAAACCCTGAGGGTTCTCAGCCATCATTGCTCTCTGTTTCGGAGTAAGATTTAATTTCATAACAGAAGGCATTGTATTAAATCTGACTCTTCCGCTTCTGACAGTCGGGGTAAAGGTACCAAGATTGGCAATCTCTCTGTTCCCCTGGTACAATTTAATAGTCACAGGTTCCTTAATTCCCTTTTCCTCAAGAAGCCCTTTGAGCTTTTCGAATTCTCTGATTCTCGGACCAGGACCATGCATGTAAATAGCAAGTTCCACTAAATCCATTCCCGCAATAAAATTACCGGGGAATCTCCTCACACAACTTGTCCTAATGTAAAAAGTAGGGCCATCTTCATATACTTGATTGTCAATTGTCCTTACCCTTATGTAATAGGCCCCATCAGGAATAGTTGTTGGAACGGTCCATGTATAATCACCATTATTGGCTGTTGAATTAGTAATTTCCAGTATTTTGTTGTTTCCCTGATATAGTCTGATTTTGACCTTAAGATTCATTGAACCTGTGGCAGTCCAGCGAATATGATAGGTGTTGCCCTTTTCCCAACATGCGCCTTCTGTGGGAGAAGTGATAGTAATTGAGCCTGAAGAAGCAGGAGTATCTGCAATTGTAAAACTATCACTATCATCATAAACCTGATTGTCAATTGTTTTTACTCTAATTACATAAGTACCATTGGGAACACTTGCAGGAATTGTCCAATTATAAGAGCCATCATTGTCCGTACTATTGGTTATCCCCAATATCTTTGTATTCCCCTGGTATAACCTGATTTTAACCTTAGAATTCATATTCCCTGACCTGCCCCATGTAATAGTATAAGTGTGTCCCTTATACCACACGTCACCTGAATGAGGAGAAGTAACAGTAATAGATTGTGCGAGACCTAAACTAACGATAAAAGATATGACTAAAATGAAAAGAAAAAGCCGTTTTCTCATCTTTTTACCTCCTTTTTTAATTTAATAAAAGGTGAATCAAGATTCATGCCATTTTTAAAAAACAAAGATTTAAAAGGCTTTTGAGAAATTCCTAAAAAACAACCCGACAAATTTGTTAAAATAGGAGACGAGACTGTCGAAAAATTGTTCCAAGGCTTTATTATTAAATATAACAATAATAAAAAAAGGGAGGTTTCTTCAAACCTCCCTTTTTTTATCGTTAGCTTTTTATTGCTAATACCTTATCTTTTAATATATTTTTATCTTCCGATCACCGTGACTTCAAGGTAAACATTATCATAATAATCAACACATTTGTCATTATTATGGGAGAAACTTTCATTCATACCGGTGAAAATTATTCCGTGATTGGAAGAGGGGGTCCTAACCCATTTTCTAACCAAAGATGACCAATCTCCCTGTGGATTTTCAATAAGCTCAATAGAAGCATTAAACAGGTTACTAAAAGGTTTTGTTACCCTGTAAATTCTTAAGCCACAAGAATTTCCCTTATAATGATGGTAGTGAAGGGTAGCTTTTGTTATCAAGCCTTTACCCTTTAGCTTACTTACATTGAAAAAAGCATGGGCACGGTATACTTCCCCATAATAATTATATGTTATCGAATCTTCTTTATAGGTATTTGCATAACCAACCCTTAATTTTCCGTTACCAGGATCATCATATTTAAACCCCAGCACAAAAGGCGCCCCACCAATTATTGATGATTTTTTCTTATTTTTCCAATGATAAGTGTTCGTTGTTCTCGCATAAATTTTGTATGTTTGAGTCTTAATTGATGCAAAAATATGAAATGGCTTACTATATCCTACAGCACCATCCTTTTTCCTGACTATCTTAATCCTATGATCACCTATATATTTTGTAATATCACCAAACAATTTGTTAGGAATCTTCCAATTATAGGTAAAGTATTTGGCTTTACTTCCGAAAGGAAGAAGCTCAATTACTCCCACCTTAATGACTTTCTCAACATCTTTTTTATCAAAACTTACAAGATAAATAGCAAATTCTTCTCCAGATTTTCCTTCCCACTTAATCCTCATTGTGGAACCTTCCTTCCATTTTCCTCCGGTAGGGCTAATCACATTGATAGGAAAAATCAAACTTCCAATAACTCTTTTTTTATTAAGATCCACATACTTGCTAACATCACCAAATTTATTTGAATCCGAAGCAGGAGAAATTCCGAAAGCATAACTATCATCAAATACATGATTGTCAACTGTTCTTACTCTGATATTATAACACCAGAGACATGTCTGAAGATTAGTAGGAATTTTCCAATCATAATGCCCATTGTTAGGAGTCGAGTCTGTGATATTTAGAACTTTCTCATTACCACGATATAATCTTATTTTAACATAAGGGTTCATCTTTCCTTTCTTCTCCCATTTAATGGTATATGTTTTGCCTGCTACCCACTGAGCTCTTGCGCCTGGTTCTTTTACTGTAATAGACGCCTCTCCTGTTATAACAAACATATCACTATCATCAAACACATTATTGTCAACTGTTCTCACTCTGATTACATAATTCCCATCAGGTAAATTATCGGGAACTTTCCATGTAAAAGAGCCATCATTGTCTGTTTTATCCGTAATTCCCAGAACTTTACTGCCACCTTGATAAAGCCTTATCTTCACCTTTGCATCCATAACTCCACTCTTCGTCCACGTAATTGTGTAAGTCTGACCTTTATACCACTTTGAGCCCGAATGGGGATTTGTAATTGTGATTTTCTGGGAATAAGCAAAAGCAGTTATGAAAACTGCAATCAACAGAATTAAAAAAAGTCTTTTTTTCATAATTACCTCCTAATTAAAGTAAAAGCGTGTTTCAATTTCCGTGCCAGCATCTAAAACCCTTAATTATACTGTTTTTTAACAAATAATGCCCGACAAAATTGTAAATAAACAAACAATTCTGTCTTATCCACTCTCTTAAGAATTAATTAAAAAAAGAAAGAAATAAAGACTCAAATAACTTTTTCAATAATAATCAAATAAATTGTTATGAAAGGAGAAATGGTTGTATTCTAACTTCAACAGAAGAAATTCTGTTTTGTATTTAATCAAGTACGCTTGTTTTTTTTATGTATTGGGTCCCTTATCTTTATCTCCATAGAAAAGTTTGCAATTTTCTAACGGTGTTAGTAGTTTGTTAATTTCGAAATGATACTTTTCAAATCGCTCAAATTCCATGGTTCTCTACACAATAAAGACTATTACTTCCACATATTTATCTTAGCCTACTTGTATAATGTAGAACAACCTTTCAATTACTCCCCTACCTTTGAATTTATATCCCTCCAACCCTTTCCACTGGTATTTAAGTACCGTGCTCTTGAATCTAATATCTCCTTATTCAGGGCTTTTTATAATTATTACATCATACTCTCTCTGAAAAGGACATCCAATAATAGATAGAAGAAAACATATATAAATAAAAAAAAGGGAGGTTCTGATAACCTCCCTCTCTATTTTGGGAATTCATATTAACTTATTTAAGACATGGAAATTACTCTATTTCAATCTCAAGCACAGGTTCGAAAGATGCTAAACAGGTTATTTCTTTCATATTATCAACATTTTCTTCTTCTCCTACAAACAAAAGACCGTAATTATTCTTACCTTCAATCCAGTCTTTTACATAATTAGAAAAGGTGCTTTTATAAAAATCATTAATTCTGATATTACCAAAAAGCCCTGAATAAGAGGTATCCCCAGTAAGAATGTAAACTTTAAACCCACACTGCTTCTTAGGTTCATTTCCCTTGTAAAAGTTTTGACGAGTTTCATAATGAAGTGTCACTTTTTTAACTTTCCCCTCTCCCTTAAGAAAACTAACATCAAAAAATGCTTTTGTTCTGTATATTCTAAGTCTTAAAGGATTATTAGCATCACCAAATATTAATTGATATCCTGTCCATGCCCAACCAGTAAAAGATGTCCTCTCCATAGAGCCTACACCTAACGGTTTTTTCCATCCGTTCTCCGTTCTAATATAGTCAATAGTACTTCTTTCAATCTTTGGTTTAATTTTATACACTCTGAATTTAAGTTTCTTAATAAGTCTTCTATTGGTATCTTTTAAATTATTGACAAATTTATTAATTAAATTTGTATCTCCGGAGGATTTCGGAGAAATTTTAAAGCTATTGCTATTTCCAGAGACTCTATTATCAACTGTCATCACCTTGATTGTATAAAAGCCCTCGGGAAGAGAAGTGGAAATGCTCCACATAAAACTCCCATTATTAGGCGCCGCATTAACAATATCAAGAACCTTCGCTGAGCTCTGATATAAAGATATTTTTACTTTTGCATCCATATCTCCGATTTTATTCCATTTTATATTATATGTTTTCCCCTTTTGCCAATCATCTCCGGAATGGGGAGAGGTTATGGTAATTTTAGCTTCTTCTACAGTTGCCCCTCTTTTTATCGTAAAACTATCACTATCATCAAATACAAGATTATCCACTGTCCTCACCCTTACAGTATAAGAATCATCCGGTAAACCTGCCGGAATATTCCAGCTATAGTGACCATTGTTGGGTGTATTATCAGTTATTGAAAGT
>Ga0256835_1000369_pt1 | contig 34234 bp, 47 predicted proteins | sample PIR30metaG_FD_185972 | JGI IMG/M metagenome (GOLD analysis project Ga0256835, IMG submission 185972) | Hydrothermal vent microbial communities from East Pacific Rise, Pacific Ocean - PIR-30 | ecosystem: Environmental > Aquatic > Marine > Hydrothermal vents | place: Pacific Ocean: East Pacific...
AGGCAAGACTATCTATCCGCAAAACAAAAACTTTTCTTTCTCCTATTTTATCCTAATACTAATTTACTCTCTCCCCCACTAAACCACTTCTCAAAACACACCCTCACACACAGACACCAAAACAAACCACTACACACACCAAAACCTCCCAAAACACACCCTCACACACAGACACAAAACAATATCAATAAATCCTCCCCAACAAACACAACAGATATAAACGACAGACAGAAGAAGACACGAGGAGATAGAGAGAGGTAGAAACAATGAATACTCAACAAAAAGACCAGCCTTTAACAATCGGAGTAACAATTAAAGGCGATAAAGCAATAATAGATATAATCCTTCATAGACATATTAGACCCACAGAAATAAAAGAAGCCATCCAGCAACTCAAAGAAAAAGAACAAGAACTCTACGGAAAAGTATTCTATGTAGGTGGTAGAGCCCCTATATGGCTGTATGGATCCCTAGTACACTATCTATCACATCTAGGCCCTATCGTCTCAGTCTTTGATCCAAAACTGAGAGGATACGTTGTTGTAGCAAGCCACATACCAGAGATCGAGGAAGGAACAATCATAACACCCTAAACTTTTTTTAAAGCTAGAAGTCTTCTTACTTCCTGGTGTCTAGCATGAGAATACTTGTTCTAGACCTCATACAACCTGATATAACATGTTTAGGGATATTCTCCTCTATAGGAAAACTCTCAAGAAAGAATCTTAGCTACAAAGATATTGTAAGAATCGTATCAGAATGTAAACAACAATACAAGTTTCATAAGAAGATGATAGACTATCTCATAAGGTATCCTCAGCTAATGGAGCACTCTTTTATTAGCGTATTAGTCCTTGATGCCCCAAGCTTCGTACTAAACCAGCTAGCCCGACATAGACACATCTCAGTAATAATGGAGTCTAGAAGAATTAGCCAGGCTAAGGAAGAGCCCTCAGAGCTATCACTAATCAGAGTCCCAGAGAAGCATAGAAAAACCTTCATCAAGTACTACAAGAAGATGGTCAAGATAGCTAGAAAACTAGAAGAGAAAGGAGTAGTAAGAGAGCTAGCACAGCGACTAGTTCCACCAATTGATCCTAGATGTGCTATAATATCAGGGAACATGAGAGCATGGGTTGAAATGCTAGCTAAGAGAATTTGTCTATCAGAGGTACAGATAGAGACTAGAAGACTAGCACTAGCTATAGCAGAGGAGATAAATAAGTTTATACCAGGCTTCAAAAAAATTGTAAGAGAATACGCTACTAGATACCTTGGTATAGAGAACTGCTCTACTCTCTCCTAATAAAGACCCACCCTAAGACTCTATAGAGTAGACCAATGATATTAGAGGCGTAGCTAGCTAGCTCTGCTACTACATTAACAGCGTCAGCCTCAGTTTCTAAACTATACCCATACCATACTATAGATCCAGCAAAAGGCCTCTCTATACAGGCCCCATCCTCCATTCTCCTTAGACATGGAACACAATACTTAGCTCTATAAGTAGGAAGACTATAAGCTATTCTAAGTCTCTGGCCCAACAGCCCATCTATAGTCTTACTGTAAGATTCAGGCATAACATAAGCGTTATAGCCCAAGCCTAGATTCGTGAGGAAGTTGAGAAAGTCGTTCCACCCCATATTACCGCTCCAGAACAGGGGCTCTACAGGCTCAACCCATGAAGGAACAATAGAAGGTACACTACTAGTCTTTGTGAACTCTACTAGGGTTCCTATCGGTAGCTTAATGTATATAGTATCATTAGTATACATGTGCAGCCATTCATACTCGTTTAACTTAGGATTATAGATATAGGCTGCTAAGTCTGTCAGATAGGTTGGATACATGCTTGCTGGTGCAGGCATCAATAGTAGGAAAGGCCTATCAGCACCCTTAATAAGATCTATAAACCAGCTAGCAATATTACAAACATATCTACCCTCACTATCAGTAGTACAGCCCGTCAAGAGAGAAGTATCAAGGACAGACATTAAAGATACCACAACAGAAACATGCTTCTTATATTGTAGCTCTGCAAGCCTAGCTATAGGCTCAGCCCTAATCCTATACCTCTGAAGTAACAGCCTCGCAATCCTTTCAGATAACAGCTCCTCCCCTACTATAACTGGTGCATAGATAGCTAAAGATCCATATCCCATGTTATGAGGCATCTCTTTACTCCACCTCCAGACACTATAAGAGATCTATAATCGGTTAGAGGCATAAGAGGGTTATCTAGCAGTATCTGAGAAAGATCTAACATGCTCCTCTATTATCCTAGAAACATACTCTTCAACTGATATCCCGTTCATATAAGCTAATTCTCTGAGACGCCTCCAAATGTTATCAGGTAGTCTTACTAGAACATTTCTATAACCATTATTCTTAAGAGACTTATTCTTGTTTAGATATCTATTCCTAGCACCTATCATCAAGAGCTTATAATGCTTTTCAGCCACAATGGGTGTAACCAGGAGAGCCTGCCAGGCTTGCAGGTTGAATACCCAGCATCTACGTAGGTTTCTAAAACACTCTACTATATCTCTCATATACTTCTTGTTTTTTAGTTGTTCAGGTGTAATAGTGAATATGTATCTATTATAGCGTTTAGTCATATGAGTCTCCCCACTTAATATAGGCTAGTTCTAGGATAAAAAATTTATACCTCCACCCAGTAAACCTATATACTCGAAGGTGAAAGAGATGGCTGAGATCAACAAGGAGATGTACAAGCTAGTAGAAAAAGCCGCAGAAAAGAACTTATACATGGATACAGTCAAGGACACAGCAAGATTTTTAGATGGCTTCAAAACACAGAAGCTCTACATTATAGTAGGACGATATATCGAACCAAAGAGTATGGGAATAAGAGTATTCATAGCAAAGGTAGCAGAAAATGGATTCGTTAGAAAGATCATAGAATTCAAGCCAGACGAAGCAAAGAAGGTAGCTGAGCTACTACTAAAAGCCTCAGAGATAGAGTAACCAGGAAAAAACAAAGGCTTAAACTAGGGTCTGATCACCCACCCATAGGTTTTTTCGAATCCCCCAACCCTCATCTCAATCCCAAGCCTATCCTTCAATATTATCCTTCTACTAATACTTCTATCCCCGTACTCATCACCAGCATCAACCTCTACAACACCAGCGAAAACCATAGAGTCACCATCAACGAATACAGCTCCCCTAACACCTAGCACTGCCTCCCCAGACCAAGGAACCCTAAACCCTCTAAACCCACCATCACCTAGCCCCCTAAACTCAACAGTAAACCCACTTCTAGACCTAACATAGAACATAGCATCCAGCCCAGGAGAATCAAGAACAAGCCTAAACTCCCGCTCAGCCTCTATAATCCGATTAACAGGAACACTATCACCAGCAGGAGCCCTATACACCTTGTTGTCATCCTTACCAATAACTAAAATATCATAGTTACTAGACCTCTGCTGTAGATTAGGGAGAATAAAGGTTCCCTGCGAGGTCACGGTACCATCCTTCAGGTCTACCACAAACTTGTTATAGCCAATAGACACAAACTTTGTTGATGAAAGCTCGGTTTTACCTTCCCTAGGATTATAGTAGTTGTAGCCTGCAATATAGATAGTATCATCTCTCCAGCCATGATATGTTCCTATAACCTCGTGTCTATACTTAGAATAGGGATCATATGTTACTAGTACTGCATCCCAACCAACAATATAGGGGAAGGCAGCTAATTCCACCTTATCATAGCCTGAAGGTGGTGTATTATTAGCATTAAGATGAAGGGTTGAACCCTTCGACTTTACTAGATCCACTAATACTTGTTTTGCAGCTGCAAGCGTTCCATCATCCCAGAACTCAGCTATAAAGTTACCCTTGTAGAGTAGCCTAACCTTGCTAGGAGACTCTGGATAATAGTCAAATCCCCATCCAGTATCTTCTCCAAGTTCTGTAAAATAGATCAGATCTGTATGTATGCCTGTGTTATAGTCTTTTTTAAGCCTTAGAGAGCCCTCTAGCAGAATCTCCGTATTCTTTGGCTGTATCTTCGATAAAACCAGTAACTCAGCTATTAGCCTAGTAACGGATAGTCTCCTCTTAGAGACTATTAGCTCGACAACCCTAGACACCACTATGAATCACCAATCTACATTCTTCTATACCTAACCCAGGTATCAATATTACGAAGCATCTCCCTTTCATAGATAGTATCCACCCTAAACCCTATCTCATCCAATACTTCTACAAGATTACCAGAACTATCATAAATAGCTAGCCTAAGAACATAGTCACCACTATCACTTGGTGCCGTAAGAGAACCATACCATATAAACGTGTTAGATACATTAGTTAGATCACTAGAAGAGATAACTTTACCACTAGTATCTAGGATCTCAGCTCTAAGAGTATTGGAACCAACTATGCTTGGATCAACGCTAGCATAGACACTAAACTCTTCAGAAGGCTCAACAATGAAGCCAAGGCTATCGAGCTCAAGGCTCATACTAGAACACCCTAACCCTGTGCACTATAGGCAGTAACCAGATACTAACCCTCTGCATAGCCTCCCTTAAATACTCCCTACTCAAGGAACGAAAAAACAACGGTTCTCCCACAAGAAAACCGTTACCTGTAACTAGTAGAAACCATACCCCTGGCTTAGGAAGCCTACAACCTATTATACTACCCCTACTATACTCATAAACCACGCTACAGTCAGTCTTCTCTCCAGCCATATCGACAGCATAGACAGAGGAAATATCTTCCTTAGACAGCCCTGATACAGGAACATAGGCATCAATAGTCCTTGGAGGATTTAGAGGATTATAATACTGGAAGGCCGCTACAAAAGCAACTCCACCGCTCTGGCTTCTGGCCTCAAACGCCTCTATATCGGATACCATTGTTCTCTGGAACTCTAAGATATTATTGGAAACATCTACCTCAGCTATGTCTGTCTCCTCTGGATACACTATATAGACTGTATACTTACCATTAGGGCAGGGAGCGTATATCCTTATATTCTTAGATGGAACAAGATACCACATCTCGGGGTCTCCCAGGAAATGTCTACACCATACCAAGCTTATATAAAAGACCTCGTAGACCACTTCAGAAAGACTCTAGACTATCTAAAGAACACAGCCAAGTATTTCCACGATAACTCCAGCCAGCTAGGAACACCAGTAGCATGCATACTCATAACTAGAACTATCGTGGAAGTCCAAGCTACGCTAGAAGATATTGTTGCTATGTTAGGCTCTATGAGGAGGGAAATAGATGTTAGAGCTACAGCTAGAACATTAATGATTGAGACAGATAAAGAACTAGTAGACAAGCTAGCCAGCCAAGGACTCATAGACAGCGAGAAGGCACAACAAGCCAAAAATGCTCTAGATCAGGAGGAGCAGGCTCTACAAGACCAGTTTAGCCAGCTAGTACAAGACTTCTCTAACGCTTACTCGGACATAGATAACTATTATCAGAACGTTTTAAATGAAATACTTGGGTATTACCAAGATTTAAACTGTAGTGAAGCAATATACTAAAATACCCCAGTAATACAGTAATACCTACCCGCCGAGGTGTCAGAAAACATGGAGCAAGTCAAAGTCCTCTATAAGCCTAAAAATAGAAAGATAGTATGCAAGATAGACGAAAGAGAACTAAAAATACCACAAGACCTTAAAGAAGGTATAACCTTCACTACCAATCCATCAAAAATAGTATCACTATTAAACGAGGCCCTAGAAGAAATCGTAAAGGATACACTAGGAACCCATAAGCTTGGACAAAACAAGATAGTGACCTTCAAGCTCAAAGAAGACATACACAAGCTACTAGTAGAGATAGCAGGAGCACTAGCAGTATCAGTATCAGATCTAGTACGAGCAGGACTAGCACTCCTCATAGGCCTCCTATGCAGGTGATAAAACATTGTATGAGATCCTGCAGGCCTATCTCGATTTTTTAGACCCCCTACTACGGTTAAACCAGGCCTCCCGCTTCATGCTCAGACAGAAATATATCATGCATCTAACTCCAATAGAGAACAACAGCCTAGAATACAAGAGCTTTGAGAGACTGAGAATACAATTCTACAAGATTAACAGCCCGTCAATACTCCATACTAGACAAAACATATCAGTACCCCAGCTCCTACCATAAACCCAGAGGTGAGACCATGTCTACAGTAAAGACAGTAGATACCTCGAATACAGAGACAAGTTCTACAATAGAAGCTGTAAGAGACACAGTATTTAGAACCTACATGGTAGAGCAAACCTTAGACGAGCTCAAGGACAACATGGAGCTAGCACCATTCAGCGACATAATAAGACAGCTAAGAGATATCTCAAGAAGAATAATAGACAGGGTAAACCCACTATCAAGCGAGGACACCATAAAGAAAGCACAAGCAATAGTATCAGGACTAACAGTACTAACAGCCAACATGTGCTCAGCACTAGAGAACCCACCAGAGATATGCAAGGTCTTCATAGAATCAACGAGCATAGTAGAGTAAAAAATTCTATAGACTACTCGTAGTGATAGAACAAGCCCATAAAGCCACCGATAACCGATTCAACCACATCCAGTTTTTTATTCACCTCATCACACCTATTCTTAGAAGTAATAAGGCTAACAGGAAGAGCATCCTCGTAGAAACCATAGAGTAGGTCGCACCCCACCCTAGCTAGAATAGATGGACATATATCCCATACTCCTGGATCTTCTAGCAAAACTCCTGAGTGACCTACTATAAGCCTTCTAAGAACAAGAAACTTATCAAAACACTCTAAACCATGCACAATACTATAAAAGAAGCCTCTAACAAGATGAGGCCTCCTACTAAACACATGTTCTAAAACACCACCTAGACCCTCAAGAATAAAGCCTTTATCATACCTGAAACGATCAAGAATACAAGCATAACCAGGATAGCCACCAACAGCTAAAACATAGGGAAGTCCTACAAAACCCCTCTTCTCAGCCAAAACAAACCTCCCAGTAGTAGAGAAGAAAGAACCTTCAACATAGGACTCAGCGTCCAAGACTCCAACAAGCCTCTCACCAGCTAGTAAACCAGCTATTAGAGGACTAAAACTCATATTTGAAAGCATCCTAGATTCAAGCTTGTGTACAAGCCCCCAGACATACATTATCCCACACCTAATACTAATCTACTAGACTATCCTAGATACTATTATCCCTAACCCCAAGAGAGACACTCTAATAAGGGCACCCAGGCCATAACCAGACAGAAACTCTAGCAAATCACCCAGGAGACTATCACGTATAACAACATACTCTAATGCTTCGTAGACAAAGAATATTGTCCATAGAACCAGATCCAGGAACAGGCCCCCTATAAATCCTAAGATAAAATGAATATATGATCTATAATCATCAAATACTCTGATTACCAAGCTAGAATCAGCCTCTATGGTGGAGGCTTCAAGAAGAATTTACCTATAACAAGGCCTACAATCACGGCTACAAGCCATTCCACAAGCCTAATAAGAGAAACAACTATCTTAGATCCATTATTCTGGCTTCTCTCACCAGGATTAGACGTCTTCGATAGATTATTAGCTAGAAGCTCTATAGTATCACAAAGCCTATCAACCTTATTAATTAGCTTATCAATCTTCTCCATATTCTTAAGCTCTAGGCTCGTCAAAGTCTCTATCCTCTGAAGCAAGGCGTAAAAATGAAAACTCTCGTTTCTTTCACTATTCATGGGATTACCCCCAGACTAGACTACTGATCGAGGGAGCATTTTTGTACCCTATCCCACAGGATCTCAAGTCTCGTAACAAGATATTCCTTGATATAGACACTATGGAGATCAGACTAGATAAAGACGTTTATCCCCTCGATAACGTGTCAGCTGGGATGATACTAAAGATAATGGTTAAAGGAGACGATGTAATACCATTTAAGCCAGGCTTAACACAGTACAACGGATACACCATCTACTATAGACCAATAGAGATCACACCACCACAGCTAATGGCCACAGCATGGGAGGTCTTCTCAACCCAGCCACTAAGACTAGACGAGGCATACAATACAGTATTAAAGTGGGTCGAAGAAACCATTTATCATCCCCTAGACGTAGCCAAGGAGCTAATAACACTCTATATTCTCTACACCTGGTTTTCCAGGTACTATCCAAAGAAGGTCTTCCTAATAGTATCAGGAATGTACATGACGGGGAAGTCACAAGTTGGAGCACTCTTAAAGGCGTTTGGTAGATACACGGTACAAACCTTCGTAGGTGCAAAGACGTCTGAATGGGAATTAGCACTACTCAAGGGAACCATGCTGATAGACGAGCCAGAGAACCTCACCAGGAAACACCTAGCATGGCTACGAAGACTACACGACGAAGGTTATATCGTATCAAAGATGATGGGTGCACCTGGAGGATGGAGAATGGTATCGTTGCAACTAGACAGCCCAGTAGTGCTCATAGGCACACATATACCCGAAGACCCAGCCCTAATATCCAGGTCACTAATAATAAAAATGCACTATGGAGAACCTAGAAGCAAGCCACCAACAATAAACTCACAGCTAGCGAGAGAGTTTAGAGCATCTATGCTACTAAGCTCTCTAAGATATTATTCAGACTATCAGAAAGCAATACGAAGCCTAGAAGGCTATAAACCAAGAAAACCCAGGCTAAGCCAGCGTGAGCTAGACCTCTTCATACCCCTAGCAGCCATACTAAAAATAGTAGGGAGAGAAGATATAGAAAGAGACCTAGCATACATGCTAGCGTATTCACGTTACCTAGCCTATAACATAAACCCAGCTAAGAGGCTACTCTTCAACATTATAAGAGAGATAATAAGAAACGGATCACAGCAAGGAGAATTCATCTGCATCTCACAGCAAGACCTACTAGAAATAGTATCAACGTACGCTAAAGCAAGCCTACTAGAAAGAGAGACAATCCGATACATTATAAGATACCTAGACAGCTCAAGCTATATCCTGACAAAGGGAGAGGTAAAATACTGCTTCAGAAAAGAAGACCTTGAAGTCCAGATAATGATAGAAGAGGACGTGATAGACTATATCAACAGCCTTCTTGGTCTAAAACCCTAGGATCAAGATAACACCACCTAGAATAACAGTATACCAGAGAGAAATCAACAAGACAGACACGGTACAAATCACGTCCTACACCACGTACAACAGCTAGTACAGGCTCCAACCCATAATCTTTTTTCTTATTGTACAAATCCCTGTACTCAGAGTAGTTTAACACCTTCTTAGACCCATACAGGACACAGGCCACAGCATAGGCTCTACCATCCTTGATTGCTAGAAGATCTATCGAGGGAAACATTTCCTTCATTATCCCAGACCACGATATTGGAACTACCATAAAACCGTTCTTGGAAAGGAGCTCCCAGACAATAGCCTCAACTATAGCACCTCTCCAATTAACATCAACAGTCCTAAGAACCCCCAGCCTAAGATCACCAAGAACCCTAACCCTCCCAGAAACCATTGTTATCAGCCCAGGAGCTCCCTTAGCTTATCAACTATACACCTAGCAATAATATCCTCCATACCACTTACCCTGGCCCTTCTAACAGAGACACCGTAGAATACCACACCCTTCAGCCTAGGTCTAGTCTTAAGACTAGAAGCCAGCCTAGAATCGTATCGTGTAGGTATTAGCATAGGTTTAGATGGTATACTCAACCACCACTTGGAATCCCTAAAGCACACACAGTAGTACTCTCCCTCCCTCCATACAAGGCTACAGCCATCTCCACAAATCTTCCTAGAGACAATAGATGTTGATCCCCAGCCAGGAATACCATAGGATTCAACAATATCCATGCCCTCATAGAAGTCTGACTCTATCTCTACCATCCTCCTCCTAGCATCGTATAGATCCACTATAAGATCTAACAAAGGTATCATACATGGGTGATGAAATCCTATAGGATAAAGCTTCTTTAGCAACCCCGTAGGAGGCTCAGTCCAGCCAGTATTAACCCTAATATACTCGCTCTTACCCCTCCTAGTCTTAACCTTTGCTTTTTCTCCATAGGAAATAAACAATGATGCCCACGTAGCATGATAGTATGGTGGCCCCCCAGAAGCAAGATGCTCTCTTACAAGCTTCTCCACACATTCATAGTCTAGTCTATCTCCTAGACAGGTTTCAAATACTTCTTCTAGCTCAAGAGTTTGTGGGAGATAATGCTTTATCAGTAGTACGAAAGATCCACCCTTAACCTCCTTTACTGCTCCATCTCTGAAAGTAATGTAGTTCTTCTTTCTAGCAACTACCATCCTATCATAGACATCCTCAAGCTCAGCCACCAGGCCATACCTTCCTAGAACCTCTACTAGAACCCTTTCAACACCATTCCTAGCCCCCTCACTTAAACTTTCACATGAGACAAATAGTGAATCAGTATCAGCATAGATAGGCCTACAGCCATGATCACTAGTAGTCTCAGCTAGCTTTCTGAAATACTCGTACTCGATAGCCCTAGTACCATGAAATATTAATTCTGCAAGAGCTGAGTTAGCACAAGGAGCTACACCGCTAGCTTTACCTACAACCCCATAGGCTAGAGCATTAAGTATAGACTTTAATGCAGAGTCTACAGGCTCTAGTAGAGGATTCTTCTTTTTCTCACTCCTAATCTTAAGCCTAAAATCATAGAGATGATTTAGAGGCTCTAGAAGAATCCTCTCTCCACCATTCCTACTCCTAACAACCTCTAATAGAGAGTCTAGATCCCTTATCCTTGGAATCTTATAGTAGAGGCTCCTAGGCATATCGCTACTTGATATACTTGATGGATCAAGAAGATTGTTTAAGACAAAGCTAGGATACATAGACTTTACATCATAGTGTAGGATGTTCCTGTAGGTCTTAGGCTTCTCTGGTTCTCTCTCAGGATCAATGCATACCTTAAGACCTTCCTCTATTCCACCGCTCAGAGCAAAATCTAATAGGCAAGGGATAACACTATCCTCTACAAGAACCTTGGATCCCTTGTTATTAGGTCTGGACTCATCGTAGCCTAGTATTACTCCTCTCCTCTCCCAGTATCGGAACCAGTAATACTCTGCTACAAGGCCGCCAGGAAGAGTAGAAACCATGCTAGGAGGTATACCCGTTACCATTGAAACTGATAGGACAAAGCCGCCTATCACATTAGCAAGCTTAGCCGTTAGAACCAGATCGTTAGCGTTATACTTGCAGACTTCCTCTAGACTCAGACCTCTAACCCTACCACCAATCCTTCTCTTAAGCTCTAGCTCCTCCCTTGTTATTCCAGCCTGATCTTTCAAGGCCTTTGCTACAGCATATAGAGACTTTCCAGCACCTATACCCATAGCATACCCGTATTGCTCTACTACCCTGTGGAGATCAAGATGGAGCCCTATGACTAGTCTAGGGTGATAGTATATCCTCCAAAGCCTGGGTAAGTCATAGCCTAGAATATTGAATCCTATAATAGTGGTATACTTGTCTAACTCTTTATCTAGCTCATCCTCCTGTCCAGGTAGAATAAAGTGAGATGCTTCACCAGCATCTATTTCTCCTCCATACCTGTATGGTAGAAGACCTACAAGTATCCTATTGTCTCCTAGATCCTCTATATCTAGTACAACACCTTTAAAATTGTCAAGGCTATAGCTATCTCCACCCTCATATAGGGGCTTGAAGCCATACATTCTAAACCCAGCATCAAAGCCAAGACGTACTGGATAGCGAATATTATATGCAGCTAGGCACCATTCCTCGTTACATCTACCATACCTTGAAGCAAGCCTCTCAGCCACCAGAGGAACCATACTAGGAGAGTCACATACTACCTTTGCTATCCATGCAGTCTTCTTTCTCCAGAGCCCATTCTCCTTTAGTACTGCCTTCATCTCTCCTATAATCTCATAGTCAGCAAAAACTGATCCACCGCTGATAGAAAGCATGGAGACAGCCTTCATAAAGCCGATAGAAGATGATAGTCTAGCTTCTAGCTCCTCTCTATCCCCTACATAGATGACGTAAAAGTAAGGCCTGTGGCCTCTAATCTTCTCTGTAGAACCATTCTCTAAGATTAGTAGACCGCTAAGACTATTATCCTCTAATAAATCATTTAGTAGAGATCTATACTCACTCAGAGCACTAGAAGGATAACTCTTATAATATCTGTCTAGACGTCTAAGTAGAGTCTTTAGACTATATACATCTATCAGCTCCAGCATGTAAACTACACCTCTAAACCATATTCTTCAGAAGCTATTCTCCAAGCCTTGCAAATAGAAGGTGAGCGAAGAAAAATTGAATGAAGCTGATAAAGAAAACCACCATAGTCTTGTACTATTCTATTACTGCAAACCAAGACAGGGAAACCATACCTATCAAAACTAGCTCTATCACAATCAAAGAATACAACACCTAGACCAAGACCAGCAACACCCCTATAATAGTAGAGAGGAGAGAATAAGCGAGCCTCAAGAGCTAGCTCATCTACAAGCTCAGCCCACCAATCCATATAGAAAGCCAGCCTATAAGCCAGCCTCTCATCAAGACCCCCTAGAACATCTAGCATATCCTTGAAAGCTCTATTAGACCTACCATTAAACTTCATCCTAGACAAAGAGACAAGACTATTGATTTCTAGCCTCCCCATAGGATTAACCAGATTAGAGACAGAGGGATCAAACCTATTAATCCTAGAGCCAGCCATTACATAGCCTCTAGAGTAAAAAACCTTGAAAAAACCATCTACTCCCACACCAATCCCAGCTATCATCTAGCCTCAGCCTCTGCAGCCTCTAATGCACTAATCCATCTAGAAGCCTCCTCCTCTAGCCTCTCCTCAAGCTTCTCGTTGATCTCCTCTACAGGTATTCCACCAGCAAAGCTTGTTTTCTTGATATGATCGCTTAGTACTGGGAATAGCTTCTCTACTAAAGGCACCAGGTATTTGGAAAGCATAGCGGATATGTTTCCCATCATTAGAGCAATCCTAAGCTCTGTAGGCCTGATAGTCGATACACTATACTTTGTCTTCACATCTACTATTATAGCGTTTCTATAGCGTCTAAACTCAAGAGATTCTGATAATGCTAGAGGGAATCCAGATCCATATGGTTCACCATTAACGATAAAGAATGGCCCAACATATCCTGTCACGCCTAGAGAATTCATTACAGATAGTATTGATCTAAACACTAGCTCTGATAGAATAGATGACAGATAGAGCCTCTGAGCGGGTAGATCAAGTCTTCTAACACTTCTAATAGCCTCTTTGATTACAAGATAGAATAATCCTTTCATAAAATGATCATTGAAGTCTTCTATATAGTTTGGATTAAACTCTTCTACAACTTCTAGATTTGTGATAGTGATTATAGGCTTGCTTCTCACAGCTAGCTTATAGTCTTTAAGCTCTACTAGATATAGACCACCAGCTACTAGTGCATCTACCTCCCTGTTAGCTAGATAGAACATGTTCCGCTCATCCACAAAAAACCTTATAGTAATAGGGAGCTTGCCTACAACTAGGCGTGGAGGTGTTATATACCCTCTCACTAGGTGGACACCCCTCCTATGCCTGGATTAAACTAATGCTTCAAGCTTAATAAATTCTTTTCTTCTTAGGTTTCCTCCTCTTCCTCATATACCTCAGCCTCCTAAATATACTATAGAAGTTCTTAACATATTCTTCAAAATCAGTAGCCTCCCATGCAAGGCCTCCAACATCAAGGTCTCCCTGCCTTCTAAATACTATATCCAAGTCATCAATCATCCCTGAATCCTTAACACAGTCATAGAGCATCTTAGAGATGTAAAGCCTTCCACTAGACTTCCGTGTCACCCTATGTATGAACTGATACCATTCAGAGACTATCCTAAACTTCTCTCCAAAGTCTATAGGTACATCCTCTAGAGGCGGTACAGGAAGCGAGATCGACACAATAGAGTTGTAATCTTCTAGCTCCGCTACACCACGCGTCATAGATGATCTATAATATGATAATCCTATCCTTATATCCTTGCTAATAAGCTCTATCAATCCCCTCTTGATCCTTATTCTCCCCCTCCTATAGCCAATCATCTTTAGAACAGCTATAATGGCGGAGGCCAGAACTATTGCTTCTCTCTTGCTATTAGCTATGAATATTATTCTCTTATCTCTCTCTAGAAGCTTTCTAAGTAGATCCTCAAGGTTCCAAGGCCTCTCCACTAGAACTCTAGTAGTAACAGAGCCCCTATAGTATTTGGAGAGCCTATTAAGATACCTTGTATACTCGTCTCCTAGAACGCTCAGAGCCTCCTTATCGTCTACGTGTCTAAAGAATACTATGATCATAGTAGCGTTATAGGTATACCAATCCTTGATAAAGGATATCGATATACCCTCATCTAATAGAGTTGATAGCTCCTCTGAGCCCATGTGTGGTAGAAGAGTAGCTGACATTAGTATTACTCTAGTGAATACTCTGGCTAGATCACGTATAAAACGCTGCCTGGCATAGTAGTCCTCCAAGACCAAGAACCTAGCCTTTCTCGTAAGATACAGCTTCAGCCTAACCCTAGTATCATTCACAGACCTAGCAATCGCATAGAGGAGCCTAATCTTCTTAAATAGCTCAGCAAGCCTAGCAAACGTCTTCTCCTCCCAGAACCTATCTATAGACTCAGAGATAACTCTATCTAGAAACTCTAGGCCACCAAACCTATCCACTAGCTCCTTTACTCTTTCTAGATCTACTATATCCATCTCTGGAGTAGTAAATATCCCAGATAAGATCCAATAGTAGAACGATCTATTCACAGCCTCGGGCACAAGCGTTAGAACATTAGTCATTATAATCTTCCACACGTTCTCGATACTAGCATCCAAAATCATAGCATCAATCTCATCAAGTCTACCCATCAACATTCTAGGAGTATAGGACATTATCTCCCGTGAAAAGCTCACCAGAAAATCAAAGATACCAAGCTTCTCTGCAAGAGGTAGCACAGAGTCTATCTCTACTGTAGAGATTATAACCTCTGGGAGGCTCCACAGGAAAGTGTCAGCTTCATCTACTACAATTATACCACTTCGTCTCCTCTTGGGCTTTGGTATTGTCATTCCATTAGCAAGATAGGTATAGTACGCTAGTTTCAGAACAGAAGTTGGTGCAGCTATTCCTCCTGTAAGAGTTGTATTACTACCAAAGAAGTAGTTTATAACCTCTGGTACAACACCTTTTATACATCCTATAGCCATGTCTCTAGATGGAAAGAATAAGCCACTATACACACTCTTAAACTTCATTACTCCTTGATGGAGACTAAGCTTGAATGGACACGATCTACAAATTCTAGCTACGAGATAATCGGCTATTAGCCCATAAACACTTGTTTTCATATTTCCTAGCTTCTTTCTTATAATTGGACATCTTAGAACACCTTCTACTACCATATATCTAGGCTTGGGTTCTCTCCCAGTCATAGAGTTATAGATTTCGTCAGCCATCCTAGCCATAGACTTTATAATGCTATGATACGGTGCAAAATAGAATATTTTCCGATGGGTCAGTCCAGCCATACCCATAGCCTTCATAGCATATAGATGAGCAACAATCATTGTCTTACCAATACCTGGTGGAGCCTCAAATAAAACTAGATTGGTATTCATGTAGTCTCGCACAATCTCAATTATCTCTGGATTAGCTAGTAATAGTCTTTCAACCCTCTTTGGTCTAGAAATGATGCTCCTGCCTATGTGAAGCCTTTTATCGTCTCCGACTACAACCTCTAAAAGCACTATCCTTCCCAGCAGATCGTCTAGCTTTATCTTATAGATCCTCTCCAACTGGCTAAGCTCTATCGAAGAGGCGAGCTTTCTAGCTGCATTATCTCTAGCCACTACTAGAAGATGAGCCGTTTCTTCATCGTTTTTATAGTGCTTCTTTTCTTGTATCCTCCTTGAAAGGAAAGAGTAGAGCTCTTCTACTTTAACAATATTAGACACGAAGTTTCACCGTAATAGATTAGTGTTGAAACTCAAATAAAAGACTTCTTGGGTAATACCAGCAGGTGTTCTAATAAGAACACAACAATATTATATAAAATAGTTAATAAAGTATTTTACTCAATCTCAAGGTGCTCCATTTTACCTTTTTGTAAAATGGAACATCAAACTTTCAATTCAAAGATTCTTACCTATGATAAATTCAAGTAATTGTACACCATAATCTGTATAATTCTAAACATTCACAAAACTCTGCAACACAATAAACCACTCTTCACACTATTTATGTATCCCATTATAATCTATATATAGAGAGAAAGATTGGGATTATAACGGGGACGTAAGGGGAACAGTTGTTCGGCTCCATTTTATTAGCTGAAGAGTGGGAGTTTCGTGGTCTGTTATAGAGAATCAAGGCTTCCGAAGTAAGTTTTCTACGTAGATAATGATATATATTATAATTCTTATCAGGACAGATCATGCAGGATTAGCCTAATCATGTCTTTGATGTCTTTTATATTGAGAATCAATTGTATGCTAGGGGATAGGCTAGTTAGGGGGGGTGTAATACTATATTGTACTTTTCGCTTCCTTGGAGGGTCTAGTCTGGGGTTAATATACTCGCTCATGCGTAATACGTATAAAAGAGTTTCGCTGTGATGGTAATACCTGATGGAGGAGCTCAAGGTGATGGAGAGGTGGGGTTAATAAGCTTTAATGGTGTGACCAAAAAATGTTTTTCGGTTAGTATATACCATAGGCTTCAACCTTCAATAGGATTCTGGGAGTTACTTAAGTAACAGTTATATAGTAGCCTTAATGGTTTTTCTAGAACTGGTGAAGGTAGATGGCTAAGAGAGTCATCTACGTAAACCCCGTTTTAGGAGCTATGATAGACGAGAAAAAGGTTAATCCAACACTAGCTCTTCTCTTCGGATACTCTGTCTACAGGGTCTGCCTCAAGAGTAAGTTATATATCTCAAGGGGCTTCGTAGGGAGAGTAGCGACACAGATCAAGGAGTGCCTAGACAACAGGATAGAGGAGATAAAGAAGGCTATTATCGAGGATATTCTTGAGGTTGGAACTAAACTAGCTAAGCATGGAGAAAAAGAGGACTCTGAGTCTAGCAGTTAAGGGGGTGAATAGTTAATGAGTATCGTGTTGGAGAAGGTAGAGGTAGAAAAGCCTGTAGCTGAGAATATACACAGAGTAGAGGAGACTAGCCAAGAGGTTTCTAGCGGCCCTATAGAGGTTGATAGGATAACCTTCTTTCGAGAAGGAATGTGTATGAAGTGTAAGGTTGTCTCGATAAGACTTGGTAAGTTTAGAGATTTTGTTCCAGAGCCAGAAGACGAGGAGAGGAAGAGAATATGGAGGCGTAGGGCTAATAGAACATGTTTTCATGTGATCTTAAAGTGTGGCCCAATAGAGATAGAGGATATAATAACGGTATCTAGCCACCCCAACTCTAGAATGTATATGCTCTCTAAGTGCTATAATGAGATCGTTAAAGGGTCTGTGGTGAAGGTGTGTATAGAGAATGGTAGACCAAGAATCAGCTGCTAAATCATACTATGAGCCTAACCCCAGGGTTATTTTTTCCCGTCTCCAGTCTCTCCTTAAGCCCAGGCTTCTATTAGAGGTTGATTATACAAGGATGATACCATTAACGATGGTGCTGAGGTGTTTGAGGTTATCCTACTACGAGGTTAAGAAGCCTGGTGGGAGGGAGCCTACACTTGCTCGTTTTCCTGTTACACAGCTTCTTGGAATAATAATGCATGATGCTATTGAGAGGGCTTTAGATGAGGGGTGCTACTCAGAGGTTGCTGTGATATCATTTAGGAATCCTAGCATAGTAGGGATAGCTGATATAGTATGTCCTGGATGGGTTGTAGAGGTGAAGACTGTAGGTTATCTACACTCTAACCTTCCTAGGCTGACTCATGTGCTGCAGCTAAGGTACTATATGTTCTGGCTGGGAAGGAGGGGGTTGCTGTGGTATGTTGATAGGCGTAGTGGTGATTTTAGGGAATATAGATATGATAATCCATTAGACGTTAAGGGTGTTGAACTAATATATGAGAGAGCTAAGGCGCTCAGAGACGCTATTATTGAAGGTAAGCCGCCAGAGCCAGAGCCGGGCTCCTGGTGCTCTACGTGTAACTGGAGGTCTTACTGTCCTTGTAGTGGTGGTATGTGTAGGATTTCTGAAAGTCTTGAGAGACTTTTTGAGTTTGCTAAGAAGAAATAGCCAGAAAATTTTATATACTTTCTGCTAGGATTCTATAAAATGGTGACAGCATGTCAGGCGTTATGGAGGCTGTGAATGAGGGTATGCGTAGATTCAAGGTTTTTTTAGAGAAGAATAAGATTGATCTCAAGGTGTCTGGTTATATGGTGGCTGATAACATAGAGGTATTCCTAAAACATCCTGGATTAATATCAGCTATAGATGTTGAGAAGCTCAAGGAGGCGTTTAAGAAGCTATTCGGTGAAGACGTGGAGGTTAAGGTCACCAAGTCTAAGTATATAATTGGTATCAGTATTAGGTCTCCTAGTATAAGGTTTGGGATAACCTGTGTAAAGGAGTATATGGGGTGTCAGGCTGAGGGTAGAGTTAAGGATGACTATGTTATCTGTAAGAGGACGTGTTATGCTAACAAGGATGGGATGAACGCTGCCAGGATAGCACTAGCTCTAGCCTATGCTAATGTGCCGTCTGAGTATGCGGGATCGGCTTGGGGTGCTAGCTTAAAACCCCTAGGGGGTTGAGGTATGGTTTACCCCGTCTACAGGAAGCTTGAGACTGTAGAAGATGTAATAGAGTACATGCTTTTCTCGGCTCTAATGCTAACTAAGGCATTTAGGGAGAAGATGGCTCGTAATGAGGGTGGAGTGGTTACAACTATTAGGACGCTGGTGAAGACGGCTTTACAAGTGTGGAGGTCTAATAAGATCTGCTCAGTTAGGATTGATGTTCTTGATAAGATCGAGGAGGCTGCTAGGGAGAGAAGGAAGGAGTTTAATGAGATTATAAGGAGGAGGCTAGATAGACTGATACAGGATGTGGAGAGATTCAAGAGGGAGTATAAACTAGCTTGTAGGTATCCCGGTGTTACATGATTCCCCTATCTTTTTCTTTTATTATCTTTTCTAGCCATTTCCTGGTTAGCTCTAGTTCTATCTCCTCTTCTATTCTCCTGAAATGACTGATAAGCTTTGGTAGTGAGAGGTATAGTGCTAGTCTAAGTATGTCTGTGACTGTTACATGGTATCTCTCAGCTAGAACCCTTATGGCTTTTATATCGTCTTCATCTAGTCTGAAGCAAAGCATTACCTTAGGCATTTCTGATCTCCAGGCTGTCTACTATCGTAGGATAGGGTTATTTAAATACAATGGCTAGTATAGCCTACCTGAAGGTGATATAGATGACTAAGTATGTAATTTCAATGGGTCTAGTACTTAAGGGCTACATAACTGACTGGCCCTCAGAGCTCGATAGAGCGGCAGAGAAGTGGAAATCAGTACTAGAGAGCCTTAACGACGAGATAATCGCTAGGATTAAGATAAAGCTTGGTGATGGAACCAACATAACAGCTGACAAGTACGAGGATCTATTAGCGGCACCAGCTACTGAGGGATGGAAAGAGTTTGTTGGTATCCCAGCAGGTAACACTAACCCAAGTGCTGTTATTGGCCAGTTAAAGCATGAGCTTCGTGTAAAAGGTGGTGTCTTCAAGTATATAGCCAACACTCCAGCGGCCTTCAATGTTCCAAGCGGTGGGAAGAGCTACTTCCAGACTCGTGTAGAGGCCACCGCTACTAGCGACAAGATAAAGAGGATCTTCGCCGCACTACAAGTTGTAGGTGCTAGATGGGTAGAGAAGAGCGAGGTTCCAGGCATCATAATGGCATTAACAGGCGACGGTCGCTACATGTATCTAATAGAGGGAGGCAAGATATCGGGCTACGCTCTTGCTGGTGTCACACTATTCCCAAGCGGTACAACCTGGGATAACATCAAGTCACTAGTACCTGTTATAGAGGCCCAGCATGCACATTTTGCTAGGCCATACCTGATCTCTGCTGTAGTCCAGAGATTCCATCTAGCTGTTGCAGTATCAAACATGGTAGAGGCTGGTGTAATCAGCTCCAGCGATATAGGTACCTACCTCAAGAAGGTGAACACTCCATTCAAGGGCTTCGATACCTTCAAGAGCTCAAGCCTCAGCGATCTAGCAGTAGCCTATATCGATCCATTAGACAGTAATTATCAGCCTGTAAGCGATTGGAGCGACCGCAAGAACAAGGCCGCTCTAGCAATCTGTCTAGCGACTGGAGAAGACGACTGTAGTGATATCAAGGACACCTATCTACCATAACCTAGATGATACTTAGTAATTAAACCGAGCCTAATCGTTTTTTTCTCGTCTATCTACCTCTTTCTCTTGTTCTGGGTAAGCTTCTTAGGCTAGATTCTATGCATACCTTGTTCTTGGTAGGCTAGAGGTGAAGGTATAGTTGTCTACTAGTAATACTCCCTGGGAGGGAATACTACTAAGAGGAATGTGTAACGGTGTAGCTGACTCAGATATAGACATAGTTCTTGATAGATGTGTTAGAGATAACGTCTACGTGAAGATAGCGTATCCAGGAGGAGTACTAGATCTTGGATGGCTAACATGTACTAATAATAAGATCACCATACCCAAGGGATCTGGTCTCTGTAGCCTAATAGCTCGTTACTGTAGCGTGAGGTTCTACTCTGAGTCTATAGAGTCTGGATCACCTAGCTGTGGAGATGGTTATTGTACTGTTGATGCTGTTAGCCAGACAGCAGTTGATGTCGTCCTTGCAGTAGCATCTTTCAGCGGTGTTTCTCCTCTAAGAACGCTTGGAGTAAAGGTAGGAAGCCTTGAATCCACCAAGAATGTAACCTACATGGATATGGCTTCAGCACTACTAGGAGGAGGCCTTGCTGGAGCCAACGAGTCCTTTACCCTTGAGTGGACATCTAAGGTCTCTCCAGACGCTAGCAAGTACTATCGTCTACAAGTAGATGTTCCCCCCTGCCTAGTACTCGATCTAGGATGGGGTGATGGCAGCAGGGTTGAGCTAACATCTATATTATGGCTCTTCTGCATATACGTTCCAGTAGTAGATGCCTGGTGGCTATCAATTAATATGGGCATAGATACACCATCCTAGAAGGAGGTGCATGGTTAGATGTCCGCTCCCTTACCCGTAAGCTCTCTAGGATTCGTCGTATCAGCTTCTGGGAGCATTTTCTTCAACAAGTATGCACCGATCTCATGGGGAGCCCAGGACGCTAGAGTCTGTGGTGACCTCAGCATAGAGGGGTGCTACGAGAAGTGGGGCTGTGACTCGCCTAGCGGTGATGAAGTAGACGTTACACTTAACAGCGGTGGTAGTGATATATGTAGTGTTGGTCATACACCACAAACTCTTGAGCCAGATGATTTTGAAGAAGTAACAGAAGATGCTATATTTCCTTTTGAGTATGATCTTAATAATGCAATAGTATTTAGTATGGATTATAGACGATTATATTATGTATGTATCTCTAATATTCCTGTTTCAAGCTATGATCTATATATTAGAGCACAATTATTTAGTAAGATTGGGGAGAAAATATTAGAACTTAAGCTTTCTAATTTATCAATAACAACTCTAGGGTTTATAGTACCATTATACTTAGCAGATCCAAATGATACTTTATTAGTACAGATATTTTTAAGCTATAGCGTTAGTGGTAGTTCGGTACCAAAAGTTATCTGGAAGCTTTTTAAGACTAAGAATAATATATCACCATTAGAGGGTACTCAGACTCTAACACTTAATACATTACTTGGTAAGACAGTATATAATAGGATGCAGGCTACTCAAGAAATAGCCTACGTATCTATATCTTCTCCATCCCAGCTTTGTGGGTGGTAAGTAATGGCTAGCTCACTTAATATTGTTCTAGAGGGTGGATGTAGGGAGGATATGAAGTCGTTTCTAGTTGTTAAAGTCTATAGGCCTGTCAATGCTTCTCTAGCTAGACTAAAAATAGTAGATGAAAATGGTACGCTTCTACTCTCAAAGGATGTTGATATTACTAGTATACCCGAGAATAGTTATGGCTATGTTTCAGTAGAGCTTGGGGGTAATGACTGTAGGAGCTTAGAGTCTATAGCTGTTGTTAGTGAGGATTTATCATTCTATCGTGGTAGTCTAGTAGATGAGAAGTCTGGTTCATCTCCAAGTACTAGTCTCTACTGTCTAGAAGTTGTGGCTGATAAGACACCTTTTGTTGGTCTTGTAGAACTATCTGTTGTTCCTCCCTCTGGGTCTAGTCTACAGCTCCTACTTTGCTATGAGCGAAGTGCTGAATATGTATGTGCTAATCTTGGTAGTATAGGTTCTAGTACTACCTTGTCTTCACCTTTAGCATTATACGATGGTAAAATGGTTAGAGCCTGTATAGAGGGGGCACAGAATGCTAGTTTGGATATTAAATTATTTGCTGCTAGCTCGTCTTATCCTACCACGTCTAAGACTATTAGTCTAGTTCTAGAGTACTATGATTCTAATGGTAATCTTGTAGCAAGAAGAAACTATACTAACGTTGGTGCCTATATAGTTATAGCAATAGCTAAGCCTATGGAAGCCTATATACTAACCTTTGCCTTTATAAGATAGTAAACCTAGAGTAGTAGAGGTGATAGAAGTGAGCTATAAGAATATGTCGATTATTCCATATATCGTTCTATCTATCTTAGATGTAAATGCTGTTATAATAATACCTAAGGTAGGTGGAACACCTCAAGGCTCAATGTTTATAAATATTTTAGGCTGGAGATGTGGTAGTAGAAACTTTACGTTTAATGAGCAAGGAGAGTTTTATGTGGCTAAGACTACTTTGACTCTAAGTTGTGAAAATCTTCGTCCTGGTCTGATTTTTCCTTTAGTTCTTTCTAGTAGAAGACAGTTCCCTACTGATTATCATAAAGATATTGATATTCCTGCTAATGGTAGTGCTATTATTGATAGAGTAGCGGATCTAGATGCTTATGCTATAAGTGTGGAGTCTGGTGGTAGTGGTAGTGTATGTGTGGATGTTGATTCTCCTGCTGGTTGGGTAGAGCTTGGGTGCTTTGATCCTTCTAGTACTACTCATGCTTATCTTGTTCTTGGGGGTTCTCTTAGTGTGTTTCCAAGGATAAGGATTAGGAGTACTGTGTCATGTAGCCTCTCAGTAGACTATGGTGGCTTGAAGGGTGTTCCTAGGAGGCCTGTACTGGCTAGCTTGCTTGTATCGGATACTTCTACTGGAGAGATATTATTTGCTTCCTATGGGGCTGATACTGTTGGTGTTATTAACACAAACTTTGAGATAACTCCATAGGTGAATAGACAATGATTACATGTCCAAGCCACGTGATGGTAACGGATTCTGGTGGTAAGCTTGTTCTAGGAGTCTTGTTAAAGGATAGCTACGACACGCTTAGGGTTAGTATTGAGGGTGCTGGCTATAAGATTTCTAGCGAGGTTGATATCTCTAGTCTGAAGCCAGGGAAGTATTACTGGCTAGTTGTTGATCTAGATTATCCAGGATCTAGTCTGTGTACGGTGGATTTCCTTGAGGCTAGCCCCTATAGCCAGGAGACGATATCTAATGAGTGTAGGGATGTTACTGGCCTTCTAAAGGTATGCTCTGATATGACTACTACTATCCTTCTTGCTGGAGGTTTTGTCTCTGGGTTTGTGAGGGCTACCATCCAGGGGGGTAAATGTATAGGAGTGTTATTGTCTAAGAAGGCTGTTATATGTAGTGGCTCGATACCTGTTGTCCTCTACTATTATAGCCTTCCTAGCGAATGCTGTGTTCCATGTACTGTGTATGTGGACTTGGTTAAGGATACTAGTGTTGCTGAATCCTTCTCGTGTAGCTCTAAGCTCTGTATAGTCTCTATGAAGAATGTATCTAGTGGTATCGTTGTTGTAGAGCCTCCAGAGTATCCTACGATTATACCTTCTACATCTATGGCTGTTAGCCTGGCTAGGGTAACGGCTTCAGGTATAGGGTGTGGTGGTATGGAGGTGTAGGCTGTGACGAGGTTTGATACATATTATTATAGGCCTTGGCTTATGGAGCTGATAGAGGAGGTTAGGAGGAGGGTTATAGAGAGGGCTAGGGAGAGGGCTAGGCTACACAGAGCATCTACTACGAATAGGTTTGAGGATATAGAGGTGTTTCTGGACGAGTACGAGTCTGGGATGAGGGAGGCTCTAACCTCTATACCATTCTTTAACCCGTTCAGATACGATGATATTGATTACCCGATAGACTATATAGTTGATAAGAGGTCTAGGAGGTATAGTCTACTTGAGGAGCTCGGCTTATTGGGTTTCGAGTAGCTATTAGGATTATATGGGTGATGTGATGTGTCAGCTACTGCTGTAGCTCTTGCTATAGGCTCTCTCGTGTCTAGGCTTCCTATTGTGGGTGATGCTCTGGAGGCTGCAGATGCTGTTGTAAGGGCTTACCTCTTCGAGCCTACTGGATGGCTTGAAAACGCTATAGTGGAGGCTATAGGAAGTGTTGTAGGCTATAACGAGGTTAATCCGGTATACGGACTTCCTTTCTCAGATATCTTCAAGACCTTGATAGGCCTGGTTCACGCTGCTGCTCACGTCCAGGCTATGCTGGGTATTGATGCTGTTAGAACACTACTTGGATCCGTGTTTAACGAGGCGTTTGCTGTTAGTGTTGGTACTGTTGTACGTACTATTATAGAAGCTGGTTTGAGGTCTAGGGGTGTCACTCATCTACCCTGGGCTTTTGATCTGCTCTGGCTTGGGCAGATAATAGAGTATATTGATCCTAACGCTCTTGCTCTGATAGCCATGTTGTCTGGATCTCACCCTATCATGCTGGCTGCATATCTTGGCCAGGGTCTGCCCTGGCTCTATGATATGGAGGTTAGGGAGCTCTACGAGCATCTTAGGAGGAGTCTTGATGACTATAATTCTACTATGCTAATGGATATAGAAGCGGTTAGAAGAGATGCTGAGCTATGGCTCTCTGAAGGCTTTAGAGTTTATCATAGAACTGTAAATAGATTAATGCATATTGTAGATCATATTATAGAGAGAAGCCTTGCTAGAATTTGGGAACTTAGATTAGCTCTTTACACTACTTATAGATGGTATGAGGCTGGCTTGGTGGATGAGAAGAGGGTTGTTAAGGCCTGGGAGAAGCTTGATGCAGAGCTGGAGATGGCTTATAGTAACGCTCTCTATGCTCTTAACCTGATCAAGGAGGAGCTTGAGACGATAGACTATAGGACTGATATAGAGGAGCTCCTGGACTCTATGGAGAACCTCCAGAAGACTCTGGGAAGCTTCTATCTCAAGTCAGCCTCTGCTATATATAGCTATGATGGCTTTAGAAAGGCTATGGAGAACGTTGATACAGCCCTCTACAAGGCCTTGGTAGCAAAATACAGGTTTGATGTGGATAAGGCTATCAAGCCTAGTATAAAATACTGGGATACTGTATCAGCTCCTACACCTGGGAGCTTCGAGGTGGAGGCGTTTGAGACAGAGCTCGCCTCAGCCTAGCATAAAGATATCCATAAAGGATATTGACAGGATTAAGAGGCTTCTAGAGTCTCTGGATGCTGATAGACTAGTTTCTGAAAGGTTTATAGAGGCTATCTATAGGGAGCTTGTATCTAAGACTTCTAATCCTCTCGAAATGATTATTCTGGGTTATGCTGTGGCTAGGGCTGGGCTTAGACTAGTATCAGATGGTGTTAGAAGGATTCTATTGTCGCTGGTGGATTCCTTTAAGATGCCTAGCGGTGGTAAGTAATGTCTATCTATTATAGAAGGATATATGAGGATCTTATGGGTAGGGTTGAGAGAGGTAGATGGCTAGTATACCTTGAGGCTAAAATGAGGGAGTATTGGTGGAGGAGGAGGCTTAGGGAGCTTGAGCGTATTGTGTATAATCTTAGGAGGCCTAGGCTTTTAATCCACTTGATCGAGGCTGAGGAGGCGTTAAGGGAGCCCTGGTATTACCGTCTAGTACATTATAGGTTTCCTAGGCTCTGGACGATTCTTCGCATCCTCGATAGGATTCTTAGTCGAGCCTTCAGGGCTAGGATTCTACCAAGATTCATTCTATTCTTTGCTAATATCATGGTATGGAGGTATAGGCTTAGGAGATGGGGTTATCGTGAATGGACAGCCTATAGGCTAGAGCTTCTAGGGCTATGGTTTAGGCTCTACAACTATCTCGTGGAGAAGATCTATACCTATTGCAGGGATATAGTACTACCTTTATTCAGAGTCTATACTGGTATGGGCTTCTCCTACTTCGAGCATGAGTGGGAGGGAGAGTTTTGGTACAGGCTTACACCAGTACATAGGGAGATTGTTGCTAGAGAGGTTCTCCAGGCTACTTTTGGTAGGCGTAGACCATATTATCTACAACAGTTCTCTCCAGAGGCTCTAGCAATCCTGGAATATGCTGCCTATAGGATGGGTATTACTGATAGGCCTGGGATGATAGGAGGAATCCTGGTTCTACCCTGGTTCATAGAGGATTTCGAGGGTAGACCATGTGTCTATTTCTATGGGCTAGTTATACCAAGAAAGTATATTGAGCCTGATCCCTGGGTGGGGGCTCTAGCTAATGTTCCTCTCCATGACTTTAGTTATAGGTGGAAATGGGAGATGGAGGATGTACCGATAGATTCTATTTATAGGGAAGATCCAACAGAGTTGGTACCATTATTTGATGAGCTTGCAAACGCTCTCTTCGAGGATGACTGGTTTCTAGCATATTCTAATCCCTCTCTATTGAAATCCTTCTTGATGGCTTCTATAGGCCTTCCTGAGAACTGGTGGAAAGCCCTTACAATGGCTAGCTTTGTGGTTAGGAGGAGACGCTGGTTTAGGGAAGGCTTTCCATTAACGAGGAGGGGTAATTATTACTGGGCTAGGGATATCCTCTTCTATCTAGGGTTTAGGTGGTAGTATGGCTGAAGAATTGTTTAGTATTATTGATAAGAAGATAGAGACCTACTTTAGGGCTCTGGTGAGACTGCTTAAGGAATATCGTAGATACGAGGTTAAGGTCTTAGCCACCCTTGCTAGACAGGCTAACGAGATTCTCCAGGGGCGTATATCAAGCGTAGACTTCAAGACCTTTAGACCCTGGAAACCTATGGTGGCTGTTAAGAGGTGGGGTATTGAGCCCAGTTTTAGTGAGCCCTATAAGTTTCTTATCAGCTACCCGTCTGAGGATAGTAGCGAGGCTGACGCATACTTTGATACACTAGACCTCTATGGCTATACCCTCCAGGAGAAAAAGAAGACTAGCGACTCCACCGTACACTATGATGAATACGTTCTAATACCTACAAGTACTACAAACGAGAAGATAAAGATACCAAAGATACCATATCTAGACTGGGTATCACCACCCTTCACTAAGGCTCTAGCTGATCTCTCGAAGGCCCACCATCTCATCAACATGTATGTGATAAGGCTACCCTCATCAATCCAGCTCGAAGACAGTATCAAGACGATCTGTCAGATACACGAGGAGGATAACTATCAGTATCTCTACTGTAGGCCTAATAATCCTACCTTCACAGCCTTCCCAGGTGCTGCTAGGTACTGGCAGGTTGATTCTGACGAGTATACTATCGAGGTTCCGATACACGTTGATTCACAGACATTGTATGTGCTAGAAGATTTCCAGTATAATGCATGCATATATGATGGTATAACGATAGGAGATGTTAATGGTAACGTAGTGGCTATGCTTGCAGCCTATCTCTGCATGGGTATATATGGGAAGCTTACCGTCTACTACACGGGTACAACATCTAACATAGTACGTAACGTTCCTGGTTATGGTTTCCTTGCTGTCCTAGAGTCTGATCAAGCCGATTTCCTAGGGGTTAAGCTTGGTGGTACAATGTTTACGTATAAGTATAAGGATAATAATAGGTATTTTGTTGGAGCTGGAGCTGAGATGCTGAGGCATTTCCAGTTTCATGAGGCGGTGGTAAAGAAGGTGAGTAGCTCATGACTCTTGTTATTAGTGATGATATCCTATATGTCTCTAGGGAGGAGGAGTTTAGTACTACTAAGTCTATTCTCAAGTGGAGCTATACTAAACGTGATGATAGGGTTACTAGTATAGAGCTCAAGGGATCATGTAGAGAGCTAAATGTGGATATCACTAAGGATGTTAGTGGCCTGGGAGCTGGTGAGGGAGAACAGTATCAGGATCAGATTGATATAACAACAGATTTTCCCTCAGTATCACAGCTTAGTGGAGTAATGGTCTATGATGCTTCTAGTGTGTTGGTATCCCTCGATCTAGGATATGTTGCTCTCGCTGTAGGTCATGGTAAGGGTAGTCTTACAGTAGAGGATCTAGATGGTAACCAGTTATATAGCAAGACTAGCGATAATGAGAATGGACTAGAAGCGTTTAGGGTTTCAGCTAAAGAGAACAAGGAATACTTTATAGTCGTAGGCACTTTCGATAAGGACAACGATCTACTACTAATAGATCTAGCAAGCCTATACGCTAGACAGATAACGTGTATGTTCACCTTGACAGAGAATACGGATAAGGGGGTCACCAATAGTCTTACTGGCTCTAGAAACGTGTATATTATAAAGTATGCTAGGTCTCCACCAAGAGAATCAGAGATAGACATATCAGGATTTGCGATAGAAACAAGCTAGAGCTAAAATAGAAAAAAAGAGTATACGAAGGGATTTAGTCAGCTCCATGATAAAACATGTGTAGTGGATGCGAAGTATCGTGTAGCTTTGCTGTCAGATAGGCTTTTACCTTGGTATTGAAGTATATTCTAGACCACTTTATTCGATCAACCCCAAATCGTAGATCTCTAACCTTCTCTATTATTTCTTTGTGTTTTTCTATACTGCATAGCCCTTCTCTTAGACAAATTAAGAAGCTTCTTAGCCTCTGTCTATATTCTGGTCTAATTCTTGCTGACTCGTATATGATCCAAATTAGATCTTCCTCTGTTATGTAGCCTTCTAGTGGTATGAATATTTCTAGCTTATAGTCTCCCTCATATTCTGGTTCCTTCTTGTAGTATCCAACTAGAATATCTTCATATTTGTCTACAGTTAGTTGATGTACTATCTCTTCAAAGTATCTTCTAGTATAAGTGTAAGCATCCATTAGAAGTTCTGCATCCTTAACTGATCTTGGTCTGATGGAATGCCAGTAAATTTTATCGTATACTGGATTAAATATTGCAAGTGGTACGTTCTTGAACCACTCCATCTTTATCATGGCTAGTAGATGCTTCTCTATGTATGGCCACACCTCCTCTATTTTTATATCTTTCGGAACACCATAGACATATCGTGCTGTCCATTTTGCCGGTGTTATCTTAAGCTTTATTATACCTGGGAGATATTCTTCCCACTCTTGCACTATTCCTATTGGTTCATCGTCTGCTGGAGCCTCTGTTCTTATGAAGAATACACCTTTAGACTTAGCAATAGAGGCTAGTTCTGGTTTAATTATAGGTCTCCAGACTATAGCTATCGCATGATTGTTCTTTAAGAGCTCATATAGTTTGTCTCTCCAATTGATTTTATACGGATTGATTCGTAGATAGGGGGGAACTCGTATCTTAAATTCGGATCTATACTCGATTGGGAGAGACATTTCTCTCAGCCTCGTGTGGTTCTGTGTAGTATAACTAGACTATGAGAAGTATATAAAATTTTTGCTAGAAAACCTTGTTTAGAAATCAGGTACTAAGTAATTACTAATAACAGAATTAAGAAAAAAGGATAGTAGAAGGATGCTATAGAATAAAAAAGGCTACTGAGACTTGAAATACTGATCATACTCTAAGTAACTTAGAAGAGCCTTTAGAGATGCTGGAGAGATATCATGTAATCTTGCTACTAGCTCGATTGTATCCATAGTACATAGCTTTTCCTTTCCTGTCATAGAAATAATGTCTATTAACTCTAATGCAATATCGACGTTTTCCTGGTAATATAGATCCTTAATAAGATTCTTTATTGTCTCTTCTTTGTTCTCTTTAGCACATATCGTTACAAGAGACTCAATTAAGTTGTAGAGTTTTTCTGACTCCATTTTTTAGCACCAGTCCTAAGATAAGAAGGGAAGAAGTATAAAAACTTTCTCGTAGAAGGTTTATAAAAAAAGTAAATGTATTGGTTTAGTTATTGAAAATAACAGATTCGACTACGTAGGCATAGGTTGCAAGGCATATATCTCGTCTAAAGGTTGGTCTACACTTCCTAGCTTCGATAATTACAGCGTTTCTTGGTTCTCCAAATTTTTTATGATGAACAATTTTATTGTACTTTGGATCTTTTTCTACAAGTTCTACTAATATTCGTTTGAGTATCATTGATAAAATTACATTATTATCTTTGTCATAGACTCGTATCATAGTTCTCTTTTTATCTTGTATTATCTCTAGAGAGGTGCATATTTTTACTATACCCAGTTGGTAGAGCTTCTTTGATGTTTCGCTACATTTGAGAATATCACATAGCTCAAAAGACATACAATCCCATTTTAGGTCTCCTTCTTGTTTTAGTCTTTCGATAACGAGTTTTAGAAGCTCGCTTCTATCTATCATTTCTCTCACCTTTTTAATAAAGAAGTATAGCTAAAGTTTATATACTTTTTTCTAAAAAGTTTAATTAGAAAAAATATACTATCTCCTATGTGCATAGTAAACAAGATAATAATATCGTTCAAGGAGCTCTTCATAGCTCTTCTTGTAGTAATCTAAAGTATATTTTCGTCCTCTCCTCCTCTCGTTCATATTATCTAGAGCTTGTTCTAGGAAAAGAAGAGCTAGTAAGAGAGCTTTCTTCATTAGAAGACACCTCTGGCTTTAAGTATATTTACGTTATAGTGGATTCCACCTATGAATAAGCCATAGTTTAGCTTCTTTATCTTCTTTGTTTCCGTCTCTAGTAATAGTATATATACGTATGCTTTTGGTTTTGGTCTAGCTACTCGTCCTATCCTTTGAATCAATCGTAATGGTGTCGGTACGTTCAACATAATCAAGACATTAGCGTCTGGGAGATCCAGGCCTTCCTCGCCTGCTGAGGTTAGTATTAATCGTCCTTGTTTCTTGAATTGTTCTATTGCTAGCTTTCGTTCTTTGTCATCTTCTTGTCCTGTTATCTTTGGTGAATGTAATAGCTTCGCTAGCTTCTGTGCATGGGAAAGATAATCCGTGAATATTAGTATCTTATCGTTTCTATGTTTGTCTACTAGATATCGAATAAGTTTGTCTTTGTTCTCGTCTTCCTCCTCTAATCTCCTTATCTGAGCCTTAATTGATGCGGTTCTTTTTGATACTCCTCTAAGTGAGTTATATAGTTCATAGAGTTGTAGTAGTCTCTCTTTGTTTCTGGGTGGGATAATAATAACATTTATATCGAGGGGTGCTAACCATCCCTCTCTTGCTAGCTCATCATATTTCTTAATGAATGCTCTTCGTTTTACATACCATAGTAGTATTCTATGATTCTTATCTTGCCTGTACGGTGTCGCTGTTAAGATTAATCGATACGGGAACAGGTTCCGCTTTGCTATAGACCACCACTTGTCTGCTGGGAGATGGTGGCCCTCATCAAATACTGCTAGTCCAAACTCATTAAAGATGCTGGCTTTTCTGAATTGTTGATAAGTTGTTATAGTTATTGGTGCTAATCCATTATCTGGGTATACTCCTACATCCTTGAAGTATCTCTTAAGTCGCTCATACCATTGTAATACTAGCGTTCTTGTCGGTACAAAGATTATTGTCTTACATCTTAACTGAGATATAATATCTATAGCAACTATTGTCTTTCCGCTTCCTGTTGGTAGTCCTACAACTCCAAGCCTTTCTTCTAGCCAGTAATTCACGGCTTCTTGCTGATAGTCTCTCAGTTTAACTCGCTCTTTTACTTCTATAAGTTGAGTGGTTAATTGTTCTAATTTTTTCTTAAGACGTTCTCCTAGAACTGGCTTTAGAGATAAGAAGTATGGTAGTGCTGAAGGGTAAGCAATACCATAGACATAGTCATCTTCTAGTGATGCTGATACTAGTTGTTCATGCTCCTCTATGCTCACTAAATCCTCTTCTAGGATATATTGTTGTTTATATATTTTCACAGTTAAAAACTTCTTGATTTGTGCAAACTCTTCTTTTGTAGCTTTGAAAAGGAGCATATCTCCCCAAAGGTCTAGCTCCATAAATTCCACCTTAGTCTTAGTATTTCTATTATATATATTATACCTGTTATATTTAAAAAGGTATCGCATATTTCTTTACAGAATTGCTTCTAAAAATAGTATAGTATTTCTCGTTAATGCTCTCAAGATTTCTAGTAGTTTAGATAGATACTTTGCTTCTAGTAAATTGTCTTTCTTTTACTTTGTTAGTTTGCAGTAGAATGCATAGTAAATGCGTCTTGTAAGGTGTCTTGTTCTATTTTTAGCTAACTGGTTCTATTCTACATCTTGTATTCTCGTGAAAGACTTCGTTATTCTACACTATTCTAGGTTTACTGGAGTAGCTAGCTACACGGGTTGGGGCTAGGAGTTTTATCTTAAACTTATAGAGATAAAATTGAAAGAATCAATGAACTTGAGTTTTAACACAACAGATTCTAATATAGTGGTCTTAAAAGAACTCTTGCTAACCTATTAAATGAGAGCTAAACTATAAACTAGCGTGTATAGCTAATGCCTAGAGTGCTACATCATGGTAAATAGAGGGAAGAGGCTAATGAATGTAAAGAAGCTACTATTAAGGTTTTGTCTATCAGTATTAGCATTATCTCTACTCTTTTACTTGTTAGAGCTTCTAAAAATCGGCTTATCTATTATAGAGTTACTGCTACTAGCTATTTTACTATTGATAGGAATAATATTAATACTCTCTAACTAGATGCTAGAAACACTAGAAACGATAGTGAATGTCCGACTAATAAAACGCAAATATCATTTAGGGCATCAAGAAGCATTAGAAAACACAAGATAAACATGAAGATGTATCCAAGATAAGAGAATGGTCTAGGAGTAAAAGAGATAAAGTAGAAGACGAGAAATATACCAAGACGTATAAGAAACGTAAGAGTAAGTGCAATAAATAGTCCATAATGAATAATAAACCAGACCGTCAGAGAAGCTGATTCTATAAATCCAAAATAAGCTAGCCCAACAAACGTAAGTATAGAAACAAGAACAGAGCATAAGATAAAAATTATGAAAAGAAAATGCCTAAGAATCATAAAAAACACCTAGTATTTGAATATCCTAAGTGCTATTTTTGTCTGGATCTCAGAAATTAAGCTTCTAATATCATTTAAGATTGTACAAGTTCTAGTCCTCTGCTGAAGAAGAAAGGTTATTTCAGAAATATAGAAAATTTTCATAATAATAGAATACCATAGATTTCTATCAAGAGCCTCTTTTAGTTGTCTAGTATAATTCTCTAGGACGTAGTAATATTCATTTGCTATATCTATACATGAGTCTTCTCTAAGAAGTTCTTCTAAAAGAGAAACTAGCTCATAAGACAACTTCTTTATCTCTCTCTTCATAGATAGACACCATTTATATAAATAGTAGGACTATAATATAAAAAACTTTTGTAAAAAAGTCTTGATAGAAAAAAAGACTTTAGCTAGACTTCAGACAAAGGAGAGATTCTGTGTTAATCAGATATATGCTTCCTGGAAAACCAAATAATCTAGATCTTAGCCAGATCATTACCCAGGGATGCTTTTTGATAATTTCGACATATCTCGAATCCTCTTTCAAAAGCTCAATAGCTGCAATTAATACATTAATAGCTTCTTTTATTGAACATGCTTCTGGAAAGAGAACTCCCTGAATTTCTAACGCTTCTCTTATGATTTCCTCTGGAACTCCAAGATTTCTTAGTTCTTTAGAGCCATCTTCAAAATTTATCTCTACGCTCATCTTTCTCACCATAATATATTGTTTGATATGAATACTTTATAAATATTTTCTTTAACGCAATTTGCATTGTTTTACTTTCTTTCTATATTCCTTATTATATATAAATTATAGTGTCGCTTATTGTTTTGTGTTTTTGTGTATTGGTGTGTTTGGGGAGGCTT
>Ga0256835_1000370_pt1 | contig 34208 bp, 22 predicted proteins | sample PIR30metaG_FD_185972 | JGI IMG/M metagenome (GOLD analysis project Ga0256835, IMG submission 185972) | Hydrothermal vent microbial communities from East Pacific Rise, Pacific Ocean - PIR-30 | ecosystem: Environmental > Aquatic > Marine > Hydrothermal vents | place: Pacific Ocean: East Pacific...
GGGTACATGATCCGCGACCGGGCGCGCAGCTCGTCGCGGTCGACCTCGCGCTCGGCGACGAAGCGGACGACGAGGTGGTAGTGGTTGCCCATGATGCAGAACGCCGCCACGTCGCAGAAGTAGATGGAGGCGAAGTGTTTGATGGTTGCGATGAGCTGGCGCTGGGCCAGGGGCGAGGCCAGCGGCAGCTCGCCGCGGCGGGAGGGCACCCGGCTGTACAGGTGGTACCAGGTGTCCACGTGGGAGAACTTGAGACGGGGCATCCGGGGCATGGTGTGCCTCCTTTGGGTTGTGATGGGAACAGGGTAGGGCGGGGAGGGGAGGTTGTCAAGAGAAAAACAGTGTCCCTTTATATGCGTTGCCGGTGTGGCGGGGAGAGTGGTACGGTCACCCCGTGGCTCGGTTCGGGATTCGGCGGTCTCTCGCGGCGGGCGCCCTGGTTCTGGGCGCGGCGCTCGCCACGCTCCTCCCGGCGGGTTGCCGGAAGGGCCGCCCCGCGATCCGGAACGTGGTGCTGATCAGCCTGGACACCACGCGGGCGGACCATCTGGGGTGCTACGGCGCCACGACCGGGGCCACGCCGCACCTCGACGCGCTGGCGGCGTCGGGCACGCGGTTCGAGCGGGTCGTCTCGCCCGTGCCGATCACCCTGGCGGCCCATGCCTCCATGCTGACGGGGCTCGTCCCGCCGGCCCATGGGGTCCACGACAACATGAACTACCGCCTCCGGCCCTCGGTGACGACGCTGGCCGAGGCCCTCTCGGCCCACGGCCTCCGGACGGCCGGGTTCGTCAGCGCCTTCGTCCTCGACCACCGGTTTGGGCTCGCTCAGGGGTTCGGGACGTGGGACGATACGTTCGACGAGGCGATCCGGACCGACTTCGGGGTGGAGCGCCGCGGATCGGAGACGGCGGCCCACGCCGTGCGATGGCTCGAGGCCCACGCCACGCGGCCGTTCTTCCTGTTCGTCCATCTGTACGACCCCCACGCGCCGTACGACCCGCCGGAGCCGTTCGCGGGTCGGTTCCCCGACAACCCCTACACGGGGGAGATCGCGGCGGCCGACGCGGCGGTGGGGACCGTGCTCGACGCCCTCGACTCGCTGGACCTGCGCCGCTCCACCCTCGTGGTGATCGCGGGGGACCACGGGGAGATGCTCGGCGAGCACGGCGAGCCGACCCACACCTACTTCGTCTACCGGTCGGCGATCCGCGTGCCGCTGCTCGTCGCCGGGCCGGGGGTCCCGGCGGGCCGGACGGTGGCCACGGAGGTCGGGCTCGTGGACATCGTCCCGACGGTCTGCGGCCTGCTCGGCGTGGAGCCGCCCCCGGACCTGGACGGCCGAGACCTCTCGCCGTGGCTGACCGGCTCCCCTCCCGACGAGGACGCCACGCCGTACTACACCGAGAGTGTCACGCCGACCCGGTACGGCGCCAACCCGCTCCTGGGCGTCGTCGCGGGCCGGTGGCAGTACATCCGTACCACCCGCCCCGAGCTGTACGACCTCGAGGCCGACCCGGGGGAGACCCGCAACCTGTTCGACCCGCACTCCGACACGGTGCGCCGGCTCCAGGGGGCGCTCACCCGCTTCCTCGGACGCCGCTCCGCCGCGGCCCTGGCCTCCCACGCCACGCTCGGCAGGGACGAGGAGGCCCGGCTCCAGTCGCTCGGGTACCTGGGCGGCGGCGTGGCCGACGACCTGACCATCGACCCGGACCGGCCGGACCCCAAGGACCTGATCGGGCTCCACGCCAACAACCAGCGGGCGATCGCGGCGGTCTCCGCCGGGCGCCTCGACGAGGCCGAGCGGCTGTACCGGCGGATCCTCCGGGAGCATCCGGGGTTCGTCGAGGCCACCATGGGGCTGGCCCGGGTCGCCATGGCCCGCGAGCGGTGGGCCGAGGCGGTCCCGCTCCTGGAACAGGTGCTCCGGACGGCGCCGGACCAGTACCAGGCGCGGTACGACCTCGGCGTCGCCCTGACGCGGCTCGGGCGTCTGGACGAGGCGGTGGAGGCGTTCCGCCAGGCCGTTCCCCACGACCCCCAGCCGCCCGACGCTCTGGTCAACCTGGGCCGGGCGCTCCGGAAAGCCGGCCGGCCCGGGAAGGCGGCCCAGGTCCTCGAGCGCGCCGTGGCGATGCGGCCGGGCGACGCCGGGCTCGGGTGCGAGCTGGCCGAGTGCCTGGCCGTGGCAGGGCGGACTGGCGAGGCCCGGACCCGCATGGAGACGCTGGCCACGGCCCACCCCGGGGATGCCCGGGTGCTGTTCGACCTGGCCCAGGTTCGGCTCCGGACCGGCGACGCCCCGGGCGCGGTGGAGGCGCTCCGGTCGATGCTGGCCACGGCGCCCGGTGACACGGCCATGCGCCGCCGCGCCGAGGCGCTCCTGGCCTCCGAGGGCCGGCGCGACCTGCTCCCGGCCGTGCTGGGTGGGGCGGAAGAGGCGGTCGCGGACGAACCGGCCGCCGCCCGGGCGGCGCGGCTGGCACGCTCCGGACGGCTCGACGAGGCCGAGGCGCTCCTCAGGAAGCACCTCGACCGCCATCCGGACGATGCCGGGGCGTGGCTCGACCTCGGGATGATCGCTCTGACGCGCCACGGTGTGCCCGGCGGCCTCGACGAGGCCGTGCCGCTGTTCGAGAAGGCCGTGGCCCTCGACCCGTCCCTTCCCGAGGCCCACCTCAACCTGGGGATGGCGTGGGCACGGCTGGGCCGCACGGACGACGCCCGGCGCGAGCTCGAGACCGCCCTCCGCCTGGCCCGCTCCGCCGGCCGGAACACCCTCGCCCGCCGCGCGGCCGCCGCCCTCGCGGCCCTCCCGGACGGCGCCGGCACGGCGCGGGACCCCGGGCCCTGACCGCGCCCGGCCGGCGAACACCCCCGGTCCACCACCCCCCCCCGCGCATCGCCTCCGGCGCCCGTTTCGCGGTAGACTGGCGGCGAGGAGGCCGAGGTGGGAGCGAACCCGGAGGCGCCCAGACCGATCCCGGAGCTGTCGGCGGTGATGCCGGCGTACAACGAGGAGGCGATCCTGCCGCTGGCGCTGGAGGAGGCCGTGGAGGCGCTCGGTTCGCTGTGCGGGCGGTGGGAGCTGATCGTCGTGGACGACGGCTCCACCGACCGCACGCCGGAGATTCTCCGCGAGTGGTCCGAGCGGGACCCGCGGGTGCGCCCGGTCACCCAGCGCCCAAACCAGGGGTACACCAAGGCGCTGGCGCGCGGGTTCTCCGAGGCGCGGTACGACGCGATCTTCTACACCGATGCCGACGCTCAGTTCGACCTCCACGAGATCGAGAAGCTGTACCCGCTGCTGGCCGAGGCCGACATGGTCGCCGGGTACCGCGTCGGGCGCAAGGACCCGTGGATCCGGCTGCTGACCTCGGCGGTGTACAACCGGCTCCAGGGGCTCGTGCTCGGCGTGAGGGCGAGGGACGTCAACTGCGCGTTCAAGCTGTTCCGCCGGTCGTTCTTCGACGCGGTGAGAATCGAGTCCGACGGTTTCCTGATCGACGCCGAGCTCTACGCGCGGGCGAAGCGGGCCGGGCTGACGTGGAAGCAGGTCGGGGTGACCCACCGCCCGCGGGAGAGGGGAAGCACCACCGTGCGCGCCTCCACCGTGACCGAGACCCTGCGCGAGCTGTGGCGTCTCCGGAAGCGCCTGGAGGCCGGAGGGTGAGCCGCCGCCGCTGGTGGCTCCTGCTCGCCGCGGCGCTGCTGCTCCACGCCGTCCTCGCCGCCTCCCTCCCGGTCTCCGGCGACGAGGCGTACTACTGGGACTGCTCGCGCCACCCGGACTGGAGCTACTTCGACCAGCCGGCGCTCGTGATCTGGGCCATGGTCCCGTTCCGGGCCGTCCTCGGCGAGACCCGGCTGGCGGTGCGGGCGCCGGCGATCCTGTCCAGCCTCCTGCTCGGCGTCTTCCTGCTCGGCCTCGTGCGGCGCCTGGGCGGAGGAGTCCGGGAGGCCGCCTGGGCGTACGCCGTGCTCCACCTGATGCCGCTGTTCTTCCTCGGGTCGTTCTACACCTCCACGGACATCGCCATGACCGCGGCGTTCGTGGCCGCCGCCTGGGCGGCGGTGGCGGTGGCCCAGGGCGAACGGAGGGCCTGGTGGGGGTTCGGCGCCGCCGTGGGGCTCGGCTTCCTGGCCAAGTTCCCCGTGGTGCTCGTGCTGCCCGCCCTGCTGCCCGTGCTCCTGGACCCCGAACGCCGCCGCGACCTGACGACCCCCGTCCCGTGGGCCGCCGGGGCGCTGTCCCTGCTCCTGACCGCCCCGGTCTGGATCTGGGGCGCGGAGCACCACTGGGACAACATCGCGTTCCAGCTCGCCGGCCGGCACCACGGCGGCGGCCCGACGGCGAAGTACATCGCCGAGTTCCTCGGCGCCAACCTGCTCCTTGCCACACCGACGCTGTTCGTCGCCGCGGCGGCGGCCGTGGCCCTCGCGCTGCGGTCGGGCGACCCCGGGCGGCGGGCGGCGGCGCTGGCGGCGCTGGGGCCGTTCGCCGCCTTCGGCCTGGTGGCGCTTCGCGAGCGGGTCGGCGCCCACTGGGGCGGCCCCGGGCTCGTTGTGGCGGTGGCGCTGCTCGCCGTGACGCCCCTGCGGTGGCGGAGGGGAGCGGTGGCCGCAGGCGCCGTGCTGGGCCTCGTCCTGTCGGCAGCGGTGGTGCTCGTGGCCCTGGCCCCCGAACGGCTGGCGGCGGTGGAGTGGTCGTACCGCGGCCGGCCCCACCGGATCTCCACGAAGAAGCTGGCCGCGGCCATCGGCAACCGGGAGATCGCCCGGGAGGCGGCGCGCCGCCGGGCGGGGCGGCTGGTGGCGTCGGAGAGCTACACGAACGTCCACCTGCTGGCGTTCCTCTCCAGGGGGACGCTCCCCACGCGGCTCGCCCACGTCAAGCCGGGCAAGCACGGCCTGGCCTCGCTCTACTGGTACCCGCCGGAGACGCTCCGGGGGCGGGACTTCCTGTTCGTGACGGAGAAGCCCGGCGTCAGGCCGGCCCTGGAACGCCTGTTCGCCTCCGTCCGCGACGAGCCCCCGATCGTCGTCCGGAAGGGACCGGTGACCCGGACGATCACCGTGTTCGCCTGCGACGGCCTCCTCCACCCCGAGGGGACGTTCACCCGGCTCGAGCCGGCCAGCCGCTGACCGATTTCGGGGTTCCGCTTCCGGAACCATCCCGAGCGTGACGTCACATCGGGCCTTCCCGGTACCTTTCGCGTACTATAATGGACTTGGCCACACCTCACAGGAGGATCCTGACAGCGGATGGAGATCGGTCAGCGGGTCGGCCACGTCCGGATCGAGCGCCGCCTCGGGCGGGGCGGGATGGGCGAGGTATTCCTCGGATACGACGAGGTGCTCGAGCGCCCGGTTGCCGTCAAGGTTCTGGCTCCCCACGCCCGCCTGAGCGAGGCGTCGCGGGCGCGTTTCCTGCGCGAGGCGCGTCTGCTCTCCAAGCTGGACCATCCGGGTATCTGCCGCATCCACGACCTCGTGGAGATCGACAGCACCGAGTGCCTGATCCTCGAGTTCATCGAGGGTAACACGCTCCGGGCGCTTGCCCGTGACCTCGAAGTCGAAGAGGTCGCACGGCTGATGGCCGAGGTCGCCGAGGCGCTGGCCGCGGCCCACGACGAGGGGATCATCCACCGGGATCTCAAGCCGGACAACGTCATGGTGACCTCCGGGGGCCATGCGAAGATCCTCGACTTCGGAATCGCCCGCAGCACGGCGGCTCCAATCCGCCCGGCCACATCCCTTCGAATGGACACCGACCTTCCCGAGCCACCGGCCAGTGGGACGACCCCGCTGGACGGGACGTTCGCCACGGAGGATGGGGCCGTGATCGGCACGATCCGATACATGAGTCCGGAGCAGATCCACGGCCTCCCGCTGACCACGGCCTCCGACTGCTACTCGCTGGGGATCATGCTTCACGAGCTGCTGACCGGCTCGAACCCGTACGGTGAGACTTCCGAGCTCGAGTTGATGATGCGGGTGGCCCGGGCCGAGATTATCCCGCCCGAGGGGGTGGACCGGGAGCTCGCCGCGATCATCGCCGACCTGACCGACCTGGACCCCCGCAGGCGACCCGGCGCCGCCGAGACCGCGGAAAGACTCCGGCGGTTCCTCGACCGTCCCGCCATCCTCAGACGCCGTCGCCTGCGCCGGATCGCCGCGGCCGCCATGGCCGCCGTCGTCCTTGGCGCCGTGACGGCGGTGGTCTGGACCACGTACAGCGGCCGCCGGATGGCCCGGATCGCCCAGCGGCTCGCCCGGCAGGCCACGGCCATCGAGTGGCGGATGCGCGCCGAACACCTGGCGCCCGAACACGACATCCGGCCGGCGCGGCAGGACGTGGAACGTAGAATCGGCCTCATCCTCGGCGAGGCACACCGGATCGGGCGTCTCGCCGAGGGTCCTGCTGCCGCCGCGGCGGGACGTGGCTGGCTGGCGCTCGGTGAGTTCGGAAGGGCGCGGGCGTCCCTGGAGCGGGCGTGGGAGCTCGGCGTCCGAGGCCCCGAGGTGGAGTACGCTCTCGGCGAGGTGCTCGGACACCTCTACCGACAGGCTCTCGTTGAGGCAGAGGGGATCCGGGACCCCTCCATGGCCCGGGACGCACGAGAACGTGCCGCCCGCGAGTACCGCGATCCGGCGTTGACGCACCTGGCCTCGGCCGGCAGGGTCGCCGGAATCCCTCCTGATTACATTGCGGCTCTGGTCGCACTGTACGAGGACCGGCTCGACGACTGCGAACGGATCCTGAACGGGCTGAAGGACGTGCCCCCATGGTTCTACGAGCCGCTCCTGCTCCGGGCGAACGCCACGAAGCGCCGGGGCAACCTCGCATTCGCCCTCCGGAACGACTCGGTGGCCGTGGAGACGGCGTACTCTCGCTCGGTCCGGCTACTCGAGGAGGCGCTGGAGACGGCCCGGAGCGACCCCCAGGTCGCCACCCAGCTCTGTTCAGACCGTGTGGGCCGCATCCAGAACCTGGTGCTCTCCCAGTCACGGACCGTGGAACCCGCGGAGTTCCGGCGCGCGCGGGAGGCGTGTGCCCGGGCGCTTCGGATCGATCCGGACAGTGGGCAGGCCGCGGCCGCCAGAATCGAGCTCGACGTGGCAGCCGGTGTCGAGGCCGGACTCCGCGGGGAGGACCCCCTCCCTCTGCTGGAGAAGACGGCCAGAAACGCCCGCAATCTGATCGACAGGTATCCGCGGGAAGCCTCCGTGCAGTACTATGCCGGGATCGCTTCCGAACAGCTCGCCTGGCAACGGATCCGGCGAGGAATGGACGCATCCGATGCCCTTGAGGGGTGTCTCGACGCATTCACCAGCCTTCTCCGCACCAACCCTGGCATGGTCAACGCCCGGCCCCACGCGGGCAACTGCTGCTACCTCGCGGCGATGCAGTCGTACTGGTCGGGCAGCGATCCCAGAGACTGGATCCGGCGTGGGCTGGAGGTGACCCGCCCCCTCGTCGACCGCGGCTACGCCATGGGACACAACCAGGTGGCCAACCTCTCCTATATCCAGGCGCTCTGGGAGCGTGAACACGGGCTCGATCCCGAGGCCGCGCTCGAGCGGTGCGTACGCTCCTACGCCGCCCTCGCCGAAAACGCCACAGAGGCGACATCGGTTGCCAACCTCGCCAACGCTCTCGTGGAACAGGCGCGATCCCGCCTGGCCAGAGGAGAGGATCCGACGGCGCTCCTGGTTCGGGCAGGCCGGGCGCTCGACCGCGCCGAATCGATCAACCCGGACCTCCCCACCATCCACTTTCTCCGGGCCATCGCCGCGACCCTCGCCGCACGGTACGCCCGCCTCTCCCGGGGCGATCCCCTCCCCATCCTCGAGCGGGGCCTTGCCAGCTCGGACAGGGCGCTGAAGGCCGACCCCCGGAACGCCGAGGGTTGGGCGGAGCGCGCCGAGCTGCTGCTCGAGGGTGCACGGGCCGAGATGGGGACGGGCCGCCTCGTCCCGGGCTGGATCAACCAGGGGATCACGTCCGCCACGAGGGCGCTCGAGCTCCACCCGGGGTTCGTCCAGGCGTTGCGGGACCGCGCCGCACTGGAGCTCGAGGCCGCCACGCGGCGGATCCTCTCGGGAACGTCGCCGGAGAGGGCGCTCCAACGGGCCTCCAGGGACCTCGACTCGGCAGCCGAGATCTCCCCTCATGATGCGCTCACCGCCACGCTCCGGGCAAGGGCCGCTCTCATCCGGGGGCTGTGGCGCACCCGGAACGGGGATCTGAAGGGTGCTGCGGCGTCGTTCCGGGAGGGGATCGAGGCCGCCCGGGCCGCCGTGGACGCCAACGGCCGACTCGGCGAGGCGCTCCTCGTCCGGGCCGAGCTCGCCAACGAGTTGGCAGCACTCTCGGCCGGCGAGGACCGGAACACCCTCGAAACCGAACGCGACCGGGCGTTGGATGCACTTCGGCGGATCGACCCGCTCCTGTTCGAGGCACGCCACCACGATCCACTGGCCGGAGCAGTTGGCCGCACCAGCGGCGGCGCGCCATCCCGGTGAGATCCTGACATGAAGGGACCGCGCCCGCTCGTGACCTCCTGCCCGCCGAAAACCGCCTCTCAATCCGGTCTCTGCCGGGAATGCCGTTCTCCCAGCCGTCAACGCAGAACGGCGAAGGAGAGCTGGCGACCCGCACGGGGCCCGTCGCGCCGGTAGGACGCGAGCGCCTCTGAACAGGCCGTGCAGCCGCCGACGAGCTCGACCCGCCCCGGGGGAACACCCAGCGCGAGGAGCTCGGCCCGGAGCAGGGCGCGCAGGTCGACCCGCCATTCCTCCCGCCACACGGCCTCGGGAACGCCGCGGCCCCGGAGCGCCGCCACGACCTCGGCGCCGACCTCGTAGCAGCAGCCGCCGATGGCAGGGCCCAGGGCCACGTGGAGCCGGTCTGCGGCCACGCCGTACTCCACGAGGAGCCGGCGGACGGCGCGGGGTACGATCCCCGCGGCGGTTCCGCGCCACCCGCTGTGGAGCGCCGCCACGACCCCTCCGCCGGCGACGAGCACCGGCACGCAGTCGGCGGTCCAGACGCCGAGGGCCAGCCCCGGTTCGTCCGTCACCAGCCCGTCGCACCGCCCCACGGCCGCCGGTCCATCCACGGGATGCTCCCGAGAGGCGGAGAGGCTGGCGACGACGGTGCCGTGGACCTGCTGGCACCAGCGGACGGCGCGCACCCCCGGGGCGACCGCCTCGGCGAGGCGGAGAGCGTGCTCCTCCCTGGGCGTCCCGGAAAACCGGGGCCCGATTCCGAACGCCAGCACGGCGCCGCCCCGGGAAAGGGCCAGCGCCTCACCCCCCTCCCACGGAACCGTCACGGTGCCCGAGCCGCCATCGGTCATCTGACTCCGATGGTACAATGGCGCGCCCGGAGGAGGGGCGTGATCACGTTCGACGGCAAGGGGTTCCACACGACGGCCGGCCCGCAGTCTCCTCTCCCTCGGCGGGGACCGGAGGGGTGCGCCCTGTGATCCGGCTGAAAAACCTTCACAAGAGCTACAACAGCCGCCGGGTCCTCCGGGGGATCGACCTGAACGTCGAACCCGGAGAGTTCGTCTTCCTGACGGGCCCCTCCGGCGCCGGCAAGAGCACGCTGCTCAGGCTCCTCTACGCGGCCGAACGGCCTACGGAGGGCGAGGTCTGGGTCAATGGTCTCCGGGTGGACACCCTCTCCCACCGGGAGTTGCCGAGGCTTCGCCGGAGCCTCGGTGTCATCTTCCAGGACTTCAAGCTGCTGCCCCGCAAGACCGTCCTCGAGAACATCACCTTCGTCCTGCGTTTCCACGGGCTGTCCCCGAAGGAGGCGCACCGGCGGGCGTACCTGACACTCAAGCGGATGGGGCTCCACCACCGGCAGTCGGCGTACCCGGCGACCCTCTCCGGCGGCGAGCAGCAGCGGGTCGCCATCGCCCGGGCCCTGGCGTACCAGCCCCGGCTGATCCTGGCCGACGAGCCCACGGGCAACCTCGACGCCGAGCTGGCGGCGGAGCTGATGAGCTTGCTGTGCGACATCAACTACCAGGGCGCGACGGTGGTGGTGGCAACCCACGACCAGTCGCTCCTGGCCGCCATCCCGGCCCGGGTCCTCGTCCTGGAGCGCGGCGGCATCGGGTACGACGGGATCTGGCCGCCATGATCCGCCACCTCGTCGCCGAAGGGATGGGGCTCCTCAAGGAGCGGCCCCTGGTCAGCGCCGGCCTGACCGTCGCACTGGCCGTCGCACTGACGCTCGGCGGCCTGACGCTGAGCGCGGCGCTCTGGATCCGTCCGATCCTCGCATCGGGGACCGGCGAGGTCGCCGTGGCCGTGCTGCTCCGGCCCCACCTCGAGGGCGGCGTGTTCGACCAGTGGCTCGCGACCGCCGAGAAGGCCCACCCGGACTGGCGGTTCCGGCGCGTGCCCCCCGACGAGCTGGCCGCCTCCCTCGGCGAGCGGTTCCCGTACCTGCGAAAACTCCTCGCCGAGGAGGGGCAGGCCCTGCTGCCGCCGCTGCTCGAGGTCACCGCCCCCGACCCCGCGGCCGTCCGGACCCTGGAGGCGAGCCCGGCGGTGCTCGCCGTCGGCCCCGTGGCCACCATCCACCGGACGCTCGCCTCCATCGCACGCCGCATCGAGGCCGGCTTGACGGCGATCACCGTGGCGCTCGTGGCCATCGCCTTCCTCCTGGCCTCGATCTGGGTCCACCTGGAGCTGTACCGGCACGCCGACGAGATCGCCATCATGCGGCTCGTCGGCGCCACCGAACCCGCCATCCGCGGCCCCTACCTCGTCTCGGCCGCGATCCCGGGCCTGGCCGCCGGCCTGTTGGCTGCGGCGGCGACCCGGGCCGGCGCGGGTTGGCTGAGCCGGCTGACCACCACGGTGGGCCTGCCCGCCATCGAGGCGCCCGGAACGCTCCTCGCGGGTCTCGTGGCGTTCGGGCTCCTGGTCCCGCTGGGTGCTGCGGCGTTCACGCTGGCTCGCCATGCACGGCTGACGGACGCCGCGAGCCTCTGATCCGGCTGTACCCCAGCGAAGGCTCATCCTGCGCACGGGCGGCCGATCAACCCCCCGGGACCGCGGCGGACACGGCTCGGCGTGTCGTGACGCTCCGACCCGAGGATCCATCGTCTTCTTCCATTCCTTGGATCTCCCCCGGAGTGTACCATCGGGTCGTGGACGGTCCCGGTCCCCTGCTCGTGGCGAACGCGCCCCTCCGCTGGACGGAGACGCTCGCGGCCCTCGCGGCCGCGGCCTCGCCGCTGCTCGCGGCGGACGGGGGTGCGGACCACCTCGCGCGGATCGGCCTCCGCCCCGACATCCTGATCGGCGACATGGACTCCGTCTCCCCCGCCACGCGGGCGTGGGTCGGGGAGGACCGGATCGTCCGCCGCCCGGACCAGGACCGGACGGACCTCGAGAAGGCGCTCATTCATGCCTTCGACGCCCTCGACCTCGAACGGTTGACCGTCCTCGCCGCCCTGGGCGGGCGGCCGGACCACGAGATCGGCAACCTCGGGCTGCTCTGCCGGTACGCCCTCGGCGAACGGCTCGTCTTCCGCGAACCCGCCGGGATCGTCCTCGCCCTCGCCGAACCGGCAAAGCTCCCCGCCGTACCCGGCGAGACCTGGTCGTTCTGGACCCTCGACCCGGCCGTCCGCGTCACCCTCTCCGGCGTCCGCTGGCCGGTCCGGTCGGCGCCGCTCCACGCCGCGGGACGGCCCTCGATCTCCAACGAGGCCACCGCAGACCGCGTCGGGGTGGCGCCGGAGGGCGGCGCCGTCGTGGTGGCGCGCCGGTTTCCGGCCGGGAGCGATCCCGCCCCGGGGCGGGGTCGCCACTGAGCCCGGTCACCGCCCGGCCGCGTCGAAGTCCGCCTCGAGGACGATCCGGTAGCGGGCCCGGCCCGCGCGCAGCCGGTCGAGCGCCTCGTTGACCGCCGACATGGGGAACGCCTCCACCGTCGGGGCGATCCCGTGCCGGGCGGAGAAGTCGAGCATCCGGGCGATGGTGGCCGGGCTGCCGACGGGGGAACCCGAGATCGAGCGAGCGGCCGTGATCAGAGCGGGGGTAGGTCCCGGAGGAGCCCGGGCCCCAGCGTGACCTGGAGGGCCCCTCCCGACATCCGCAGGTCGCGCAGCGTGGCGGCGACCCCGTCGGGCAGGAACGGACGGATGTCCGCGAGGACGATCCGGGGGCCGGGGAACACCCGGGTCCGGACCGCGCCGATCCTGCCGAGGATGCGCCGGACCAGCCCGAACGGGACGGCCACCCCGCCCGGCAGCTCCACCCGGAGCAGCCGGCAGCCGACCCACCCCGCCGCGAGCCTGAGCTCCGCGAGCTCCACCGCGGCGTGCACGGGGACGCGCCTCAGCCGCAACACCACCTCGAGCCGCAGCCTGTCGCCCTCGCCCTCCAGGTGGAGCCACTGGACGGCATCCACGGCCCGGAGGCGCTGGAGGACCATCGCCTCCAGCCGGACCGGATCGAGCCGGACCACGGCCCCGTCCCACTCCACGAACGGCATCACGGCGGCGTTCACGTCCCGGCTAGTATACCCCGCGAGGAGGTGTCCGTTGGAGTGCCCACCCCTGACCCCCGGCCGCTTGATCCGCCGGTACAAGCGGTTCCTCGCCGACGTCGAGCTCGACGACGGCAGGATCGTCACGGCCCACTGCCCCAACTCCGGTTCCCTGGCGGGATGCCTGGGGCAGGGGTGGCCCGTCCTCCTGTCCCACGCACCCTCACCCCGCCGCAAGCTCGAGTGGACGTGGGAGCTCGTCCACAACGGCCGGTGCTGGATCGGGATCAACACCCACCGGGCCAACCGGCTGGCCGCCGAGGCGATCCGCTCCGGCGCCGTCCCCGGGATCGCGCCGGACGCCCCGCTGCTGGGCGAGGTCCGGTACGGGAAGAGCCGCGTCGACCTCGTCGCCGGGCCGGGGCCCTCGCTGCGGTACGTCGAGGTCAAGAACGTCACGATGGTGGACGGCGACGGGTACGCCGCATTCCCCGACGCGCCGACCGCCCGGGGGCTCAAGCACCTGCGGGAGCTGGTCACGGTCCGGCGGCTGGGCCACCGGGCCACGGTCCTGTTCATGGTCCAGCGGACCGACTGCCGGGCGTTCCGGCCCGCACGGTCCATCGACCCGCGGTTCGCCGACGGCCTCGCCGCCGCGGCGGCGGAGGGGGTGGAGGTCGCCGCGCTCCTGGTGACCATCGATCCTCCCCGCTGCACCGTCACGGGCACCCTGCCCGTGGAGCTCGCGTGAGGTAGACTCGGGCCATGGACGCGACACGGCGCCTCTTTCCGATCATCGAACGGTTCCCGGCGACGAGGACGGTCCTCTACGGCGACCTCGTCCTCGACCGGTACGTCCTGGGAACCCCCAAGCGGATCTCCCGCGAGGCTCCGGTCATCATCCTCCGGTGGGAGGGCGAGCAGGACATCCCCGGAGGGGGCGCCAACGCGCTGGCGAACCTGGCCGCCATGGGCAGCCCGGTGGTCCCCGTGGGGATCGTCGGCGACGACGAACCCGGGGCGGCGCTGCGGGGCGCCCTCGCCGGACGGGGCATCCCGGTGGACGGGGTCGTCACGGTCCGCGGGTACCGCACGCCGACGAAGGTCCGGATCCTCGGCGGCGGCCCGGTGTCGCTCAAGCACCAGGTCGCCCGGTACGACATCGAGCCCGACCCGCCCCCGCCCGGCCCCTGGCGCGAGGAGCTGGCCCGCCGCCTGCTCGAGCTGGCCGCCGACGCCGACGCCGTGGCGGTCTCCGACTACGGGTACGGAACGGTGACGCCGGAGCTCCTCGAGGAGCTGGGCGCCCTCCCCTCCCGGCCGGCGTGGGTCACGCTGGACTCCCGCTCCCGCCTCGGGGAGCTCCGCCCCGTGGACGCCGCCACGCCGAACCTCGGCGAGCTGGAGGCGTGGGCCGGCCGGCGGCTCCGCTCGCCCGGGGAGATCGCGGACGCCGCCGAGGCGCTGCGGGAGGCGCTGGGAGCCCGGTTCGTCCTGGCGACCCGTGGCAACGAGGGGATGACCCTCGTGGAGGCGTCCGCCCCGCCCCGGCACATCCCGATCCACGGGACCGACCAGGTGGCCGACGTCACCGGCGCGGGCGACACGGTGCTCGCCGCGCTGACCCTGGCGCTCGGCGCCGGCGCCCCCGCCGCGGATGCGGCCCTCCTCGCCAACATCGCCGGTGGCCTGGTGGTCATGAAGCGCGGGACGGCCACCGTCACGGCGGGGGAGCTCGCCGCCGCCGTGGACGGGGGGTGACGGCGGTGCCGCCGGAGCCGACCGCCGCCGTCACCGGCCTCGAGGCCCTCGCCGCCGAGCGGGAGCGGTGGCGCCAGGAGGGGCGCACCGTCGTGCTGGCCAACGGCGCCTTCGACATGCTCCACGTCGGGCACGTCCGGTACCTGGCGGCGGCGAGGGCGCTCGGCGACGTCCTGATCGTCGCGGTCAACTCCGACCGTTCCGTCCGCGCCTCCAAGGGCCCGCTGCGGCCCGTCGTCCCGGAGGCCGAGCGGCTGGAGCTGCTCTCCCACCTGCGGATGGTCGACCGGCTCCTCCTCTTCGACACGCCCACCGTCGGGCCGGTGCTCGAACGGCTGAGGCCGGAGATCCACGCCAAGGGAACGGACTACACGGTGGAGACCGTCCCCGAACGGGAGGTCGTCGCCGCCTACGGCGGGCGGACGGTGATCTGCGGAGACCCCAAGGACCACGCCAGCACCGACATCATCGCCACCATCGTGTCCCGGTTCGCCCCGGGCGCCCCGTGAGCCCATGGGTGAACGGATCGTCCTCGTCCGTCTCTCGGCGCTCGGCGACATCGTCCACACCTGGCCGCTGGCGGTGGCCCTGAAGGCGCACGGGATCGCGTCGTCGCTGACGTGGGTCGTGGAGGCGCCGTTCGCCCCCCTCGTCGAGGGCCATCCGGCGGTGGACCGGGTGGTGACGGTCACCACCAGGGCGTGGCGGCGGAGGCCGCTCGCTCCCGCGACGCTCGACGGCCTGCGGGCCCTCCGGCGGGAGCTCGAGGCCGTGCATCCCGGCCTCGCCATCGACCCGCAGGGCGTGGCCAAGTCGGCCCTGGTCACCCGGCTCGTCCCGGCGGGACGCCGGGTCGGCCTCGCCCGCCCGTACCGGCGGGAACGGCTCGCCGGGCTCGCCTACTCGGAGACGATCCCGGTCCCGCCAGAGGCCACCCACGTCGTCGGCTGGAACCTCGCCTTCGCCACGGCCCTCGGCGCGCCGGCGTTCCCCGGACCGCCCGCGCCAGACGGGCGGTGGCTCCTCGGACCGGAGGCGCCCGGGCGCGATCCTGGCCTCGCGGTGCTCCTGCCCGGGGCCGGGCAGCCCGGCAAGGTCCTCCCGGAGGAGACCCTCGCGGAGGTGGGCCGCCGGCTGACCGCCTCGGGGCTCCGGCCCGTGGTGGCGTGGGGGCCCGGCGAACGGGACCGTGCCGGGCGGATCGCCGGCCTGTGCAACGGTGAGGTCGCCCCGCCCACCACGATCCCGGAGCTCGCCGCGCTGCTCGCCCGGGCGTCGGTCGCGGTGGGTGCGGACACGGGGCCGGTCCACCTGGCGGCCAGCCTGGGAACCCCGACGGTGGGGGTCCACCTGACCACCGACGCCGTCCGCAACGCGCCGCTCGGCCCGCGCGTCGCCGTGGTCTCCGGCGCACGCCCCGGCACCGGACGCCGGGCGGCGGCCCGGACGGGGATGCTCCGGATCCCCGGCGCCCGAGAGATCGCGGACGCGGCGCTGGAGCTGCTCGGAAAGGAGCGGAGTGCCCCCCTGCCGGAGGACGGAGCGGCGGTGGTAGAATGACCGCGGGAAGCGCCGGAGAAACGGACGGATCGGACATATGGTCGCAAAACTCGGAGAGCTCCTGCTCAAGGCACAACTGGTCACCGAGGAACAGCTCGAGAAGGCCCTGACGGAACAGAAACAGATCGGCGGACGGCTCGGCGAACACCTCGTCCGTCTCGGGTACGTCTCGGAGGAGGACATCCTCGACTGCCTCTCCCAGCAGTACGGCGTCCCGTCGATCAACCTGCGCCACTTCGACATCGACGAGTCGATCATCAAGCTGATCCCGGCAGACGTGGCGCGCAAGTACCAGTTCATCCCGGTCTCCAAGAGCGGCGCGACGATCACCGTGGCCATGGCCGACCCGACGAACGTCTTCGCGATGGACGACATCACGTTCATCACGGGGTACCGGGTGGAGCCGGTGGTCGCCTCCGAGGAGGCGCTCCGCGAAGCGATCGACCGGTACTACGGGACGACCCACGCCGTGGAGATCAAGAAGGTCATCGACGACCTGGCGGCGGCGGACGACGCGGAGCTCGAGGTTCTCGAGGAGGAGGAGGACCTGGACGTGGCCACGCTGGAGGCGGGCGCCGAGGAGGCGCCGGTCGTCAAGCTGGTCAACCTGATCCTCTCGGACGCCATCCGCAAGGGCGCCTCGGACATCCACATCGAGCCGTACGAGCGGAGCTACCGCGTCCGGTTCCGGATCGACGGGATCCTGTACGAGGAGATGAGCCCGCCGATCCGGCTCAAGGAGGCGGTCACCTCCCGCGTCAAGATCCTGGCCAAGCTCGACATCGCCGAGAAACGGCTCCCCCAGGACGGCCGGATCAAGCTCAAGATGCGCCACGAGGGCAAGCTCAAGGAGCTCGACTTCCGCGTCTCCACGATCCCGACCCTCCACGGGGAGAAGGTCGTGCTCCGGCTGCTGGACAAGGAGAACCTCCAGCTCGACATGACCAAGCTCGGCTTCGAGAAGGCGAGCCTGAAGAAGTTCGAGGAGGCGATCCTCAAGCCGTACGGGATGGTCCTCGTCACCGGCCCGACGGGGTCTGGCAAGACCAACACCCTCTACTCGGCCCTGTCCCGGGTCAACACCACCGACGTCAACATCATGACCGCCGAGGACCCCGTGGAGTTCCAGCTCCAGGGGATCAACCAGGTCCAGATGAAGGAGAACATCGGCCTCAACTTCGCCGCGGCCCTCCGCTCTTTCCTCCGGCAGGACCCGAACATCGTCCTCGTCGGCGAGATCCGTGACTTCGAGACGGCCGAGATCGCCATCAAGGCGGCGCTCACCGGCCACCTCGTCCTCTCGACGCTGCACACGAACGATGCCCCGTCGACGATCAACCGGCTGATGAACATGGGGATCGAGCCGTTCCTCGTGGCGACCTCGGTCCACCTGATCTGCGCCCAGCGCCTGGTCCGGCGTGTCTGCAAGAAGTGCAAGGACGTGGAGGACGTCCCGGTCCAGGCGTTGCTGGACATCGGGTTCTCCGAGGCCGAGGCGCCGACGATCCAGGTGATGAAGGGCCGCGGCTGCGAGGTGTGCAACAACACGGGGTACAAGGGACGTGTGGGGCTGTTCGAGGTGATGGAGGTCACCGAAGACATCAGGGAGCTCATCCTTTCCGGCGCCTCGGCGATCGAGCTGCGCCGCAAGGCGATCGAAGAGGGTATGATTACCCTGCGGCAGTCGGGGCTGCAGAAGATCAAGGAAGGGACCACCACGATCGCTGAGGTGGTGAGAGAAACAGTCCTCTGAGCGGGACAGTCGGGGGCCGGACATGACAGTGACCCTGCACCAGCTTCTCAAGACGATGGTCGAGCGGGGTGGCACGGACCTTCACGTGACCACCAACTCGCCTCCGGTCATCCGTATCGACGGTCAGCTCATCCCCCTCAACCTTCCGCCGCTGACCGCCGTGGAGACGAAGAAGCTGGCCTACTCGATCCTGACCGACGCCCAGAAACACCGGTTCGAGGAGAACCTCGAGCTCGACCTCTCCTTCGGGATCAAGGGGCTCGCGCGGTTCCGGGCCAACCTGTTCATGCAGCGCGGCGCAGTGGCCGGCGCCTTCCGGATGATCCCGTACGAGATCCTCGGGTTCCGGGAGCTCGGGCTTCCCAACGTCATCGAGTCGCTGTGTGAGAAGCCCCGCGGCCTCGTGCTCGTCACCGGGCCGACGGGCTCGGGCAAGTCCACGACGTTGGCGGCGATGATCGACAAGATCAACCGTGAACGGCCCGTGCACATCGTGACCATCGAGGATCCCGTGGAGTACCTTCACTCCCACAAGCAGGCGATCGTCAACCAGCGCGAGCTGCACTCGGACACCCACTCGTTCCCCAACGCCCTGCGGTCGGTCCTCCGCGAGGACCCCGACGTGGTGCTCGTCGGCGAGATGCGGGACCTCGAGACGATCGAGTCCGCGCTCCGGATCGCAGAGACCGGACACCTGACCTTCGCCACCCTCCACACGAACTCCGCCCCCCAGACCATCAACCGGATCGTCGACGTCTTCCCCGAGCACCAGCAGTCCCAGATCCGGGCCCAGCTGAGCTTCGTCCTGGAAGGGATCGTCTGCCAGACTCTTCTGCCCCGGATGTCGGGCAAGGGGCGGGTCCTGGCGACGGAGATCCTGGTGCCGAACTCGGCGATCCGGAACCTGATCCGTGAGGACAAGATCCACCAGATCTATTCGATGATGCAGTCCGGGCAGCTCAAGCACGGGATGCAGACGTTCAACCAGTCGCTGGCGACGCTGTACCACCGGCGGATGATCTCCCTGCAGCTGGCGCTCTCCATCTCCTCCCACCCCGACGAGCTGCAGGACATGATCAACCGGGGGATCGGCGCCACGCCCCAGGCGACGCCCGCGGGACGGACGAGGAGGAGCTGATCCATGCCGAGCTTCGAATGGAAAGGGCGCGACCGGCAGGGTGCCACGCAGTCCGGTGTCCTGATCGCCGAATCCAAGGACGACGTCATCGCCGCACTGAGACGGCAGGGGATCGTCGTCACGACGGTCAAGGAGAAGGGAAAGGAGATCACCCTCCCGAAGTTCGGCGGGGGGATCAGCTCCAAGGACATCGCGGTTTTCACGCGCCAGTTCTCCGTCATGATCGACGCCGGTCTCCCGCTGGTCCAGTGCCTCGACATCCTGGGCCAGCAGCAGGAGAACAAGACGTTCCAGAAGGTCATCCTCCAGGTCCGGCAGGACGTGGAGGCCGGCGCGTCGCTGGCCGACGCCATGCGGAAGCATCCGCAGGCGTTCGACGACCTGTACGTCAACATGGTGGCCGCGGGCGAGGCCGGCGGTATCCTCGACACGATCCTCCAGCGTCTGGCCGTCTACATCGAGAAGGCGGTCAAGCTGAAGACCCAGGTCCGGTCCGCGATGATCTACCCAATCTCGGTCGTCTCCATCGCGGCGATCGTCATCTACATCATCCTGTGGAAGGTCATCCCGGTCTTCGCCAGCCTGTTCGAGAGCCTGGGGTCGGAGCTGCCGTTCCTGACGGCGGCGGTCGTCGCCGCCTCCCGGTTCATCGGACGGTTCTGGTGGCTGATCTTCCTCCTGGTCGCGGCGAGCATCATCGCCCTGCGCCAGTACTACCAGACGCCGCAGGGCCGGTACCAGATCGACGCGATGCTCCTCAAGGCACCCGTCCTCGGCATGATCCTCCGCAAGATCGCCGTGGCGAGGTTCTGCCGGACGCTGGGTACACTGCTCAGCTCCGGCGTACCCATTCTCGAGGCGCTCGACATCACGGCCCGGACCTCGGGCAACGCGGTGATCGAAAAGGCGATCCTGGCCGTCCGCAAGGAGGTCGAGGAGGGCAAGACCATCGCCGATCCGCTCCAGAGATCGGAGCAGTTCCCGCCGATGGTCTGTCAGATGATCTCGGTCGGCGAGCAGACCGGTAACATGGACACGATGCTGTCCAAGATCGCCGACTTCTACGAGGACGAGGTGGACGCGGCGGTGGACGGCATGATGAAGCTGATCGAGCCGATCATGATCGCCTTCCTCGGCGTGGTCATCGGCACGATCGTCATCGCCATGTACCTGCCGATGTTCACGCTGATCAGCAAGATCGGCTGATGCCGGCGGTCCGGGACGGCGGTGACGGCGTTCCCGGCGTGGCCTCGCACCGCAGGGGACCGGATCCGCGCGTGCTCCGGTGGCTGATCGGGCTTCGGCTCGTCGTCATCACGACCCTGTTCCTGGGTTCGATGATCGTCCAGGTCGCCAGCCGGATGATCCTGCCGCTCCAGGGGATCTACGTTCTCTCGCTGGTGACGTACGTGCTGTCACTGGGGTATGCGGCCCTGTACCTCCTCGGGGCCCGCCCCGGGGTCCAGGCGATCATCCAGACGCTGGGCGACATCGCCGTCGTGACGGGGTTCGTCTACGTGACGGGAGGACTGTACTCCCCGTTCTCCTTCCTCTACCTCGCGGTGATCGTCGTCGCCGCGATCCTCTTCCCCCGGGGCGGGCTCCTGGCCGCGGGCCTGGCGAGCGTGGCGTACGGCGGGATGATCGACCTGATGGTGTTCGGCCTCGTCCCCATCCCGCCGAACCTCGTCGGGACGCGGATCACCATGCCCATGTCAGGGGTCCTCGTCCAGCTGTTCATCAACATCGTCGGGTTTCTGGTGGTCGCGGTCCTGACCGCCTACCTCGCCGAGTCCGTCAGCCGGATGGCGGGGCGTCTTGCGGCGGAACGTCGCCGCAGCCGTCAGGCGGAGGCGCTCGCTGAGCACGTGCTGCGCTCCATCACGTCGGGAATGCTCGCCCTCGACCGGAACGGCACGGTGCTCCAGGCGAACCCCGCTGCCGCGCACTTGCTCGGCAAGGACCAGCCAGAGACCCTGGTCGGTCTCCGTGTCGAGGAGGTCCTGCCGCTGAAGCGGTACCGGTGGGCCCTCCTTCTCGGCCGCGCGCGACTCCGGAACGTCAGCCGGCTCGAGGACACCGCAGCGGACTCCGGAATGGACCTCGGCCTGACCATCGGGCCGCTGACCGACGACAGTGGCAACCGCACCGGGTTCGTCGTGGCGTTCCAGGACCTCTCGGAGGTCCGCCGCCAGGAGGAACGGCAGCGGATGCAGGAACGGATGGCCGCCGTGGGTGAGCTGTCCGCCAGAATGGCGCACGAGATCCGCAATCCGCTGGCGTCGATCTCCGGAGCGGCCCAGCTGCTCGCGAACGCACCGGCAACCGGTCAGGGCACCTCCCGGCGCCTCCTGGATATCGTGGTGCGGGAGTCGAAGCGGCTCTCCCAGATCCTCCAGGATTTCCTCCTCTTCGCGAGGCCGGGTGAGAGCCGGCGGGAGGCGGTCACGCTGTCGCGGATCGCACGGGACTGCGCCGAGCTTCTCGCGGCCTCTCCCGAGCTCGGGCCGGAGCACCGGGTCGAGGTCGACGTTCCGGACGATCTCGTGGTGACGGCGGAGGAGGGAGCGCTCCGTCAGGTGTTCTGGAACCTCTGCCGGAACGCGATCCAGGCGATGCCGGACGGCGGCACGGTGCGGGTCGAGGGCGCCCGCGAGCCGGATGGCGGCATCGTGCTCAGGTTCACGGACGACGGACCGGGGTTCCCAGACGGTATCCTCGAGCGGGCGTTCGAGCCGTTCGTCAGCGCCCGTCCAGACGGGATCGGCCTCGGCCTCGCCGTCGTCTACGCCGCCCTCGGGCGCCAGGGCGCGACGATCGAGCTCGAGAACGCACCGGAAGGCGGTGCGCGGGTGACGGTGCGGTTCCCGGCACCCGGAACGGGAGGAGAGGATGACGCAGCGGATCCTGATCGTCGATGACGAACGCTCGCTCAGGGAGTTCCTGACAATCTTCCTCGAGGAGGAAGGGTTCAGAACCGATACCGCCGCAGACGTCGCCGAGGCGCGGGAGTTACTCGCCGGCCGCCGGTACGACCTCGTCATCTGTGACCTCAAGCTCCCGGACGGCAACGGACTCGAGATCCTCGCCCACGCCAGGGCCACGGGCGTCACCGCGCCGTTCGTCGTCATCACGGCCCACACCACACCGCAGCACGCCCTGGAGGCGCTCCGGGCCGGGGCCGCCGAGTACCTCTCCAAGCCGTTCGAGGTCGAGGACCTCAAGCTGATCCTGACGAAAATTTTCGCCCGGGCCGAGACGCCGCAGCGGGGAACGGAGATGCCGGAGTTCGTCGGCTCTTCCCGCCCGATCATGCGGATCCTGGAGCTCGTGCCCAAGGTTGCGGCCTCGCCGTCTACGGTGCTCATCACCGGAGAAAGCGGCACCGGCAAGGAGCAGCTCGCCCGGGCGATCCACTACCAGTCCCCCAGGGCCGACGGTCCGTTCCTGACCGTCAACTGCGGCGCGTTGCCCGAAGGGCTGCTGGAGTCCGAGCTGTTCGGGCACGTCAAGGGCGCGTTCACCGGGGCCGTCAAAGACAACCCGGGGCTGATCCGGCAGGCGGAGGGAGGCACACTGTTCCTCGACGAGGTCGGGGAGCTGACCCCGGCGGTCCAGGTGAAGTTGCTCCGCGTCCTCCAGGACCGCCGTGTCCGGCCCGTCGGCGGCACTTCGGACACGCTCGTGGACGTGCGGTTCCTCGCCGCGACGAACCGGGACCTGGCACAGGACGTCCGGGAAGGCCGGTTTCGGGAGGATCTCTACTACCGCCTCAACGTCATCCACCTCCATCTCCCCCCGCTGCGCGAACGTCCTGACGACATCCCCGACCTGGCCCGGCACATCGTCGCCCGGACCTGCGCACGCCTCGGCATTCCTGAAAAACGGCTGACCGCTGACGCCCTCCAACTCCTCCAGGCGTACCGGTGGCCGGGGAACGTCCGCGAGCTCGAGAACGTGCTCGAACGGGCCATGGTGCTGGAGAGCTCCGACATCCTGACGTCCGGAGCCTTACGAGACCAGATCCACGGAACCCTGCTGAGCGAACCCGCCGATCCCATCCCCCTTCCGGAAGACGGCACCGACCTCGAGGAGCTCCTGACCGGGATCCGGCGGTCGCTGATGCGCCAGGCACTGGAACGGACCGGCGGCAACCAGCGGAAGGCGGCCAGTCTCCTCAGGATGTCGTACCGCGGGTTCCGGTATCATGCAGCGAAGCTCGGCCTGGCGCCGGGAGACGAGGACACCCGATGATGCGACGAAGAACGCTCCTTCCAGTGTTGATGCTCACCCTGCTCGCGGCCTGCGGCGGGACGCCCTCTGGCACAACCGCCGAGCCGACGTCCCCACCGGAGACATCCCGAAGGCTCGTGGAACCGCCCCACGCCACGCTGCCCGACGGCACGGTCATCCGGCTCGAGCTGGCCGTAACGCCCGAGGAACGGCAGCGTGGCCTGATGTTCCGCACGGCACTGCGACCGGACCATGGGATGCTCTTCCTGTTCGATCAGCCGGCCCAGTGGCCGTTCTGGATGAAGGACACCTGGATCCCGCTCGACATCGTCTTCCTCGACGGCCACGGGACCGTCGTCGAGGTGTTCCGGGACGTTCCCCCGTGCCGGGCCGAACCGTGCCCGCAGTACGTCCCGGAGAAGGACGCCCGGGCCGTCCTCGAAGTCACGGCGGGAACTGCGGCGGCCCACGGCATCGCCCCCGGCGTCACCATCGCGTTCTCCCGGGTCCCGGATTATCCGGTGGAGTGAACCGGAACGGCGCCCTCCGCGTTTCCCGCCACGGCCCGCTCTCCAGGGGAAGCCGCCTCAGTCGTCCTTCCCCACGTCGCCACCGTTTCCGCCCGCGCCCGGGCCGGAATCCGCGGTCTTCTTCTCCCCACCCCCGTCCGCAGCGCCCGTTGACGAACCCGAGTCGTCATTCCGGCCATTGCCCCGGCCGTAGTCGGTGACGTACCACCCGCTCCCCTTGAACTGGAGCGCCGGAACCCCGAGGAGCCGGTCCACCGGCCCCCCGCAGTCGGGACACTCCGTCACAGGAGCATCGTCCACCTTCTGAAGCCGCTCGAAGCGGCGTCCGCACTCACGGCACTGGTACTCGTACAGAGGCATTCTTACCCCCCTCGTCTTCCCTGATTCGTCCCGGAACGAGCCGGCAGCGGCCTCAGTCCTCGCTGCGCCGGACCTGGATTCGGATCCCCCCACCCTCCCCCTTTCGCTCCACGAGACCGAGCACCAGAAACGCGTAGAGAATCCGGACGTTGACGCCGGCGGAGTACGGCCCGCTCTCGCACAGCTCGACCAGCGTCTTCTTCCCGTCCACCATCTGGAGCAGCTCCCGTTCCCCGGACTCCAGACGCAACCCGGAAAGATGCTCCGGAAACGGGAGCGGCCTCAGCACCGTGGACCGTCCACCGATCCGCCCCGTCACCCGTTTCCCGTCACCGATCCTGCGGCATCCGCCGACGATCGCCCGGGGAGTGGGGATCCGGATCTTGATCACCTCGTCGTCGCGGAACCGGCCCACCCGGAAGGTGACCGACCCCTCCTCGAGGTCAAAAAGGCTCCACAGGATCTGCTGGACCTGGTCCCGGACCAGCGGCGCCAGCTCGCCGGGTTTGAGGAACCCCATCTCCACCAGGATCGTCCCGTGGCGCTTGCCGGGGTTCCGTCTGAGCTCGTCCACCGAGACCCGGTACTGCGCCTTGCTGATCTTGCCTTCCTCCAGCAGGTACTCGCCGAGCGACTCCGAACGGTCGGAGGAGGAGGCAAAGATCACATCACCACCGATAATGTAGACCTTCTTCGTCGTCTGACCGGAGGTCACCTCCATGACGCCGGGCACACGGTACCGGTAGATGGTCGCCAGCATCTCAGGCAAGGGCGTCTCGGAGAGATTTCCCCTGAAGACGAACTCCTCGGTCCCCATTCCGTTCCACCTTTCCGGTTCCGGACGATGGCGGAAGCGCAAGGGAATCGAACCCTCCGACCGACCCTCCGGGGCCGGCCCAACGGATTTGAAGTCCGCGGGAGCCACCAGGCCCCATGCGCTTCCCCGCGGGGCATTCTACCACCAAGATACCGCATCACTGCCCGGCGGACCGTCTCCTGAGGAGCAGAAGCCCCGCACCGGACAGGAGCAGGACCAGGAACGCTGTTCCCCAGCGCCCGGAAGCGGGAATGCCCGGAGCCCGCTCGTTGACCACGAGCTCGAACGCCCGCTCCGAACTGAGACCGCCTCCGTCCAGGACCTCCACGGTGAAGAGGGCCGCACCCGGCTCCTCCGGGACGCCCTCGATGACCCCGGACGCTCCGTGGAGCACCAGACCCTCCGGAAGAGCGCCGTCGGTCACGTGCCAGAGGTACGGCATCGTCCCGCCTTCGGCTCCGAGGATCACGGTGTACTCCGCTCCGGCCACGGCTGCCGGCAGGGTTTCCGTCACGATCTCGAGCGGCGATGCGGCCACGGTGATCCGGATCCCGGCGGTCGCCTCCCTCCCGCCGGCATCGAGGACGCGGACCACCCCGACCCAGGTGCCCGTCCGGGAGGGCGTTCCCTGAAGGGTTCCCCCGGCGGGATCGAGGGAAAGCCCCGGCGGCAGCTCGCCGTTGGCAAGCTCCCAGGAGTACGGTGCCACCCCGCCCACCGCTTCCAGCGTCCGGCTGTACGGCTGGCCCACCACACCGCCGTCGATCACGCCTTCCGCCGTGATCCGGAGCGGTTCGGTAGCGCCCTCGAACGCCGTGACAGCCCGGGAAACCGTTCCACCGGCCGCCAGCTCGGCCTCCACCGTGTGCTCACCCCTGGCGGCAGGCCCAAGCGGCACAGTCACGCTCTCCACCCCGGACAGCGTCACCGTCCCCTGGTGGACCGTGTCCCCGTCGAGCCGAACCGTGAGACCGCCCGTTCCCGATCCGCTCACCGTCACCAGCGCCGTCACCGGATCCCCGGCGAGGTAGGCAGGCCGGTCGGTCGAGATCCCGAGCACCGCCGTCCCACCCATGTCGAAGAACGCCTGCGCCGTGGCCAGTGTCCGTTCCGCCGGATCCACGGCCTCCACCACGAGACGGTACGTCCCGGCGCCCCGGCCCGGAGCCGTGAACGGCACGCTCACCCGCCGCAGATCCCCCGCGACGAGCAGGAGAGGGACGTCGGCGGCCACATCCGAGCCACCGCCGGGAGCCACGATCCACGGACGCAGCACCACGTCGACGTCGCTGTCACTTGCCACCGTCACGGCCGCGGACACCGTTGCACCCGCCTGGACCTCCTGCGGCATCTCCACGTGGAGGATCCGGACATGCGGACCCCGGACTCTGATGTCGTACGTCCCGTTCCCTTCCCCTTCGGGACCTCCGACCAGCGTCCAGAGCAACGGGTACCGCCCGTACGGTGTCCCTTCCGGAATCTCGAGGCTCTGGGTTCCACTTCCCTCGAAGACCAGCACCCCCCAGGGCGCCGCCACCTCCAGGGACGAACCCTCGGGGATCGCCGCCGTCACCTGCATCGTCTGACCCGGGAGGTAGGTCTCCCTGTCCGTGCTCAGGACCACCGGCCCTTCGCTGGAGTGCACCGTCCGCTGATCGAGGTACGCCGCCCGTCCCGACGGCCAGAAGAATCCGAACCGGAGATCGCCGCCGGGACGGTCCACCGGGACCTCCACGTCGATCGACCGCGGCGCCGGCCCCACCGTCACCGGCTGATCGGAAGAAAAGCTCCCGTAGCCGACCCGCAACGCCAGCTCCACCGGTGCCGCCGCCGCTGGCGCACTGACCGTCAGCGACAGCGTGACGCTCTCGCCCGACGCCGCGTGATCCCGGTCCAGGGACGCCGTCACGTCCAGATCGAGTCCCCGGATGCGAACGGGAAAGAACCCCGCCGCGGCTTCCCCGCCGCCTTCACCGTCGGCATCGCTCATCACCCAGTAACGGCCCTCCACCGTGGAGGTCGGCACATCTCCGGGAACCGCCACCGCCACGGGAACGGCCACCGTCGCGCCGCCGGGCAGCTCCCCTCGCGACACTGCCCTCCCGGCGCCGCCTCCGGCCAGCTCGACCTGGATCTCGTACGAGGCCGGCCGCCACCCCGTGTTCCGGAGCTCCACGGGAACCACGGCTTGTCCCCCGGCCGCCGCCTCCACGAGGGAGGGTGCCGACACGACCTCCAGCCGTCCCGGAGCGAGCTCGAGAGAGACGTCCCGCTCGAGGTCGATCCCGTCGCCACCGTCACCCACTGAGACGTGGGCGGACAGGATCCCATCCAGCGCCTCGTCCACCCGGAGCGCCACCGCGTCCACCCGTGTCTCCCCGGGGGCGATCTCGCCATCGAACGTCTCCGGCCCCGTTGGCCCCTCGACGGTGGTCACGACCCACGCCGGAGCGGCGCCTTCGTTCGACACCGTCACCTCCAGCGTCGAGATGCCGTCCGCATCCGGAGCCGCAATCCCGGCCTCCGCCTCGACCCGGCGGGCGGGAAGAACCGTCACCCGACGGCTTCCCGCATCCAGGCCGTTGAGCCGGCCCCGGATCGTGAACGATCCCTCGGGCAGGTCGAGCCACAACGTCCCCGGCCTGGCTTCGCCCGCACCCACCGTCCAGCTGTCCAGCACATGGCCGACCACCGCGCCCGTGTCGTCCACGGCATCGAGCTCCACGAGGAACCGGCCATCGAACGAGGCCGTGTTCCTCACGGTCACCTCCACCGGGACCTCCCCCGCCGCGGCGGGCGAGACCACGTCGAACCCGAGCGTGCCGATCCCGCCGTCGTAGCCGTTCAGGGCCACCTCCTCGTGATGGCCCGCCAGATCGAGGATCAGACGGGCGGGCCCGCCGGTCAGGCCGACTTCCAGATCGAGATCGCGGGACTCACCACCGGCCAGGGAAAGCGGCACGGCGCCCGAGCCCGTACCCGATCCGTCGACCCGCCACGTCAGCTCACCCTCGAACCACCGCGTCCCCGTGTTGCGAACCGTCGCACCGAGAACCCGATCACCCACGGGAAGATCCCCGCCCTGCGGCGGCACGAGCACCGTCTCCGCATCGAAGTCGACGGATGCCGCCGTTCGGGTCTGCACGTCACCCGAGAGCACCGCGACGAGCTCCGTATCCTCCGTGACGGTCCGCTCGAACAGCTCCGTGCGCGACCCGTGAGGCGCCAGGTCCAGGGATCGGGGAGCCTCGTCCCCGGGGAGGAGCTGGACCGTCAGGTGCTCCTCGAGTCCGGTGGGGTTGACGATCTCGACCTCCACCGGAAACGGGCGGCTCCCCGTCCGCTCCGGCGTCCTCACCGAGACCCGGGCATCGGGAACCTGGACCTCGAGCAGGCGGCCGGCGGTCCCGATGACCTCCGACCCGTCCCGGACCCGAACCCGGACCGCATGATCGCCCGGCCCGGGAGCCGTGATCCCGAACGAGAACGGCGCCGTCCCACCGGGATCAACGTTCACGGTCCGTTCCCCGGCCGCCACCCCGTCCACCTCGAGCTCGATCGAGAGCTCCGCCTTCGGCCCGGTTTGCAGTCCCACCCGGCCCGCCACCGTCACCGAGACGCCGGGCCGGCTGACCGGCACCGGGTCCAGGACGATCTCCGCCACCTCGTCCTCCACGGAGAACGGCGTCTGAGCCTGGGCCAGCAGCTGTCCCAGCACGTTGCGGACTCTCCCACGGAACAGGAACTGGCCGAGCTCGGAACCGGTATCCAGCACGTGATGGAGCGCCATGGTCGCCTGGGCCGCGACGTCCACCGTCCCGTCCCAGCTCCACAACACCTTCCGCCGGTCTACCGCCCGGACCCACGGACTCCCTCCATCGAGGCCGTACACCACGCCGCCGCCCGTGGAAGCGACGGCGAACAGCTCGGCCTTCCAGTCGCCGCCGGCATCCAGCACCGTCAGAGGACCCGTCCCCTCCGACGGGCCGGCCACGGAGGAACCGTCCGTCCCGCGGAAGATCCGAAGCTCGCCGAACCATTCGTCGCCGGAGGAGGCGATCACGTCCGGCAGGTCGTCACCGTCACAGTCGAGCAGCGCCGGCGGCCCCAGCGCCCCCATCGGTGTCGAAGCGTCCCAGAGCAAGGCCCCCGTCGCCTCGAACGCAAGCACCCCCGACTCGCACGCAACCACGAGCTCCGCCGCGCCGTCACCGTCCACGTCACCGGCAGCCGCCGGCCAGGAGGAGCGGAACCAGACGCCGCTCGATCCCCGGACCGCCCCGTCCGCTGCATCGACGACGGTCAGGATGCTGCTCTCCGAGGAGTCCCCGGGAGTCGCCACGACGGCCACCCTGGGAGCGTCGGCCGTCCCGAACCGTACCGGGCACCCGGCCGGCGGCGCGGCGAGGGCCGTGCTCCAGACGACGCCTCCGCCACCATCGAGGGCGACCACCTCCCCGCCGTCCGTTGTCGCCAGAGCCACCAGGACCCTCGGTGAACCGTCCACCTCGCCGACCGCCGTCCCCGTCACCACCGCCCCGTCCGGAAACGCGGGGGTTCCCGCCACCGCCCAGAGCACCGTCCCGTCCTGCGTCCGGAGCGCCGAGACCGCCCCGTCCGAGGTGACGAGGACCTCTTCGACCCCGTCGCCGTCCAGGTCGGCGAAGACGGGCCCCCCGTCCGATGCGAGGGCCTCCCTCGCCGGCCCCGGGAGATCCCGGCTCCAGACCTCGCCCAGCCCCGGGCCGAGACGGCGCACCGTCACCCCTCCCGGGGCCGCCGTCCACAGGTACACCTCCGGCGCCCCGTCGCCGTCCGTGTCCTCCACGCCGGCCGTGGCGGCCTCCACCCCGGGATCCAGCGGGAACCCGGGCCCCGGATCCATCCACGGCCCGCGGAAGACCATCAGGCCGTCGGGGGCGCGCACTCCACCGTCCGGGTCGGTCACGGCCACGAGATCGTCGTACCCGTCCCCGTCGAGATCCCCCGCCACGGCGCTCCGGATCCCAGACTCCCCTCCAAACCACGTCACGGCGGAAAAATCAGCCGGGCCGGTCCCCGCCGACACGCCGTTCCGCTCCCCGGTCCCCTGGTACACCCCCCAGGGCTTCACCCGCCGGTGGGCGTCCACGACCTCGAGATGCACCGCGGCGCCGGCGAGGCCGGCCGGACCGGCGCCCACCACCGCCGTCCCGTCGATCCGCTCCCACGGCCGGTACACCTCCTGGGAGGTCGCCACGGAAAGCGTCGCCGTGGTCCCGGTCACGTCCACCGCCTCCGACAGCCAGGCCGATCCGACCCAGATCGAGGCCGTGTACCGGCCCGTCGCCAGACCCTCGGGGAGATCCATGGTGAGCTCCTCCGACTGGCCTGGCCCGACCGTCATGGAGAGATCCCGCGAGACCAGCTCCACACCACCGCTCCGGAGGATCCACAAGCCCCCCCAGCGTCCCTCGGTCCCGCCGATGTTCGTCACGCGGTAGGTCAGACTACCCCCGGCCACCGGGTCGGCACCCGTCCGCTCGATCACCGGTTCCGGACTCGAGAGGAAGAACGACGTCTCCCGCACCTCCCCGCCGCCGTTCGGCCCCGCGAGGTGAACCCGGACCGGATAATCGCCCGGTTCGAGATCGGACCCAAGCGCCACCGTGAACCGCTCGAGTCCCCCCTGGTCCGCCGCCAGCGTCACCGCCCGGCTCTCCGCGAACCCCAGATCCGGCACGGCGACCTCCAACGTACCCTGGACCGGGACGGCAACGGTCGCCTCACCCCATTCCACCTCGACGGTCACCGTCCCCCCGGCCACCGGCCGCACACCGGCCGTTCGGACCGCCAGAGGAGGTCTGGGCTCGGGATGTGCCAGCCACGTGGGCCTCGATCGGGACGACACGCCGTCCGAGAGCGTCGCCACCACCTCGTGCCACCCGTACCCCAGGCTCTCCGGAACGGGGATCGTGAACGACTGGCCGATCTGCTGCCCCGCCGGCAGCGGCAGCGTCCGGACCTCGTGAAATCCAACGTCCGGCACATCCACCCGCAGCTCCAGGGACACCGGGAGGTTGCCCGGGTTGACGATCTCGAGACCCAGCGTCCCCTCCCGGGCTCCATCCAGTACCCTCGGGCTCTCCGTCACCCAGAGATCGAACCCGTACCGCACCCACCGTCCCGATCGCTTCCCGACCAACGGCACGCCGTCCTGGCTGGTCCTGGCACTGAGCGAAAACGTCCTGGGCCATCTGCTGTCCCCGCCGAACGGCAGGTCTGCCGAGAACGCCGCCTCCCCTCCTCCCTGGATCGTGAACGGGCCAAACGTCCGGTGCGAACCCTCCCCCTCGATCCAGACATCGAGACGGCCGTTCTCCAGCGGCCTGGGGCTCGGGTTCCGAACCGTCACCGGCACCCGCAACGCGGGTCCGGAGACCACCGCCGGCCGACCAATGGAGACGCTTGCATCGGCCAGCGGCATATCGAACCGCGTCCGTGACGGTCTCTCCGATGCGTGGTACTCGCTCCCATCCTCCCAGCAATCCTGGTACGGGTAGCAGAAGTACAGGAACACGTCCCCCCGTCCCTGCCAGTCCGCCGGCACCGTGAACGACTCCTCCAGGCTGAAACTCCCCCCCAAGTTCACCGAGAACGGCTGCCACGGGAACCGGATCGTCCGCTGCTGTGGGGCTCCGAGAACGTTGTACTCGTTCCGCACCACGATCCGGTAGCGCCCGGAGAACCCCGCCATCGTCTGGTTCGTCAACGTCGCCGAAAGCACCACCTCATCCCCCGGAGCCGCCCGCTCCGGCGCGGCCGACAGCGCCACCGCCATCTGCCGCCGGTTCCGCAAGACCGACCGGAACGCCGTCACCGCCGGCTCGTCGTCGCCCGGGAAGTACACCTGCGCGCGCAGCGTGCCGCCACCGGCGTTCCCCCCGTGGCCCACGATCAGCTCCAGCGGCCCGACCTGGAGATCTGCCGTGTACGGCGTCCCAGGGAAAGCCGTGAACGTCACGGTGCGTTGGCGTCTCCAGCCCCCCCAAGCGGCCGGCCCCGGGGTGAAGTCGATCGCCACCGTCCCGGACACCGGCGCATCCCCCGTCGCCACCACGGCCAGATGCACCGGCACCACCGCATTCTCCGGCCAGTCCTCCTGCGGCGTGGTCAGCGTCACTCCGACCTGGGGCAACGTGTCCACCTCGGACGGCCAGTCCACCAGCAGCAACTGCCCCGCCATCGCCCACGGCTGGACGAGCCACGGCGCGACGGTCCACGTCTCGTGCAGCGTCCTTTCCGAGTCCTCCAGGCGGTACCGCAGCGGGAGCAGCCCCGGCCACTGGGAGCTCCCGCCGGCCTGCCCGAGCCGGGGCCGCACCGTCACGGCGGCCGACTCCCCCGCCGGCAGCTCCAGCGTCTCCGAGCCGGTCCAGCTCTCCGACGCCGGCCACAGCTCCCGGACCTCCCACACCACACGGTCCGCATCCTCGCCCCCCACGTTGCGAACCGTCACCGGCATCTCCGGAGAACACGGCGTCCCCACCCGGCACACCGGACGCTCCATCTCCGGATCCATCCCCCACAGCACCAGGTCCCGCAGCACCCGGTACCCGTCCATCGGCTCGCCCCCGTTGGCCTCCGCCCAGTCCCCGTACAGCGTCCCCACCACGACCCGCCCCGAACCCAGCCCGTACTCCACCAGCGCCGGCGCCCCCCCGGACGCCCGCCGCAGCAGCACCACCGAACCCGCCGGCCACCGCACGATCGACCCGTCCACCGGCTCCGGAACACTCCCTCCCCGCACCGACGCCAGCGCCGGGTGCCGGGCCGCCTGCACCAGGCTCCCCCACCAGCAGCTCTGGTCCTCGAGCCACCCCATCACCTCCAGCGCCTCCCCCTCGGGAACCGGCACCGCTCCGAAATCCTCCCCACGCATCTGCGCCATCACGATCAGCGTCCCCCCGCCCTCCACGTACGCCCGCAACCGCTCCCTCAGCCCCTCGCTCTCACCCATCCCGTACAGCCCGCCCGACGGAACCAGCAGCACGTCGTGCGCCAGCGCCTTCCCCGGGTCGAACAGCGGGTCGATCACCGCGTACACCAGCCCCATCCGCTCGAGCAGCGCCTCGGCCCCTCCCGCGAACCCGTTGTTCAGCACCGCAACCCTCGGCGCCCGCTCCAGCACCGCCGCCGGCCGCACCGCCTCCCCCGAGTACACACCCTTGATCCGCCCCATCGCCCGCCAGAGCTCCGCCTCCCCCTCCTCGTCCACACCCCGCTCCCCCTGCTCGAACAGCCACATCGTCTTCCACAGATCGACCAGCGCCGGCTCACCGCGCTCCACCCCCAGACCACCCAGCTCCCGCCAGTGCCGGTCCACCAGGATCGACAGCGGCTCCTCCCCCCCGGCAACCACCGCCGCCGTCCCGACCACCCCCGCGTTGTCGTCCACGTGGTCCGCCCCAGGAGGGATGGGAAACGCCGGAGGCTCCGGCATGGGACACGCATCCCGCCCCCCATCCGCAAGTCTCAGATCCCGGCTCCCGCCTCCGAACAACCCCGTCATCCGGCAGGGGTTCACATTACCGTCGTTGCACGGACACTCCCGCCTCACCCGCTCCCAGAACCAGAGGATCGCCCCCATCACCGCATCCGTCGTCATCTCGATCTGTTCCTTGTACCGGTCATCGAACTCAATCGGGCGGCTCGCCCCGCCCGCGGCGAGCTCGTCATGCTCCGCCCACCACCTCAGGGCGATCTCGTCGCTCTTCGTCCTGAGGACCGTTTCCGGATCCGTCAGCCGTCCGGACGCGTAGAAATCGGGGTACGGGAGCGACTCGTACAACTGTGCGTCGACCTGCGAGAAGAGTGAATGGACATACCTCGCCCACGGATGGTCGCTGTCGATCGGCCGGTAGTACGGCGGGTACTGCCAGAACCGGATCAGGTTCAACTCGTCCGGCGTCGACCCCGGCGGACCGAACCCTCTGAACGAGTCAGGAAACCGCTCGGCAAGCGTCGACGCGAGCACCTCCGTCCCCGGAGCAAACGGCGACGACGACACCACGCTCTGCGAGAATGTCGAAAGAAGCTCCATCACCTCATCCGCCGAACCGTGAGGAAACGGTTCGCTCGCCCGCAACGCCCCGGCCTCCAGGTGACCCAGTTGACGGACGGCCTGCCCGTCCGGCGAATACCCGATCACCGGCACCCACGCGTGCAGCCCCCACCCCTCCCAGAAGCTCTTCCCATGCCCCAGCGGATACGGTGCATGATTCTCCGGCCGCACGTGCTGCGGCGACCCCATGTCCTCCACCAGGTGCAGCGCGTGCCCCAGCGCCATCGCCGCCCAGCGGAACCACTTCGCATCCCCAGAACACCTCCCCGCCAGGTACATCCGGTACGCCATGTCCATGTAGTAGTGCATGTGCCGGATCGCCGTCTTGTCCCGGGTCTCCAGCCCCAGCGGCAGCCGAAGCTGCGGCTCGAAATGATCCAGCGTGCACCGAAGCCCGCAGTTCACCTCCGAATACCCGCACCCCCGC
>Ga0256835_1000371_pt1 | contig 34198 bp, 44 predicted proteins | sample PIR30metaG_FD_185972 | JGI IMG/M metagenome (GOLD analysis project Ga0256835, IMG submission 185972) | Hydrothermal vent microbial communities from East Pacific Rise, Pacific Ocean - PIR-30 | ecosystem: Environmental > Aquatic > Marine > Hydrothermal vents | place: Pacific Ocean: East Pacific...
GGTGCCGGTGTTGTAAGTAAGATAATTGAATAAGGCTTTTTAACTTAAGGAGTGTTACTGGGATGATGGTCCCTACGCAGAGAATCAGAATAAGGCTCAAGGCCTACGACCATAAGCAGCTTGATAAGTCACTCAATGAAATAGTTGATACTGCAAGGCGGACAGGGGCGAGGATTGCAGGCCCTATCCCCTTGCCTACTAGGATCAGTCGGTACACGGTGCTCAGATCGCCTCATATTGACAAAAAGTCAAGGGAACAGTTTGAGGTGAGAACTCACAAGCGGCTGGTAGATATTCTTGAGCCGACCCAGCAGACCATAGATGCGCTAATGAAGCTCGAGTTATCTGCAGGCGTCGATGTAGAAATAAAACTATAATTGGGGACTACGGTAATGGCTGGTATCAATGCCCTTATGGGTAAAAAAATCGGGATGACCAGGGTTTTTGGTGAAGATGGCTCTAGTGTGCCAGTAACGGTGCTAGAAATTGGCCCCTGTGTGGTCTTGCAAAGGAAAACGGCAGACAAGGAAGGTTACAATGCCCTGCAGATCGGTTTTGGGCAGAAGCCTTTAAAAAGGCTGAACAGACCTATGAGGGGGCATGTGGAAAAGGCCGGAGTGGACAGTGGATTCAGGTACATTAAGGAAATCCCTGTAGACGATCCAAATGAGTTTGAACCTGGCCAGAGACTGACCCTGTCTGATGCTAATATAAGTCAGCTGGTGGATATTGTTAGCGTGGCCAAGGGCCGGGGATTTACAGGAACTGTTAAAAGGCATGGTTTCTCAAGAGGTCCAATGGCACACGGTTCTAAACATCACAGAGCTGTCGGATCCACTGGAATGAGTGCATATCCCTCTAGGGTCCTTAAGGGAAAGAAGATGCCTGGTCGTATGGGTGGTAAGCGCAAGACAGTAAAGAATTCGTTTATAGTAGATGTCCGTCCAGAAGAAAATCTTCTACTTGTAAAGGGCGGTGTAGCTGGTGCCATCAATCAGATGGTGCTTGTTTATTTTAAATAGAGTGTAGGAGACAGGGCAAATCATGGCAACCCTGGCAGTATATAGTTCACAAAAAGAAAAGGTTGGAGACATAGAGGTTTCAGACGCTGTATTTGGTGTTGAGCCAAAGGTCAGTCTCCTTCATGAAGTAGTCAAATGGCAGCTAGCCAAGCGTCGTTCAGGTAACGCCTCTACCAAGACCAGGGCCGAGGTGAGAGGTGGTGGGCGAAAGCCTTGGCGCCAAAAGGGAACTGGAAGGGCCAGAGCGGGCAGCATCCGCTCACCGTTATGGAGACATGGTGGAGTGGCTCACGGACCAAAACCCCGGGATTATTCGTATAGCCTTCCCAAGAAGGTCAGGCGACTTGCCCTTAAAATGGCCCTTAGTGATAAGGTGGCGTCTGAGAGGATTTACGTACTGAATGATTTTGGAATGGATGAGGTCAAGACAAAAAAGATGGCGGAGCTGTTGAAGCTCTTTGCCTGTCCAAAGGCAGTCCTGGTAACTTTGGACAAGGATGAGAAGTTGACTCTATCTGCTAGGAATATACCTGGAGTCAAGGTATTGCTGGAAAAGGGCGTGAATGTTTATGACCTTCTTAAATATGAATATCTTCTTATAGAGGAGAAGGCGGTTCAGGCCCTTGATGAGAGGCTAAGGCAATGAAGGATATCTATTCAGTTATAAAGTCTCCGATCCTTACGGAAAAGGCCACGATTCATAACGAGAAATATAACCAGATCTTTCTCGAAGTGGATAGGCGGGCCAACAAGATCGAGGTTAAAGAAGCGGTAGAAAAGGTGCTAAAAAAGAAGGTCCTGGCCGTTCAGATTCTAAACAGAAAAGGAAAGAAGAAGAGGAGCGGCAAGTTTATTGGCAAGAGACCAGATACCAAAAGGGCAATAGTTAGACTTTATCCTGATGAAAAATTTGATTTGTTTGAGGGTGCGTAATGCCAATTAAAAAGTATAAACCCACATCGCCTGGAAGGCGCTTTATGAGCGTTGTAGTGGATGAGGAGTTGTCCAAAAAGGAGCCGGAGAAGTCTCTTCTTGAACCGCTTAAGCGAAGCAGTGGAAGAAACGTTTACGGACGTATAACTAGTAGGCATAGAGGCGGTGGCCATAAGAGGAAATACAGGGTAATTGATTTCAAAAGAAACAAGCTTGGTATTCCGGCAAAGGTGGCGGCCATAGAGTATGACCCTAACAGGAGTGCCAGAATAGCGCTTCTCCACTATGTAGATGGAGAAAAGAGATATATCTTGGCACCCCTTGGTCTTAAGACAGGGGATCAGGTGATATCAGATGATGTGACTGATGTGAAGCCCGGTAACTCTATGCCTTTAAAGAATATCCCTCTTGGTACCTTGGTGCACAACATAGAAATGAGACCGGGCAAAGGTGGACAGATTGTCAGGGGTGCAGGTACTGCGGCCCAGGTGATGGCCAAAGAAGGCCGTTACGTGCAGATCAGGCTGCCTAGTGGGGAGGTTAGGATGTTCTTGGAAGACTGCCGTGCGACCATCGGTCAGGTAGGCAATCTGGATCATGAGAACATCTCCATCGGTAAGGCAGGACGAAGCAGGTGGTTGGGCAGGAGGCCCAGGGTCAGAGGGGTTGCAATGAACCCGGTTGATCATCCAATGGGTGGTGGCGAGGGAAAATCTTCTGGTGGGCGTCATCCATGCAGTCCATGGGGCTGGCCTACAAAGGGATATCGCACTAGGGGTAAGAAGCCCAGTGACAGATTTATAGTCCGTAGCAGACATAAAAAGTAATACGTCTCAAAAAGGAGAACAGGCTAGTGCCAAGATCAATTAAAAAGGGACCATTTGTTGATGAACATTTGATGAAAAAGGTCAGGAGAGCCCTAGAGACCAACGACCGCAAGGTTATAAAGACATGGTCTAGGAGGTCTATGATTATTCCTGACATGGTCGGATTGACCTTTGCGGTTCATAACGGCAGAAAGTTTATTCCTGTGTTTGTTACAGAAAATATGGTAGGGCACAAGTTGGGTGAGTTTGCGCCAACAAGGACCTTTTACGGGCATGCAGCAGATAAAAAATCCAAGGTAAAGAAGAAATAGGAAGGTTGATCATGGAGGCTAGGGCAATAGGCAAATTCAGGCGCATATCCCCTCGAAAAGCAAGGCTTGTGGCGGATCTTATCAGGAACAAGCCTGTAGATGAGGCGATGCAGATAGTCAGTCTGTCTCCCAAAAAGGGAGCAAGAATAATAAAGAAGGTACTGGAATCTGCATTGGCCAATGCCACAGAGAACATGAATCTTGATATGGATAGTCTTTATGTGAAGAAAATTTGTGTTGATCAAGGACCTCAATTAAAAAGGTGGCGTCCGAGAGCTATGGGAAGGGCCTATGGTATAAGACACAGGTTATCTCATATAACTATAGTTTTAGACGAATTTTAGTTCGCTGTACTGGGAGGCAATTTTGGGTCAGAAAGTAAATCCAATAGGACTGAGACTAAAGATTACGCGTTCGTGGGACTCTAAATGGTTTGCTAACAAAGAGTATCCCAAGTTAGTGCTTGAAGACCATAACATTAGAAAACATGTTAAGGAAAGGATGTCCCATGCCGGGATATCCAAAGTGGAAATTGAAAGGGCTGCAAAGAGGGTCAGGGTACGGATTCACACAGCGCGTCCCGGTATAGTAATTGGCAAGAAGGGCGTTGAGATAGAGGCCCTTAAGAAGAGTCTGGAAAAGATAGCCACAGGCCCTGTCCTTATAGATATAACAGAGGTGAGGAGGCCTGAACTGGATGCACAGCTGGTGGCCGAGAACGTGGCTGCTCAGTTAGAAAGAAGAGTATCTTTCAGAAGGGCCATGAAAAGAGCTGTGGGGCTAGCATTAAAATTTGGCGCACAAGGAATACGTATAGCCTGTTCAGGTAGGCTTGGTGGGGCTGAGATGGCTAGGAGAGAATGGTATCTTCAGGGAAGGGTCCCTCTTCATACCCTGAGAGCTGATATCGATTACGGGTTTACCGAGGCTCTTACCACTTATGGTGTGATAGGTGTGAAGGTCTGGATATTTAAGGGAGAAGTTCTACCAGACAAGGATGCTGAGTATATTTCAGCTGATATATAAGGTGAAAAAAGATGTTAGCTCCTAAAAAGATTAAATATAGAAAGCACCACAAAGGCCGTATCAAGGGAGTTGCCCACAGGGGTAACCAGCTCAATTTTGGAGATTTTGGTTTAAAGGCGCTAGGACGCGGACGGATTACTGCACAGCAGATCGAGGCTGCTCGTATTGCCATTACCCGCCATGTAAAAAGAAAGGGCAAGATCTGGATAAGGATTTTCCCTGATAAGCCTGTTACGAAGAAACCTGCCGAGACCAGAATGGGAAAGGGCAAGGGTGGAGTGGAATTTTGGGTAGCTCCTGTCAAACCTGGCCGAATTCTATATGAAATGGAAGGTGTGGACGAAAAGACAGCACGTGAGGCCTTGAGGTTGGCATCCTATAAGCTGCCCATTCCCACCAAAATTGTAAGCAGGAGTAATACGGTATGAGTGGTGCAGACAAGTTGAGAGAGATGACCATAGAAGAGTTAAGGAAAAAGGATACTGATCTACGCAAGGAACTTTTCAACCTGCGTTTTCAGCATGCGACGCACCAGTTGGAAAATACTGCAAGGCTGAGAACTGTTAGAAGGGAGATTGCCAGGGTGAATACAATAATTAGAGAGAAACAGTTGGAGGGTGCTGAAGTCTGATGGAAAAGGCAAAGGGATTACGCAGGACTCTTACCGGACTGGTGGTCAGCGATAAGAATGATAAGACTGTGACAGTAGAGGTTATAAGGAGATTTAGGCACCCGATTTATGGTAAGTTTGTCCAAAAAAGAAAGAAGTACATGGCGCATGATCCCCAAAACGAATGTCGTGTTGGGGATAAAATAATGATAGAGGAGCATCGGCCCCTAAGCAGGAAAAAACGCTGGATTGTCCGACAGATTGTTGAACGGGCCGTTTAAATTTTGATGCGAGGTATTTAAAAAAATGATCCAGCAGGAAACCAAGCTGAATGTAGCAGATAATTCCGGAGCCAAGAAGGTCCTGTGTATTAAGGTTCTGGGTGGAACCAGGAGACGATATGCCAGAGTTGGTGATACCATTGTTGTCTCTGTTAAAGAGGCCATTCCGAATTCCAAGGTTAAAAAAGGGGATGTGGCGCGTGCAGTGGTGGTCCGTACCAAGAAGGAAATACCCAGGCCGGATGGTTCGTATATCAGATTTGATGAAAACGCCGCGGTCCTCATAAATCAATACGGTGAGCCAGTTGGAACTCGAATCTTTGGACCTGTAGCCAGGGAGTTGAGGGCCAAGCGGTTTATGAAAATAATTTCATTGGCTCCAGAGGTAATTTAACCAGGGGATTGGTAACAGATGAAAGTCAAAGATAAAAAAAAGACATATCTAAGGAAGAACGATAGGGTCATGGTTATGGCCGGAAAAGATCGGGGAAAGGTAGGCAGGATAAAGCTTATAGATCTCCGTAAGTACAGGGCCATTGTAGAAGGTGCCCAGATAATCAAGAGGCATACTAAGCCTGGCCCCAGGACCTCTGGTGGTATCATTGAAAAAGAGGCCCCCATTCATATTTCGAATTTGATGTTAATCTGCCCCAAATGTACTGATCCTGTAAGGATATCAAGGAAAAAACTAGAAGATGGTACAAAAGTCAGGATCTGCAAGAAGTGTGGGGAAGCGATACCTACCGAGATCAAGTAGCCTTTGGGAGGCATTAAGATAATGTTGAGTGTTGAGCAGAGATATCACCAAGAAGCGGTTCCTAAACTCATAAAAGAGTTTGGATATAAAAATAAAATGCAGGTTCCCAAGATTGAGAAAGTAGTACTCAATATGGGATTGGGTGAGGCTATACAAAATGCAAAGATTCTTGAAACCGCGGTAGAAGAACTGTCCTTAATTGCTGGACAGAAAGCGGTTATAACCAGAGCTAGAAAGTCCATTGCTGCCTTTAAGTTGAGGGCTGGAATGCCTATAGGCTGCATGGTCACCCTTAGAAAAAAACGTATGTACGACTTCTTAACCAAGCTAATTAATATTGCCATTCCACGAATAAGGGACTTTCGTGGCATTTCCAGAAAGGCCTTTGATGGCAGAGGCAATTACAGCATGGGCATAAAGGAGCACATCATTTTTCCAGAAGTCGATTATGACAAGATCGACAAGATCAAGGGATTGAATATAACAATAGTAACCACTGCCAATACCAACGAAGAGGCCCTTTGTCTTCTAGAGGCAATTGGTATGCCCTTTAAGAAACAGTAGGAGGAAATCTTGGCCAGAAAAGCATTGATGGAAAAGGTAAAAAGGGAACCTAAGTTTAAGGTGCGAAAATATAACAGATGCCCTATATGTGGAAGGCCCAGGGCATATTTGAGAAAGTTTGGACTTTGCAGGATTTGTTTTAGAAAGATGGCCTCTTTTGGCCTGTTGCCAGGCGTTACAAAGTCTAGTTGGTAATAAAATTAGGGTTAAGGGTATAGACTCATGTCAATGACAGATCCAATAGCTGATATGTTAACAAGAATAAGAAATGCCGTTAGAGCCGGCCATGAAAAGGTGGATATCCCTGCTTCCCGGCTTAAAACGGATATCGCCCGTATACTCAAGGACGAGGGCTATATAAATAGTTACCGCATCATCAAAGACGGGAAACAGGGCATTATTCGCATAACATTACGTTATCATACATTGAAGCTTCACAAGAAGATGCCGGTATTAAAGGATTTAAGGAGAGTCAGCAAGCCTGGAAGAAGGATATATGTGTCAAAAGACGAATTGCCTGTAGTAAGAGGTGGACTCGGCATAGCCATAGTATCTACTTCAAGGGGTGTTCTGACTGACGCAGACGCCAGACAGATGGGCGTTGGTGGCGAAGTTGTATGTGAAGTTTGGTAAAATCGGAGCTTATCATGTCTCGTATAGGTAGATTGCCAATAAAGCTTCCCAAGGAGGCCAAGGTTACAATAGAGGGACAAAAGTTTATTGTACAGGGTCCAAAGGGGAAGATGGAAAGAACCATCCATCCTAAGATAAAAATTGAGAGGGATGGAGATGAGTTAAAGGTTATCAGAAGTGATGATTCTAAGCCAACCCGTGCCCTTCATGGTCTTACCAGAGCATTGATTGCTAATATGGTGCATGGGGTTACGGAAGGTTTTAAAAGAGAATTAATTGTTACAGGTGTAGGATATAAGGTTGAGGTCAAGGGAAAGATCCTTGTTCTTAACCTAGGTTATTCCCATCCCATAGAGTTTCCTCTGCCTGAGGGTATCAAGGCTGCTGTGGACAGCAAAAAAGAGACAAGGATTATTTTGGAAGGATATGACAAAGAGTTGTTAGGCCTTATTGCAGCAAAGATAAGGGCATATAGGCCGCCCGAGCCTTACAAGGGCAAGGGAATTAGATATGCTGACGAGGTAATCATTCGCAAGGCAGGTAAGGCAGCTGCTGCAAAATAAGGAACGGACGAGATTGATATCATGAAAAGGAATACTAATCCAAAGGTTAAGGCCAGATCTAAACGAAAGCTGAGGATCAGAAAAAAGATTTATGGAACAGGACAACGGCCACGGTTGTCTGTTTTTAGGAGTAACCGTCATATTTTTGCCCAGATTATTGATGACGAAAAGGGAGTTACGCTGGTGGCCATTTCTTCTTTCTGCAAAGAGCTTAAAGGAAAGGAACTAGAGGGTGGAAAAAAGGCCATGGCCAGAGAGGTGGGCACGTTAATCGCCCAAAAGGCCAAGGCAAAGGGTATAGAACAGGTGGTTTTTGATAGAGGCGGCTATCTTTTCCATGGCAGGGTCAAAGAGTTGGCAGATGCAGCCAGGGAAGCCGGCTTAGTATTTTAGAAGATTGTGAGGGGTTGACGTTGCTTACCAACATAGAAAATAAAGATCAGGATTTTATTGAGAAGATTGTTTTTATTAACCGCGTTGCCAAGGTTGTTAAAGGTGGTAGGCGTTTTTCTTTTAGCGCTTTAGCCGTGGTGGGTGATGGCGCGGGAAAGGTTGGCTTTGGTTTGGGAAAGGCCAAAGAGGTTCCTGATGCCCTGAGAAAGGCCACGGAAAAGGCCAGAAAGGCAATGATCGAAGTACCAATGGTAGGTACAACCATTCCTCATGAGGTTGTTGGTCACTTTGGAGCAGGGCGGGTGCTTTTAAAACCGGCACCTCCTGGTACAGGAGTTATTGCCGGGGCTGTTGTTCGTGCCATAATGGAGGCAGCTGGCATAAATGATGTATTGACCAAGTGCATAGGTACAAACAATCCCCATAATGTGTTAAGGGCAACCTTTGAAGGTTTGCAGGAACTCAGGGATTCGGTATTTCGTTCAAGTCTAAGGGGAGTAGATATTACCGGAACAAAAAAGAGCAAGGCTGCATAAAATTTTGATAGCGAGTGTAGAGTTATGATTACCTTAGATTCACTTAGACCAGCAGAAGGGTCTTTAAGAAAAAAGAAAAGAGTAGGCAGAGGCCCGGGCAGTGGTCATGGCAAGACTGCATGCCGTGGTTCAAAGGGCCAAAAGTCACGTTCAGGTGCTGCCATACCGCCAGGCTTCCAGGGAGGCCAGATGCCTTTGTATAGGCAACTTCCCAAAAGGGGATTTAAAAATCCTTTCAGAAAGTCTTTTGGAGTTGTTAACGTGTCTGAATTAGCCAAGCTGGAATACGAAGGTGTTATTGATATAGAGGTTCTGAAAGACAAGGGTCTTATCAAGAAAAGGGAAAGGTATGTCAAGATCCTGGGAGATGGCGATTTAACCAAAGCCCTTCAATTAAAGGTGCATGCAGTCAGCCGTAGTGCCCGTGAAAAGATAGAGGGCGCTGGTGGTTCTATCGAATTGATAGCTATCAAATAGGCTGTTAAAGATATTACTTTGAAAACAAACTATAATCTTAGGAGCTATAAGTGCTAAAGGGAGCCGAAGGCCTGGGGAATTATCCTGAACTTCGTAACAGGATCATATTCACGCTGTTGATGCTTGCCGTTTACAGGATAGGTGTACAGATACCTACTCCTGGAATCGATGCCCAAGCCTTGGCCTCGTTTTTTTCTAGGGCTCAGGGAACGCTATTTGGAATGTTTGATATGTTTTCTGGTGGAGCCCTTCGTAAATTTTCCATATTTGCACTGGGTATAATGCCGTATATCAGTGCGTCAATCATATTACAATTGCTTCAGGTTGCGGTACCCCAGCTGGAAGAACTAAAAAAGGAAGGGGAAGAAGGCCGCAAAAAGATGAGCCAATACACCAGATATGGAACGGTTGGACTCAGTGTTCTTCAAGGTCTTGGAATTGCCATCGGATTGGAAAGCATGGTTGCTCCTGGCGGGCTTCCGGTTGTAGCTCATCCTGGCTGGGCCTTTCGTTTGCTTACCGCATTAACACTTATGTCTGGAACAGTGTTTCTTATGTGGCTAGGTGAGCAGATCACGGAAAGAGGTGTTGGCAACGGAATATCCCTGATTATCTTTGCTGGAATAGTGGCCAGGATGCCTTCAGCCATCATTGATACCTTCAGGCTTATGAAGACTGGTGAGATAAATGCAGCCCTGCTACTGATTCTCCTGATACTCATGATAGCCGTTGTTGCCTTTATATGTTTTATGGAGAAGGCTCACAGAAGGATTCCCATCCATTATGCCAGGAGAGTGATAGGAAGAAAGGTCTATGGAGGCCAGAGTACACATCTGCCTCTTAAGGTAAATACGGCGGGGGTAATACCACCAATTTTTGCCTCTTCCATCATTATGTTTCCGGCCACAATAGCAAACTTCATTAGGGTGCCATGGATGCAGTCGGTTGCACAGGCCTTAAGACCCGGCAGTTTAATTTATGAAAGCATATACGTAGCCCTTATCATATTCTTTTGTTATTTTTATACGGCAATCATTATTAATCCAACAGACATTGCAGAGAATCTTCAAAAAAATGGTGGCTACATTCCAGGTATCAGGCCAGGAAAAAAGACTGCGGAGTTTATAGACAACATCTTATCCCGTATAACTTTAATAGGTGCCATTTATGTTTCGTTTGTTTGTGTGCTCCCCAGCGTCTTGATTTCCAAATTTAATGTACCTTTCTATTTTGGAGGTACTGCCCTTTTGATCGTGGTTGGTGTAGCCATGGATACGCTGGGTCAGATAGAGTCATATCTAATAACAAGAAATTACGAAGGGCTTATTCAGGGTGCTAGGCTTAAGGGAAGGTAACCCTGTTCAAGATACGTAGTGAAAAATAGACCAGGCAGTCGAAGAATAATTCTCAAGGCGCCTTGGGAAATAGAGAAGTTAAGAGCAGCCAACCAGATTGTTTCTGACATCTTATTGGAACTAAAGGGTTTGGTGCGGGAAGGAATAACTACTAAAGATCTCGATGAGGTTGCTGAAGACAGGATAAAAAGGGTAGGCGCAAAGCCTGCATTCAAGGGATATCATGGTTATCCGGCATGTACATGTATTTCTGTTAACGAGGAAATTGTGCATGGGATTCCTTCCAGGAAGAAGGTTTTAAAGGGCGGGGACCTTGTCAGTATAGATTTAGGTGTTATTCTGGACGGCTACTATGGTGATGCTGCTTTTAGTTGTTTTGCAGGGCAGGCCCCGAGCGATCAGGCTCAGGAACTTTTAGAGGTGACCAAGAAGGCGCTGTATGCAGGAATAGCCAAGGCCAAGGCCAGGAAAAGGCTGGGAGACATATCCTATGCCATTCAAGAGGTAGCCCAAAGTCATGGATTTGGCGTTGTACGAAAGTTTGTTGGGCACGGTATAGGCAGGGCACTGCATGAGCCTCCCGAGGTGCCTAATTATGGTGCTAAAGGTACTGGTCCTGTTTTAAAGAAAGGAATGGTTTTAGCTATTGAGCCTATGTTGACGATGGGATCTTACGAAGTTGAAATAATGAGTGATGGCTGGACGGCAGTCACCGCTGACAGATCCTTGGCTGCCCATTTTGAGCATACAATAGCAATTACTGATAAGGGACCTGAAATACTTAGTGAAGGTTTTATGTAAAGGATATTAGAGGTTGTTGCAATGGCCAAGCAAGATGCAATACAGGTAGAAGGTAAGGTTATAGAGACTCTTCCCAACGCAATGTTCAGGGTAGAGCTTGACAATGGCCATAAGGTATTGGCTCATATATCAGGAAAGATGCGCATGCACTATATCAGGATTCTTCCTGGTGACAGGGTAACGGTTGAGCTTTCACCCTATGATTTAACAAGAGGACGTGTTGTATACAGGTCCAAGTAAGTCAAGATGTGAGGATCTAGAAAATGAAAGTTAGAGCATCTGTAAAAAAGAGATGTAAGGATTGTCGGATTATAAGACGTAAAGGTATTGTACGGGTTATTTGTAAAAACCCGAGACACAAGCAACGTCAAGGTTAGTATTAGGGGGAAAAATGGCACGTATTGCAGGGGTTGATCTACCCAAAAACAAGCGACTAGAGGTCGCCCTTACATACATTTATGGTATTGGTCGAACATCTGCCCAGAAAATTCTGGATAAGGCTGGGATTCCCTGGGACAAAAAGACAGATGAGATGACCGATGAAGATATAACAGCCATTCGTAAAATTATTGATGCCGAATACAAGGTTGAGGGTGATTTGCGCAGAGAAGTATCCATGAACATAAAAAGACTCATGGATCTTGGTTGTTATCGTGGACTCAGGCACCGGCGTGGATTGCCTGTACGGGGACAGCGTACCTGTACCAATGCAAGAACTAGAAAAGGGCCACGTCGTGCTGCAATAAAGAAGAAAAAGAAGTAGAAACATACGGAGGAATAAATGCCACCACCGAGACGTGGCGGTAAAAAGGTAAAAAAGAACATTCCTGAAGGTATTGCCCATATTCAGGCGACTTTTAACAATACTATAATCACCATTACAGACAAGCAAGGGAATACCATTTCTTGGTCTAGTGCTGGGGCCAATGGATTTAAGGGCTCTAGAAAGGGCACTCCTTTTGCGGCACAGGTAGCAGCTGAAAATGCTGCAAGAAAGGCAGTGGAGCACGGTGTTCGTACTCTGGAGGTAGAAGTAAAAGGGCCAGGTAGTGGTAGGGAAGCAGCGCTAAGAGCCCTGCAGACAGCTGGACTCCAGATAACTGTTATCAGAGATGTTACTCCGCTTCCCCATAATGGATGTCGTCCTCCCAAAAGACGAAGGGTTTAATTTTTTAAGGTGGATAACTAACGTTTTTATCAGAATTGGAGGAATATAGTGGCAAGATATACAGGTCCAAGGTGTAGACTGTGCAGAAGAGAAGGAAGTAAGCTCTTTCTCAAAGGCGACAGGTGTTTTTCAGAAAAATGCGCTTTTGAAAGGCGCAGTTACGCCCCTGGTCAGCATGGAAAGGGAAGGATAAAGGTATCGGATTATGGTATCCGTCTTAGAGAAAAACAGAGGGTCAGAAGGATTTACGGAGTCAAAGAATCGCAGTTTAGGCGTTACTTTGAGATCGCTGACCGACAAAAAGGAGTAACAGGAACAAATCTGTTGGTTCTGTTGGAAAGGCGTTTGGACAATGTTGTTTATCGGCTTGGATTTGCCGATTCCAGGTCTCAGGCAAGACAGTTGGTGAAACACGGGCATTTTCTTGTAAACGGTCGGCGTGTAGATATTCCATCGTTTCAAGTAAAAGTTGGTGATGAAATAAGGGTCCGTGAAAAAAGCAAGGATATAGTGCCAATAGTTCAGGCCATAGAGGCTGTTGCCAGAAGAGGTGTCCCAGACTGGCTGGAACTGGATGCAGACAATCGCAAGGGTGTGGTAAAGGCCGTGCCCGAACGTTCTCACATAACCATGCCCATTCAGGAACAGTATATCGTGGAGTTCTATTCTAAGTAGGCGGTATCATATAAGAGATTATGGCTAATACAAATCAGAAACCATTTTATAGAAATTGGCGAGAGTTAATAAAGCCAAAGAGAATAGAGGTCAAGAAAGATACTAGAACAGACAAGTATGCCAAGTTTTCATGCGAGCCGCTAGAGCGAGGCTATGGAATTACTCTTGGTAATGCCCTTAGGAGAATCCTGTTGGCGTCTCTTCAAGGGGCAGCAATTGTTGCTGTTCGGATAGAAGGTGTCGATCATGAGCTAGCTACCATTCCCGGTATTATAGAGGATGTGACAGCCATAATTCTCAATCTAAAGGGTGTGCGTTTTCGCATGTTCAAGGATGAGGATAGGAGATTAAGGGTTCAGAAAAGAGGCCCTGGAGAACTTACGGCTGCTGACCTAATCGATCCTGAAGGCGGGTGTGAAGTTTTAAATCCTGACCATAAAATTGCCACCCTGACAGATGACGGAGAAATATCAATGGAGTTGCTTGTCAAGTGGGGTAAGGGTTATGTACCTGCTGAGGAAAACGCAGCTCTCCTGGAAGAGGAGCCAGTTGGCACCATTGCCGTGGATTCACTTTTTTCTCCGGTTAAGAAGGTCAACTTTAAGGTATCCCAGGCAAGGGTTGGACAGAGGACAGATTACGACAAGCTGACTATGGAGATCTGGACTGATGGAAGTGTTGTTCCAGAAGACGCTGTTGCCTATGCGGCAAAGATACTCAAGGAGCAGGTCTCAGTCTTTATAAATTTTGATGAGACCGAGGAACCAGAGGAAAAGCCCAAAGGTCCTCCATACATGGACAAGCTTAAAGATCTCAATAAGAGAATAGACGAACTTGAATTTTCTGTCAGGTCTGCCAATTGTCTAAAAAATGCCAACATTCACTATATTGGAGAGCTGGTTCAGAAGACTGAGCAAGAGATGCTTAAGACCAAAAATTTTGGTCGCAAGTCCCTGGAAGAAATTCTTCGTATTTTGGATTCCATGGGACTGACCCTTGGAATGAAACTTGAGGGTTGGACACCACCTGAAACAGATGAGGATAAGGAAGGTAGCAAATAATGAGGCATAGAAGAAGAACAAAATATTTTGGTGTCAAAACTGCCCATAGAAAGGCCATGTTCAGAAACATGGTTACCTCTCTTTTTAGGCATGGAAGAATTACTACTACTGTAACCAGGGCAAAAGAACTTAGAAGAATAGCTGATAAGCTTGTCAGCCTGGCCAAAGAAGGCAGTCTTCATTCAAGGAGGCAGGCTCTTTCTTTTGTGATGGACAAGGCCGTGGTAGCCAGGCTGTTTTCTGAAATAGCTCCTAAAATGGCTGACAGGCGTGGTGGATATACCAGGATAGTACGGATTGGTCCTAGGAGAGGCGATGGAGCCATGATGTGCCTCATCGAGCTGGTAACAGAATCCCTAAAAGCGATTAAGCCTGGCAAAAAGAAAGAAAAAGCCGTGAAACAGGTAGCTCCATCTGTCATCCCTGCGGCTTCAACAACAGAAGAAGATAAGCCGAGTGCCTCAGAAGAACAGGAAGAGCAGCCAACCAAGGATGCTGCTGAGGACCTGGAAGCCGAAGAGGCAAAGGCAGAGGGAGATGATGGAGAGTCATCCGATGAGGTTGCTGAAGATCAAGGCATGATGGCTGATTCTGCTGGGGAGGAAGCCGTTACTGAAGCTCAGGAAGAAGACCCTTCCGCATCGGCGGAGACAGAGGCTGTAGCGCAGGCAGAAGATGACTCTCAGTCTGAGTCATCTTCTAAAGAAGAAGATCAGTCTTCAGGAAAAAATGAGTAAAATTTTTCTTGACTTTCTGAAGGTCAAAAGTTAATAAGACTACAAACTGTTTGGTGTCAATCTTAAACACGTTTTTGGCTATGGCAGCCCTTCCAACAATCTTGGAAGGGCTTTTTTTATTGAATAAATGGTGGTTGGGTTGTTGGAGATTGGCTGCTCCCCGGTTTTTTTAGCCGGGGTTTTTTTCGGAGTTTTTAAAAGGGAATCTCTTCCACATCTTTTTTAGATTCTTTTAATTCGTTTAGTGTCTTGTTGTAAAAGTCTATAACTTCTCTTCTGCTTATCATTCCAAGGAATTTTCTTGGATCGTTGTCATCAACAACAGGAATCATATCAATGTTTCTTATGGTGAATTTTCTCAAAAGGGTATTTATATCCTCGGAAGGCCTGGTGGTAATAACATTTTTTCTGGCGAAGTCTTTGACTATAAGTAAATCTCCCAGGTCCCTGTCAAATAGAAAGTGACGGATGTCGTTAATAGAGAAGATCCCTGAAAGCTTTCCTTCCCTGTCCACTACAGGAAAATAGTGTTGTTCTGTTGCTTTGAAAAAACGTCTGAACTGTGAAAAGGTCATATCTTCAGGAATGACAGCATATACCTTGTGAGGGTTAAATATATCCCTCACTGTTATACCTTCTAGTATGTCGTTTAGAAAGTCTCCCTTGTGGACAGGGCTGTCTATTTTGCTTTTCACCTGTGCCCTGTAAAGGTTCCATCTCCTGCAAAGAAAATAACTTAATGAGCAAACCATCATGCTGGGAAGTAGAAGATGATAGGAACTTGTTATTTCACTAACCACGATTACGGCAGAAATGGGGATGTTTGAACTTCCTGCTAGAAACCCAGCCATACCGACGATAATAAAGGGCGATGCCGATGGAACCACATTTGGCACTATATCGTGAAAGAAGAGACCCACGGCCCCGCCAATGGAGCCTCCTATAACAACCGACGGACCGAATACGCCGCCGCTTCCTCCTGAACCTATAGAAAAGGTGGTGGCAAGTATCTTGCCTAGGGCAACCGCTAAAAATAGTCCCAGAGTCACCTTGTTGTATAGTCCGTCCTGAATGAATCCATAACTAAAACCAAGGACCTGAGGCAAGAAAAGTCCCAGAGTTCCAGTCATCAGGCCACCGATTGTTGGCTTTAGCCACAGGGGCAGTTTGACCTTTTGTTGAAAAAAGTCATGAAATCCCCAAAATATGTTTACAAAAAGAAATATGCCTATGGCCAGACATATGGCCAAGACTGCATAGGGACCAAGGGCAAGGACATTGGAGAATTTATAATCGCCTGCTTTAAACAGTGAGCCCCATCCATAAACACTGCAGAAAAGTGAATAGGCAATGGTAGATGCAATGGCAGTCGGTATAATCACATCTGCTTCAAATTCCGGATCTTTGTACAGGATTTCTGAGGCAAAAAGTGCACCGGTAAGGGGAGCCCTAAATATGCTTCCAATCCCTGCTCCAAGACCCGCTGCCATAAGAATCCTCATCTCCCTAGGGGGAACCTTGAGCTTTTGCGCAAGCAAGGAGCCAAGTCCGGCTCCTATCTGGCATATTGGCCCCTCGCTGCCTCCTGAACCTCCTGATCCTAGTGTGAGAAAAGAGGCTATCATTTTTACAAAGGGAACCTTTGGCTGAATTAGTCCATTTTTTTTATGATAGGCTTCAATGGCAGCATCGGTTCCATGACCTTGGGCCTCAGGGGCAAAGTAGGCTACTAACAAACCACTTAATAGGCCGCCAAGGGCTGGCACTAGCCAGAGAATCCATTTTCTGGTTTCTCCGTTTATGTGATGATGAAAAAGAGGAGGATCTCCTGCAGGATGACTTGGTTTGTACCCTGCCAGATAGTCTAAGAAAAAGAAGTGTCCAAAGTGGCAAAGAAAGTGAAACAATATGGCACCGATTCCAGCAAGGAGGCCTACAGCAATGCATAAAAGGAGCCATCTTCCGGCACGTCTGGCAGGACTTTGTAATTTTATGTGGCCTTCACCTATATTCATAGGCTAAATAATTACCCGATTTTATCAAATAATAAATAGCAAAGAGATAAAATTTAGATTCAGCTTTGATTAATTGAAAAATCTAATCAAAAATTAATAGAAAAAATGCGCTTTTCTATCCATTGACAAGGAATTTCAGGGGGAATATGCTACGGATTCACTTAAAATTCTAGCTCTGAGGTAGATTCACATGACAAAGTTGCCAGGAAAACAGATGGTAGTAGAAGCCCTTAAGCAAGAGGGCGTTGATGTGGTTTTTGGATTTCCAGGTGGTGCCATTATAGACGTATACGATGCCATGGAGAAGGATGGCAACATCAAACACGTCTTAGTCAGGCACGAACAGGGCGCAGCACATGCGGCTGATGGGTATGCAAGGGCTACCGGCAAGGTAGGTGTATGCATAGCAACTTCTGGTCCAGGCGCTACCAATACGGTAACGGGTATAGCAACTGCCTATATGGATTCTATACCTATTGTGGTATTCACGGGCCAGGTGCCTACAAGCTTGATTGGTAATGATGCTTTTCAAGAGGTGGACATAGTTGGTATTACGCGCCCTTGCACCAAGCACAATTATCTTGTCAAGGATGTACGTAAACTGCCAACGATCCTTAAAGAGGCCTTTTACATAGCAAGCTCCGGAAGGCCTGGTCCGGTGTTGATTGACCTTCCCAAAGATGTTCAGAATCAGGTAGCCGAATTTGATTACCCGGACAAGATAAAGCTTCGCTCCTACAATCCTGTTGTAGAACCCCATACCAAGCAGATAGAAAGGGCGTTTAAACTGATAGAGAAGGCCAAACAGCCAATTATATACGCTGGTGGAGGGGTGATAATTGCCAATGCCCATAAGGAGCTGAGGAAACTGGCCGAGTCCATCAATGCTCCGGTAACCATGACCCTTATGGGGCTTGGAGGCTTTCCTGGAACTCATAAACAGAGTCTTGGCATGCTTGGCATGCATGGGACCTACTGTGCCAACATGGCAATGGCCAATACGGATCTGATTATTGCAGTTGGTGCTAGATTTGATGACAGGGTCACAGGCAAGATAGAGGCCTTTGCCCCCAATGCTGCTGTAATCCACATAGATATTGATCCCACATCCATTCAAAAGAATGTAAAGGTGGATGTTCCCATCGTTGGTGATTGCAAGAGAGCCCTTAAAAAACTAGTTAAGGTCATAGAAGAAGATGGTCGTCCGCCAGAGGTCTGGAGAGAAAAGTTTCGACCTTGGTGGGATCAGATTCATGCATGGCAGCAGAGGCATCCTCTTACCTACAAGACTGAACCAGGCGTTATAAAGCCTCAATATGTTATAGAAAAGCTTTACGAACTGACAAAGGGCAAGGCCATAATTACTACTGAGGTCGGTCAGAATCAGATGTGGACTGCGCAGTTTTATAAATTTGACAAACCACGCACCCTTTTGACTTCGGGTGGGCTTGGCACCATGGGATATGGATTCCCTGCTGCCATTGGTGCCCAGATGGCATTTCCCAACAAGTTGGTAATCGATGTTGCAGGTGACGGAAGTATACAGATGAACATCCAGGAAATGGCTACAGCCATGGAGCAGAAACTTCCTGTAAAGATCATAATTTTAAACAACCAATTCCTCGGTATGGTTCGCCAGTGGCAGGAACTGTTTTATGACAGGCGTTATGCCGCTACGGAATTTTCAATGACTCCGGATTTTGTAAAACTGGCCGAAGCATACGGTGCCAAAGGTTTTCGGGCAACCAAACCCGAAGAGGTGGAAGAGACCCTGAAAAAAGGTCTTGCAACCGACTGCCTTACCATCATGGAATTTGCGATTGCAAGAGAGGAAGGGGTATTCCCTATGGTGCCGGCTGGTAAGGCAACAACAGAAATGCTTCTTGTATAGCTGATAGACAATAGAGTGGACAGGGCCTGTGCCTAGCAGGCCTTCAAAATAATAAAGTCAGGAGTTTTAGCCCATGAAACATACCCTTTCTGTACTGGTAGAGAATGAACCTGGAGCCCTTTCTCGTATAACTGGGCTTTTCAGCGGCAGGGGTTTTAATATTGAAAGCCTTTGTGTTGCTCCAACTTTGGATCAGACCATGTCCCATCTCACCTTGGTTACTTCGGGAGACGAGTTCATTATTGAACAGATAATAAAGCAGCTTAACCGACTTGTGGATGTGTACAAGGTTGTGGATGTTAGTGAAGGCGAATTTGTAGAAAGAGAGATGGCCCTCATAAAGGTAAAGGCAGAAGATGAGACCAGGGCAGAAGTGCTCAGGATGTGCGACATCTTCAGGTGCAAGGTGGTTGATGTAAGCCCTAGGACGTACACCATTGAGGTAACAGGTCCTGAGTCAAAGCTTAAGGCTGTAATGGAACTGCTTAAGCCCATAGGAATTAAGGAGATAACTAGGACGGGAACCATTGCTATACAGCGTGAAAAGAAGACCGTCTAAGGAGTGGAGCCTAAAGATGAAAATATACTATGATAAAGACGTCAAGAAAGGCATTCTGGAGGGGAAAACCATAGCCGTCATAGGTTATGGAAGCCAGGGCCATGCCCATGCACAGAATCTTCGGGATAGTGGACTTAATGTAATCGTTGGTCAGAGACCTGGTTCTGCCAATTATGATCTGGCTGTAAAGCACGGGTTTAAACCGGTCTCGGCAGCTGAGGCAGCCAAGAAGGCGGATTTGATCATGATCCTTGTCCCAGATCATGTTCAGGCAGACCTTTACAGACAGGATATAGAGCCGAATCTAGACTCTGGGAATATGCTTCTGTTTTCCCATGGTTTCAATATACACTTTGGTCAGATTGTGGCACCAAAGGATGTGGATGTGGCCATGGTAGCCCCAAAAGGTCCTGGCCATCTGGTAAGGCGTGAGTATGAAATTGGTCGAGGAGTTCCGTGTCTTGTGGCTGTAGAACAAGATGCCTCTGGTAACGCATTGGATCTTGCCTTGGGTTATGCCCAGGGGATTGGAGGCACCAGGGCAGGGGTAATTGAGACCACCTTTAAAGAAGAGACAGAGACAGACCTGTTTGGTGAACAGTGTGTCCTTTGCGGCGGTGTTAGTGAACTCATCAAGGCTGGCTTTGAAACCCTGGTGGAGGCCGGATATCAGCCTGAGATTGCCTATTTTGAGTGTTGTCACGAACTAAAGCTGATTGTCGATCTTATTTATGAAGGTGGTCTGTCGCGTATGAGATATTCTATTAGCGACACTGCCGAATATGGCGATCTGACTAGGGGTAAGAGAGTCATAACCCAGGAAACCAGACAGGAGATGAAACGTATATTAGAGGAAATACAGTCAGGCAACTTTGCTAAGGAATGGCTCCTCGAGAACAGGGTCAATCGTCCCGTTTTCAATGCGCTTAGAAAGAGAGAGCGGGAGCATATGTTGGAGCAGGTGGGAGAGAGATTAAGAGAAATGATGAGCTGGCTCAAGAAGTAGAGTCAAGTCATGCATAATGTCCGAGTGCCTGTGGCCAAGGAGGGTGTACCGTTCATAGGTATATCCACCTTGGCTACTGTTGTTTTGGCGGTGCTTCAATTCAAGGTTGCAGCACTTTTATGTTTGTCGCTTACAGGATTTATCCTTTATTTTTTTAGAGATCCAGACAGGATTGTACCTACTGGTGAAGATTTGATTACTTCGCCTGCCGATGGTAAGGTGATTGAAGTAACAAGGGACCAGGAACCCTATTTTTCTGGTGATGCTTCCATCAGGATTAGTATCTTTATGAACGTTTTTAACTGTCATGTGAACAGGGCTCCAATCCATGGGCGCGTTGTTGATATAAAGTATCAACAGGGATGTTTCCTGTGCGCAAATAAAAAAAGGGCCATGGTTGAAAACGAACGGGCTGCTATGCTTCTAGAGGATGTGAAAGGCCGCAGGGTTACAGTGGTTCAGGTAGCTGGCCTTGTTGCAAGGAGAATAGTGTGCTGGGCAGAGCCGGGTGACAAGTTGAGGCTCGGGCAGCGTTATGGAATGATAAGGTTTGGATCAAGACTTGATGTTTATTTGCCAGAAAAGGTTAAAGTGACAGTTGAGAAAGGCCATCATGTTTTAGCTGGCCAAAGTGTTTTGGGCAAAATGGAGAGTGTCTAAATGACAGAGACGCTGGATAAAAAACAGTTTAAGAATCCAAAGAGAGGGGCATATATTCTGCCAAATCTGCTGACCAGTATAAGCCTTTTTGCAGGTTTTTATTCACTTGTTTCCAGTATAGATGGCAAATTTTTGGCTGCAGCTTGGGCAATCCTTGTTTCTGGTATCTTTGATGGACTTGACGGCAGGGTTGCGCGTATTACAGGTACAACTAGCAAATTCGGTTTGGAATACGACTCACTTGCAGATCTTGTAGCATTTGGAGTGGCTCCTGGAGTGCTTGCATTTACCTGGGGACTGAGGAGTTTTGGGCGTTTGGGCTGGCTTGCCGCCTTTCTGTATGTGGCTACCACCGCGCTCAGGCTTGCAAGATTTAATACCATTGGTTCATCCGGACCAGGTTCCAAAGGTTTTTTTCTGGGTCTTCCATGTCCATCAGCAGCAGCTATGGTGGCTACAACAGTGCTAATGTGTGATCATTTCGGAATCGGAGGTCCTGTTCATCACTACGGTCTGTTAATAATGATCTATGCCCTGTCCTTTTTTATGGTTAGTAATGTACGTTACTTCAGTTTCAAGGAAATGCAGTGGTTTAACCAGCATCCATTTAGAGGACTGGTAGCATTGCTGTTAACCATGGTTGTCATAGCCATTGAGCCAAAGGTTACCCTTTTTGTACTTTTTCTATTTTACTGTTTGTCCGGACCCCTGCTACATCCCTTAGGTTCATTGCTTTTAAAGAGAAATCGACAGACAGATAAAGCATCTGCAAAATAGTGGCAGGTATCTAAAAAGGGGGGTAATCCCATGGGCACCTCAGACAAAAAAAAACCAGACAACAATAAGATAATAATATTTGATACCACCCTTAGGGATGGGGAACAGTCTCCTGGCGTTGCTCTTAATATGCAGGATAAGCTTCAGATAGGACGCCAGCTTGAAAAACTTGGTGTTGACGTTTTGGAGGCGGGCTTTCCAATAGCGTCTCCTGGAGATTTCGAAGGTGTTAAGACCTTGGCCAAGGAACTCCAAGGATTGCAAGTGGCTGCCCTTGCAAGGGCTACGAAAAAAGATATAGACACAGCCTGGGAGGCAATCAAGGAGGGGGCCGATCCTAGGATTCACACCTTTCTTGCAACCTCTGACATACATCTTAAGTATAAACTCAGAAAGACCAGAGAGGAAGTGCTTGAGATGGCTGGAGAGGCTGTAAAGTATGCCTCCCGCTATACCTCAAATATAGAATTTTCAGCAGAAGACGCCAGCCGCACGGACCTGGATTTTCTCTGCCAGGTATTTGAAAGGGTAATAGACTGTGGAGCAACAACGGTAAACTTTCCAGATACGGTTGGTTATGCCATACCTTGGGACTTTGGCCGTATGATAAAATACGTGATGGACAACACCCCCAACATCCATAAAGCGGTTCTTAGCGTGCATTGTCACAACGACCTTGGACTTGCCACGGCGAACGTATTAGCTGCAATTAATGCAGGAGCAAGACAGGTAGAATGTACCATTAACGGAATCGGGGAAAGGGCAGGTAACACTGCCATGGAAGAGGTCGTGATGGCCATCCGTACCAGGCATGATCTGTTGCCCTTTGAAACTGACATAAACACAAGACACATTGCTGCCACCAGTCGTATGGTGAGCATGCTTACTGGCATGGTTGTGCAGCCTAACAAGGCTGTAGTTGGGGCAAATGCCTTTGCTCATGAGTCGGGCATTCATCAAGACGGCGTGCTGAAGGAAAGGACGACCTACGAGATAATGGATCCCAGAGACATTGGGCTTTCATCAGGAAGCCTTGTCCTTGGTAAGCATTCTGGCAGGCATGCCCTTAAGGCAAAGCTTGAGGAGATGGGTTATGAGCTGTCAGAAGAGGAGCTGGGTCGGGTCTTTGACAGGTTTAAGGAACTGGCAGACAAAAAGAAAGAGATATTTCCAGAGGATCTTGAGGCCATAGTAGCAGAGGAGATCTTAAGGATTCCTGAAAAATACAAACTTACCTATCTTCATGTGGCGGGAGGTAGCGGAATCCGTCCGACTGCCACTGTTGGAATAGAGGTTGATGGCAAGGAAGAGGTTGCGGTCTCTATTGGAGCAGGGCCTATTGATGCGGCTTTTAATGCAGTGTCAAAGATTGTACAAACCAAAAGCAGTCTGCTGAGATTTACGGTTAATTCCATTACAGGAGGAACCGATGCCCAGGGTGAGGTGACTGTGAGGCTCCAGGAGGGGGACAAGGTGGTTACCGGCCAAGGTGCAGACCCGGATATCATTACTGCCAGTGTGAGGGCATACCTTACTGCCCTTAATCGTTTGGCATACAAGTAGGTGTTTTTGAGTATCGATATTTGTGTATTTATAAAATCAAGATTTAAGGGGTTTTTCTATGAGCCAACCCATGACAATTGCAGAGAAGATTTTGGCTGATCATGCTGGTCTTGACCATGTTGAACCTGGTCAGCTTATTGAGGTAGATGTTGACATCGCCTTGGGTAATGACATAACGGCACCCATAGCCATTGAGATATTTAAGAAAACAGGTGTAAAAGAGGTCTTTGACCGGACGAAAATAGCCCTTGTGGCAGATCATTTTACTCCCAACAAGGATATAAAGAGTGCCGAACAGGTCAGACTGCTCAGGGAATTTTCTGAGGAGCAGGCCATTGTCCATTTTTATGAAGGTGGTGAGGTTGGAGTGGAGCATTGTTTGCTGCCTGAAAAGGGCATAGTGTTGCCTGGAGATGTGGTGATAGGGGCAGACAGCCACACCTGTACCTATGGAGCCCTTGGGGCCTTTGCCACAGGTGTTGGCAGTACGGATTTGGCAGCTGCTATGATTACTGGAAAGACCTGGTTCAAGGTGCCAGAAAGCATAAAGTTTGTATATAGTGGGCAACTCCAACCCTGGGTCAGTGGAAAAGACCTGATTCTGTACACAATAGGTGACATCGGCGTAGACGGGGCACTGTACATGGCAATGGAGTTTACAGGGCCGGTGATAGAAAATATGTCCATGGCCGAGAGGATGACCATGTCCAACATGGCTATAGAGGCAGGGGGGAAGGCTGGTCTTATCAATCCAGATGAGAAGACCAAACAGTATGTGGAGCCTCGAGCCAAACGCCCGTACAAGTTTTTCGAAAGTGACAGCGATGCTGCCTATAAAAAGGTTATAGAGTATGATTGTACCAATATAGAGCCACAGATAGCATTCCCGCATCTGCCCGAGAATACCATTGGCATGTCTGAAGTGGGCATAGTGGAGTTGGACCAGGTTGTTATCGGCTCTTGCACCAATGGCAGGATTGAAGACCTTGCAGTTGCCGCTCAAATACTTCAAGGGAAAAAGGTGGCCGAGGGATTGAGGCTCATCATCCTTCCCGCAACCCCACAGGTCTGGGCCGATGCCTTAGAAAAAGGGTATTTAAAGATATTTTCAGAGGCAGGTGCTATAATAGGGCCTCCTACCTGTGGGCCTTGTCTTGGTGGACACATGGGGGTTTTGGCCAAGGGGGAAAAGGCCCTTTCTACTACAAACAGAAACTTTGTTGGAAGAATGGGGCATCCTGAAAGCGAGGTGTATCTGACAAGCCCTGCCATTGCAGCAGCAAGCGCAGTGCTTGGACGCATTGGAAGCCCTTCTGAGTTATAAAAATTTGTTAAAGAGGATTGTTACATGAAGCTTAAAGGAAGAGTTTGGAAGTTTGGAAAAAATATAGATACGGATGCCATTATTCCTGCAAGATATCTTAACACCTCTGATCCTGATGAGCTTGCCAGACACTGTATGGAGGATGCCGATCCCGAGTTTCCAAACAAGGTGCAAAAGGGGGACATAATAGTTGCTGATAGCAACTTTGGATGCGGTTCTTCAAGGGAACACGCCCCCATAGCCCTTAAGGCGGCAGGGGTTGCTTGTGTAATAGCTCCAAGTTTTGCCCGCATTTTTTACAGAAATGCCTTTAATATGGGGCTTCCTATTTTCGAGTGTGAACAGGCTCCAAAGCTCATAGAGGAAGGGCACGAGGTGGAAGTGGACGCAGATACTGGTGAAATTATTGATCTTACAACAGGTAAGACCATGAAGGCCCAGCCCATTCCTCCGTTTATGCAGGAACTCATAAGGGATGGAGGACTAATTTCTCACATAATGAAAAAGATAGAAAGTCAACAATCTTAAATTTCAAGGAGAACCGATATGACCAAGTACAAAATTGCAGTAATTCCTGGAGATGGAACCGGCCCTGAGGTTGTTCGAGAAGGAGTAAAGGTGCTGGAAGCAGCGGCCAAGAAATTCGGCTTTGAACTAGACATGACATGGTACGATTACGGTGGAGACAGGTATCTGAAAACTGGAGAGGTCTTGCCAGAGGGTGCTGTAGAAGATTTGAAACAGTACAAGGCTATCTATCTTGGTGCTATAGGTCATCCAGATGTCAAGCCTGGTATTCTGGAAAAGGGGATACTTTTGGCCCTCAGGTTTGCCCTTGATCAGTATATAAACTTGAGGCCGGTTATACTCTATCCTGGTGTAGAGACACCTCTTAAGGACAAGGGGCCTGAAGATATAGACTTTGTGGTTGTGAGGGAAAATACAGAAGGGCTTTATGCAGGTGCAGGGGGTGTTCTAAAAAAGGGAACCACTGACGAGGTGGCAGTGCAGGAGTCTATTAATACAAGAAAGGGCGTGGAAAGGTGTATCCGTTTTGCCTATGACTATTGCAGGAAAAGAAACAAGAAAAAGACCCTGACCCTTTGTGGAAAGACAAATGTTTTGACCTATGCCTTTGATCTTTGGGAAAGGGCCTTTTATGAGGTGGGAGAAGAGTATCCAGACATCAAAAAGGACTACGCCCATGTGGATGCCACATGTATGTGGATGGTCAAAAATCCAGAGTGGTTTGATGTTATTGTTACTGACAACATGTTTGGTGACATTATCACCGACCTTGGCGCAATGATTCAGGGTGGAATGGGTATTGCCGCAGGAGGAAACATCAACCCAGAGGGAGTTTCCATGTTTGAGCCAATTGGCGGTTCGGCTCCCAAGTACACTGGCAAAAATGTGATCAATCCTCTGGCTGCTATCTGTGCCGGTCAGATGATGTTAGACTATCTTGGAGAGGAAGAGGCTGCAAAGGCTGTAGAGGATGCAGTAAAAACAGTTGTTAGCAAGCATCTCAAAAGCCTTTCTGCCGGAAAGATGGGCTATTCCACAACCGAAGTCGGTGACCTGGTTGCAGACTACGTTAAGGGTTAGCACAGAGCGAGGGGCTGATTATGAGTAAGGAGTATTCTGTAGCAGTGGTAGGTGCCACGGGTGCTGTGGGTAAGACCATGATAAAGGTCCTTGACGAGCGCGATTTTCCTATAAGGCAGATAAAATTTCTTGCCTCTGAAAGATCCGAAGGGAAAAAGTTGCGTTTCAAGGGCGAAGAGGTGGTGGTAGAGAAGCTTGATCACGATTCGTTTGATGATGTGGACATTGCCCTTTTTTCTGCAGGGGCTTCAAGAAGTCTTGAATTTGCTCCTTCTGCCGCAAAGGCAGGTGCTGTAGTCATTGACAACTCGAGTGCCTGGCGTATGGACCCTGAGGTACCCCTGGTGGTACCAGAGGTAAATCCCCATGCCATAGCCCAATACAAGACCAAGGGTATAATAGCCAATCCAAATTGTTCCACCATTCAGATGGTTGTCGCCTTAAAGCCCCTTTATGATTATTCAAGGATCAGGCGCATAGTTGTTTCCACTTATCAGGCTGTTTCTGGAACCGGGCAAAAGGCCATTGATGAGTTGGAAGAGGAAATAAAACAGTGGGTGATAAAGGGGTGCGGAAATGAACCTGGAAAGTCCAAGGGATATGTGGGAGAATTTGAATACAAGGCCTATCCCCATCAGATAGCCTTTAACTGTCTGCCACACATAGACGTATTTCTGGATAATGGCTATACCAAGGAAGAGATGAAGATGGTCAACGAAACCAGGAAGATTATGGAGGATGACTCCATAATGGTTTCAGCTACATGTGTCAGGGTTCCGGTTTTTTATGGTCATTCTGAATCGGTAAATGTACAGTTTGAATCGCCTGTGGAAATAGAAAAGGTAAGGGAGCTTCTGGAGGCTGCTCCAGGAGTGACAGTCTTGGATAATCCGGAAGAGGCCTTGTATCCCATGGCGATAGAGGCAGAAGGAAAAGATGATACCTTTGTTGGCCGGATAAGAAAAGACATCTCCCAAGAAAATGGAATAGACATGTGGATAGTGGCAGATAACATTAGAAAGGGGGCTGCTACCAATGCAGTCCAGATAGCTGAAAAATTGATAGAATCGTATCTATGATTTGGTTAAAGGCCCTTTTAAAGGGCCTTTTTTGTTTCTAAATATTTCATCTGGAGGCCCCTATGAGTATCATTTCCGAGCTTTTTGGCAAATCTCCCTTTGGAGCCCTGGTAGAGCATACCAAGAAGGTCCATGAATGTGTTGAGATGATAAAGCCCCTCATGGAGGCCCTCAGTCACGAAAATTACATTCTTTTACGAGAGCTTCACAACAAGGTTTCAAAGTTAGAGTATGAGGCAGACAAGATAAAGCACGAGGTCAGGGGACTCCTTTCCAGACGAGTCTTTATGCCAGTTGATAAAATCGATCTTGAAAATTTTCTAAGATGTCAAGACAAGATTGCCGACTATACAGAGGACTTTTCGGTAATTCTCACCATAAGAAACACCAAGATTCACCCAAGCCTGATTGACAAGTTTTTCAAGTTGGTGGATCAGGTCTTTCAGGTAACAGGCACCCTTCTTACTGCTGCTGTTGAACTCCAGAACCTGGCAGAAGTTTCCTTTAGCGGAGCAGAATCCCGCAGGGTATTAAAGTGGCTTGATGGCCTCGGAGAAGAGGAATGGAAAGCCGATCGCATAGCCAGGGATCTTTCAAGGGATATCTACAAACTGGAAAATGAGGTGGATACCATGACCATCATTTTTTATGAGAAGATGATCCTCACCCTCGGTCAGGTTGCGAACGAAGCGGAAAACGCAGGCGATATGCTGCGGAACATGCTTATTCGATAAAAAGTCAGGTGTTGATGTTAGATGTGCCACTGTAAGGTGGGAATATGGAATCTATCGTAATAGGTGTTACTGCATTACTGGGCCTGTATATGGCCTGGAATATAGGGGCGAATGACGTAGCCAATTCCATGGCAGATGCTGTTGGCTCAAGGGCACTGTCAGTCAAAAATGCAGTTATCTTGGCTGGGATCTGTGAATTTGCTGGGGCTGTACTTGTGGGGGCACCAGTTACCGATACCGTAAGAAAGGGCATTGTAAGTCCTGACAGTTTTTTGTCCATCCCAGGGATAACTCCAGAACAGGCAGCAGCGCTTTTTGTTATTGGTATGACCTCTGCCCTTCTTTCTGCAGCCATATGGTTGAATATATCATCGTTCATGGGGCTTCCTGTCTCTACAACCCATTCCATAGTAGGTGCAGTTGCGGGCTTTGGTATCGCTGCCGCAGGCTGGCATTCGGTTCAATGGGGCAAAATGACCCAGATAGTGCTCAGCTGGTTCGTCTCACCAGTTGCAGGTGGAATAATGGCATTTTGGGTGTTCAGATTCATATCCAGGGCCATACTGGGACAGGACAGGCCTACCAAGGCAGCCATTAAATACGCGCCATACCTTGTGGCCGCGGTTACCGCATCGGTTGTGCTTGCCACCATCTACAAGGGGCTCAAGCACGTTATAGGCCACATCACCTGGCTTACCCCTCAAATGTCCATATATATCACGATCCTTTTGAGTACTGTTGCCTGGTTTATTTCCAGATGGTGGTTAGGAATAAGGCTTAAGGGTAAGGAAAAACTTCCTGTTGCTCAACAGCTAGACCTTGTTGAGCAAGTATTTGTTCCTCTGGTGATAATTACATCCTGTTCAGTGGCCTTTGCCCATGGAGCAAATGACGTGGCCAATTCGGTCGGGCCGTTGGCAGCAGTAGTACGTGTTCTCCAAACCGGACATGTAGCCCAAAAGGTTGGGATCCCTTTTTGGGTGCTTGTTCTTGGAGGCAGTGGTATTGTCCTCGGTCTTGCTACCTTTGGTTACAGGGTCATGCAGACTGTTGGTACGAAAATAACAGAGATCACACCTTCCAGAGGAGTAGCAGCAGACCTGGCCGCAACCACAACAGTTTTGATATGCACCAGACTAAAGCTTCCCATCTCAACCACGCATACCCTTGTTGGAGCGATTCTAGGAATAGGTTTGGCCCGTGGTCTTGCGGGTATTAACAGGGATGTGGCCAAGCGTATCTTTGGAGCCTGGTTTGTTACAGTTCCAGCAGCAGCCATACTATGTGTTTTATTATTCCTGGTGGGTAAAATATATTTTTGGGATGTGCTGACAAGGGTCTGTACCAAGTAAGTGATGGAGAAAGGGTTTATACAGAGCCAGTTATACTAGATGACATGCCACCTTTCGATTGTTGCCAACTGTTTTTAGTTGGGGCATGACATCGCCACAGATATCTTTGGCAATCTGGCACCTGTCTTTAAAGGCACAGCCCTTGGGTATCTCATCCAGAGCAGGTACCCGCCCTGGAATGGAGGTCAGTCTTTTACGTTTCATTCCTTCACCATAGGGTACAGAGGCTAAAAGTCCTTTAGTGTAGGGGTGTAGAGGAGATCTGAAGAGGTCTGTTACAGGCCCGTCTTCCACTATTGAACCAGCATACATTACCATGACCCTTTGGGCCACCTTGGCAACTATTCCCAGGTTGTGGGTTATAAGTATGAGGGCCAAATTCATATCGACACTTAGGTGACAGATGAGTTTGAGAATCTGTGCCTGAATGGTTACATCCAGAGCAGTAGTGGGTTCATCAGCTATGAGCAACCTTGGGTTGCAGGAAAGGGCCATGGCTATCATGACCCTTTGCCTAAGCCCTCCAGAAAGCTGATGGGGGTACTGGTTGTATAGGAGATCAGGATCTGGAATACCCACGTTGGTCATAACAGAAAGTGCCAGGTCTTTTGCCTCTTTTTTGGGAATGGATTTGTGGGCACAGATGGCCTCTACAATCTGGAAGCCTATAGACAGTACCGGATTAAGGGCAGTCATTGGCTCCTGAAAGACCATGGCAATCTGATGGCCTCTGATCTTTCTCATGTCTTCCTGGGGAACGGATAGTATGTCGGTACCATCAAAAAGAATGTTTCCCGCAATGGCAAACTGTTCTGGCAAAAGGCGCAATATGCTGAATGCGGTCATGGTCTTGCCACATCCGGATTCTCCCACAAGGCACACCCTTTGGCCCTGGGTCAAGGAAAAAGAAACGCCCCTTACAGGGTGCAAGGGGCGTTTCTTGTCTTTTATGGTAACCTTTAGGTTTTCAACTTTGAGGAGTTTTGCTATCCGGTTGTTATTCACTGTTTTTTATAAGTAATGTTGCCGGATCTAAGAAAACATCTTCTATGTTTTCATCAGCCTGGCCTTTGAGCACCATTACATTGATTCTTCCTTTTGCTGCCTTAAGGCCAATAAGGACCTCAAACAGGTCGGAGAGGGACTCCACAGAGGCAGGAATTTGTCCTGATTCCAGAACGTCATCTGGCTTTACAGTTATGGCATACCAGATTGGAAATCCCATTTCCCTGGCCAGAATCTTCATTTCTGCCAGGGTTTCCCGGCTTTCATCGCTGATTGGAAGGCCGTCGATAATGACAAGCTGGGGGAAAAAGATTCCCTGCTCGGTCAGATCGTTCAACCTTTCTTCAAGCTTGGCCACAGAGAAATCATCTACGTTAAAGGTCATGATAAAGCGATGGGGCAATATGGTATCCCAGAGCTCCGAGGTGTTTTTGAGCTCATACTCTGTTGATATGTTGTGAAATACCTCTTCATACCACAGACAGACCTTTCTGACCGGTTGCGTAAGGCTCACATGGAGCACGTTTCTTTCCCTAAGAAGATTGCTAAGGGCAAGCTGTACCAGAAAGGCGGTCTTTCCCACTCCTGCCTTGGCAAGTACTGCTCCAAATTCCCCTTCCCTTAGAGGTTCTGTTTCCTCAGTACCAAGTATTCGCAAGGGGTTTCTTAAGATGAGATCTTTTTTAAGCATGGCAATTGACCTTTCCCTGAGATAGATGACATTGTCCGTGTCTTTTTGGCGTGCTATGCCGCCCTGTTTTCTTTCCTGGCTGACCTTCATCCATTTATGCAGCCTTTTTGTTTTTTTCCTGGGCCTTTTTTACCAGTTCATCTGCTACTGTCTTGGGTACCTGGCGGTAACATGAAAATTCCATGGTAAACTGGGCCTTGCCTTGAGTTATTGAACGAAGGTCCGTAGAGTAGCCAAACATCTCTGAAAGGGGTACCTCTGCCTCTATAACACAGGTGTCTCCTTCATCCTGTGCACCAAGTATCATTCCCCTTCTCTGGTTCAATGTTCCCATTACTGCACCCTGGAACTCTGAGGGTGTCTCTACTGCCACCTTCATTATGGGTTCCAGTATGGCAGGTTTGGCCTTTTTAAACCCTTCCTTAAAGGCACCTCGTGCTGCTGCCTGGAAGGCGGTATCTGAAGAGTCAACCGAGTGGGCCTGCCCATCATTAATCACAACACGTATGCCAGTAACAGGAAAGCCAAGCAGCTGTCCTTTGTCCATCGCGCTTCTAAATCCCTTTTCTACAGAGGAGATGAACTCGGTGGGTATTGCACCACCTACTATCTTGTTCACGAATTCGAATTCACCGTCAAACGGCTCCAGGTAGCCGGCAACCCGGCCATACTGACCAGCACCACCTGTCTGTTTCTTGTGGGTGTAATTGAATTCGGCCTTTTGTGTGATGGTCTCCCTGTATGCCACCTGTGGAGCACCTGTGTGAACAATGGCGTTGTACTCTCTTTTCATCCTCTCGATGTAAACCTCGAGATGAAGCTCTCCCATTCCAGATATGATGGTATCACCTGTTTCATGGTCAACCCTGACCCTAAAGGTCGGGTCTTCCTTGGCAAAACGTGACAACGCCTTGGACATGTTTTGCTGGCTCTTGTTGTCTTCAGGCACGATAGCAAGGGAAATAACAGGTTCTGGAACATGCATTGAGGTCATGCTGTAACGGATGCCAGGGGAGGTAAAGGTGTCTCCAGAGGCGCAATCAATGCCAAAAAGCGCTCCAATGTAACCTGCAGGAATCTCCTCTATGTCCTCCATCTGGTTAGCGTGCATCCTTACTACGCGTCCAACCTTTACCTTTTTGCCTGTCCTGGAGTTGACTATAAAGTCTCCCTTTCTAAGGGTGCCCTGATACACCCTTACATAGGTAAGCTGTCCATAGCGTCCTTCTTCCAGCTTAAAGGCCAAAGAGACAAGAGGGGCCTCTGGATCAGGCTTCAAGATGACCTCCTTTTCATCGTTTTCAAGGTCAAGGGCGACATTTTGCACCTCACCTGGATGCGGCAGATACCAGGTGACGGCATCAAGAAGGGGCTGCACACCCTTGTTTTTGTATGCAGATCCCATGAATACAGGTGTAAGTTCCCTTTTAAGGGTTCCAATCCTGATGGCATCTATAAGAAGCTGTTCGGGAATTTCTCCTTCAAGTGCAGCCTCCATGAGCTCTTCTGAAAACATAGAGGCGGCATCAATCAGTTCTTCGCGTCTGTTTTCAGCTTCTTCCATGAGTTCTGCTGGAATTTCATCTATCTTGATCTGCTCACCCTGTTGGCCCTCAAAGTATATGGCCTTCATCTTTACAAGGTCCACCACACCCTTGAAGTCGTTTTCAAGCCCAATAGGTATCTGCATGGCAACTGCATTGTGATGCAGTTTCTCCTTGAGTTGTTCCACTACCTTAAAGGGGTTCGCCCCACTTCTGTCACACTTGTTGACAAAGGCTATGCATGGAACCTTGTATCTGGCCATCTGGCGGTCAACAGTGATGGACTGGGACTGGACGCCACCTACGGAACAGAGTACCAGAACGCCTCCATCCAGGACCCTTAGAGCCCTTTCCACCTCAATGGTGAAGTCTACGTGACCAGGGGTGTCAATAATATTTATCTCGTGGTTGTTCCATTCGCAGTAAGTAGCAGCAGAGGTGATGGTGATGCCGCGCTCCTTTTCGAGCTCCATAAAATCCATGGTGGCACCTACGCCGTCCTTTCCCTTGACATCATGGATGGCATGAATCCTGTTGGTGTAGTAAAGGATTCTTTCTGTCAAAGTGGTCTTGCCTGCGTCAATATGAGCGCTGATACCTATGTTTCTAACTTTCTGCGGGTCTTTCTTCATTTTTCCTACCTCTTACGTTTATAAGACAAAATTGTTTCTTAGGCCTTTTATGGGCCTTTATGTTTGCCCTCTAAAGCTATGTTGAAACAGTGATTTTGATGCGGATGAACCGAATCTGCAAGATTTCTCGCGTTGGAAGACTTTAGAGGATTGCCTATCTAACTGCTTGAAAGCGGTTTGTCAAGGCCAATAACTGTTAAATATTGGTTAATTATTCTATGATTTTTAATTCATCAATAGATTGATAGTTATTCCTTTCCATGAAGTCAACAATACCCTGGAGTATTTTTTCGCCTGCTCCAGGATCAACCAAAGTGGCAGTACCCACCTGTATGGCCCTTGCTCCAGCCATAAAGAATTCTATTGCGTCTTGCCAAGTGGTGATGCCTCCAATACCTATTATTGGAATAGATGTGGCCCTGGCAACCTGCCACACCATCCTTAAGGCGATGGGTTTTATAGCTGGTCCTGAAAGTCCTCCAAACGTGTTTCCAAGAACAGGTCGTCTTTTTTGAATGTCTATGGCCATACCCAGCAGTGTATTTATTAATGATATGGCATCTGCTCCTGCCTTTTCCACAGCAATGGCTATTTCACATATATCGGTAACATTTGGTGACAACTTTACTATTATTGGTAAGGCGCATGCCTTTTTGACAGCCTTTGTTACACGGGCTGCCGACTCTGGACTTGTCCCAAAGGCCACTCCACCCTCTTTTACATTTGGACAGGATATGTTGATCTCCAAGGCGTCAATGCCCTCTACACGGTCGAGTTCCCGGGCCATCTTTTCGTATTCTTCAATGGTGTTTCCAAGGATGTTTACAATCGTGGTGATCTTTTCTTTTTTAAGCCACTTGATTTTCTGTTCCTTAAAGGCCCTAATGCCTACATTTTCAAGCCCAATGGCATTCAATAGGCCACAAGGGGTTTCATGAATTCTGGGCGGGGGGTTTCCCTGTCGTGGCTCAAGTGAGATACCCTTAACCACGATGCCTCCAAGCCCTCTTAGATCAATCAGGTCTTTG
>Ga0256835_1000372_pt1 | contig 34188 bp, 32 predicted proteins | sample PIR30metaG_FD_185972 | JGI IMG/M metagenome (GOLD analysis project Ga0256835, IMG submission 185972) | Hydrothermal vent microbial communities from East Pacific Rise, Pacific Ocean - PIR-30 | ecosystem: Environmental > Aquatic > Marine > Hydrothermal vents | place: Pacific Ocean: East Pacific...
TGAACCAGCGACACTCCCGAAGCAATTTCGGGATGCTCTATATCCCTTAATTCATTATAAAAAAAGGCAAGTGAATTTTTCCACTTGCCTTTCTCTGCTCCTCCAGCTGGACTTGAACCAGCGACACTCCCGAAGCAAGTTCGGGATGCTCTAACCAATTGCATAAAAAAAGCACCTGCAAAACTTGTAAGTGCTGGTCTTCTATGCTCCTCTATTTGGTCTAGACCGGCGACACTCCCGAAACAAGTTCGGGATGCTCTAACCAATTGCATAAAAAAAGCACCTACAAAAACTTGTAAGTGCTTAGTCATTTTTTGCTCCTCCAGCTGGACTTGAACCAGCGACACTCCCGAAGCAAGTTCGGGATGCTCTATATCCCTTAATTCATTATAAAAAAAGGCAAGTGAATTTTTCCACTTGCCTTTCTCTGCTCCTCCAGCTGGACTTGAACCAGCGACACTCCCGAAGCAATTTCGGGATGCTCTATATCCCTTAATTCATTATAAAAAAAGGCAAGTGAATTTTTCCACTTGCCTTTCTCTGCTCCTCCAGCTGGACTTGAACCAGCGACACCCTGATTAACAGTCAGGTGCTCTAACCAACTGAGCTATGGAGGAATTTTGCGATTGCGAGTGCAAATATAAAACGAATTCTATAAATACCAAAAAATTTTTTATAATTTTTTTACTCGCAAATCACTATTTTGGTAATCCTTTGATTTATAACATCTTTAGAAAATCCACCTCTTTTTTGGTCAAATGGCGCCAGTGTCCGCGTTTCAAATCTTTTTTGGTTAAACCGGCAAATAATACACGATCCAATTTGATTACATCATATCCCAAGTGTTCAAAAATGCGGCGGACTATGCGGTTTCTTCCCGAATGGATTTTTACTCCTACTTCCGAATGAGGTGCCCCTTTGATAAAGGAGATATCATCCACTTGGATTTCTCCGTCTTCCAGTTTCAATCCGTTTCGGATTTTGTCCAAATCGGAAGGTTTGAGATTTTTATCGAGTTTTACATGATAAATTTTCTCCACATTATGACGTGGATGTGTCAATTTTTTTGCCAAATCGCCATCATTGGTAAACAATAAAACGCCCGTAGTGTTTCGATCCAATCTACCAACGGGATAAATACGTACGGGAGCGGATTTTTCTACCAATTCCATTACTGTTTTCCTTCCTTTTTCATCTTCGGTAGTGGTGATAAAATTCTTCGGCTTGTTTAGCAATACATATACCTTTTTCTCAGGTTTTATGGTTTCTCCGTTAAACTGTACTTTGTCTCCGGGCTTTACTTTATAACCCATTTCCGTGACAGTTTTCCCGTTTACGCTTACTGCTCCCGTTTGAATCAATACATCCGCTTCTCTACGTGAGGCGATTCCCGCATGTGCCAAATATTTGTTTAAACGCATTGTTCCGTCATCTTTGGGAAGCGGTTTGGGTTTCGGCCCTCTCTTTTTATAAGGTTTACCGAATTTGTTTTTCGGCGCAAATTGTTTCTTGTTTCCTTTCTTTCCTTGTTTTCTCTCTTTCATAGTTGTATTTTTTAATATGCATCTTTTCGCAATAACTATACCATGCAAAGATATGACAAATTGTCACAGCTTTATGGAAAATTCCTGTGGCACATTTATTGTAAATTTGCTGGTAAAAAAAACAGAAAGCCGATGGAATTTATTCCCGTAAGAAAAAAGGAAGACATCAAATCCGGAAAAGACGGTAAAACTTATATTTTATTTTATAAAAAAGGAACTCCCAATTCCGACTGTGCATATGATAATTTAGCACGCGTAAAAGATGCAAAAGTTTATACCGTAGATGTCAATAATGTAAGAGATTTACATCAAATCTACGGAGTGAATTCCGTTCCTTCTCTTGTGATATTAAAGAATGGGAAAGTCCAAAATATAGTGAAAGGTTGTCAAACGGATAACTATTTTTCACAATTGATACATGAGGAAGCCTCTTCCTATACTTCCGGAGAAGGAAAGCCGCAGAAAAGAGTGGTGGTATATACTACACCCACATGTCCGTATTGTACCAAAGTAAAACAATATTTGACCAAACACGGAATAAAATTTACAGAAGTAGATGTGGCTTCCAATCCGGTTGCCGCGCAAGAGATGGTAAGGAAAAGCGGACAACGCGGAGTTCCGCAAACAGAAGTGGGAGGTCACATGATTATTGGATTTGACACCCAAAAATTAAGTAGAACATTAAATATACCAACAGAATAAAAAAACCAAAAATTTACAGATATGAGAGAACTACAACCTTTAAACGAAAATGTATTATTGGAATTAACCGATGAGTTTACCGAAGAAAAAACTCCTTCCGGAATCATTATTCCCGATAGCGCCAAAGAAAAACCTTCTTTGGGAAGAGTAATTGCATTGGGTAATATAGAAAAACCCGCTGTAAATGCAGGTGATGTGGTAATGTATAAGAAATTTGCCGGAAATAAAGTAGAACTAGACGGCAAAGAGTACTTGATTTTGCCCTATGCAGACATTTTGGCTAAAATATCCGAAGTAGACAGTATTTAATTTAGAAATATGCTAAATGACCCTCTAAAGCCCTGTTATAAGCAGGGCTTTATTGTTTTGGAGAGGTGATAAAAGTCCAAAAAATAAGCTCATAATCAGCTTAAAACAAGGCTATTTTTAAAAAAACTGACCAAAAAAATTTGTATATTTACAAAGTTTGTTATTTTTGCCGAACATTAATCAATTAAAAATTAAAATTATGTCTGACATTGCATCAAGAGTAAAAGCAATTATCGTTGACAAATTAGGCGTTGACGAAAACGATGTAACCCCCGAAGCAAACTTTACAACTGACCTTGGGGCTGATTCGCTTGATACTGTAGAATTGATCATGGAGTTTGAAAGAGAATTTAATATCCAAATTCCTGACGATCAAGCCGAACAAATCCAAACAGTAGGTCAAGCGATCAAATACATTGAAGAAGCACTAAACTAGAATTTTATGGAGCTAAAACGAGTAGTAGTTACCGGGATGGGAGCATTAACTCCCATTGGGAACAATGTGCAGGAATACTGGCAAGGTCTAAAATCCGGAGTCAGTGGAGCCGGGCCCATTACCCGCATGGATCCCGAAAAATTCAAAACTCGTTTTGCTTGTGAAGTTAAAAATTTCGATCCACTTGCCCACTTCGACAGAAAAGAGGTGCGCAAGATGGATCTTTACACACAATTTGCCATGGTTGCTGCAGACGAGGCGATCAACGATGCAAAATTTGATTTTGAAAAGCTCAATAGAAATCGAGTAGGAGTAATATTCGGTTCGGGTATAGGCGGATTAAAAACCTATGAAGACGAACTTAGAAACTTTTTTTCGGGAGACGGAACACCGCGTTTCAATCCTTTTTTTATTCCTAAAATGATTTCGGATATGGCCGCAGGGCTGATATCCATTAAACATAAATTTCACGGTCCCAATTATGCGACCGTTTCGGCTTGTGCCACTTCTTCTCATGCCATTATCGATGCCTTTAATATTTTACGATTGGGAATGGCTGATGTGATTATTTCCGGAGGAGCGGAAGCATCGATTACTAATGCAGGTGTGGGCGGATTTAATGCCTTACGTGCATTATCAACCCGTAATGATGACCCTAAAACGGCTTCCCGCCCTTTTGATAAAGATCGTGACGGATTTGTTATCGGAGAAGGAGCAGGCGCCCTGGTTTTGGAAACTTATGAGCATGCCAAAGCACGCGGTGCTAAAATATATGCCGAAATTTTGGGTGTGGGTATGTCCGCAGATGCCTATCATATGACAGCCCCTCATCCGGAAGGACTGGGCGCCGCTCTGGTAATGGAAAATGCCTTGAATGATGCCAACCTCCAACCCCAAGCCATTGATTATGTAAACGTGCACGGAACTTCCACTCCATTGGGAGATATTTCAGAAGCACAAGCTATTACCAAAGTTTTTGGTGAGCATGCTTATAAATTGAATATCAGTAGTACAAAATCCATGACCGGCCATTTGCTGGGTGCAGCCGGAGTTGTTGAAGCCATTGCCTCGGTATTGGCTATTCAAAATAATTTGGTGCCACCTACCATCAATCATTTTACAGATGATCCCGAAATTGATTCTAAATTGAACTTTACCTTTAATGAACCTCAGGAAAGAGCTGTAAATGTGGCTATTAGCAATACGTTTGGGTTTGGTGGTCATAACGCATCTATTATTTTTGGAAAATTCTAAATATTTTCTCTTTTGAAATTCCTTAAAAGCTTTTTTTCGACCAAGAAAAGAGAGCATAAAGAGCTGCAAAACAAACTAAAAAGTATTTTGCCTTTTAAGCCCTCCGATTACTCTTTGTATGAAGAAGCCTTGACACATAAAATAGAAAATATTACCGACGAGCAAGGAAATAAAATCAATAATGAAAGATTGGAATTTCTGGGTGATGCCGTTATCGAAAATGTAATTTCCGAATTCCTTTTTAAAGAAATGCCTATGGCAAAAGAAGGAGAGCTGAGTATTATGCGTGCCAAAATTGTAAACCGCAAACATCTGAATGAATTAGGGAATAATCTCAGAATCACCGATCTTCTTCAAAAGCATTTTCATAACAATCAATTAGGAAAAAACATAAGCGGAAATCTATATGAAGCCTTGGTAGGCGCTATTTTTCTGGATAAGGGCTATAAAGGGGCCAAGCGTTTTATTTACAAAAGCATGATCGATCCTTATATCGACTTGGAAAAACTCGATAAAAAAATAAGCAGTTACAAAAGCTATATTATTGAATGGGCGCAAAAAAATCATCTCGATTATCAATTCAATGCCGAAAAGGATGTGAATAACGGACGTAATAATTACTATAAAGTAAACTTTTATTTGGATAACAATAAGGTGAGTTACGGTCGTTCAAGCAGTAAAAAGAAAGCCGAGGAAATAGCCGCCCGGAGAGCTTATTACACTTTAAATATCGAGTCGAATGGCAAGAATCAAAAAACATAGATTACGTTCCGGCTATCATCTTGAAGATACTTTTACTGTGATAGGAATCACAACGGATGTTTCACCGGTGAAAATAATTTTTGATTTTAACCGGCTTTTACCTGTTCAGTTTACTTTAAATAAAATTCCTTTAATTTCGACTATAAATGATTTTGGAGAAATAAAAATTCCTATTTATATCTCTATGGAAGAGAAAAAGGAAGATACTGCCGTGGTAATATTCGGAAATCAGATTCGTTTGGAAAAGAAAAATCCGGCCGAGATGTTTGCGGTTGAATCATTGCATTATATTGTTCCCGCTTTAAAGACTTTCCAGTATTTTATTTTTATTCCGGCAAATCACAGGTTATCATTTGATGAAATTCAATCCAAATTTAAAACCGGTTATTTTACCTATCTTGAAGAAGTGGATATTCATAAGTTTACTCCCTTTCCGGTTTTTCCTCCACGGGAAGCCTATTCTTAATTTTTTTTATACAATTTTTAATGCTTTTTTTGAGTTATATTGTATTATCTTTGTTTTAAAATAAATACAATAATATCTATGAAAAAAGTAGTTTTTGTCTTATTGATACTGACAGGTTTATCTTCTTGTGTCAGCAGTAAGAAATATCAAGAATTGGATGATAAGTACATCAAATTAAGAAGTGAAAATGTCGAACTCAAAGAGAAAGTCGATACCTTGGAAAACAAATTGCTGAAATGTTCTTCGGCTTTGGAGCAAGTGAAATTTGACTATGAATCCTTGAAACAACAATATGAAACCTTGAATAAATTATATACCGTCAAGGAAAATGCTTATAAAAAATTACAAGCCAGTTACGATGCTCTTTCTCAAAGTAGTAGTCAAACCTTGGCATATGAAGCGGAAAAAAGTAAAAAATTATTAAAAGAATTGGAAAAGAAAGAAGCCGAACTCGCCAAAGAAAGGCAAGAACTCGATGCCAAGATTAAGAAAATACAACAATTGGAAAGTATGATTGCCGAAAAAGACGCCAAGTTGGAAAACCTTAAAAGTTCGCTCTCACGTGCATTGGTGGACTTTGAAGGGAAAGGCTTGAAGGTTGAACAAAAAAACGGCAAAATTTATATTTCTATGGAAAACAAACTCTTGTTTGATTCCGGCAGTTGGAATGTAAAACAAAACGGACGGGATGCCATAGAGACTATTGCCAATGTATTATCTATCAATCCCGATATGGAAATTATGATTGAAGGACATACCGATAACGTTCCTTATAAACCACACGGAGCTATATTGGATAACTGGGATTTATCCGTAAAAAGAGCAACTTCGGTAGTGCGTCAAATAATGAAAAACAAACATATTGACCCCAAACGATTGATTGCCGCAGGACGTAGTAAATATATGCCGGTGGCTGATAACTCCACTCCCGAGGGAAGAGCAAAAAATCGCCGTATTGAAGTGATTTTGACTCCTAACTTGGATAATATAATGGAATTATTGAAATCAGATCAATAATTGATAAAATCCGGGGAGAAACTCCCCTGTTTATTTAATGTCTTTGTTTAAAAGCCAAAATATTTATTTGTAGTGAAAAAAAAAGTAGCGCTTATTACCGGTGTAACAGGGCAAGACGGAGCCTATTTAAGTGAGTTTTTGCTTGAAAAAGGTTATGAAGTCCATGGAATCAAACGCCGTTCTTCATTATTTAATACCGACCGTATAGATCATTTATATGAGGATCCGCATGAGGAAAACCGTAAATTTATTTTGCATTATGGAGATTTGACCGATAGTACCAATTTGATTCGGATTATAAAAGAAGTGCAGCCGGATGAAATTTATAATCTGGGAGCAATGAGTCATGTCCAAGTTTCCTTTGAAATGCCCGAATATACCGCTGATACCGATGCCCTGGGTACTTTGAGAATTTTGGAAGCCGTTCGTTTATTGGGATTGGAAAAGAAAACAAAAATATACCAAGCTTCCACCTCAGAACTTTATGGAAAAGTGCAAGAGATTCCACAATCCGAAACCACTCCGTTTTATCCTCGCAGCCCTTATGCCGTGGCAAAATTATATGCTTATTGGATTACCGTAAACTATAGAGAAGCTTATAATATGTTTGCATGTAACGGTATTTTATTTAATCATGAATCGCCATTGAGAGGAGAAACATTTGTCAGTAGAAAAATAACCAGAGCGGCGGCAAAGATTGTGTTGGGTTTACAAGACAAACTATATTTGGGGAATTTGGATGCCAAACGTGATTGGGGACATGCCAAGGATTATGTGCGAATGATGTGGATGATTCTACAATACCATCAACCCGAAGACTGGGTGTTTTCAACCGGAATTACTACCTCCGTGAGAGATTTTGTAAAAAAAACCTTCGGAGTATTAGGGGTAGAACTGGAATTTGAAGGAGAAGGTATAAATGAAGTGGGAAAAGTAAAGAAATGCAACAATCCCGAGTTTCAATTACCGGAAGGTAAAGTGGTTGTTTCTGTGGACGAAAGATATTTCAGACCTACGGAAGTAGATTTACTTTTAGGTGATAATAGCAAAGCCAAAGAAAAATTGGGTTGGGAACCGCAATACAGTTTGGATCAACTTGTAGAGGAAATGACATTAGCTGATTTGGAACTAATGAAAAAAGAAAAACTATTAAAAGAAAACGGTTATAAAATACCGAGAAATTTTGAATAGCCATGGAAAAACATTCCAAAATATATATAGCGGGACATCGAGGGCTTGTAGGGAGTGCAATAGTAAAAGCACTGCAAAAAAAAGGCTATACAAATTTAATATATAGAACACATCAAGAACTCGATCTTACCGATACAGACGCAGTATCGGATTTTTTTCAGCAAGAAAAACCGGATTATGTTTTTCTTGCTGCCGCAAAAGTCGGGGGAATAATGGCAAATCATTTATACCGGGCCGATTTTATCTATCAAAATTTGATGATTCAAAATAATGTGATTCATCAAAGCTATTTACACGGAGTAAAAAAATTGCTTTTTTTAGGGAGCACTTGTATTTATCCTAAAAATGCTCCACAACCCATGAAAGAAGAGGCGCTTTTAACGGGAGTTCTGGAGTACACCAATGAACCTTATGCAATAGCCAAAATTGCCGGTATAAAAACCGTCGAAAGCTATAACCTGCAATACGGTACCAACTTCATGTCGGTAATGCCTACCAATTTGTATGGCCCAAACGATAATTTCAACTTGGAAAAATCACATGTATTGCCGGCGCTTTTGCGAAAAATGCATTTGGGAAAGCTATTGGAAACCGATGATTGGAAAGCTATTCGTAAAGATTTGAATACAAATCCCATAGAAAATATAACCGGACAAAACAGTGAAGAAGAAATTTTAACTATTCTAAAAAAATACGGAGTTTATAAAAAGGGAACACAAACAGAAGTAATGATTTGGGGAACCGGAAAACCCATGCGAGAATTTTTGTGGTCGGAAGATATGGCAGATGCCTGTGTATTTATTATGGAAAACTTGAATTTTTCTGATATAGTAAAACAACAGTTCGGTATAGATGAAATTGATAGATATGACACCAAAACCGAAATAAGAAATACTCATATCAATATAGGAACAGGAAAAGAAATAAGTATAAAAGATTTGGCTCAAACAATTAAAAAAATATCCGGTTTCAATGGTAAATTATTTTTTGATACCGGTAAACCGGACGGTACATTGCGTAAACTCACGGACCCTTCCAAATTGAAACAACTAGGTTGGCAATACCAAGTGGAATTGGAAAATGGAATTGAAAAATTATATGCATGGTATTTAAACACTTTACATGAGGATTGAGAAAAAAATAGATAAAAGAGTTTTATCAAACTATATTTATTTAATGTTATTGCAAGGAGCCAACTTTCTCTTGCCTCTTATTACTTTACCCTATTTAATAAAAGTCCTCGGATTGGAAAAATTCGGAGTGGTAATGATGGCCGCTTCTTTTATCACCTTTTTTAATATCTTGGTTGATTTTGGTTTTAATATAAGTGCCACTCGAGAAGTGTCTTTAATCAGGGAAGACAAGGAACAACTTTCCAAATTTTTTTGGACGGTTTTTTTAATTAAGTTTCTGTTATTGGTATTTGCTTTCTTTTTATTAACTCTTTTGGTATATGCAATACCTAAATTAAGAGAAGAAGCATATGTATATATATTTTCCTTTGGGGTGGTAATAGGACAAGCATTGTTTCCCGCCTGGTTTTTTCAAGGTATAGAACAAATGAGAATGATTACCATTATAAATGTTACGGCCAAACTAATTTTTACGGTTTTAATTTTTCTGTTGATAAAAAAAGCAGATCAATATATCTATATACCTGTTTTGAGTAGCTTGGGATTTATTATTGCAGGTATTATTGGTTTTGTTATTAGTCTTAAATATGTGTTTGCTCGAAAACCTAATATGAGGCAAAGCATTAATTTGGCCAAAGACAGTGCTTTTTTATTTGTTTCCAATTTTTCTACAAATTTATATACTTCTGCCAATACTTTTATTTTGGGGATTTTTGCCGGAGATTATTTGGCGGGGATCTATTCGAGTATGGAAAAATTAGTAATCGCAATCAAATCCATGTATATTCCGTTTTATCAAGCTTTATTCCCATGGTTGTCACGTAAAAAATATAAAGAACAGATTGCTTTTATTCATAAAATAAAACCATTTATAACTTTGACAGGTTTAGGAATAGTGCTTTTTATTCTTTTATTTGCAGACTCCATATTGAATTTTATTTATCATAAACCCGAAATAAATGAGTATAGCAATGTGTTTAGAATTTTGAGTTTTATAGCTTTGTTCTCGGGATTGGGAATGATGTATATTTCATTATTATTCCCCGCTTTAAAATTGTACAAAGAAAGAATGAAAATAATGATTTCAGGGGGAATTTTTAATATTATAATGGCCATAATTCTTGTCCGGTTTTTTACTATATACGGAGTAGCCGTTTCTGCTGTTATTACAGAATTATTTCTTTTATTAATGGCCGTCTCAATTTTTAAACGGAAAATCAACAAAACGGAATGAAGAAATTAGTAATTATACAAACGGCTTCTCCTGACTACCGGAAACCTTTTTTTCAACTTTTAAAGAAAAAATTAAAAGACCGGTTTCAGCTTTATACGGGAAATGAATATTTTGAAACTTCAGTAAAAACGGATAAAAATATTGATTTCTTTCCGGTTAAAAATCATTTTTTATTGGGAAGACAACTTTTGTTTCAAACCGGAATGTGGAAAGAGATTTTTAAAGATAATATTATTGTGTTGGAAATGAATCCGAGGAATTTATCAAACTGGATTATTCTGATACTAAGAAAAATATTTAACAAGAAAACTATTCTTTGGGGACATGCTTGGCCCCGGAAAGGGAAAAACAGTAAAAGCGATCGTTTGAGGAATTTGATGCGTGTATTGGGGTCGAAAATTATAGTATATACAAAGCAACAAAGAGCCGAACTAAAACAAAAGATGCCCAAAAAAGAGATTTTGGCTGCTCCCAACGCTTTGTTTACCCGAGAGCAAATGCAAGTGACCTTATCCGATAATATTAAAGATATTATATATGTAGGAAGGTTAACCAAGGATAAAAAAGTGTTTTTTTTGCTTCAGGCTTTTCATCTTTCCATTCCGGATATTCCTCAGGAGGCAAACCTCTTGATAGTGGGTGCAGGAGAAGAAGAAAAAAAATTAAAAGAATATGTAGAGAAAAATCATTTACAAAACCGGGTATTTTTTTATGGACATATTTCGGATTACCAAAAGCTTAAAAATCTGTATTCACAATCGGTTTTTAGTGTATCTCCCGGATATATAGGACTTTCAGTAACGCAAAGTTTTGGCTTTGGTGTGCCTATATTAGTGTCAAAAAATGAAAATCATTCACCTGAAATTGAAGCGGTGATAGAAAATGAAAACGCTTTGTTTTTTGAAACGGATGATGCATTGGATTTTAAACATAAACTTAAAAATATTTATCAAAATCCGGATTATTGGATAAATAAAAGGCAGAAAATAGCCGATTTTTGTAAAAAAGAATATTCTGTTGAATCTATGGCGCAAGTTTTTATAAATTTGTTGCATTCATGAGTACATTGATTATCATATTATTTATAATTGAATTTCTTTTGATTTTGAATTATTTTATTAAAACATTATTTAATAAAGGTTTCACTTTCAAACTGGGCTTATCATTTGCGGTATTATATTTTATTTTCATTCCTATCTGGATTTTAATAATAACCGGAAAAGTAGATCTTGTGAAAATTGATTTCGGATGGACCAGTTTAACAGATGTTATTTTGGAAAAAGATATTAAAGCCTCCTTTTTATTGATTTTATATTTACTAGGATTTATTATTTATTTATACCTTTTTAATTTTTATAAAAAAAAGCCTTTGCCCGAGGATAAAATCGAATTCAAGCCGAATTTAAAACTTTATTTTATTATTTATTTTGTTTCGTTTTTTATCATTCTCATTGGCTCCGGCTTGCTGGAGGGAGGGAATTGGTATTCGTCAAGGCATTCTTTTCTGGAAAAATATGGAGTTCTGGCCGTTTTCACTTCCTTTGTGATGAATTCCGCGAAAATATTGATTATTTCATCTATTATTTATTTATGGACTGATAATCAAATTAAATTCCGTACATTCTTAATATATATATTGACTTTTACCTTATTTGACATGTTTTTTACCGGAAACAGAATTTACCTTTTTGCGACTTTTGCTATTATCGGGTTAATATTATTTAAAAGGTATCCTTTAAAAATATTGATCGCGTTGCCTGTTTTGGTTCCTGTTGTTTTTTATTTAGGCTATTTTGGTGCTATTTTCCGGCATATAAGAGGACCGTTATTTAAGGAAGGAATCCCGACTTTTAAGGTTTTTAGTAAAGCTGTGGAAAGAGCTATTCATTTGGACCCTCCCAATATCACAAACTTTTTTTTAAACATCTCTGAGTCGGTAAATTTTAACGTAATTTATAATATTTTTAATAGATATGATGAAACCTTATATGGAGCAACCTATCTAAAACCTTTGGTTTATTTTGTGCCTAGATCTGTTTGGGCAGACAAACCTGAAAGCATAACTAAAATTGCAGCTAATATTTTTGGCTCCTCTTCTTTGGTAACCACTGTTATTGGAGAAATGCATATGAATTTTGCTTATCTCGGAATTCTGATTTTACCGGTAGCTTTACTTTTTATCGAATATCTCTTTTTAAAAATGAGATTAGATAGCCCCATTTACAACTACATACTATTTATTATGGGAATTCTAATTGTACGAATGCCTTTTTCAGATGATATTTTGATTTATATAATTATTACTTTAATTTTTTATTTATCCCATATGAAATTTGTTTTTAGAAATGAAAGACTACAAAAAACATAAAGAGAATTTTTTAGAATATGCCATTTTATCCTTTGCCTTTTTTCCCCTTATTCCAAACGCAATAAAAGGCTTACCTGTAGTTCTCTTGCTGATTGCCGGATTAGTCAATTTCTCTTTCAAAAAGCCCAAAATAAAATTATTTATAATTTTTTCTTTTCTTTATATTTTATATCTACTTTCTTTATCGCATACCACAAATTGGCAATATGCCTTTAAAAAGCTGGAAACAGCTCTGTCCATGCTTATTATCCCCTTAGTTTTTTTTGTATTATTGCCCGACTTTAAACCTAATGAAAAATTAAAAATTAAGTTTATTAAACTTTTTGTTTTATCTACTTCTCTTTTTTCAATTATTTCCATTTTAGCTATATGGTTTAACAAGTCGATACCTTATTATAAAGATTTTTACTCGAATAAATTCCGGACTGTTGTAAACGATTTGCCACTGATAGGTCAACATCCTATTTATGCTTCCTTTTTTCTGGCCGTTTCTATTCTGTTTACCGTTTATCTTTACTACCATTTTAAAAAAAAATACTTGTTTTTTTCTTTTCTTTTAAATTTAACGCTTTTGTTAATGTTATCAAGCAAAGGCATAATGCTTTCGTTAATCATCATTATTCTTATTTTTCTTTTGTTTGTCATAAAAATTGATAGGAAGATCAAGTTGTTTAGCCTGTTTTTTATTGGAATAGGAATTATGTCTCTTTTTCTTTTGAATAGGAGAATGCATGAAATGTTGTTGCCTGAGACTTATAAACAAATAAACAAAAATTATTCAAACAGTTACCGTGTGGCAATCAATTCATGTTCCATAAATTTAATTAAGAAGCAATGGTTGTTTGGTTACGGAATGGGAGATGTACAACAAAAATTGGATGAGTGTTACACTCAAAAAAATATCACAATAAAGAAAAACGCATACAATTCTCATAATCAATACTTTGATGCTTGGTTAAGAGCAGGTGTGGCCGGATTTATTTATCTTATATTATTTATTTCATATTTGTTTTATACAAGTTTGAAAAGAAAAAATTACTTATTGTTGGCTCTTGTGCTACTATATAGTATTAACTTTCTATTTGAAAATATACTTTTACGGCAATCCGGCGTTATTTTGTTCTATTTTTTAATAATCTTTTTCTTTTTGGACAATAATTTATATACTAAACTGAATTATAAAAAATGAAAAAAATCCTTCTCATCGGTCCATTACCGCCACCTGTTACAGGTGTGAGTTTTTGTAATAAAATAGCTATTGAGCATCTTTCAAAGGAGCAAGATTTTCAGATTGAATATATTAATACCGCTCCAAAAAAATTTGATGAAGAACTGGGGAAACTAAGTTTAAATAAAATAATTCATAATTTAAAAAATTATTTTAAAATTTATAAAATTTTCAATTCCCAAATTATATATGCAACAATTGGGCAAACCTTTGCCGGAGTGTTGAAATTCGCTCCCTACTTCTTAATTGCTAAACTTTTTAAAAGAAAAATTATTATACATCTTCATGGAAATAATCTATTGAATCAATATCAGCTGCAAAAAGGACTGAAAAAAAGAATTTTCCATTCAGTAGTCTCTTTAGGTGATAAAGGAATTGTTTTATCTGAGAATTTGAAAAGTAATTTTATTCCTTTTTTAAAAGATGAGAATATAGAAGTATTGCCTAATTTTGTAGATAATAAACTTCTTAACAAAAACCTGAATATTGAAAATAAGGATTTTACAAAACTTAAAATTTTATACTTGAGTAATTTAATGACTCAAAAAGGAATTTTTGAGTTATTGGATGCTTTGGAAATTCTTCACCAAAAGGGCATAGAATATGAAGCGGTATTAGCAGGAAATATAGATGATAATATCAAAAAAACTATTCTAGATAAAATTAAAGCTCTTCCCAATGTTACTTATATTGGAGTGGTTTCCGGCAAAAAGAAACTTGATGCCTATTTAAATGCTAATGTTTTTATTTTACCTTCATATCTTGAAGGACAACCTTTATCCATTTTTGAAGCTATGGCTACCGGAAATATAGTAATCAGTACTCCCCACCCTGGGATTACGGATTTTTTTGATTCTTCACAAATATTATACATAGAAAAAAAATCCATTATATCTATTGTAAATGCGTTTGAAAAAATTAAAGACAATTTGCCAAGATATCATTCCATAGTACGTTTGAATTATAAATATATCATCGAAAATTTTACAGAAAAAAAATTTATAGAAAATTTAAAGAAAATATTTTTAAAATGAAAAATCAAAAGAATCAGTTGGAAAATAATATAACAGAAGCTCAACAAAATTATAGAGTGCAGTCTTTTATTTACAATCTATATCAAATTTTAAATGCCTAATCATGCAAAACTTAAATAAATTTAAATTACCCGAAAATTTTAGAGGACGTTCAAGCATTACCGTTCAATTATGGTGGTTTATACAAGCGACACTATTTGCTTTATCACCTCAATTTTTATACGGATGGAGAAGGTTTTTATTAAGGAGGTTCGGCGCTAAAATTGGCAAAAATGTCATTATTAGGCCAACCGTAAAAATTCAGTATCCGTGGAAAGTAAAAATTGGTGATTATTCATGGATTGGCGATGATGTAAATCTTTATAGTTTGGGAGAAATAAGCATTGGAAAAAATACTGTTATTTCTCAAAAATCATATATCTGTACAGGAAGCCATGATTATCTTTCCGATGCTTTTGATATATATGCCGAACCGATTCATATCGGTGATAAAGTTTGGATTGCTACGGATGTATATGTTGCTCCCGGCGTTAAAATTGAAGATGAAGTGGTAGTCGGTGCGAGAAGTTCCGTCTTTAAAAATTTGGAAAAAGGAAATGTTTATGTAGGCTCACCTGCAAAATTTATCAAAAAAAGAAAAGCATAAAATCATAGAATATTGAAATCAAAAAATAAACATATCACTCTTATAGGGATTAATTTCTATCCCGAGGATACCGCGATCGGATTGTATTCCACCCAACTAATGGAATATTTAAAAGAAAAAGGTTATGAAATAAGCGTAATTACCGGTTTTCCTTATTATCCCGCTTGGGAAATTAAAGAAGATTACAAAAAAAAACCTCGATTTTTTCATGAGAAACACAAGGGAATTTCTATCTATCGCTACAAGCAATATGTGCCGGATAATCCCGGTTTTCTAAAAAGAATAATTCATCTTGTAAATTTTACATTAGGGAGTTATTTTAATTTAAAAAAAATAAAACATACCGATTTGGTGCTTTCCATAGTGCCGTTTACTACGGATATTTGGCTAGGTAAAAAACTGGCAAAAAAACATAATGCCAAACTTTGGGTGCATATCCAAGATTTTGAATTTGATGCTGCCATCGAATCGAAGTTGTCCGGAGGAAATAATTTTATATTTAAGCAATTGTTTCGTATAGAACAAAAACTACTAACCTCTGCCGATGTGGCGAGTACCATCAGCCATGCCATGTTGAAAAAACTAAAAACAAAAACCAATCACAAACCGCAATCCTATCTTTTGCCAAATTGGGTGGATATAGATTTTATCAACTCCGAGAAAGCAAAGAGGCACCCGTATATTCAGAAAAACAAATTTAATATTTTATATTCGGGGAATATTGGAAATAAACAGGATTGGAACCTTTTTATAAACCTGGCAAAAAAAATGGAGGGAAATGATAATATTGTTTTTATTGTTGTGGGAGACGGGGCAAACAAACAAAAACTGATAAAAGAAACAGCCGGATTAAAAAATATATTTCATTATGAACCGGTTCCCTACAAAGAACTCCCCGATTTATTATGTAGTGCGGATCTTCATATTCTATTTCAAAAAAATGATGTGATCGATACCGTAATGCCTTCAAAAATTTTGGGAATGATGTCTAGTGCAAAACCTTCTGTAATTGCTGGAAATAGACAATCGGAAGTAGCTGAGGTATTGCAAGAATCAAAAGGAGGATTTTATTTTGAAAATAATCAAATAAAGGAAATCATAGACCAAATAAACCAATTGCAACAAAACAAGGAATTAGCAACTGAAATAGGGAAAAATGCAAGAGAATATATAAGCAAAAATTTTTCAAAAGAAGCTTTATTAATATCCTTTGAAGAAAAAATAAAAAATCTACTTGAAAAATAATTCTGATAATGGCTCCTTTTAATTATAATGGAAATTAATTTCTTGTTTTTCAAGCACATAAAAACAGGTTTTAATCCAAAGCTTTCAGAAGGATAAAAAATATAAATATCATAATAATTTAATCAATTATAAGTATCTTTGAACAAAATTTAAAATAAAAAACAATATTAATGAAAATTTCAGTAATTGGCACGGGATATGTAGGTTTGGTAACCGGAACCTGCTTTGCAGAGTCGGGTAATGAAGTGGTTTGTATAGATATCAATGAGGACAAAGTAAACAAAATGAAAGCGGGCAAAGTACCCATCTATGAACCCGGATTGGAAAACCTGTTTACTCGGAATATTAAAGCCGGACGATTAAATTTTTCCACAGATTTGGAAGAAGGAGTAAATCACGGTGAAATCATTTTTCTGGCTTTACCCACCCCCGAAGATGAAGATGGCTCGGCAGATTTGTCCTATGTAATGGATGTGGCGGAAAAAATAGGGGAGATTTTGGAGAATAATCCCAATGCCGAGTATAAGATAATAGTTAATAAAAGTACGGTTCCCGTAGGAACAGCCGATAAAGTGACGGAGGTTCTAAAAAATAAAACCAACAAAGAATTTGATGTAGTTTCCAATCCCGAATTCCTCAGGGAAGGCTTTGCCGTGGAAGATTTTATGAAACCCGAACGGGTGGTAATCGGTACGAAAAGTGAGAAGGCGAGAAAAAAAATGCAACAATTATATGAGCCCTTTGTGCGATCCGGAAATCCTATAATTATGATGGATGAACGTTCTTCGGAAATTACAAAATACGCTTCAAACGCTTTCCTGGCAATGAAAATCACTTTTATGAATGAGATTGCCAATTTTGCAGAAAAAGTAGGTGCCGATGTAGATAAAATCAGAATCGGGATGGGGACGGACAGTCGTATTGGCAAGCGCTTTTTGTTTCCCGGAATCGGTTACGGCGGCTCATGTTTTCCCAAAGATGTAAAAGCTCTGTATAAAACCGGTCTTGATCACAATCACGAATTTAAGCTTTTGAAATCGGTAATTGAAATTAATGAAAGACAACGGAAAATATTGGTGCCAAGAATCAAAAATTATTTCAACCGGGATTTAAAAGGAAAAACCATTGCAGTCTGGGGACTTGCTTTTAAACCGGAAACCGATGATATTCGTGAAGCTCCCGCTTTATACATTATTGATGAACTGTTAAAAGAAGGAGCAAAAGTGCAAGTATTTGACCCCGAAGCCATGGAAAATGTGAAAAGAAAATACGGAGATAAATTGACTTATGCCTCCAATATGTATGAAGCTTTGGAAGGGGCTGATGCTTTGATTATTCCTACGGAATGGAATGTATTCCGGACGCCGGATTTTGATAAAATGAAAAGCTTGCTCAAAAATCCGGTAATTTTTGACGGAAGAAATTTATATAAGCCGGAAAGAATGAAAGATAAAGGTTTTCAATACTATTCTATTGGACGTGAATCGGTAAATATTCCCAGAAAATTATGGAAAGAGTTTTAATTACCGGAGCAGCAGGTTTCTTGGGTTCTCATCTTACGGATCGTTTTCTAAAAGAAGGTTTTGAAGTAATCGGGATGGATAATTTCATTACCGGTTCTCCCGAGAATATTGAGCATCTTAAAAATAATCCTCATTTCACCTTTATAGAGCATGATGTTACCAGGCATATTGAAATAGAAGGAAAGTTGGATTATATTTTGCATTTTGCCTCTCCGGCCAGCCCAATTGATTATTTAAGAATTCCTATCCAGACTCTTAAAGTGGGTTCTTTGGGAACGCATAATGTGCTGGGACTTGCCAAAGCAAAAAATGCACGGATACTGGTAGCTTCTACCTCGGAAGTATATGGAGATCCGTTGGTTCACCCTCAAAATGAAGAATATTTCGGTAACGTAAATCCTATTGGTCCGAGAGGAGTATATGACGAGGCAAAGCGTTTTCAGGAAGCTATGGTAATGGCCTATCACAATTTTCACGGTGTGGACACAAGAATCGTACGGATTTTCAATACTTATGGCCCCAGAATGAGACCCAATGACGGACGTGTGATCCCGGCTTTTATGGGACAAGTGCTCAGAGGGGAAGATTTGACAGTATTTGGAGATGGAAAGCAAACCCGTTCTTTTTGCTATGTAGACGATCAAATAGAAGGGATTTTCCGGTTACTGTTTTCCGAATATCAATTGCCTGTGAATATAGGCAACCCCGATGAAATCTCTATATTGGAATTTGCCCGGGAAATTATCAGTCTTTCCGCTTCCGGCTCACAAATTATTTTTGAAGATCTGCCCGTAAATGATCCTCTGCAAAGATGTCCCGATATCACCAAAGCAAAAACATTATTAGGCTGGGAGCCAAAAATAGATCGAGCTAAAGGAATGAAAAAAACTTTTGAGTATTTCAAGCAACTTCCACGAGAAAGGCTCTATGGAGAACCCTATAAAAATTTTGAAAAATACAATAAAAGCTAAAAATGAATCAAAATAAACATCGCTATTCTTTTCTAATTTTCCCACTGATTCTTTTGTTGGATCTTTTGTTTGTATTTATTTTGATTTATCAATTGAATTATATTTCTAAGCTTCCATTAAGCTTAGCATTGATTTCGTTTTGGTTGGTAACTGCTTATTTTACAAAGTATTATAAAATAGATCGAATCACAAGACCTTCCAAATTACTCACCAAATCATTGGTGCAATTTTTTATTTTTGATTTGGAAGTCATAGCTTTCTATAAATTAAATTCTTCCAATATTCCCAATGATTTTTTATTGAGCTCTCTCTTGAACTTTAATCTTTTTGTGCTGGCCTTTAAATTGATGACCTATGTGCTGATTAAATATTATCGCACGACCCAGCATAATTTAAGAAATTACATCATTGTCGGGTATAATGAGCAGACGAAAGAATTTCAAAATTTACTTTCAAAACGAAAAGATTACGGATATAAATTCAAAGGTTTTTGGTCCAATGAACCGGGAGATCTTATTGAAGGGAATTTACCTGCACTTGATAAATATTTAAATAAAGCAAATATTGATGTTATATTTTGTTCCTTACAAAACAATACAGATGAGGATATAAACGATTTGATTCGTATTGCCGATGAACATTTTGTAAGCCTAAAATTTATACCTGACACCAAACAAGTATTGAGATACAAACATAATTTGGAATTTTTTGATTATTTTCCTGTTCTCGCTATTCAGAAATCACCATTAGACAAACCCGAAAATCGTTTTATAAAACGCTCTTTTGATATTCTTTTCTCCCTATTGGTAATTGTTTTTATTTTGAGTTGGTTATATCCCTTGCTTTGGATTTTGATAAAACTCGACTCAAAAGGACCTGCTATTTTTGTCCAAAAAAGAAACGGTTTGAATTACGAACCTTTCAATTGTTATAAATTTCGCTCTATGCGCCCGAATTCCACTGCGCATACCAAACAAGTGAGTCGCGATGACGACCGAATTACCTATATCGGGCGTTTTATAAGAAAAACAAGCATTGACGAGTTACCTCAATTTTTTAATGTGTTGAAAGGAGATATGTCGATAGTGGGGCCTCGACCTCATATGATACATGAAAATGAACGCTTTCGCAAAAAAGTAGAAAAATTTATGGGCAGGCATTATATCAAACCCGGAATTACCGGTCTGGCACAGGTTAAAGGATATCGAGGGGAAATAGTTACTGAAAAAGATATTATTAATCGTATTAAATATGATTTATTTTATATCGAAAATTGGTCCTTTTGGCTCGATATGAAAATAATTGTTTACACCATAATCAATCTCATAAAAGGAGAAGATAAGGCTTATTGATTTATGGCTTTGAATTGATACCCTTTGTTTCTTAATTTTTTTATCAAGACCGGTAAAATATATTGCAAATTAGAAAAAGATTTTGGTGAATCATGTAAAACAATTATGTCTCCGGGTTTTAATTTTCTTACTAATTTCTCGACTACTTTTTGGGATGATAGATGCTTGGAATAATCGCCAACAAGATAAGTCCATAAAATGATTTGGTGATTCTTGCTCAGTTTTTTTAAAAGAAAAGGAGAGATTCTTCCATATGGAGGCCGGAATAAACGCGTATGGATGTCATTTTTATTTAAGGCTGTTTGTGCAAGCTCTACTTCTTTAATATAAAGGGAAGGAGGGGTTTTCCATCCATCCATATGATGATAAGTATGATTTCCGATGGAGTGCCCTTCGGTTTTTATTTGTTGTAAAATTTCCGGGTTTTTATTACTATTTTCACCTGTACAGAAAAAGGTAGCTTTAGCATTATTTTTTTTTAATATTTCCAGAACCCATGGAGTTATTTCCGTATTAGGACCATCATCAAAAGTTAAAAAAATTTCCTTGTTATTTGTCTTTATTCTGCTTATAAGCATAGGAAAAATTCTTGAAATAAACTTCGGGAATTTTAATGGATAAAGCATTATTCAACATTTTTTTCAAGCCTGAATTTATCCGCTATATTTCGTATGCTTAAATCAATGGGTATAAATTGAAAATTCAAAGTTTTTATTAATTTATCAGAAGAATAGAAACTTTGTGAAAAAAGCGAATGAATCATAGAAGGTTCCAGGAGATATTTTCCTCTAAGGATTTTACTTAATGTATTAAAAGGCTTCAAAGGATAAAACATCCACGGCTTCAATTCTCTATGAGGAGGTTTCTTTTGTAAATATGAGGCAATTTTGGTCAATAAATCCTTATAGGAAAGATTTTCGGCAGATACAATAAAGGATTCGTTATTGATATCGCTTTCCATCAATTGATGCATTGCTTTCACTACATCCCACACATCCACAAATCCCGAGACTCCGTTCATATAATATTTTAAACCTTTATCGATTTGTGAAAATAGTTTGCCCGTTCCCTCTTTCCAAAAACCACTACCTAAAATCACTGATGGATTTATAATAATGGCATTTAATCCTTCTTGGGTGGCTCGCCAGACCTCCATTTCCGCCAAAAATTTTGACTTTGCATACTCTCCTGAATTCTCTTTCCAGCTCCAATAAGTTTTTTCTGTAATAGGCATGTCATATCCTCCCAATGCGGCTATGGAACTGACATGAAGAAACTTGCGAATATTATGATCAATGGCAAATTGAAGCATATTTTTTGTTCCTTCTACATTTACCAATTCCATTTTTCCGGTTTTGTCAGTGGTGATGTCTACAAGTGCAGCTGTATGATATACTTTTTCTATTCCTTCAAATATTTCATCCAATTCGGTAATATTGGTAATATCGCCTTGTATCCATTCAATACGATCAAACATTTCTTGCGGATTGGGATGGTATAAAGAAAAGAGATGCTTGGTTTTATTTAATGAGACCGGATTACGATATATAGCTCGGACTTGAACATCCTTTCTGAGTAAATATAATAATAAATGTGAACCCAAAAAACCGGTTCCTCCTGTAACTAATACCATAGGCTGATTTATATATTCAAAGTAAAAACAAATTTTTATGAAAAAAAAATATTTTTGTTTTGCTGAATTAAAAAATGTTTTTATATTTGCACTCGCTAAGGCAAACAAGCCCGGGCAAAAATCCCCGGCACGAGTTCGAGTCTTGTTAAAAACGAAATTGACATAATGAAATTATTCAGTTGCAAAAGCAACAAAAATATTTGGTCCGGTAGTTCAGTTGGTTAGAATACATGCCTGTCACGCATGGGGTCGCGAGTTCGAGTCTCGTCCGGACCGCAATTGTAAAAGCTCTCAATTTTGAGGGCTTTTTTTGTATTGTACCATGATTCATTACGTTTACATCCTTCATTCGCTTTCTTTTGATAAGTACTATAAAGGCTATTCTACGCAGCCATTGATCAGATTGGCACAGCATAATTCCGGTGAGAGCCGTTATACGAGTTCTTTTACCCCCTGGGAATTGGTTTATCTGCAATCTTTTTCCACCAAACGTGAGGCTCTTAAAAGAGAAAAAGCCTTAAAGAAGTATAGTAAATCTCAAATTCTTTCTTTGCTTTCCGTTATTAAAAAATCAATTACTTCTCCCCATTAATTCCAGGGCAAATTGTTTCCAAAAGGATTTATATTTGGTTGGAATATTTGTGTTTTGGAGATTTTCCAATGATTTATAGGTATAATTTTCTGCTAATTTTTTGATACGGGCGGGTGCACCTGATTTGTTATACAATTGAAGAACTTCATTGATATATCCTTTATCTTTCCGGTTGGATGCAAAAAGTGATTTTAATTTTTCTTTATCCTTATCATCCAGATGTTTCAGGCTGTCAATATATAAAATGGTTTTTTTTCTGTCGAGAATATCTCCACCTATTTTCTTTCCAAAGTTTTTTTCATCGCCAAAACTATCCAAATAATCATCTTGTATTTGGAAAGCTATACCTAAGTTTTCTCCAAACCGGTATATATTTATTAGATCTTCTTCCTTGGCATTGGAAATAATCCCGCCAAATTGGAGTGCTGCTCCAAGTAAAACGGCTGTTTTTAAACGAATCATTTTCAGATAATCTTCTGCCGAAACATCATTGGCAGTTTCGAAATCCATATCCATTTGTTGACCTTCACAAACTTCAATAGCTGTTTTATTCAGGAGAGTATTTAATTTTTTATATTTTCCCGCCTCATATTTTTCCAGCATTTTATAGGCAAGTATAAGCATAGTATCTCCGGAGAGAATGGCAGTATTTTCATCCCATTTTTTATGAACGGTAGGATGTCCTCGTCGTATATCCGCATGATCCATAATATCGTCATGAAGCAAGGTGAAATTATGGAATATTTCAATGGCTGCCGCTGCCGGAAAGGATTCTTTTTTAGATTGTCCAAAACTTTCAGCTGAGAGTATTACCATCAGGGCCCGGATTCTTTTTCCTCCGTTATGTAGAATATATTTAATGGGTAAGTATAATTTTTCAGGGTTTTTATCGGGAATTTGTTGCAAAAGGAACTCCTCAAATTCTTCTTTATAATTTTTCAAATTCATTTCCTCAGTTTTTTAAAAAAGCGATTCATCAATTCCTTACTTTGTTCGGCCATTATTCCACCTGTTACCTTTGTTTTGGGGTGCACCTTGCAATTCCAGTGTTTGTAACCTCTTTTTTCATCTTCGGCTGCATAGACAATCCGTCCGATTTGAGTCCAGAAAGCTGCCCCGGCACACATTTGACATGGCTCCAAAGTTACATATAAGGTGCAGTCGGGAAGATATTTGGCTCCTAAATAATTAGTAGCGGCGGTAAAAGCCAGCATTTCGGCATGAGCCGTCGGATCGTTTAATGTTTCTACTTGATTGTGTCCCTTGGCTATAATTTGGTCATTGCATACAATCACAGCACCTATGGGAACTTCTCCTTTTTGCAAAGCCAATTCGGCTTCTTGCAAAGCTTTTTTCATAAAATAGGTATCGTCAAAAGGATTTATCATATCAATTTAATTGGTCTGTAAGTTCAATAAAAGTGGTTTTCGGATCGGCATTTTTATATAAAATTTTATATACGGCATTTATAATGGGAGTTTTGGCGGGATTTTCATTTCGCTCATTGATTTTATAGGCACTTTTTACGGCATAATAACCCTCGGCTACCATTCGCATTTCTGCCATGGCCGATTTTACCGTATATCCTTTCCCGATCATGCTCCCGAACATTCTGTTTCTACTAAAAATTGAGTAGGCGGTGACCAACAAATCACCGAGATAAGCCGAATTATCTATATTTCTTTTTCGTTTATCTACATTTTTCTTGATGAATTTTTTCATTTCGCGGATGGAGTTAGAGATCAAAACCGCTTGAAAATTGTCTCCATAGCCCAACCCGTGAGCAATACCGGCAGCTATGGCATATACATTTTTTAGCACTGCCGCCCATTCAATTCCGTAAATATCTTTTGAGTAAGTGGTTTTAATATAATAACTGGATAAATCTTCCGACATTTTTTTTGCCATCGATTTTCGTTTGGAAGCAATGGTTAAATAGGAAAGCCGTTCCATGGCTACTTCTTCTGCATGGCAAGGACCGGCAATTACTCCCAAGCGTTTTTCGGGTACATTATGGTATTTTTTTAAATGTTCTCCAAGAATTAATAAACTTTCCGGAACAATTCCTTTCACGGCCGAAAACACATTCTTTTCTTTCAAATCCACAGTAATTTTATCTAATTCTTCTTTCACAAAAGCAGAAGGTATAGCAATTATTACCGTATCGGCATATTCTACAATTTCGTTAATATCCGTACTTAATTTCAGTCGTTCCGTATCAAACAAAACCTGTTGTAAGTATTTAGGATTGTGTTTATGTAATTTTAAATATTCCAATGTATAGGGGCTGCGGACATACCAGCCTACTTCGGGAAGATTTTCCATCAACATTTTTACCAGGGCTGTTGCCCAACTACCGCTTCCCAATACAGCGATTTTATGAAAATGACTCATAGTTGTTTTGATTTTGGTAAGGTAAAGATACAAGTTTTTTGTTTTTATATTGATTGAAGATTGGTCCCCTCTAAAAATAGGTTTATGTACAGAACAAATAATTTGGTGTTTATATCTTTCTAATATGATTTTTTCTCTATTTATTTTAAACTTATAATCAGCTTATAAAAAGAGAAAAATATCTTTTATAAAAAGGTATAGCAAAAGCTTCTTGCTGCAATTCCTTAATTAACAATCAATTACAAATATATTTTATTAGAGCCAAACTGAAAAACGTCCTTTTAATTCACAAAAAAAAAAGTTAACTTTGTGCAGTCAAACTTTAAAAACAAAACTTAGACATGAGAACACTCAAAAATCTATTCTTATTGGCCATGATTAGTTTGATGGCTAATACGGCTTTCGGACAAGGTATTGTAAAAGGTATCGTAGTAGAAGCCGGTACAGACCAGCCCCTTCCGGGAGCTAACATTATCATCGTAGGAACCGATAAAGGAACTACGGCTGATTTTGACGGAAATTTTGTAATAGAAATTCCCGCCGGAAATCAAAAACTTAAAATTGCCTATTTGGGATACGACAACAAAATTATTGTTGTAGCTGTTCCTGAAGGACAAACTAAAAATTTGGGTAAAATTTCTTTAAAACCCGATGCTGAATCACTAAATGAAATCGTCATTGTAGGTGTGGCCGATATTGCCAAAGACCGTCAAACGCCGGTAGCTGTTTCAACAATGAAAGCTGCTGAGATCGAAGAACGTATCGGAACCAAAGAACTTCCCGAGGTATTGAACTATACTCCTTCCGTATATGCAACCAAACAAGGAGGAGGTTTTGGAGATTCGCGAATCAATATCCGTGGGTTTGATCAACGAAATACGGCGGTAATGATTAACGGTATGCCCGTGAACGATATGGAAAACGGTTGGGTATATTGGTCCAACTGGGCAGGATTGGCCGATGTAACTTCTGCGATGCAAGTGCAAAGAGGTCTGGGAGCTTCAAAATTAGCTATCCCTTCTGTGGGTGGAACAATTAATATTCTTACCAATTCTGCCGATATGAAAAAAGGAGGTATAATAGCCGCAACTTTTGGCAATGATAATTATAAAAAATTCTCAGCAGCTTATAATACCGGTTTAATGGAAAACGGACTTTCCGCTTCCGTACTATTGAGTAAATTCAGTGGTGACGGATATGTAGATGCTACACAAGGAGAAGGTTATACATGGTTTATTAGTTTAGGCTATAAAGTAAATGACAAACACAATTTAATGTTTACGGCAACAGGTGCTCCTCAATGGCATAACCAAAGATCTTATGCTCCGCCCATTAAAGATTATATTAGATATGGAGGAGAAAACGGAGAACCTAATATCCGATATAATTCAGATTGGGGATGGTATAAAGGTGAAGTATATACATGGAGAAGAAATTTTTATCATAAACCTGTTGCTTCTTTAAACTGGGAATGGAAAATCAATGATGCTTCAAAACTTTCTACTGTTCTTTATGGCTCGTGGGGCCGTGGGGGAGGAACAGGTCCTATTGGTCAATATGTTTATTATAAGGATTATAATCATGATGGAAATATTGAAGATAGTGAGAAATCTTATTATAAATATTACAGATTACCAAAAACTGATGAAGGAGTTTATGATTTTGACTGGATAGAGCGCTTTAATACAGGTCAAGAAGTAATAAACTTGCCTTCATCTTATGTTGATGAATTTGGAAATCCTATTGGTCAATTTTATACTACACAAGATGGAGATGGAATGTTTACAAATAGTAGAGAAAATCATGGTTTTACCAGAAGAGCTTCAATGAACTCACATGACTGGTATGGAGTGATTATGAATTACCATAATGATTTCAATGATAACCTTAGTTTTGATGGAGGAATAGATGGAAGGACTTATTCCGGATATCATTATCGTGTAGTTAATGATGTATTAGGAGCGGATCGTTATTTTGATAACCGAGATATAAATCATCCTAACAGATATATTTATCCTAAAGATTTTGTTGAGGCAGAACCTTCATGGAATCCTTTTGTAAATATTAAAAATCAAGAGAAAATTGAATATTATAATCAAGGAAATGTTCGTTGGTTAGGAGCTTTCGGTCAAGTGGAATATAAAACCGAAGTTTATTCGGCCTTTGTACAAGGAGGTATTTCCAATCAACAATTCCAAAGAATAGATTATTTTAATTTACCGGAAGGCAGTCAAAAATCAGATTGGGTTTCTATGAACGGAGGAAACATTAAAGGTGGATTTAATTATAACCTAAATGAAAATCATAATGTTTTTGTAAATGCCGGTTATTATAGCAAACAGCCTTTATTTAGAGCTGTATTCCCTAATTATACTAACAATGACACCAATGAGAATTTGAAAAATGAAACCATCCAAGCAGTAGAATTGGGTTATGGATTTAAAAATGAACATTGGAGAGTGAAATTAAACGGTTATTTAACTTCTTGGAAAGATCGTTTTGCACAAATATCAGCAGATTTAGATGTTGATAATGATCCTAATACTCCTGATATTCGTGGAATAGCACGTTTATATGGAATTCAAGAAATCCATAAAGGTATTGAATTGGAATCCAGAGCTAAATACGGTCCTGTGAAGATCTACGGAATGACTTCTATTGGAGATTGGTATTATAAGGGAAATGTTACAGCTCCTTTTGTAGATGAAAATAATGATCCTATACCCGGGCAAACCAAAACACTTTATCTTGACGGTGTAAAAGTGGGTGACGCCGCTCAATTTACAGCCCGTTATGGAATAAATTACAACCCTGTAAAAGGTTTGTACTTAGACTTAAATCAATTTTATGTAGATAAACTTTATGCTAAAATTGACGCTACTCAATTTAGTCGTCCTAATCATAAAGGATCATTAGAATTACCTGCTTATAGTTTGGTAGATGCTAGTATTACTTATAAATTTGATATTGAAAAAGTAGGAAAAATTACTACTCGATTTACAGTTAATAATCTTTTTGATAAGAAATATATTTCAGAATCGGCTACTAATTATTTCCCTGGAGATAAACATAATAATGAAACCTGGAACGGTGTAAATACCGCAAACCGTGTATTCTTCGGTTGGGGGCGTTCTTGGAACTTTAGTGTAAAATTACGTTTCTAGTAAAAAGAAATCATTTAACCTATTGATAATTAACAGTCCCGCATTTGCGGGACTGTTTTTTTGTTAAATAAATAAAAAAATACCTTCAATTATTTGGTTTTTATTATGCACGCATAGTATCTTTGTAACTCAAAAAAACAACCCGGATGAGAAAAATATTATTATTAATTTTTTTATTAAGTTATATAGGAATAAACGCGCAAGAAAAACAGGATTCGGTAAAAACCGAACGTCTATTACCTGTTATCATCACTAACCTATCGGATTTTGCCAATGATAAATCCACTCCGGTTTCACTTTCAACCTTACCGGCCAAAGAAATTGAACTGAAAGCAGGCAACCAATCCTTGCCTTCGGTTTTGTTGGGCTTGCCGTCAGTATATGTTACTCAACAAGGAGGAGGATATGGAGATGACCGCATTAACATTCGAGGTTTTGACCAGAGATATATCGCCGTTTTGATTAACGGAGTGCCGGTTAATGATATGGTGAGCGGTTGGGTTTATTGGAGTAATTGGATGAATTTAACGGATATTGCCTCTTCCGTACAAGTGCAACGCGGATTAAGTACCGTAAAACTGGCAGTTCCGGCTGTAGGAGGAAGTATTAATATTTTTACCAAATCCGCAGAGAAAACGCAAAACGGAATTTTGGGATATGAATACGGAAGCGAGGGCTATCATAAATTTTCTGCCGGATATAATACGGGGATTTTGGATAATGGTTTGGCAGCTAGCTTCCTTCTAAGCTATTCGCAAGGAGACGGGTATGTGGATCAAACCCAGATGGAAGCCTATGCGTATTTCTTTAATTTGGAGTATTTACCCAATGAAAAACACCGTTTTATGTTTACTCTATTCGGTTCTCCTCAATGGCATAATCAACATAATAATGCCTCTCCGTTAATAGATTATATTAACTATGGAGGTAGTTTTGAAAAACCGAATATCAAATACAACAGCGAATGGGGATACTTACAAGGTGAGGCCTATACATGGAGCAGAAATTATTTTCATAAACCGGTGGCTATCCTCAATTGGGATTATGAAATTGATTCGTCTTTACAATTGACCACTGCTTTATACGGGGCATGGGGACGAGGTGGAGGTTCCGGTCCTATTGGTGCAATCAATTATCAATATCCCAATAGTTCTGTTTTTAAAGATGAAAACGGGCAAGTGCGGTTTGATGATATTTATATATGGAATAGTGGAGGGAATGTGCCTGATTTCGGTCCCTCACGTACTCCTTCAAACGGATTATTTATAAATGATATTTCAAATGGTTTAACTCGTTACGGCTTTATCAATAACCATAGTTGGTATGGAAGTGTAATAAATTTATCCAAAGAATTTTCTCCTGATTTTACTATGAATTTAGGACTCGATGTTCGTATCACAAACAGCAATAGCGGGCTGGCTGTTAATGACGTTTTAGGAGCCGATGCTTATTATGATAATTTTGACATTAATCATCCCGACAGACTCATTTTCCCTAAAGATTTTATTGACCTAAATCCCGATTGGAATGCTTTTAAAAGTATCCGGGATATTGAGAAAATCGTTTTTTATAATAGTTCTAACATTCGTTGGTTTGGTAATTATATGCAAGTCAATTGGAAAAACGATAAATTCAAAACTTTTCTTCAAGCGGGAATTTCCGATCAACAATATCAGCGTGTGGATTATTTTAACCTTCCGCCGGATAAACAAAAATCCGGCTGGGTTTCTATCTGGGGAGGAAATATCAAAGCCGGAGCTAATTATTTCTTGACTGGAGAACAAACAATATATATAAACGGAGGTTATTTTAGTAAACAACCTCTTTTTAAAGCGGTTTTTCCCAACTATAATAATAATGAAGTAGCCGATAATATTAAAAATGAAAAGATTTCATCTTTCGAAATGGGATATAAATACAATTCCGGAAAATATCATTTGTCTTTTGGTATCTACCAAACCCTTTGGAAAGACCGTTTTGAAATGGCCAATGATTTTATCAATAACCAAAATGTCTCAGGAAGAATGTATGGCATCGAAGAACTGCATAGAGGAATAGAAACCGAAGCAAGTTTAAATGTTGATAAGAGAATAAAAATAAATACTGCTATGTCTTTGGGTGACTGGAAATACAATAAGGATGTAAAAGGCGTGAAATTATATAATTTTCAACGTCAGGAAGTGGCTGTAAAGGATTATTATTTAAAAGATGTAAAAGTAGGCGATGCTCCGCAATTTACGGCTTCTTATGCCGTATATTATAAACCTGCATTGAAATGGCAATTTTATTTGGAACAAGTTTTTATCGACAAGCTTTATGCAAAAATTAATGCAGACAGTTTTTCCGACCCTAATCATAAAGGCTCCCTCCAATTGCCTGCATATAGTGTGATAAATACCGGTTTATCTTTTAATACTGAACTTAAAAATATCGGTAAAGCCTATTTTACTTTCGGGATAAAGAATCTGATGGACAAAATCTATATCAGCGAATCACAAACCAATTATTTCCCTGATCGGAATTCATTGACTTGGAAAGGAGTGAATACACAAAATCGTGTATTTTTCGGCTGGGGAAGAACTTATAATTTCAGTATGAAATTGAAATTTTAAGTCGCTTTATTTACTTTTGTTGAAAATCAAATGGAATGGATAAAGATTTTCATCAAAAGGTAGTTGAAATAGTAAAGCAAATTCCGAAAGGTAAAATTACTACTTACGGTCATATTGCCGGTTTCCTCGGTAGTAGAAGAAGTGCCCGAATGGTAGGTTGGGCACTTAACAAGCAAAAGAATAAACCGGAAGTTCCGGCACATCGCGTTGTGAATAAAAAAGGCTTGCTTACAGGTAAAATACACTTTGACGGAATCAATTTGATGCAAGAACTCTTGGAAATGGAAGGAGTGGAAATCAAAGATAATCAAGTGGTGAATATGGAAAAATATTTATGGGATCCTGTGAAGGAAATGAAATAAATTTTTTGTCATTCAGAATGCAGCGACCGCCGGGAGCGCAGTGAAGAATCTCTCATTTGTCCTTCAAATGACTGGCGGAAGGACCGTGTCCCCAATTGATTGGGAAATAATCTAAAAAATTGAATATTTATTATATAAGATTCTTCGGTCGCTGCGCTCCCTCTGAATGACACCGTCATTCAGAACACTCTATCATTCAGAACGTAGCGATTACAGAGAGCGAAGTGAAGAATCTCTCTTTCAATCATTACAACTCCTTACACATCTTATAATGTGGAATCCCTACTTCCATAAACTCCTCACCTTCTTTTTTGTAACCCAATTTTTCATAAAAAGGTATAGCGGTTTTTCTGGCATGCATTTCGATTTTTTTATACCCCAGATTTTTTACCTGCTGTTCGGCAAATTGTACAAGACTTTTTCCCAGCCCTTTTTTTTGATGCTCGGGATGAACAGCCATTTGACGTAATTTAACGCTGAGATTGTCAAGAATTTTGAATTGAACCGAAGCCAGCGCTTCCTCATTCTCATTAAAAATACCGAATATGATTTCCTCCTTGTCACCTTCCAGATTTTCATCAAAAAGATTCATTCCCAGAGGTTTTCTCAAAACCAAATCTCTCAATAAAAGCACGGATTGATACTCCGGACTCTCAGTGGTTATTTTTTTGATCTTGTGCATATTGGTACTTTATCATTCCATCGGATAGCCCGATTTTGGGGACATAAATTTTATCCGCATTGGCCCATTGCATAGCTCGTCTGTAGATTTTAGTAGCAGGAATAATCACATCGGCGCGGTCGGGGTTTAGGTCCAATTCCTTGATGCGGTCATCATAATCAAAGGATTTGAGAAATTTATATTGGGCATCCATCCAGGTTTTGCTCAGCGGATTGCCCGGGACTTTCCCGGACATTTTAAATAATTTATTGATATTTCCTCCCGAACCGATTAAATACACTTTATCCAAATCTTTAGTGTGATCCTTTACCCATTTTTCGGCTTTATCCCATTCATTTTTGTCTACCATATTATTGAGCAATCGAACGGTTCCGAGTTTAAAAGATTTCGAATCTTCTTTTTTACCGTTTTTAAAGAGGCTGAATTCAGTCGAACCTCCGCCTACATCCACATAGAGATAATTTCTGTTTTGATCCAGCAAATCTTCCAGATCGGTAGCGGCAATGAGTTCCGCTTCTTTGGCTCCGTCAATAATTTCGATATGAATACCGGTTTCTTTTTCAATCCTCTTTACGATTTCCATTCCGTTTTCCGCCTCTCTCATAGCCGAAGTGGCAACGGCCATGTACTTTTCCACTTCATAGGCTTTTAGAAGGTATTTAAAACCCTTGATGGCATTGACCAGACGTTCTTCATTACGTTTGGAAATTCGTCCTTTTACGAAGACATCTTCACCCAAACGAATAGGAACCCGTACCAAAGAAGATTTTTTAAATTTCACCTTATTTTTGGTGATAATTACATTGGCAACCAATAATCTTACGGCATTAGAACCTATATCTATGGCGGCATATTTTTTTATTTTCATTTTTTGCTTTTACTTTCTTTAATGGCTTTGAGGTATTTGACTAATTCTGTTCGTACTTTCGGTGCCAGGAAAAACAATCCGACCATATTCGGGAAGACCATGGCAAAAATCATCGCATCGGAGAAATCCAAGACCGATCCTAATTTTACAGAAGCACCTACAACGACAAAAAACAGGAACAAAAGTTTGTAAACGATATCTGCTTTTTTTCCTCTCCCGAAAATAAATTTCCATCCTTGTAATCCGTAATAAGACCAAGAAAGCATAGTCGAAAAGGCAAAAAGAATGACGGCAATGGTCAGAATAATCGAGAAATGAGGTATCACAGAGTCAAAAGCACTGGCTGTGAGCTCAACTCCTTTCCCGTCGAGGGAGCTGTCTCCATAACTGAATAATCCGTATTTTAAATTGGTAATCACAAGCACCAAAGCAGTCATGGTACAGATGACCACCGTATCTATAAAAGGCTCCAATAAAGCGACAATTCCTTCACTGGCGGGATATTTTGTTTTTACGGCGGAGTGTGCAATGGCAGCAGAGCCTACTCCGGCTTCATTTGAAAAAGTTCCTCTTCGGAATCCTTGAATTAAAACACCTATAAAACCACCTACTGCCGCATCGGGAGTAAAGGCACTTTTAATAATTTGCATTACCGCTTCGGGAATTAAATTGAAATTCATCACGATGATTACCAAAGCCGCTCCTACATAAATGACAGCCATCAAAGGTACAATACGTTCGGCTACTTTCCCGATTCGTTTGATTCCGCCGATAATTACAATTCCTACTAAAATGGCCAGAAATATTCCGAAATAAAATCCGGCATCGGGGTGTTGGATATTAAAAAGTTTGACAAACTGGGCAGCCGACTGATTGGCTTGAAACATATTTCCCCCGCCAAAGGAGCCGCCGATTACCATCAATGCAAAAAATACAGCCAGGAATTTCCCTAAGGTCCCTTTTCCCATTTCTGCCAATCCTTTTTTTAGATAATACATCGGACCGCCATACACCGTTCCGTCAGGACCAATATCGCGGTATTTGACACCGAGAGTACATTCGGTAAATTTGGAAGCCATTCCCAATAAACCCGCAAGGATCATCCAGAAAGTAGCTCCGGGGCCACCGATAGCGACTGCTACGGCCACTCCCGCAATATTACCTAGACCTACCGTTGCCGATAAAGCCGCAGATAAGGCTTGAAAATGAGAAACCTCTCCATGGTGATCCCCCTCGATTTTTATGGTCTCCGGAATATCATCTCCCGGTTCAACGAGTGGGTCATCAGCGGGTTTATAAGAATCATGATGATCAAGATCATCATATTTTCCCATAACTACATTTACCGCTGTTTTAAAAAGTTTGAATTGTGGGAATTTAAAATAAAGAGTAAAATATAAGGCACCTAAAATAAGTAAAATCAGAACTATGGGTATTTCCACGCCAAACATTGGGATAGAATAAAA
>Ga0256835_1000373_pt1 | contig 34186 bp, 8 predicted proteins | sample PIR30metaG_FD_185972 | JGI IMG/M metagenome (GOLD analysis project Ga0256835, IMG submission 185972) | Hydrothermal vent microbial communities from East Pacific Rise, Pacific Ocean - PIR-30 | ecosystem: Environmental > Aquatic > Marine > Hydrothermal vents | place: Pacific Ocean: East Pacific...
CGGTTTGGGAGACCGGACGGTCGTAAGCCGTCCACCCGCCCTCTCCGGCCCTGACGGGCCTGCGACCCCCTCGGCAACGACCGTTCGCCGGTCTCCCTGCACCGTTCGACCCCTTCCCCTTCCCCCACCCACCCACCCTCTCGGGCCAAGCCGTCTGCGTTCGCCGCCCGGGCACGCCTCCACGGGGATTGCCCTCCCCTCCGTCACCGGACCGCCCCGCCCCCACGCCTGCCCGTTCCTCATGGGCTCTCGATCGCTGGATGGCGGAGGGCTCCGTTGTGGGGACAGTCCCAATCGTGAAGGGCCTGGTTCTCCGAGGCGCCGGCCGGGACGTCGCTTCGCTGGTCCCTGTGTGGTCGGGTGGGTTGGGTGCTGGGAGTGGCTCGTTTCGGGAAAGGGGGGAGGGTGGCTGACTGAGTGGGAGGGACGCTGAGTCGTTCGTGTTGTACGGAGGGGTCGCTTCTCTGATCCTTGCCTGGGATGTGTCGAGTTGCAGCGGCTCTCTCCGTGCGGCTCGGTATTGAGTGGCTGAAAAGCAAGTTTCACATATGGTCACGTCATTATCTGGTAACAAGCTTGACAGCTTTCGAAAGGGGGGCGTAGGCTCGGATCAGGAGCGTTCTTCCCGATCGTCGATTGGTGAGGCTGCTGCGTTGGGGCGACCTCGATGACGCGTCGGTTGTGAGGGCGCGGGGAGGGTCCGTGGGGACCCGAAGTGGGCGGGGAGGCGGGAGAAAGTCGTCGGAGGCTCTCGGGAGGTCGCATGGGAGATCGGTCGCGGCTCGGTTCGTTCGCCGTCCTGGCGCTGTTGGTTCCTGCACTGGCGCCGGCGCAACAGGTGGATCTCGCGGTGTCGTTGACGGTCGCGCCGGCGCCCACGGTGACCGCGGCTCAGGAGACAACGTGGACGGCATCGGTGGAGAACACCGACCCTTCCGAAGAAGCTGACAGTCCGGTTCTCGTGGTGACGCTGCCGTCGCCGGTCGTGTACACGGGGGTGACGGCGCCGACCGGGTGGTCATGCACCGAGGCCGGCCTGGTGGTGACGTGCAACGGGGCGACGCTTCCGGAGGGGGCGACGGCGACGGCTGTTGTCACGGCGGCGGCGCCGGCGGACCCGGCGGACGGGAGCGAGCTGCTGACGGGGACGGCGGCGGTTTCGTCGGCCACGGACGACCCGGATTCCTCGAACGACACGGCGGCGGCGTCGACGACGGCCGAGGCGCGAGCCGACCTTTCGGTTCAGGCTGTGTTCGATCCCGATCCGGTGGACGCGGCGGAGGCGGTGGAGCTTCGTTCGACGGTGACGGACGGCGGGCCGAGCACGGCGCGGGACCTGGAGCTGACGGTCCCGGTGCCGGCGGGGTTCTCGTACACGGGGTTCTCGGGCGATCAGTGGAGCTGCAGTGAGGCGGGGGGCACGGTGACGTGTCTCCGGGGATCGCTCTCGGCCTCGGCGAGTACGCTGGTGGCGGTGGTGTTCGAGGCGGCGCACGAGGGTGGTGCGGCGAGCGCGACGGTGACGGTGTCGTCGGCGACGGACGATCCGGACGGGACGAACGATGCGGCGACGGCCAACGTGACGGTGACGCCGGTGGCGGATCTCGCGGTGACGCTGGAGGACGCGCCGGACCCGGTGGACGCTGCGGGGGTCGTGACGTACACGGTGACGGCGTCGAACGCGGGGCCGAGCACGGCGACCGGTGTGACGGCGACGGTGGTGCTGGACGCGGACTCGGCGTACGCGGGGTTCTCGGGTGCCGGATGGACGTGCAGCGAGAGCGGGGGGACGGTGACGTGCACGGGCCCGGACCTGGCGGCGGGGACGGATTCGGCGTTCACCATCGACGCGACGGCGCCGGCGGAGGGCGGGACGATCATGGCGACGGCGTCGGTTTCGGGGAACGAGGACGACCCGGACGGGTCGAACCAGACCGACGACGAGGAGACGGTGGTGACGCCGGTGGCGGACCTGTCGGTGACGGTGGACGACGGTGCGACGGCGGCAACGGCGGGGTCGTCGTTCGAGACGGTGACGGTCGTGGTCTCGAACGCGGGACCGAGCACGGCGGACGGTGCGGTGGTGCGGTTCGAGCCGCCGTCGGACCTGGTGTCGGTGCGGTGGGAGTGCGTGACGAGCGCGGGGTCTGGGGCGTGTGGGCGTCCTGCCGGACTGGGGCGGATCGATGAATCCGTGACGCTGGGCGCGGGCGATGCGGTGACCTTCACGGTGACGGGGTTCGTGGCGCCGGGGGCGGAGGGTGTGGCGTGCGGGAGCGGCCGGTGCCTGGAGCTCGAGGCGTCGGTTGCCGTGCCGGACGGGGTGACGGATCCGGACGGGACGAACGACACGGCGTCGGATGCGGACACGGTGCTGGGGTTCGAGTCGGACGTGTGGGTGTCGAAGACGGACGAGCGGACCGAGGTGGTGGTCGGGGAGTCGTACCGGTACACGATCCGGGTCGGCGGGAGCGGGCCGTCGGTGGCGCGGGGCGTGGGGCTGTCGGACGTGTTCCCGGCGGAGCTGCTGGGGCACCCCGTGGAGTGCGGCGATCCGTCGGTTCCGTGCTGGACGTGCGAGGAGGCCCAGGCGCTGGAGGCGGTTGCGCGGTACGAGGAGAACCAGGGGAGCCCGCAGGTGGCGGGGATGGAGGGTGCGTCGGGTCTCGCGGTGACGCCGGACGGTGTCTCCGCGTACGTGGCGGGGACGGTGGACGATTCCATCGCATGGTTCGGGCCGGCGCCCTCGGCGACGCCCGGAGCGTTCGGGCACCTGGAGTACCAGGGCCTCCAGACGGGGATCGCCGGGCCGCGGGAGCTTGTGGTCTCGCCGGACGGCGGCTTTCTGTACGCGACGGCCGGGGGCGAGCAGGCGGTGGTGGGGTACGCGATCTCGCCGGCGGACGGGTCGCTCGCGGAGGTCGGCCGGTGGAGCGGTATCAGCGGGATGACGGACCCCGGTGCGGTGGTGGTGTCGCCGGACGGGGGGACAGTGTGGGTGGCGTCGGCGGCGGACGACGCCATCGTGCGGTTCTCGCGGGATCGCGGGACGGGACAGCTGACGTGGGAGGAGACGACGGTCGGGGACGCGACGGTGCTGCTGGACGGTGTGTCGGGTCTCGCGGTGTCGCCGGATGGGCGTTCGTTGTACGCGGCGGCGCCGGGCGACGGGTCGCTGACGGTGTTCTCGGTGGGAGCCGACGGGTCGCTGGCGTTCGTGGAGACGCACGTGGGCGTGGGCCTCGGCGGGGTGCGCGGTGTGGCGGTGTCCCCCGACGGGACGGTGGTGGCGGCCGCGGCGCCCGGGGACGGTGCGGTGACGTTCTGGAGCCGGGACCCGTCCACGGGGTTGCTGACGGCGGCGGTCGAGGTGGTGGACGGTGTGGACGGTGTGTCCGGTCTCGGGGGCGTGCACGGTCTGGCGTGGAGCCCGGACGGGACGGTGGTGGCGGTGGTGGCTGGGACGGCGGAGCGCGTGGGCGTGATCGGCTGGGACGGCGTGACGTCCACGGCGACGTGGATCGGGGCGTTCGGTGCCGGTGATCTCGGCGTGGCGTCGCTTCAGGGGCTGGAGCGCGTGGTGTGGTGGCCGCGGGGGCGTGGCATCGGCGTGACGGCGTCGACGAACAGCACGCTGGACACGATCGCGTCGACGGTAGGGACGGCGTGCCCTGCGGAGAGTGGAAACGGCGACATCGCGGAGACGGTGGACATCCCCGCGGGTTCGCACCTGGAGTACACGGCGTGGGTCTCGCTGTCCGCATCGGCGTCCGGGACGGTGACGAACACGGCCACGGCGACGGTGCCGCCGGACGTGGTGGATCCGTCGTCTGGGAACGACAGCGCGTCGGATGCGGACACGGTGATCGTGGCGACGGACCTCGAGGTGGCGAAGGACGACGGGGCGACGTCGGCGGTACCTGGGGAGCGGCACGCGTACACGATCGTGGTGACGAACCGGGGGGTGGTGAGGGCGACGGGGGCGGTGGTGACGGACGACCCGCCGGTGTACGACGGGGCGACGGTGCTGGCGGGGTACGAGACGGGGACGGTGACGTGGCGGTGCGTGGCCGAGGGCGGTGCGTGCTGCCAGGTCGGGGGGCCGTGCGGGTCGCCGGTGGCGCCGGTGGTGGGGACGGGCTCGATCTCGCAGGCGGTGGATCTGCCACCCGGCGGGAGCGTACGGTTCACGCTGGAGGGCGTGCTGCACCCGTCGGCCACGGGGACGCTGGTCAACACGGCGACGGTCTCCGAGGCGCCCGGCGTGGCGGAGACCGACCCCTCCAACAACACCGCCTCCGACGACGACACCGTGCTCGAGCCGGAGCCCGATGTCGCCGTCCGCAAGGATCTGGAGTCCATGTGGCGGGACGACCCCGGGAGCTCGACGAACTTCGATACGTGGGTTCAGTGGTGGGTGACGGTGTACAACGGGGGGCCGAGCCGGGCCGAGGGAGTGGAGGTCGAGGACGTGCTCCCGCCGGAGATCGACGGTGGAACGGCGGCCTGGACGTGCACGGTGGTCTCGGGGACCGGGAGCTGTGGCGCGGGATCGGGAACGGGTGACGTGGTGACCACGGTCGATCTCGACCCGGGCGCCACGGCCCGGTTCGTGATCCAGGGGCTCGTCCGGACGAACGACCAGCCGGCGACGTTGACCAACACGGCCACGGCGTCGGCGACCGGGGATCCGGTCTCCGGAAACGACTCGGACACCGATGTCTCCCACGTGGGGATCGAGGCCGACCTCGGGATCACCATCGACGACGGGCAGACCGATGCGACACCGGGCGAGCCCATCGTCTACACGGTGCAGGTCGAGAACGATGGCCCAACCGACGCGGACGGCGCCACGGTGGACACGGTGCTTCCCGCCGGCCTGCGGAACGTGACATGGACCTGTTCGGCGGTTTCGCCGATCCCGGGCGATCTGACCTTCCTGGAGGAGGATTCCTGGGCCGGCACGACGGATGGTGCCACCGGCCTCGCCGTCGGGCCCGACGGCAAGTCGGTGTTCGTGGCGGCGGCGACGGCCAACGCGCTGGCCGTGTTTCGCCGGGAGACCACGCCGGGCTCCGACTTCAACCGCCTGACGTACGTGGACGGCGAGGTGGACGGACAGGACGATCCGTCGGATCCGGGGACGACCGCGGACGGGCTCGAAGGAGCCTCGGCCGTCGCGGTGACTCCCGACGGCTCGACGGTGTATGTGGCGGGGACGGGCGAGGACGCCATTGCGGCGTTCCACTACGACGAGACGTCGGGCACGGTCCACTTCATCGAGGTGGAGCGTCAGGGCGCCGACGATCCCGGCGACGATGGTGGGGCGGTGGACGGTGTGGAGGGCCCGGTGGCCCTGGCGGTGAGTCCGGACGGGAAGAACCTGTACGTGGCGGGCGGATCGGGTGATGCCATCGCCGTCTTCGACATCGCTGGGGGGACCGGGAGACTGAGCTTCCGGCAGAAGCTGAGCAGCGCCGACATCGGTGGGAGCGGGCTCGTGCAGCCGCGCGGGGTGGCCGTGAGCCCGGACGGTGCGTGGGTCGTCGTCACGGGTTCGGGTGACGACACGGTTGTTCTGCTCGAGCGGAACGGTTCGGACGGGACGGTTTCCCTGGCGGACCTCGAGACCGACGGCGTGGACGATCCCGGCGATCCGGGAGGGCCGGTGCAGGACATGCACGAGCCCTGGAGCGTGGCGTTCTCTCCGGACGGGAAACAGGTCTACGTGGGCACCCACGGAGACGACTCCATCGTCGTGTTCGATCTCGACGCGGACGACTCCGAGCTGTCGTTCTCCCAGAGCGTGCCGGCCGGTGCGCCGGGAGAGGTGCTGTGGGTGGCGGTCTCGGCCGACGGGGAACACGTGCTGGCCGCGACGGGCAGCGGGAACGCCATTGCGATCCACCGTCGCAACACGGAGACGGGAACGCTGACCTTGCAAGACACCATCACCGACGGGGACCCGCTCACCGGTGGTGGCGTGGTGGACGGTCTGGCCGGGGCGTCCTCGGCGGCGTTCACTCCGGACGGGCTCGCCGTGCTCGTGGCCGGGCCGGGGGACGGCGGGATCGGTGTGTTCGACCGCGAGGGCCCCCAGCCGATGCTTCCCCAGATCGAGGTGGAGCGTGACGGCAGGGACGATCCGGCGGACTCCGGCGGGACCGTGGACGGCCTGTTCGGGGCGTGGGACGTCCTGGTGTCGTCGGACGGGGGGCACGTCTACGTCGCGGGGTACGGCGACGACGCCGTGGCCGTCTTCGTCCGGAACGAGGATGCAGGCAATTCGCAGGCGACGCGCGGGGCGCACCTCTCCTTCCTGGAGTCCGTGAAGAACGGCGAAGCCGGGATCACCGGGATGGACGGCCCCGTGGCTTTGGCCACGAGCCCGGACCCCGCGAACCGCAACCTGTACGTCGCCAGCCGTGAGAGTTCCTCCATCGTGGTCTTCGGGCGGGTGTCGGATCCGACGGATCCAGACTACGGGAAGCTGGGGTTCGTGCAGTCCGTCGCCGACGGCGATGGCGCGGACGGCCTTGCCGGGGCGCTCGACGTCGTCGTCCATCCCTCCGGGCGGACGGTGTACGTCGCGGGGCACTGGGCCTCCTCGATCGCCATCTTCGGCCGGGCCACCGATGGAAGGTTGACGTTCAGGGAGCGTGTGCACGACGGCGAAGGCGGTGTGACCGGGCTTGCGGGCGTCTCGTCGCTGGCGATCAGCGGGGATGGGAAGCACCTCTACGCCGCCGCGACCACCGGTTCGGACGTCGCAGTCTTCGAGATCCGATCGGATGGAGGTCTCCGTCAGGTCCAGCTCGTCAACGCGGCGCAGGTTCCGCAGGGACTCGAGGAGCCAATGGGCATCGCGGTGACCCCGGACGGCGCCCACGTGCTGGTTGCGGCGCGATCGGGCAACTCCCTCGTCGTGCTCTCGCGGGACGCCGACCCGTCGAGCGAGACGTTCGGGCTGCTCGAGCCGCTCGAGGTCCACACGGATGGTGCGAACGGCGAGACGGGCCTGCACGGAGCCCGGTCCGTCGCGGTGAGTCCCGATGGGGCGTGGGTGTACCTCGTCGCGGAGTATGGGGACGACATCGCGCTGTTCCAGCGTGACAACGCTTCCGACAGTGCCACCTTCGGCGCGCTGACCGAGATGGAGGTGCGGACCAACGGCGACCGTAACGTCTCGGGGATGGACGAGCCGTACGGCGTGGCCGTGGCGCCTTCGGGCCGCAACGTGTACGTTGCCGCGCTCGTCGGCGGGGGCGAGGGCGGCGAGGAGGGCGCGCTGGCGGCGTTCGCCAAGCGCTCCGAGTCGGCCTGCTCCGCGGGCGGTGTGGGTGACGTCCACGACCGGATCACCATTGCCGTGTCGGGGACCGTGACCTACACGATCCGGGCCACCATCGATCCCTCGGCGCGCGGCACGCTGACGGCCAGCGCGACGGTCGCCGTGCCGTCCCACGGGGTCGATCCCGATCCCTCGAACGACACGGACTCGGACGACACCGACCTGACGCCGGTGACCGGGCTCGCCATCTCGAAAGACGACGGCGTGACGCTCGTGGGGGCGGGGACGGACCTGACCTGGACGGTCACGGTGACGAACCGGGGGCCCAGCGACGCCATCGACACCGATCTCAGTGGGACGCCGCTGGTGCGCGTCGACGACACGCCACCGCCGGCGGACTTCGAGAACGTCTCCTGGACGTGCGACGCCGTGGGGTCGGGCCGGCTGACGGCGGTTCAGACCCTCGACGGGACGGGGTTTGCGGGGGCCTCCGCCGTGGCGCCCATGGCCGATCCGGACAACTCGGGGCCGCTGCCGCCGGCGCTGGCCGCGGTCTCCGTCTCGGACGACGCGCTGGTGATCATGCACCGCGACGTCTCGTCGGGCCAGCTGAACGTCGTGCAGACCGTCCGGGACGGTGACGTGGTGAACGGAGCGCCCGCCGATGCGCTGGACGGTGCGCGGGACGTCGTGGCGTCCGAGGACGGGTTGTACCTCTACGTGGCGGCGGAGGTCGACGACGCCGTGACGGAGTTCCAGATCGACCTCGGTACGGGGACGATGGTGCCGGTACAGACGGTCCGGGACGGCGTCGGCGGCGTGGACGGGCTGGACCGGGCGGTGGCGCTGCTGCTGGTCCAGAACGATCCGGCGGCGTCGACGGACTTCCTGTACGTCGCGGGCTCCAACGACGGTGCGGTGGCCGTGTTCGCCCGGGACCGGAACAACGGGACGCTGACCTTCCTGGAGGCCGAGCGGGACGGCGCGAACGATCCGGCGGACGCGGGCGGCACGGTGCGCGGCATTCTCGGCGCATCGGGTCTCGCCATCAGCCCCGACGGGGACCACCTGTACGTGACGGGGTCGGTGTCGGGGGCGGTGGCGGTGTTCGAGCGGGACCACGCGACGGGCGCGCTCAGTTTCCTGGAGGCAAAGGACGCCTCCTCGACGGCGGGACTCAGGGGCGCGACATCGCCGGTGGTGACGCCGGACGGGACGCGGGTGCTGGTGGCGGGGCGTGACGACGACGCGGTGGTGGTGTTCTCGCGGATCGCGACGGCCGGCGCTCCGGGGTACGGGACCCTCGACCCGGTCCAGGTCGTCCGCAACGGCCACGACGGCGTCGAATCGATGGCCGGGCCCGTGGACCTGATCGTGCTTCCGGGCTCGGAGCAGGTGCAGGTGTCCGCCCACCGGAGCGGCGCGCTCGTGCTGCTTCGCCGCATGGACGACGACTGGAACCTCGGGTTCCTCGACGCGACGCGGGACGCGGAGCTTCTCGCCGGTGCGGGCCGGATGGCGCTGTCGGAGGACGGCGCGTACCTCTACTCCTCTGGGATGATCGCGGGGGCCGTGGGCGTCTGGCGCCGCGGCCAGGAGTCGTCCTGCGCGGCTGCTGGAAGCGGCCCTGTGTCGGATGCCCGCGTCCTCGTGGCGGCGGGTGGTGCCGTCCGGTTCACGCTCCATGCCCGGGTCCGTTCGGATGCCTCGGGTGCGCCGTGTCCATCCGATGCGACCCTTGCCTGCGTGACCAACACGGCCACGGTCGATGGACCGTTCGAGAGCGACACATCGGATAACCAGGCGTCGGACCGGGACGTGCTCTCGAGACGGGCAGACCTGGCGATTTCCAAGACGGATCACCACGCCCTGGTCGACGGACTCTCCGGGGCCCAGGACGCCGTGGTGACGCCCGATGGCCGGTTCGTCTACGCGGCGGGAGCCGAGGACAACGCCATTGCGATCTTCCGGCGTGACACCGACCCGGCCTCGCCGGGGTACGGTTCGGTGGAGTTCCTCGGGGCGGTCGAGCAGGGCGAGGGCGGTGTGACCGAGCTCCAGGGCGTGGATGCGCTGGCGATCTCGCCGGACGGCGCCCATCTGTACGCAGGGGCGGCGGTCTCCAACGCCATCTCGGTGTTTGCCATCGATCCCGCGGACGGGTCCCTCGCGCTGATCCAGGCGGTCTCCAACGGTGTGGGTGGTGCCGGCGGCCTCGGTGGCGCGGCGGACCTGCTGATGAGCCGTGACGGGGCGACGCTGTACGTCGCCGGGTCCCACGACAACGCGGTAGCGTGGCTGCACCGGGTGACGGACGCCTCGGATCCGGACTTCGGCAAGCTGACGCCGTCGGGACTCGCCCTGGAGGACCAGGACGGGCTCTCCGGGCTGGTGGGGGTCCAGGCGGTGGCCATGGGCCAGGACGAGGATCGGCTCTACGCGGTCTCGGCGACGGGACATCTGGTGGTGTTCGATCGGGCATCGGATGGTGCGCTGACCTACCGCACGACGTTGACCGACGGCGAGGAGGGTGTGACGGGGCTGCGTGGCGGTTCCGGTGTGGCGGTGACTTCGGACGGAGCGTTCGTCTTCGCCACGGGCAGCGATCCCGGCTCGTTGGCGCTGTTCTCACGCACGGCCGGCGGGCTCGATTTCGTGGAGACCCTGGGTACGGGCGATGTCGGGGCGCTGGAGGGTGCCTCGGGAGTCGCGCTCTTCGCAGGTGACGATGCGCACGTGACGGTCACGGCGTCGGATGCGGCCGCCGTGCTCGTGTTCGAGCTGGATCCGTCCACCGGTCACCTGACGTTCGTCGAGAGCCATGCCAACGGTGACGGTTCGGGCGCGGGCGGCCTCGCCGGGGCGGCCGGGGTGGCGTTCCCGGGAGACGGGGAGCAGCTGTACGCGGTGTCCACGGACGATGCCTCGCTGGTGGTGTTCGACCGCGGCACGGCGGCGAACCCCGGGCCGGGGGAGGGGCGGCTGGAGTTCGAGCAGGTGGTGTCGGACGGGTCGGGGGCCATCGCGGCGGGATCCGAGAACCGGTGGACGGTGACGGTGGAGAACCTGGGTCCGGCGGACGCCCGTGGTGTGCGGGTCCGGGACGTGCTGCCTGCGGAGCTGATCGGTGCGGGATGGGTCTGTTCGGGCGAGGCGGGCGGGGCGTGTCCCGTGGCGGGTGAGGGATCGATCGACACGCTGGTCGAACTGCCCGCGGGCGGTCGTGTGGTGTTCCTTGCGGGCGGCACGGTGCGTCCGGGGTTCTCTGGGGTGCTGACGAACACGGCGACGGTGGCGTCGGCGACGGAGCCTGCGGGCGTGGCGGATCCCGACGAGTCGAACAACACGGCGACGGATTCGGACACGGTGGTGGGGTACCGGTCGGACCTGTCCGTGGCGCTTGCGGCGGGTGCGGCGGTGGCGGTGCCGGGGACGGAGTTCCCGGTCACCATGACGGTGGCGAACGCCGGTCCGAGCTCGGTGAGCGGTGCGTCCGTGGGTCTGACGGTGCCGGCGGCGCTGTCGGAGGTGCGGTGGACGTGCGAGGCGGAGCCTGCGCCGGGTCTGCTTCAGCTGGTGCAGTCGGCGGCGGACATCGGAGCGCCGCGGGCGGTGGCGGTACGGCCGGACGGGCGGTACGTGTATGCGGCGGGGCTGTCGCCGTCGGGGCGTGACGCGGTGGCGGTCCTGGCGCGGGACCGTGCCAACGGGACGCTGGCGCTCGTCGAGATCGTGGAGCAGGGGATGTCCCAGGATCTCGACGGTGACGGGACGGTGGACGCGGTGGTGGACGGGCTGCGGGGGCTGTCGTCGCTGGCGGTGTCTCCGGACGGCCGGTTCCTGTACGCGTCGGGTCGCGACGAGGACGCGGTTGCGTGGTTCGCGGTGGACGGGGAGACGGGGCGGCTCGCGTGGAGCGGGGTGGTGCGCGACGGCGTCGGTGGGGTGCACGACCTGGGCGGGCCGGCGGACGTGCTGGTGTCGCCGGACGGCGGGGCGCTGTGGGTGGCGTCGCCGGTGGACGGTGCGGTGACGGTGTTCGGGGTGGACTCCGGCAGCGGCGCGCCGTCGTTCCTCGGCGTGACGGGGGTCTCGACGGGGGAGAGCTCGCTGAATGGGGTCGAGGCGCTGGCGGTTTCGCCGGACGGGTGGTTCCTCTACGGGGCGAGCGGTGTGACGGACTCGGTGATCGTGATGGCGCGGACCGGCGGGGAGTCGCTGGAGGTGCGGCAGGTGCTGGCCGAAGGGGACGAGCCGCACGGCTCGGGTGGACCGGAGGTGCGGGGCCTGGCGGGGGCGTCGGGCGTGGCGGTGTCGCCGGACGGGAACCGCGTGGCGGTGACGGGTGCAACGCAGGGGACCGTGGCCGTGTTTGCGCGCGACGGAAGTTCCGGGGAGCTCGAGTTCGCCGGGTGGATCGCGGACGGCGACGTGCAGGACGGCGTGACGGTGTCGGGGATGGGCGGTGCGCGGTCGCCGGTGTTCTCCGAGGGGTCTGACCGGTTGTACGTGGCGGGGCCGGACGATGCGGCGGTGGTGGTGCTGTCGCTGGACGGGGACGGGACGCCGCGGTGGGTGGCGCGGGCGGACGCGGCGACCGGTGTCGTGGGGCTGGGAGCGATCGGCGGGATCGCGCTGACGGTCGAGGACCACGAGCTGGTGGTTGCGGGCGGTGCCGGAGGGCTTCTGGACGTGCTGGCGGTGGCGCCGGGGGCGTCGTGTCCGGCGCGTGAGGGTGTGGGCGTGCCGTCGGGGACGGTGGACCTGTCGCCGGGCGGGCACGTGGTGTTCACGGTGACGGGGCGGATTGCGCCGTCGGCGTCGGGGACGCTGCGGTACGAGGCGCGGGTGGACGCGCCGGACGCGGTGGAGGAGCCGGACCTTTCGAACAACGTGGCGGTGCTGGAGATCGATCCGGAGGCCGAGGCCGAGGTGTCGGTGGTGAAGACGGACGGCGCGGCGATGGTCCGGGCGGGGACCGAGGAGACGTGGACGATCACGGTGACCAACGCGGGTCCATCGGACGTGGCGGGGGTGACGCTGGACGATGTACTGCCGGTGTTCCCGGGAGAGGCCGCCGGACTCGTGGACGGGACGGCGTCGTGGTCGTGCGAGGGGGAGGCGCCGCTCTGGACGGTGGGTTCCATCGCGGCGGGTGATCCGGACGGGCGTCTGGAGCGGCCGGGGCGTGCGGCATCGAGCCCGGACGGCCGTTTCCTGTACGTGCCGGTGGAGGGTTCGGACGCGGTGACGGTGCTTTCCCGGGACGCGGACCCGGCGAGCCCGTCGTACGGGACGCTGGCCATCGTGCAGACGGTTCATGACGGGGACACGGTGGACGGGACGGAGGTGGACGGCCTGGCCGGAGCGTCGGCGGTGGCGGTGTCGCCGGACGGCGCCACGGTGTACGTGACCGGGCGCGACGACGACGCCGTGGCGGTGTTTGCCCGCGATGGGGACGACGGGACGCTCTCGCCACTCCAAGTGGTCCGCAACGCAGACGCCCCGGGTCTCGGCGGGCCCGCCGCGCTGGCGTTCGACTCCGCGGGACGGTTCCTCTCGGTGGCGGGCGGGCGCGACGGGACCATCGCGGTGCTCGAACGTGCGGACGACGGCACCCTCGCGTGGGTCATGCGGATCCGGCAGGGGTACGACGGCGTGCCGCTGTCCTCGCTGGACGGCATCCGCTCGCTGGCGATCGTTCCGGACGGGACGGCGCTCTACGCCGTCGCGCAGGACGCGGCCGCGGTGTCGGTGTTCTCGCGCGATCAGGAGACGGGCCGCCTGACGTGGGTGCAGACGGTGATGGAGGGCGACTCGCAGTCCGGCGGTTTGCCGGAGGTGACGGGTCTCGGTCTGGTGCAGTCGGTGGCGGTCAGTCCGGATGGGCGGCTGGTGGCGACGGCGGCGCTGGCGTCGGACGCGGTGGACCTGTTCCGGCGGGACCTGGAGACGGGTGAGCTGACGCTGATCCAGACGGTGGTGGACGGCACGGGAAGCGTGGACGGCCTGGACGGGGCGTCGGACGTGGTGTTCTCTGCGGACGGGTCAGACCTGTACGCGGTGGGCCGGAACGACGACGCGGTGGTCGTGGCGAAGCGGGACTGGACGTCGGACACCTTTGCGGTGCTCGGTGTGCTGGGTTCCACGGACGCGGGTCCCGCGGGGCTGGACGGTCCGGTGGGGATCGTGGCGGTTCCGTCGAGCCCGCACCTGGTGGTGTCGGGCCGTGACAGCGACTCGCTGGTGGTGCTGGAACGGCGGCCGGAGAGCGCGTGCACGGCGGGTGGGTCGGGGAACCACGTCCAGGCGGAGATGGACCTGGCCGCGGGGGCGTCGGTGACGCTGACGGTGACGGGCACGGTGCACCCGTCCTCGCGCGGGACGCTCTCGAACACGGCCCAGATCGCGGTTCCTTCCGGCGTGGTGAACGACCCGACGGACGATGCCGCCACCGACACGAGCACGGTTGAGGTGGTGACGGACCTGACGGTGACCAAGTCGAACGGTGACGACACGGTGGTGGCCGGCCTTCCAACGACGTACGAGATCGTTGTGACCAACGCGGGGCCTGCGGACGCGCTGGGGGCGGCGGTGACGGACACCATGCCGGTCCAGCTGCTGAGCCCGGCGTGGACCTGCACGCCGGGGCCGGGAGCGAGCTGTCCCGGGTCGGGGACCGGGGACATCGCAGCGACGGTGGACGTTCCGGCGGGGAGCCAGGTGACGTTTCACGTGACGGGGACGGTGGACCGGTCGTACGTGGGGCAGATGGCCAACACCGTGACGGTGGTTCCGGAGAGCGGCGGGAGCGATCCGAACCCGGCGACCAACACGGCGACGGACACGGACGCCGTGGTGCCGGTGGCGGACCTCGCGGTGACGAAGGACGACGGCGTGGACGAGGTGATCCCGGGAACGGCTGTGACCTGGACCATCGTCGTGACGAACGCCGGGCCGTCGGACGGGTCCGGGACGGTGGACGACATCGTGCCGGGCTCGGTCCCGGACGCCACGTGGACGTGCGTGGCGGGGGCGGGGGCGTCGTGTCCGGCCTCGGGGACGGGAAGCCTCGCCGGGGTGCCGGTGGCGATCCCTGCGGGTTCGTCGGTGACGTTCACGCTGACCGGGACGGTCAGCCCGGCGGCGCTGGGAACGCTCTCGAACACCGTCACGGTGACGGTGGACGAGGGGATCTCGGACCCCGACCTCCTGAACAACACGGCGACGGACGTGGATCAGCTGACGCCGGAGGCGGACCTCCTGGTGACGAAGGTCGATCTGGAGGACCCGGTGCCGCTGGAGGGCGTGATCCACTACACGGTGACGGTGACGAACGACGGGCCGTCGGATGCCCAGGGCGTGACGGTGACGGACACGCTGCCTGCCGGGACGGCGCTGATCGCGACGTCGGGGTGCGACGAGGACATCGCGGGGGTTCCGGTGTGTACGCTGGGGCCACTGGCGGCGGGGTCGTCGGTGAGTTATGAGATCTCGGCACAGGTGGACGCGTCGGTCGGGGACGGGGAGGTGCTGACCAACACGGTGACGGTGGGGTCGGATACGACGGACCCGGATCCTTCGAACGACACGGCGACGGAGGACACGACGGTCCGGAGGATCGGCGACCTTTCGGTCACGAAGGAGGACGCCCCGGACCCGGTGATCCAGGGCGGGCGGCTGACGTGGACGATCACGGTGTCGAACGCGGGGCCGAACGACATCCTGGACGCGGTGGTGCACGACGTGCTGCCGTCGGGGGTGGACTTCGTGGCGACCATCGGGTGCGCGGAGGACCCGAACGGGACGCCGGACTGCACGGTGGGGACGGTGCCCGCGTACGGGAGCCGTGAGGTGCGGATCCTGGTGGACGTGACGGCGCCGGCGAACACGACGATCACGAACACGGCGACGGTGACGACGGGCGCAGTGGATCCCGACGGGACGAACGACGATGCGACCTCGGAGACGGACGTGCTGCCCGGGACGGACCTGCGGGTGACGAAGACGAACGGCGTGGACTTCGTCGGCACGGGGATGCCGGTGGAGTACACGATCCGTGTGGAGAACCTGGGTCCGGCGGACGCGGCGTCGGTGCACGTGGACGACGTGGTACCGCCGGAGCTGATCGACGCAACGTGGACGTGCGCGGCCGAGAGCGGCGCGGCGTGCGGTGCGGCATCCGGCAGCGGCGACATCGCGGACGTGGCGTCGATCCCCGTGGGTGGCGCGGTGGTGTACGTGCTCAGTGCGACGGTGGATCCCACGATCACCGATGCGGGGAGCGTGGTGAACACGGTGACGGTGTCGGCGGACGGGCTTGCGGACGCGCACCCGGAGGACAACACGGCGACGGACGCCGACCCGCTGCGGGTGGGACGGTACTTCAGCGACGGGTTCGAGACGGGAGACACGTCGCGGTGGTCGGACAGCCAGGGGAAGAGGTGACGGCGATGGAACGGAGAACGGTTCGTCGGAACGGGACACGGATCGCGGGCGCCGTGATGGCGGCCGCCCTCCTGGCGTGCGGGACGGTGTTGGGGGCCGGGCCCGGGGAGGTGGAGCAGACGATCCAGCTGCACCCGGGGTGGAACGCGGTGTACCTGGAGGTGCAGCCGGACCCCTCGGACATCGAGGCGGTGCTGGCGGGGGTGCCCGTGGCGAGCGTGTGGACGCTGAAGGCGGGGACGGAGACGATCCAGTACGTCCGGGACCCGAACGAGAAGACGCTGAGGACGGACGGGTGGTACGGGTATTTCCCGCCGTCGAGGCCGGAGCACGTGACGACGAACCTGTTCACGTTCCGTGCGGGACAGACCTACCTGATCCGGCTGGAGGGTGAGGTGCCGGTGATGTGGCGGGTGTGCGGCCGGCCTGGGATGAAGACGGTGAGGTGGTTGCCGGACTCGTACAACCTTGTGGGGTTCGACGTGGACCCGCAGGCTCCGCCGACACTGGGTGAGTGGTTCAAGCCGTCGGCGGCGCACGACGGGCAGCCGATCTGGGAGATGACCGCCGACGGGTCGTGGCGCGAGGTCACCGACCCGTACAGCACCACCATCCGCGCAGGCGCCGCCTACTGGGTGTACTGCCAGGGCAAGAGCGACTACCAGGGACCGCTGGTCGTCCGGCCGGAACTCTTGGAAGGGCTTGACTTCGGTAAAGCGGTGCGAACCCTTGGCCTGAACATCGAGAACGCACTCGACATCGACGTGGACGTCACGATCACGCGACAGAACCCGGGCGACGTGCCGCTCGTGGTGGAGGTGATGGATCCCGAGACGGTCAAGAGGAGCTACCCGGACGTTCCGGCGGCCTACAGGATCGAGGTTGGCGCGGGGAAGGGCGCACGGCTCGACTTCGGCGTGCGTCGCGCACGGCTCGCAGCGCTCGAGGCAGCGGACGTTCTGAGTGTCTCGAACGGGCTTGGTTGCCGGCGGCTGGTCTGGGTCCACGTGCAGTCGGTCTACCAGCCCGTGCTGAAGTCGGCCCGGGATGCAAGCACTCCTTTCTCGGGCCTGTGGGTCGGGATCGCACGCGTCAACAAGGTCAGCATGGCGCAGGAGGGTGGGACGACGCCGAAACCGACGAAGTCGAGCTATCCCCTGCGCTTCCTCCTCCACGTCGATGCCTCCGGGCAGGTCCGCCTGCTCAAGGAGGTGACCAAGATGTGGAAGGAAGGCACGACGAAGCCCGATCCCGGCGGGTCCGGGTACAACGTCACCGATCAGCCCGGCCACTACGTTCTCGTCACGGATGAGAGCCTCTTCGATCAGTTCAAGGGAGTCGAGTTCAACGGCGATGCCGTCGTCCCCGTCCGGATCAGCACGATCGCCTACGACTTCCAGGGGACGGAGCTCGAGGCCCAGGGAACGATCGGGCCGAGGGGAAACCTGGACGCGACCCTCGTCCTGCCGGTCGGGTTCCCGACCAACCCGTTCTTCGACCGGTACCACCCCGACCACGACAACCTGGACGCGGAGTTCCTGAACTTCAAGGCCGAGTCGTACGAGATCACCCGCCGGATCCACTGGCGATTCACCGAAACCGATCCCTGGGGGATCGACGACCCGAACTGGGGCCACACGATCCTCGGAGGTGTTTACTCCGAGGAGATCACCGGCCTGCACCGCAACCCGATCTTCGTCGAGGGGACGTTCCGAATGGAGCTCGTCTCGCCGATTCCGGTGCTGAACCAGTAGGGGGGCGTGATGAACACGAAGCGATCGATCCGTCTCCTTTCCATCACCGCGGCATGCCTCGCTCTGGCCACCGTGTCACCACGGTCCTCCGAAGCGTTCTGGCCGTCCGCCGGGGGCGGAAGCGGCAACGATCGTGCCGTGGCCACGGCCGTTGGACCGACGGGCGAGGTGTACGCCGTCGGGCGTTTCGAAGGCACGGCCACGTTCGGGGATGTCACGCTCCGCTCGGAGGGGCTCGGCGACATCTTCGTCGTCAAGTACGGCCTGGCCGGTGGTGTGGAGTGGGTCGTCGCGGCGGGAGGCGTCTCGGAGGATCGGGCCCTGGACGTGACGGTGGACGACTCGGGCAACGCCTACGTCGTCGGGACGATCCATGGCACGGTCCGGTTCGGGGGGGTCAGTGTGCCGGGACACAGCGACGGCGCCGAGGATGGCTTCCTCGCCAGGGTGGACGCGGACGGCTCGTGGCGGTGGGTCCTCCTGGCCACGGGGCCCGAGGACGACGAGCTGACGTCCGCCGGGTTCCTGCCGGGAGATCCCGACGCGGTCCCTCCTGTCCCGGGGAGGATCATCGTCGGCGGGAGCTACCGGTGTGACATCACGTTTGGGAGCTATTCCCTCAATCAGGCGACCTGCCCCTCGGGGCGAGACGATCCGGTGGTCGCTGCGGTCGATCCCGATGGCGACGTCCATTGGCTGACAGATGGGGGGGGGGCGTACCCGTCCTCGGTGCGGATCGTCGACCTCTCCGTCGCTCCCGACGGGACAATCTACGTCGCGGCGCGCGGAGAGGGCAAGGGACACCTCGCGGGCTACGATTTCTGGGGTGGAAGGACGGCGGTCCACTTCGGGGAACCGACGTTCGTGGGAGATTCGTGGACCCTCGAGGAGTGGTTCCCTGCGGCCAACAACGCGTGGATCCTGCCGTGGCGCCTCGACAACTCGAGAGAGTATCTCGATTTCTACACGGGGATCACGTTGCCGGCGACGGGAACGCCGGTACTGGCCTTCATCCACGGCCGGGACGGCGATCCAGGCAACGATGTCGCGGGCATTCTGGAGATCTCGGTCGATGGGAACGCCTATCAGAACATCGTGGATGCGGGCGGCGTCTTCCTCGAGGGAGGATACGACACACATCTGAGCGACCCGGGCCACCCGTTCGACGGACAGAATGTCTGGCTGTTCCCCGCCGGGGGGACGACTCACTGGGTTCGCATCGATCTCTCGGCGTTCAGGGGACACGCCATCGCTTTCCGGTGGAACGCGGGAACAAAGAACCCCGGGGGCGTCATTCCCTACTGGGCCATCGACCACGTCTCCATCGTTGACACCAGCGGTGGCAGGCGCCTGTTCTTCGCCGACATGGAGGACCACCCCCGCGGTCTCGTCGCGGCACTGACCAACGGCTCTGGCTCGTCGCCGACCTGGGCCTGGGTCCACGAGACGTCCCTGGCCTGGGATCTGAGGGCCATCGATGCGTCCTCGGGGAACCCGGTTGTGCTCGGCAAGGGCGTCCCGTCGCCGGACAACTTCGTCGGGCCCGTTGCGGTTCAGCTGTGGCCGGCCGGCGACATGACACCCGATGGGACCATTCTCGGGGAGCTTCGTTCATCGGGCGACCAGTGGAACTGGGGGCAGCGGCTGGAGGGCGCCGAGCCCGGGGACGTGACGCGGGATGCAGACGGGAACGTGTACCTCGTGGGAAGCTTCGACGGGACGCGGACCTACGGAACCGAGACGCTGACCTCGACGGGGGCGCACGATATCGTGGCGGCATCGTTCGATGCCGCAGGAAACTGGCGCTGGGCCACGGGCGGGGACACGTACGACGCGGCGGACCGGATCCCGGGCCGCAGCGGGGGGCCGGAGGAGGACTGGGGCCTCGGGATCTCCATCGGCACATCCGGCCTGTACATCGGGGGGAGCTTCCGCGGCACGGCCGTGTTCGGGGACGACGAGCAGGTCGTCTCCGCCGGCGGTGACGATGCGGTGGCCCTCGAGCTGGATACCGAGGGCCACTGGTTCAACGCGGAGACGTGGATCGTCGGTCAGGAAGTCGTTCCACCGCCCGGGGCGTACGTCGGTTCCGAGACGGCGGTACCCGACCTCTACATCGATGGTCGGGAGAAGCCGCTCGCAGATTACTTCTTCTGGAGTCCGCCCATTCCGTCGCGTCCGGAGGGGAAGCTGTACGCCCTCGTCCCGCTCGACAGCGTCGAGCTGCGGTGGCGGAGGACCTCCGATCTGTCGGATCCCTCCCGCGTGGTCAGCGTCGGGCAGGTCGTCTGGCCGGCCGACCGGTGCCAGCCGAGCTCGACAGGCGCGTGCTACCAAGTCCACGTGACCGGAGCTCCGGTGGAGTTGATCCCGGATGACAACCACCTGTCGATCCTGGGGCTGAAGCTTCCGGCGCACGGTTCGAGCGCAGCGGTGATCAAACAGAGCGTGTTCCACGCGGACCAGGAAGGCTGGGCCGTCGTGGAGTACGTCGAACACGACACTCCCGACGCGACGAAGTACCCGGTGACGTTCGAGGTGGTCCGGACGTTCGACTTCGCCAACGCTCCGGACTTCGCGGACAACGTTCCCTGGCAGATCGGGACGCCCATCACCGAGGCTTTCCACGACGAACCGGGCCGGACCGGGTACGTCGTCAACGAGAAGGCGTTCTACGACGGCGTGGGTGGCCAGGCGGCGTACGACCGCCAGGCCCGGACGGGGCAGATCGTCCCGGTCAACCGGGTCAACCCCAACCGGACCCAGGACCAGGACAAGGAGATGGTGGTGGTCTGGTACCGCCGGAACCACAACCGCGTCTACTGGGGCGAACGGCCCATGCGGTACTCGTGCTACTGGCCGCTCGACCCCGACGTCATCATCGTCGCATCGGAGCTCGGTGGCGAGGTCAGGGGTCAGACCCCTCTGGACTCCGTCAACTACCCCGGTGCGTTCATCTACCACCAGGACGATCCGAACCTTCCCGGCTACAACCCCAACGACGAGCACGCCATGTTCTTCCCCTCCAACGCCGGGACGGGGATGGAGGCCGTCTTTGCGCTCAGGGCGGATTTCGGTCGCGAGCTCGATCCCCACAGTACCGATGCCTCGGATCCCTACGTGGTGGTCAAGTACCAGAACCCGTCGGGTGGATGGGGCTACCGGATCTACAAGGTCCTGGCCACGAGTCCGGACTACCAGGGGTTCAGCTTCCCCGGAGTCGCGGGAGACAGGGTCCAGCCACCGTACCCGCTGTCGCTGCTCCCTGGTTGTGAGGAGACACGGATCCAGGGACAGAACTCCCCGGACGACCCGGTGCCGCCTCCGTTCTTCAAAGACGTGCACGAGGAACTGTGGGCCGCGGCGGAAGGGGAGGGCAACGTCCTCTACGCCTACCCGCTGGAAGCCGGGTTCTTCTACGACCTCAACGGGGACGACGTGCCGGACGCCTCGACGGGCCAGTGCATCCCCTGGATGGCCCGGTTGCCGGAATCGCTGGGCGGGACCGCGAGCCCCCACGACCCCATCGCGGTGCACTACACCATCACCTGGCCGTCCGACGTTCCGCTGCTCGAGGCTGGAGAGAGCCTGTTCAAGCCGAAACGCGGCCTGCCCGACATCTACGATCAGGCCGCGGTCGAGGTCATCTACGACCAGGAGTGGGAGACGCAGCGTGCCGGCTCCACCGAGGAACATCCTGACTGGGTGCTGGCCCAGGTGGTGAAGCCGTTCGAGCCGCGGCGAGTTTCCCTCGATGCCGTGCCCCTCGACATCGCCACGGAGACGGACGACGACGGCAACCTCAAGATCCTCGGTTCCTCCGACGGGACGATCCGCCTCCCGGTCACGCTCCGGAAGCGTCTGCGGTACGAGACGATGGACAGCAACCTGACGCTTCGGGGACTGTTCGACGACTCGGAGGCGGGGGAACCGCTCGTCATGCTCGACGTGATGTCGAACAGAGAACGGGACCAGCTCCTGGCCCTCAGCAACGATGAGGACTGGCAGGATGCCGTCTGGGCGCTCTACCGCCTCTCGAGGAATCCGAACGGGGTCCAGACAATCTGTACCAACGTGGACAGGGTGCAACTCTTCGGCGTCGTCGTCGGGGAAGAGTGTGCCGCCTTCAGGCCGGTCACGGACGACGACATCCTGATCGGCTGGAAGGACGACAACCAGGACGGCCTGCTCGAGACGCTGCGAGCGCTGGGAGGCCACCCCGCACTGACCGCTGGAGGAGCGAGGTCGGGCGGGTACGTCACGGTGGCGTTCAACAACGACCCGAGCCTCGGGGACCTTCCGGTGTCGCTCGAGGTGATCCGCGTCGGCTGTCTGGAGTATCCCGAACCGCCGGCGGACCCGGAGATCGTGGCGCCGTACCAGGGCGAGGTGAAGGTGCTGTTGCCGGACAACGTGTTCGACGAGTCGGTGACGCTGCACTTCAACGGTGACTTCGGCGGCTGGATGGACAAGGTCGAATTCCAGTGGTTCTACCACCCGGACGAGGACGGAACGCCGCCGGAGCCGCTGCCCGATCCGGAGCACGGCCAGCTCAACGGCTGGATCGAGGTTCCCGTGAGCGATCCACGTGGCGCCCAGGATGTCACCATCGGCGGAGCGAACCTCCAGACGCTGTCGGACAACTGGTACGTGGTGCGGTACCGGGGGCTCGGCGCGTGCGACAACGAGACGAAGTGGAGTCTGTGGACCGGCCAGCCGGGGTCGACGCCACTCGACCCGAGGGGCCAGCTCGTGGAGGGCTGGGTCAAGCGGGTCGAGGAGGGCCTCAACCCGTTCGAGGCGAGGGTCAGGGACTTCCACAAGGCGGCGACGAACACCTACGCCTCGATGATCGAGCAGCTTGGACCCCGGTACGAGGGGGACATCGCGCTCAACCCCTCGGCGGAGAACCTGAACTCCATCGGACTGATCGAGGCGTACGAGACGGTGCTGCACCGCGCGAAGATGCTGTCCATCGACGGGACGCCGCCGGTGGACTACGGGCCGGCCAACAACGAGATCCTCAACGTGACGTCCCGGATCGCGGACTTCTACAAACTGCTCGGTGACGAGGCGTTCGCGGACGCCGAGGACCCGACCGTGGGGATCACGACGGACGAGGTGCAGTTCGGGATCGGGTCGCTGGCGCCGTCGATCTTCAACTTCGAGAACCAGGTTCCCAACTTGCTCCAGGAAGAGCTCGTCCTCCTCCGTGGGCGGGACGGAGAGCACGAGAACGTGACGGCGCCGCCGGTGTACAACCGGTTCTACTGGAACTTCACGGGCGGAAACGGGGAGGTAGCGTACACGCTCTCCTACGACATCCAGGACATCAACCTGGACGGGTTCATCGACGCGAAGGACGCCAAGATCCAGTTTCCGCAGGGCCATGGGGATGCGTGGGGTCACCTGCTGACGGCGATGACGCACTACTACGACCTCCTGCGGCACCCGTACTTCACGTGGGTTCCAAGGCCGGAGGCCGTGCTCGTCGCGGGGATCCCGGTCCAGGCGGATTACTACGACGAACGGAAGTTCGCCAAGGTCGCCGCGCAGCGAGCACTGACGGGTTCCCGGATCGTCGAGCTGACCTACAAGAACGCGTACACGGAGGATCCCGAGGGTCAGTGGCAGGGGTACAAGGATACCGATCGCCAGAGGGCGTGGGGGCTCGACGGCTGGGGACGGCGTTCGGGGATGGCGGTGTACTTCGACTGGGTGACGGGCAACGCCATCCTGCCGGACGTGGATCCGAACCCGGAGCACACCGGGATCGAGAAGATCGACCGGACCACGGTCCTTGAACTCGACGAGATCATCGCCCACGCCGAGGCGATCCAGGCGGAGATGGACGCCGCGGACAGGGGGCTCAACCCGCTCGGTCTCGCTCGCGGTGTCGTGCCGTTCGACATCGATCCGGCCCAGGTCGACCAGGGCAAGACCCACTTCGAGCAGGTGTACGACCGGGCGGCCCAGGCGCTGGACAGCGCGGTCCAGGTGTGGGACTACGCCAACGAGCTCAACCGGATGCTGCGGTTCAACCAGGACGACGTCCAGAAGATGCGGGTCAACGCCCACAGCACGGAGACGGACTTCAAGAACCGTCTGATCGAGATTTTCGGGTATCCGTACTCCGACGACATCGGTCCCGGGAAGACGTACCCGGACGGGTACGACGGTCCCGACCTCTACCACTACATGTACGTCGACGGGGCGGAGCTTGCGGGAACCGGCATCGAGACGGACGAGGAGAAGGGCGGCCGGGTGACCCGGTTCACTGCGAAGTTCGAACCGATGGAGAGCGGCATCGGGTTCGCCAACCTCGACAAGGAGGCAGAGGGCGACCTTGCGGACTTCTGTAATGACTATCCGATGGGCGACGGTTGTTCCCTCGGCGATCCTCAGGAGATCAAGAAACGGGTGGAGTACGTCGCCTGGAGCTCGAAGAATGGTCACTTCATGCTGATCAAGCCACCGGAATGGACGGGACGGCGCCGGGCCACGGGAAAGATCCAGGAGGCGATCGCCCAGATGCTCAGCGCTCAGATCGCGCTAGAGAAGGCCATCACCGAGTACAACGCACTGCGAGGCGACATCCAGGACCAGGTGAACCAGATCGCCGAGACGGCGAACATCCGGGCGGAACAGATCGAGATCGTTGATGAGGACAAAGAAGAGCTCTCGAGTCTCGATACAAGGATGCTCGTCGAGAAGGGTCTGGCACTTGTCGGAAAGGTCGTCGGCAAGAGCGTCGAGAAGACGTTCGAGATCTCAGCGGACTGCATTCCGAGAAACGAGATCGCCGGGACCGCCGATGGAGGTGACGTCCTTTCCGTGGACAGGTGTTCCGTGAAAGAGGCCGGGAACGTGATATCCATCGCGTTCTCAGCGGGAGGGGCGATTTTCGAGGAGGCTGCCGAACAAACAGAGACCGAGAAGGCTGCAGTGGAGCGGCAGGGGGCGTTGAAACTGCGGAGGAAGGATGTCGAGCTCGAGGACTTCACATTGAAGAACGAGCTGACCGGTCTCCTCCGCCAGGAGCCGGTCAGAGCGATGGAGATCTACGCCCGGGCCCAGCAGCTCAAGCAGGCGGAGCAAGCATACTTCAAGGCACTCGCGGAAGGTGAGAGGCTCCTCAGCCGTCTGATGACGTCCCGGAAGAACACCGCTGCGGCGGTGCAGGAGTACCGGTACGAGGACATGGCGTTCCGGATTTTCCGGAACGACGCGTTGCAGAAGTACCACGCGATGTTCGACATGGCGGCGCGGTACACGTACCTGGCGGCGTCGGCGTACGACTACGACACGAACCTGCTCGGTACCGACGGGAAGGCGGGCCGGAAGTTCCTGACCGACATCGTCAAGCAGCGTTCGCTCGGGCAGGTGCTCGACCACGAGCCGGTTCCCGGGACCCCGGGTCTGGCCGATGCCATGGGCAAGATGAAGCTGAACTTCGAGGTGCTCAAGGGGCAGATGGGGTTCGACAACCCCGCCCTTGAGACGGACCGGATCTCCCTGCGGCACGAGCTGTTCCGGCTCAAGGACGACGCCGACGGCGATGCGGCGTGGCGGGAGAAGCTGGAGGCGTACCGGGTGGACGACCTGTGGTCGGTGCCGGAGTTCCGGCGGTTCATGCGGCCGTTCGCGCCGGAGTCGGCGGGACCGCAGCCGGCCATCGTCATCCCGTTCACGACGACGGTGTCGTGGGACCTGGACCTGTTCGGGTGGCCGCTGGGGCCGGGCGACCACGCCTTCGACAGTTCACGGTTCGCCACGCGGATCCGGGGGCTCGGCGTGTGGTTCGACGGGTACGACGCGCTGTCGCTCTCCGCGACGCCGCGGGTGTACCTGGTGCCCGTTGGAGATGACTACCTGCGAGCGCCCACGAACGAGCCGGACCAGAACCCCGTTCGCCAGTGGAAGGTCATCGACCAGATCCTGCCGGTGCCGTACCCGCTCAACACGGACGAGCTGGCGCAGGCCGGCTGGACACCGCTGGCCGATGCGCTCAGCGGTTCCTTCGGTGATATCCGGCGGTACTCGGCGTTCCGTGCGTACGCGGACACCGACGGCGAGATCGACGACAACGAGCTGGCGATGGACACGCGGCTCATCTCACGTTCGGTCTGGAACTCCCAGTGGCTGCTGGTGATTCCGGGGGCGGAGCTGTTGTCGGACGCGGACCAGGCGCTGGACACGTTCATCGAGGGACAGGAGCTTCCTGACGGTTCGGGGCGTGACGGGAACGGGGTTCGAGACATCGAGATCGTGTTCGAGACGTACTCGTACGAGGGGTTGAAGTGATGAAGACCTCGAGGATTCGCCGTATCGCCACCGCCGCGGTGTTCGTGGCGGCCGTGGGACTGGCCGGGGTGGTGCTGGGTGGTGTGCCGGGACCGGACCACGTGATCTTCGGGACCCCGCGGGTGGACGGGGAGCTGGTGTCGGAGGGGGAGGTGACGCTGGTCCTCGACGGGGAGACGGATCCCGTCGCGACGTACACGCTGGGTTCGGATCCCTCGGTGGGCCCGCTGTTCATCCTGCGGGTGCCGATGGAGGAGCCTGTTGGCGAAAGGACGCCGGGGTACGCGCGTGAGGGCGACGGGGGGACGATCTACGTCGGCGGCCAGGCTGCGGGGACGGTGGTGATCGGGGCGATGGGGACGGCGCAGCGGCTGGACGTGGACACGGAGGGGGCGCGTGCGGCGCCGGGGATCTCGATCGGTGACGTGACGGTGCAGGAGGGGGACGGTGGGGCGGTCGCGGCGGTGTTCGAGATCTGGCTGACGAAGCCGACGACGGAGGAGGTGCGGGTGGACTGGGTGACGCGGCCGGGGACGGCCGTGGGTGGTTGGGAGTGTGGTCCCGGGGTGGACTACGAGCAGGTGAGCGGCGTGGCGCGGATCGCGCCCGGGGACACGTCGACGACGGTGACGGTCGAGGTGTGTGGAGACGACGATCCGGAGGAGGAGGAGTCGTTCACCGTGGAGCTGTCCTCGCCGGAGGAGGCGACGCTGCTGGACCCGAAGGGGGTGTGCACGATCCTGGACGACGACACGCCGCCGGAGGTGTCGGTGGACGACCTGTCGGTGATCGAGCCGGAGACCGGGACGGAGGTCGCGACGTTCACGATCAGCCTGGACCACGCGTGGGAGGAGGACGTGACGGTGTCGTACGCGACGGCGGACGGCACGGCGGAGGCGGGATCGGACTACGGAGCGACGAGCGGGACGGTGGTGATTCCGGCGGGGTCGACGGCGGCGACGGTGGACGTGCAGGTGTACGCGGATTCGGAGGACGAGGCGGACGAGGCGTTCTCCCTGGACGTGGTGGACGTGCAGGGGGGGACGATCGGGCGTGGGAGGGGGACGTGCACGATCGTGGACGCGGCGCAGGTGCTGCGGTTCGTGGAGGCGATCAGCGACGAGACGTCGGGGATCGAGCGGATGGCGGGGGCGTTCTCGGTGGCGGTGAGCCCGGACGGGGCCCACGTGTACGTGACGGGCCACGCGCTGGATGCGCTGCTGGTATTCGCGCGGGATGCGGCGAGTGGGGGGCTGACGCTGGTGGCATCGTACGATCCGGTGAACATCCAGCCGCTGGGGTCGACGGACCGCGACGGGCTCGGGGGCCCCGAGGACGTCGTGGTCTCCCCGGACGGGAAGTTCGTGTACGTGGCGGCGGCGGACGACGGGATGGTGACGGTGTTCGCACGCAACGACGATCCGGGGTCGCCGGACTACGGGACGTTGCAGCTGGTGGAGAAGGAGAAGGACGGAACGGACGACGAGACGGACAGCGGTCCGGAGGTGGACGGTCTGGCCGGGGTGACGGCGCTGGCGATCAGCCCGGACGGGGCAACGCTGTACGCGGCGGGGTTCGTGGACCAGGCGGTGGCGGTGTTCTCGATCGATGGATCGTCGGGGAAGCTGTCGTTCGAGGAGGCCGAGGTGGACGGGCAGGCGGACGCCGGGGACCTGAGCGGGACGGTGACCGGACTCGGGGGTCCGGTGGACGTGGCGGTGAGCCACGACGGGCGGTGGGTGTACGCGGTGGGGTCTGCGGAGGGCGCGGTGGTGGTGTTCCGGAGGGACGTGAGCACGGCGAACGGGTCGCTGGGTCACATCGCGTACGTGCAGACGGTGCGTGACGGGACGGGCGGCGCGTCGGGGATGAAGGGTGCGTCGGCGGTTGCGGTGTCGCCCGACGATGCGAACGTGTACGTGACGGGGTGGGACGACGACGCGGTGCAGGTGTTCGCACGGCAGGCGGACGGGACGCTGCAAGCCGTGGGGACGATCACGGGGGGACCGGGCGGGGTGCCCGGGCTGGACGGGCCGTCGTCCATCGCGGTGTCGGGGGACGGGCGGCTGGTGTATGTGGGTTCGTGGGGCGAGAAGGCGGTGACGGTGCTGCTGCGTGCGGGGGACGGGGCCCTGACGTGGCGGGAGACGAAGCGTGAGGGGATCGGGGGCGTGACGGGGTTGTGGGGTCCGGTGGCGCTCGCCGTCTCGCCGGACGACACGAACGTGTACGTGGCCGGGTACCTGGACGACGCGGTGGCGGTGTTCGCGAGGGACACGGAGCCGCCGGCGGGGCTGGTGGTGCACTCGACGACGCACACGGAGGGGGCGTGGTCGGCGCTGGACGTGATCGGGATGGAGTGGAGCGGTGCGACGGACGGGCCGGTGGGGTCGGGGGTGGCGGGGTACTCGTACGAGTTCACGAACGATCCGGACACGGTGGTGGACACGACGCTGGAGATGGCGCACGGGACGGATCCGCACGCGTACTCCGGGGGGCCGATGGGGGACGGGGAGTGGTGGTTCCACATCCGGGTGTGCGACTTCGCGGGGAACTGCTCGGGGACGATCCATGCGGGGCCGTACCTGGTGGACACGACGGGTCCGGAGGGGCCGGCGGACGTGGAGAGCACGAGCCATGTGGTCGGCGTGCCGAACGACGTGGACGCGATCGCGATGGAGTGGACGGCGGCGACGGACGGGGAGAGCGGTCTCGGTGGGTACGCTGCGGCGTTCGACCACTCGCCGGCGGTGTACTGTCCGGGTGCGGTGAACCTGGGTCCTGCGGTCACATCGACCTCGAGCGGGGCGCTTGCGGACGGGCACTGGTACTTCCACATCTGCGCGGTGGACGGTGTGGGGAACGTCGGGGCGCCGGTTGTGGTGGGACCGTACATCGTGGGGACGGACGAGACGGCGCCGTGGGCCACGTCGATCAGCGCGGTGGCGCCGCCCGATGACGACGACATCGAGCCGGGCGAGGATCTGGTGGGGGCGGTGACGCAGCTTCTGGTGCGGTACAGCGAGGCGATGTGGGATCCGGCGGAGGATGCGACGCCGGGTGACGTGACGAACCCCGGGTCGTACCTCGTCGTGTCGGGTGGGCCGGACGGTGTGGTGGACACGGCGGCGTGCGGCGCGCCGGCGGGTGACGACGTGGTGGTTCCGGTGACGGCGGTGCGGTACGAGCCGACGGAGCTGACGGCGGCGCTGGCGCTCGGGGTGGATCGTGGGCTGGAGAAGGGCCCGTACGCGGTGCTGGTGTGCGGGTCGTCGGGGTTGAGGGACCTGCCCGGGAACGTGTTCGACGGGGACCGGGATGGGAGTCCGGGAGGCGATCTGGTGCTCCCGTTCCAGGTGATCCGTTCGAACCTGTTGCTGGACCCGAACGCGGACGAGGGTCTTGCGGGGTGGGCGCTGTCGGACCCGGGGGCCACCGAGTTCACGGGAGACGATGCGCACGGGGAGCCGGTCTCGGGGGCGATCCGGATCCGGCGGGTGCCCGGGATGGACACGTCGGTGTCGATCTCGCAGTGCGTGGAGCTGACGGGGATGGGAGGGTGGCCGTACGTGCTCCTCGGCCTCGTGTCGGTGTGGGAGTCGCCGGACGCACAGGGGCCGGTGGCCGTGATGGGTGCGGTGGACTTCTTCGCGGATCCGGACTGTGAGGGGAGCCAGATCGGGGACGAGGTGACGACGAACGCCGGAAGCGGGGACACGGGAGGGACGTGGATCGAGCTGTTCCACGACGGGGCGGCGATGCCGACGGTGGCGCGTTCGGCGCTGGTGTCGTACCGGGCGGTGTTGCCGGATGGCTCGGATTCGGAGTTCGACGTGTGGTTCGACGACATGCTGTTCGCCGTGGGGAATCCGAGCGTCGTTCGGGTGTCGGTGGGGAACGGTTCGGCGGTGGAGGGCGACACGGGGACGGCGGTTCTTGAGATTCCGATCGCGCTGTCGCGTCAGGCGGGACAGACGGTCCGTGTGGACTGGGCGACCGTGGACGGGACGGCGGTGGCGGGAGAGGACTACGTTGCGGCGTCCGGGACGGTGGAGTTCGCTCCGGGAGAGACCGCGACGACGGTGCCTGTGGAGGTGATCGGGGACACGGAGGACGAGGCGGACGAGACGTTCATGGTGGTGCTGTCGAACCCGGTGAACGCGGTGATCGGCCAGGGGACTGGTGTGGGGACGATCGTGGACGACGACGCGCGGGCGCTGCTGTCGGGAGACGCGGCACAGGTGTGCGAGTCGCTGGGGACGGTGCCGGTGCGGTTCGAGCTGGACCGGAGGAGCGCGTGGGACGTGACGTTCGAGTGGGCGACGGTGTCGGGGAGCGCGACGGCGGGTGAGGACTTCCCCGCGGCCTCGGGGACGGCGACGATCCCGGCGGGTCTGCTGGTGACGGAGGTGCCCGTCGGGGTGACGGACGACGGTGAGGTGGAGCCGGACGAGACGTTCGAGGTGCGGATCGTGTCGGTGGAGCACGCGGACGGGGGAACACCTGCGGAGGTGACGATCCTGGACGAGGATCCCAGCGGGAGGGCGGGTGACGTGAACCGGGACTGCGAGTGGGACGCGCGGGACCTGGCGGAGCTGGTGCATGTACTGACGGACAGCTCGAGGACGTACACGCCTGCCGGGAACCCGGACTGCGACGGGAGCGGCGGGGAGGCGGACGTGGGGGACCTGGAATGCCTGCTCGGGACGATCTTTGGAGGTGCGTCATGATCCGGCCGAGGACGGCGTGCTGGATGGGCGTGGCGGCGCTGGTGCTGGCCCCGCTTGTCGCGGTGGGCGGAGAGCTGCACGTGACGGAGGCGGCGGCGTACACGGGGACGTACGGGCTCCAGGTTCAGATCACGGACGGGACGGGCGCGTGGGTAGAGGACGACCATCCGGGCGGGACGGTGCGGTACCGGGCGAGGGTGTACGTCAACACGGATGCGCTGACTCTTCCCGCCGGTGGGAGCGCACCCATCCTGGTGGCGTACGATGGCGGGGGTCAGCCGGTGACGTGGCTGGAGCTTGCGGAGAACGGGGGCGGGGTGGAGGTGCTGGGGTCCTCCGTGGACGGGACGGGGACGAGCTCGGCCGGTCCGGTGACGCTGCCCGCCGGGTGGCACGCGGTGGAGCTGGCGTGGATCGGAGGGGCCGGCGACGGGAGCCTGGAGCTCGATCTGGACGGGGTGACGGCGGCGACCGTGGCGAACCTGGACACCGGAGGAGTACTGGTCTCCTCCGTCCGTCTCGGGGCGCCGGACGGTGTGCCCGGGGGGGCCACGGGCAGCTTGGTGTTCGACTGCTTCGACTCCTCGCCGTACGCCGCGCTGGGGCTCGCAGGCGATGCCGACGGGAACGGCACGGTGGACTCCAACGACCTCCCCGCCCTGGCCAGTGGCCTCGGCGGTGCGACCCTCCTGCCTCCGGGCGCGGACGTCAACTGCGACGGAGACTTCGACGCCGCCGACCTCTCCGCCCTCATCCGGTTCTTGCAGCAGTGAGGAGCGCGCCCCGGAGGTGATCGGGGACGGTGGGCCAGAACGGGGGGACCTCGTCACAGTCGGAGTGTCCGCTGTCCTGGCCGGGGCCGGCCGGAACTCCCTTCACCTCCCGGAGCCCCCATCCCCGGCGGTGTCCGTGGACCGGGTCGTGAGGACGGGGATCGGGGATTTGCGGACGAGGCCGCTCGCCACCGAGCCGATGAGCAGCTCCTCCAGCTGGGAGAGGCCGCGGTGCCCCACGATCAGGAGGTCGTGATTCCCATCGCGCGCCGCGTCGATCAGCGCACCGACCGGTGAGCCGTGCAGCACGTCGACGGTGTACGGCACGCCGCGGAGCTCCTCGTGCGCCAGCTCTTCCATCGCCTCGCGGGAGCGTGTGGCGATCCGGTCCATCAGATCCTCCGGGAAGATGTCCACGGCGTAGAACTCCGGGTAGACGACTGGCTCCACGGCGTGGGCGAGTGTGACGGTCCCGCCGGTCGCCCGCGCCCACGAACCGGCCCAGCGCACCGCCGAACGGGAGGACGAGGAGAAATCGCACCCCACGAGGAGGCGTGTGGGCAGGCCGGGCCGCACGCCGTCCTCCGCCCTGACCGTCAGGACGGGTACCGGCGAGGTGCGAACGACCTCCTCCGCGACCGAGCCGAGGAGGAGGCGCCGCACACCGCGATGGCCGTGGGTGCCCATGACGATCAGGTCGATCCCTTCATTGGATACCACCTCGAGGATCGCCTCGGCGATGGAAAGCCCGCGGACCACATGGTGTCGGATGGCGGGGTGGTCGTGTGCGGGGAGGGACTTCAGGGCCTCGAGGACCTTCTCGTCCGTCGCGGAGAGCAGCTCCTCGACGGTGGCATGGTGGCCGTCGTCGAGCGCCGGATCGGCCATGAGGACCCGGACGTGCAGGAGGTGAAGCTCCGCCTCGACGGCGGCCGCCATGGCGCCCCCCAGTGTGACGGCCGCATCGGCGGTGGCCGAGAAATCGGTGGGTACGAGCACGGTGCGCGGTGGCGCTTGCATGGTGTCCTTCATACAGAAAGTATACCGCGGGGTTCACCCTGTGGCCGAGGGGCGGATCCGGGGACACTCCCCTTTGGGCAGGGAGATCCAGTTCCGGGGTTGGCGGACAGGGCCGGTTGGGGGATACTTGGATCGGGCCTGCCCAGAGCGGCACGATGGGTGGGCCGGGAGGTCGGTATGCTTCGGTTCACGGAAGCCGCGTCGGAGAAACTTCGTGAGGTGATCGCCGGGGCGGGCGAGGGGACGGCCGGGCTCCGGATCCGGGCGCTTCGGCTCGGCCGCTACACCTATCGTTACCAGCTTCACCTTGTCCGGGCGGAGGACGTGGACGAGAACGATACGGTGGTCGAGGGAGAGGGTTTCCGCGCCTTCGTCGATCCCCAGACCAGGGAGTGGATGGAGGGATCGACGATCGACTACGTGACGGTCGGGGGCCAGAGCGGCTTCCAGATCGACAACCCGGCGGCCAGCCCGCAGTGGGACGATCCGCTGGCCCAGAAGGTCCAGAAGGTGCTGGACCACCGCGTCCTTCCTGCCATCGCCCAGCACGGCGGCTGGGTGGAGCTCGACCGGGTCGAGGGTGACACGGCGTACGTCGTGCTCGGCGGCGGATGTGTCGGGTGTGCGAGCGCCAACGAGACGCTGAAGATGGGGATCGAGGCGATCCTGGTCAAGGAGATCCCGGAGATCAAGCGGGTGATCGACCAGACCGACCACAGCGCGGGAGAGAACCCTTACTACAGCGGTTGATCCCGGGACGGCGGTGTTCTGGGACGAGCGGCACGGCGGAGCGTTCCTGCCACGGCTCGAGATCGTGGCGGCAGCCGTACTGTTCTCAACCGGGGGCGCGGCCATCAAGTGGTGCTCCCTCGGAGGATGGCAGCTTGCCAGTCTGCGCAGCGGCGTGGCGGTGGTGGCGATCCTGCTCATGGTTCCGGAGGCCCGCCGCCGGTGGACCGGCCGGACCTGGCTCGTCGGGATCGCCTACGCGGGGATGCTGATCCTCTACGTCCTCGCCAACAAACTGACCACGGCGGCCAATACGATCTTCCTCCAGGACACGGCGCCGCTGTACGTCCTCGTCCTGGGCCCCGTGCTGCTCCGGGAGCGGTTCCGCCGGTCCGACCTCATCGTGATCGGTGTGATCGGAGCGGGGATGGTGCTCTTCTTCGTGGGATCTCCCGGCCGGTTCGCCACGGCCCCCGATCCCCGGCTCGGCAACCTCCTTGCCGTTGCCGCCGGTCTCTTCTGGGCGCTGACGATCCTCGGCCTCCGCTGGCTGGCGAGGGACGGCGATGCGGGGGCATCGGCCGCGGCGGCGGCCTGCGGCAACCTGATCGCCTTTGCCGGAGGGCTGCCGTTCGCCTTGCCCCTCGGTCCACTCGGGTTGGCCGATGGCGCGGCGGTGCTCTACCTCGGAGGTGTGCAGATCGGTCTCGCCTACGTCTTCCTGACGCGCGGGATGCGGCGCGTGCCCGCGCTGGAGACGTCGCTCCTTCTGCTGGTCGAGCCGATCCTCAACCCCGTCTGGGCATGGCTCGTCCATGGCGAGCGGCCCGGGGGGTGGGCCGTGGCCGGCGGCGCGTTGATCCTCACGGGAACCGTTCTCCGGACGCTGCTCACACGGGAGACTGGCTGAGAAGCGTGATCTCCCGACACCAGACAACCGGCTATGGGTGCCGGATCGCGGATGTCAGCCTTCCGAGCCACTCTCCACGAGACGCTCAAGCAGGGCGTCGTCCGCGACCCGCGGGACCGTCACGTGGCCGCGGCCGGTGTTGGCCGTGTTCCACGCCTCGACGGTCTCCAGGGCGTTGGGGTTCCGTGCCCAGGCGCGGCGGGAGACGCCGCTCATGACATCCCACT
>Ga0256835_1000374_pt1 | contig 34157 bp, 29 predicted proteins | sample PIR30metaG_FD_185972 | JGI IMG/M metagenome (GOLD analysis project Ga0256835, IMG submission 185972) | Hydrothermal vent microbial communities from East Pacific Rise, Pacific Ocean - PIR-30 | ecosystem: Environmental > Aquatic > Marine > Hydrothermal vents | place: Pacific Ocean: East Pacific...
ACAGTTTATCGTAACGAGTATTCTCATCAAAGATCTTTCATATCAGGCGGCCGGGTTGTATTTTCAATGATCACCTGCGCAATATAACGAAAGGGATTCCCATGAACGGTTTCGAGCCCTCCGCCAGAACGCGGTCGATAATCATGCCGCCCATCGCCGGAATCATGAACAGGGTGCGGGAACTCCGGAACCTGGGAACCGATATTGTCAGCATGGCCCAGGCGGTACCCTGGTACACCCCTCCGGACCGCGTGCTGTCCCGCTTCTCCGAAAAACTCCGGGAGGCCCGTCTGCACGGCTACGGTCCCGATCCGGGTTTCCCGGGGACCAGGAAGCTGGTGGCGGAAGACTTCGCCGCACGCAGGAACATCCGCCTGGACCCGGAAAAAGAGCTGCACCTGACGTGCGGAGCCAGCCAGGCCTTTCTGAGCGCACTCCTGGCCGTCACGTCGGCCGGAGACAGGGTTTGCCTGGTGGAGCCGTATTATTTCGACCACCTTTTCGCCGTGATCTTCTCGGACCTGGAACCGGTGATCGTGCCCATGCTCGAGAAGGACGGCGGATGGATATTTCCCATGGATCGCCTTGAACAGGTGATCGAGGATATAAACGTACTGGTGGTGGTCAATCCCGGGAATCCCACCGGCCACGTGATACCCGACAAAACCATGGCCGAGCTTTCCCGCCTCACCATGAAACACGGGGTATTCCTGCTCCTGGACGAGACCTACGAGAGGTTCGTCTTCACCGGCGACGGCTGTCATCCCTGGTCGGCGGAAAGACTTCCCAACATCCTGACTTTCGGAAGTTTCTCTAAAAGCCTGGGCATGGCGGGATGGCGCCTGGGATATCTCTTCGGCGGGGAAAAGATCCTGGAGCAGGCTCTCAAGGTCCAGGACTCCGTTGTAATATGTCCTCCTTCGCCCGCACAGGTACTGCTGGAACTAGCCATCGGGGAGAAGGAATGGACGGAGACCATGTCCGCAAGCATCCGGCTGCGTATGCACGCGTGCGAACAGGCGCTGGACCACAACCCGCACTTCCACTGGAGAAAGGTCGGCGGCGGTTTTTTCACACTCGCGGCATACGACGGCGGAGCCACGTCGGAACGGGTAGCCCTGCATCTGCTGGAAGAACACGGTATCGGCACCATCCCGGGTTCCGCTTTCGGCGACGCGGGAGAAGGGCACGTGAGAATCAGCTTCGGGTGCCTGCCCCCCGGCGAAGTGGATGCCGCCATGGAGAGAGTTTCTCACATGACCCTACCGCGAGTGCAATAAGCGCTTGTAGGTACTCCTCGCCCGGAGCATGAACTCCAGGAACCTCCCGTCCCTGAAGTCGGGGAAACTGTGGGACGGAGCGGTGAACCCGCCGTGCCCGTACCTGAGACAAACGTGGGCCCACACTCCGCTTCCGACATAAATCTTGTCCGGCGCTTCCTTGAATGACGCCAGGACCAGTTTGCCGAAATCCATGTACCCGGGATCCACGTTGATCGTTCTGTTTCCGCCTTCCCGCGATGATTCCTTTTCGATTTCACGGCAGGCCAGTTTCCAGGAAGGCAGGAGGGAAGGATCCGAAAGCCGGCGGAATCCCAGCCAGACCCTGCCCAGGTCGCATCCCATTTCCGCTTCGTAGTAGTCGGACAGGTCGAAGGGATACCTCGCGCTCTCCAGGACCGCTTCGCCGAAAACTTCTTCCAGGGCTTCCCCGATCCCCTCCGGAAAAGTATCTCCGGGAAAGATAACACTCACCAGGGGCATCACGGGCAGCGGACTCACCGGTTCCGACACGACCGCCTCCACGCCTCTTCGGCGGCCCCGGCCACCTTGCCGCTGATGCCGAAACGGGACTCCATCAGTCCAGGGTAATCCTTTCCCATCTTCTCGTTACGTTTCCCGGAATTATCCACCATCCTGAGATTCATGTTGTGGGCCGAGAACCTGGCGTCGCCGTTCCTAAGGTTAGCGTGAAGGCTGTTCATGCCCGGCGCGTCGAAAGATCTCGTCCAGTGTTCCATGAATTCCTTCCTGCTCACCGGGGCGGTCTTCAGCCTGTACCGCCATGTCTCGACACCGTCGCCGCTCGTGGTATAGAGGTCATATCCACCCTTCCCGTCGGGCTTCCACAACATCACCTGGTCACCCAGCGCGAGGGAGACGGTTTTCTCCCGCGAAAGCCCGACCGGTCGAGGCACGAGGTAACCGGGGTCCGCCAGGAAAGTTTCGCCATCCTGAAACTCCACCAGGAGCGCACAGTGTATGTCCCTGCCATGGCTCATGTCCGCCATGACCGGACGGCAACGGTACCCCTGGAAGGATAGTATGCATCTCAGGGTTTCCGTAAGGGAGAAACATGTTCCGCCGGTACCCGCTTCCACGTACCCTCTCATGACGGTGCCGGGAGAACGGGGAAGCTCGTCCGGCGGAGCCCCCCGGGTCTTAGCCAGGAACTTCGTCAGGTTCTCCCATGGAATCCCGGAAAACTCGTTAACCACCCGCAACAGTTCGTCAAGACCGGGTTTCCCCGGCGACAACCCGAAATGGTCGAAAAAGATACCGGCGGCTTCGATGCCGGAAGAACGTTTCCCCATCCGGTGGTTCCCCTTTCTTTGTATCTTAGCACAGAACTTACCGGAAGGCATGGTAGTTTAATGGAAGCCCCGCGGATACGCAAGTTCGGCACCTTCCTGAGGGAAATTTTCGGTCGCAGGGTACACAAGGTGGGACTCGTGGGCGGATTCACCTGTCCCAACAGAGACGGCTCCCTGGGAACCGGGGGTTGCAGTTTCTGCAACCCGGCATCCTCCCTTCCGGCCGGGTACCGCGGAGGATCGGACTTCCGGAGACAACTGGAAAAAGGTTGCAGACACGTCTCGAAGCGTTTCGGAGTATCGCTCTTCCTTCCCTACTTCCAGGATTACACCACGACCTACGGAGACCCGGAGGAACTGGAGAGGATGTACGAATCGGTCCTCTCGTGCCCCGGAGTTGTGGGAATATCACTGTGCACCAGGCCGGATTGCCTGGACGACGGCGTGCTGGACGTGCTGGAGAGGCTTTCGCGGAAAACCTTCCTGCTGGTGGAACTCGGGGTCCAGACCTTCGACGAAAGGCTGCTCGCCGACATGAATCGTCTTCACACCTCCGGGGATACCCTGGATGCCCTGGAAAGACTGCGCGACAGGAGCATTTTCACCGCGGCCCACATGATACTGGGCTATCCCGGTCATACCGTGGAGACGGCTGTCGGGGATGCCGCCATACTGCGCGAAGCCGGTATAGGCGGAGTCAAGTTGCAGAACTTCCACGTGGTGAAGGGAACCGCCATGGCGAAAAGGTACGCGGAAGGCGGGTTCGAGGCCCTGGATCAGAACGCCTACGTGGAAATGGCGGTTTCATTTCTTGAAGAAACCGATCCCCGCGCAGTGATTCTCAGGCTCAACGGAAGCGCCCCGGCCCGTCTGACCGTGGCGCCGGAATGGTCCACCGATTCCAGAGCCACCACCGCCGGGATCGAAGCGGCGCTCGAGGCGCTGGACACCTGGCAGGGCAGGAAGACCGGGGCCTCCCGGGAGGATGTTTCCGGGGCACCGGATGCCGGTTTTCACCCGGTCCTCCGGACTATTGCAGAGGGTACTCCGCCTGAATAGATTAAACTTTCCGAAATATGCATACAAACGTTGGAACGAGGCGGAAGGCCGTCCGGAAAACAATAGGGGTTTTCATGATAGATCGCACGCCGGTTGAATCGATCCTGAACGGAACACACGCCGCGGGCGAGGTAACCGTGTACGGCTGGGTTAAAACTTCCCGATCGGGAAAGAACGTGACCTTCGCGCAGATTTCGGACGGCTCTTCCATCCGGCCCCTGCAGGTCGTTTTCGACAGGAACAGGTTCGACGATCTTTCCGCTCTGGCCACCGGGGCCTGCATCAAGGTCACCGGAAAGGTCGTGGAATCTCCCGGACGGGAACAGGCCCGGGAGCTGGAGGCCGTGTCGCTTGAGATAATAGGCCCGGCGGGAAGCGACTACCCGCTGCAGAAGAAAAGGCACTCCCTGGAATTTCTAAGAACCATCCCGCATCTCAGGGTCAGAACCAATACCTTCGGAGCGGTGTTCAGGATGAGCCACCACCTGAGCATGGCGATACACCGGTTTTTTGACGAAAATGGGTTTTATTACGTTCATGCTCCCATAATTACAACCAGTGACGCCGAAGGCGCAGGAGAGTCCTTCAGGGTGACAACCCTGCCCCTCGACGATCCGGACCTTAAAAAGGGCATCGACTTCGCCGATGATTATTTCAGAAGGCAGGCCTTCCTCACGGTGAGCGCCCAACTGGAAGCGGAACCCCTGGCCATGGCCCTGGGAAAGGTGTACACCTTCGGGCCCACCTTCAGGGCCGATCCGTCGGACACCAGGTTCCACACCGCGGAGTTCCGGATGATAGAGCCCGAGATGGCGTTCTTCGATCTGGACGACGACATCGCGCTTATAGAGGAATTCCTCAAGTATACCACGGCGTACCTGCAGGAAAAGTGCGCGGAAGACATCGATTTTTTCACCAGGTTTTACGAGAAGTCCCTCCGGGAGAGGTACGCCATGCTCCTGAACGCCGACTTCGCGAGGATAACCTATACCGATGCCCTGGAACTGATTCGCGAAAGCGGCAGGAACTTCTCCATGGCCCCGGAATGGGGCTGCGACATATCCACCGAGTTCGAGAGGTTCCTGGCCGACGAGCATTTCGGAAAACCGGTGTTCGTAACCGATTACCCCGCATCCATGAAACCCTTCTACATGCGCATGAACGACGATGGCAGGACGGTCGCGTGCACCGACCTCCTGTGCCCGGTGGTGGGAGAGATCGTGGGCGGCAGCCAGAGGGAGGAGAGGCCGGACATACTTCACAGGCGTGCCGTGGAATGCGGCATAGATCCCCATCGATACTCGTGGTACTTCGACATCAGGAGATGGGGTTCCGCCCCCCACTCGGGTTTCGGGCTGGGTTTCGAGAGACTGCTCATGTACTATACGGGTATGGAGAACATAAGGGACGTCATACCCTTTCCCAGATCCAAAGGCAGAATGCTGTAGACAGGGGAAACCCCCGGAAGATATTCGCGGTTCCCGAACAGGATGGAGCGACATGGAAAAGAAGATGATAACCATCGACGGTAACGAAGCCACCGCCAGGATAGGCCATAAGCTGAGCGAAGTGGTGGCCATCTATCCCATAACCCCTTCCAGTCCCATGGGAGAACATGCCGACGCATGGTCCGCCCAGGGCAAGACCAATATCTGGGGTTCGGTACCGCTGGTACAGGAGATGCAGAGCGAGGGAGGAGCCGCGGCCGCGGTACACGGAGCGCTTCAAACCGGGGCGCTAACCACCACGTTCACCGCTTCTCAGGGATTACTCCTCATGATTCCCTCGATGTACAAGATAGCGGCCGAACTCACCCCCGCCGTCTTCCACGTTTCGGCCAGGAGCCTGGCATGCCAGGCCCTGTCCATATTCGGCGATCACAGCGATGTCATGGGCGTAAGGCAGACGGGTTTCGCCCTCATGGCCAGCGCATCGGTCCAGGAGGCCATGGACCTGGCCGTGGTGGCTCACGCTTCCACTCTAAAGGCCAGAGTACCCTTCGTACATTTCTTCGACGGTTTCAGGACCAGCCACGAGATACAGAAAATAGAGCTTGTTCCCGACGAGGTGCTGAGGAAGATGATGGACGACGAACTGGTCATCGCGGCCAGGAACCGCGGGCTCGACCCCAACCGTCCGGTGGTGCGGGGTACCAGTCAGAACCCCGACGTCTACTTCCAGGGCAGGGAGACCGTGAACCCATATTACATGGCTACCCCGGGAATCGTCCAGGATTACATGGACAAGTTCGCCGAACTCACCGGCAGGCGTTACCGGCTCTTCGACTACGTGGGCGCTCCCGACGCCGAAACCGTGGTGATACTCATGGCCTCGGGGTGCGAAACCGCCCACGAGACCGTGGAATACCTCGTCGACAGGGGTGAGAAGGTGGGTCTCGTGAAGGTCAGACTCTACAGGCCCTTCCATGCGGACTCGCTTCTCGCGGCGATTCCGAACACCGTCAAGAACATCGTGGTCCTGGACAGGACCAAGGAACCGGGAAGCACCGGCGAACCGCTCTACCTCGACGTGATATCGGCTCTTTACGAAAACGGCAGGAGCGACGTAAGGGTCATCGGCGGAAGGTATGGCCTTTCGAGCAAGGAATTCATTCCGGCCATGGTCAAGAGAGTCCTGGAAGAAGCCGCTACGGAAAAACCCAGGAACCACTTCACCATCGGTATCACCGACGACGTCACCCACACTTCTCTCGATGTGGACGACTTCGACATCGAACTCCCCGGAACCATTCAGGCGGTCTTCATCGGCCTCGGCTCGGACGGAACCGTGGGCGCGAACAAGAACAGTATAAAGATCATCGGGGAAGAGACGGACAACTACGCCCAGGGATACTTCGTTTACGATTCCAAGAAAGCGGGAGCCAGGACCGTCAGTCACCTCCGCTTCGGCTCCAGGCCCATCAAGCAGACCTGCCTGATACGCAAAGCCGATTTCGTGGGATGCCACCAGTTCATCTTCCTGGAGAAGTACGACGTTCTGGGTTACGCCGCCGACGGCGCCACTTTCCTTCTCAACGCTCCCTACCACAAGGACGAGGTCTGGGACAGGCTTCCAGCCAAGGTACAGGAGGCCATAATCCGCAAGAAGGTGAAATTCTACGTCATCGACGCTTACGAAGTGGCCAGGAAAACCGGTATGGGCGTGAGGATAAATACTATCATGCAGACCTGCTTCTTCGCCATCTCGGGCGTCCTGCCCAGGGACGAGGCCATCGCCAAGATCAAGGAGGCCATCAAGAAGACCTACGGCAGGAAAGGTGAGGACGTGGTAAGGAAGAACTACGAGGCCGTGGATCACGCCCTGGCCAACCTTCACCGGGTGGATTACCCCGACAGGGTCACCAGCGATATACCCATCCCGCCGGTGGTACCCGAGGCGGCGCCCGACTTCGTGAAGAGGGTGACCGCCAAGATAATCGCTATGGAAGGAGACGACATCCCGGTTTCCGACATGCCGGCCGACGGCAGCTGGCCCACCGGCACGACCCAGTGGGAAAAGCGCAACGTGGCCCTGGAGATACCCGTGTGGGATCCGGAAACCTGCATACAGTGCGGCTTCTGCAGCCTCGTGTGCCCACATGCCGCCATAAGGATGAAGGTATACGACGGGAAGCACCTGGAACTCGCCCCGGAGACTTTCAAACACGCCGAGGCCCGGGGGGCGAAATTCAAGGGTATGAAGTTCACCATCCAGGTGGCCCCCGAGGACTGCACGGGATGCGGAACCTGCGTACACGTCTGCCCCGCCAAGAACAGGGAGAATACCGCCTTGAAGGCGATAAACATGCACGAGCAGATGCCCCTGAGAGAGAAGGAGAGAGAGAACTACGCCTTCTTCCTCGGCATACCCGACTACGACAGGACCGCCGTAAACCCGATGAACGTCAAGGAAACGCAACTGCTCCGCCCTCTCTTCGAATATTCCGGAGCCTGCGCGGGATGCGGAGAAACCGCCTACGTCAAACTTCTCACCCAGCTTTTCGGCGACAGGGCGGTCATAGCCAACGCCACGGGTTGCAGTTCCATCTACGGAGGCAACCTTCCCACCACTCCCTACACCTTCGACGATCATGGCAGGGGACCGGCATGGAACAACAGCCTCTTCGAGGACGCCGCGGAGTTCGGTTTCGGTTTCAGGCTCACCGCGGACAAGCATATCCAGGTGGCCGTGGAACTCCTGAAGAAGCTCGCTCCCAGGCTTGGCGACAACCTGGTCCGGGAACTTCTCGAGGCTTCACAGGATACCGAGGCGGACATCGCCAGGCAGCGGGAGAGGGTTTCGCTGCTTCGGGGAAAACTGGCGGAGATAGACGAACCGGACGCCAGGCTGCTTGAAAGCGTGGCCGATTACCTCGTCCACAGGAGCGTATGGATACTGGGCGGCGACGGCTGGGCCTATGACATCGGTTACGGCGGGCTGGATCATGTCCTGGCCCAGGGCAGAAACGTGAACGTCCTGGTCATGGACACGGAGGTATACTCCAACACCGGCGGCCAATGTTCCAAGGCCACGCCCCTGGCGGCCGTGGCTAAGTTCGCCTTCTCGGGCAAACCTCAACCCAGGAAAGACCTGGCCATGCTCTCCATGAGCTACGGCAATATCTACGTGGCCCAGGTCGCACTGGGGGCGGATTACGCCCAGACCGTCAAGGCGTTCAACGAGGCCGAGAGTTACAAGGGCTCCAGCATCATAATCGCCTACAGCCATTGCATCGCCCACGGTATCGACATGACCTGCGGGCTGGACGAACAGAAGAACGCCGTGAAGTCCGGGCTCTGGCCGCTGTTCAGGTTCGACCCCAGGAAGATAGAAACCGACGGCAAGCCTCTCACCCTGGACAGTAAGGATCCGTCCATACGGTTCAGCGACTTCGCCTACAACGAGGCCCGTTTCAAGAGCCTCCTCAACACCATGCCGGAACACGCCGAGGAACTCATGAAGAAAGCGCAGGAAGAAATCGACCGCAGGTGGAGCATCTACAAACAGATGGAACAAATGACCTGGAAATAACTTAACCGACCGTTACGGAACCCCGGTCCCGTTACCTGCGGGACCGGGGTTTTTCCGTATATCCGGGATCAATTCACGTACCACCGGTCCCGCGGGACCGGTAGGGGATCATTCGTATTGAAGAAACCAGACGGCAAGTCGCGCCCCCGGCGTCATTCCCCGGCGGAGCGATCTCCCGGTCGTCCACATCCGGGCCCGCGCACGATGCTCCTGCCCCATGAACCTGGAATCACTTCCAGCCTGGCGCCTATACGCTCCTTGAGCGCGGTAACGTGGGATATCACACCGATGAGCTTACCCTCTCCGTGCATTTCTCCAAGAGCCTCCAGGGCGGTGTCGAGAGCATCTTCATCCAGGGTGCCGAAGCCCTCGTCCAGGAACAGCGAATCCATCCCCGTGTTTCCGCCGGCCATGCCGGCGAGCCCCAGTGCAAGGGCGAGGCTCACCACGAAACTCTCCCCGCCGGAGAGGTTTTCAGTCGACCTGGTCTCGCCGGCCTGGTAGTTGTCCACCACGTTGAGTTCCAGGGGATTCTTCCCGTCCAGGACCAGCAGGTAACGATCGGTCATCCTGCGCAGCTGCTCGTTGGCGCGTCTTACCATCACTTCGAAAGTAAGCCCCTGGGCGAAGTTCCGGAACTTCTTGCCGTCGCCGGAACCGATCAGGTCATGGAGGTTCTTCCATTTCAGGTATTCCCTCTCCCGGTCCGCCAGCTCCTTTTTCTTTTCATCCAGACGCTTCTTCTTCCGCCGGTTCTCCTTCAACAGGCTCCTCAGGTCCGCCGCCTTTTCACGCAGAATGCCCAGCGACTTTTCGCGCTCCTCGAGCATCGCCGCCAGTTCTTTCACGGAACCGTCGGTAAGCCGGCGGGATTCCTCAACGGCCAACCTTTCCCTCCTGTCATCCAGCCTGACGCGGAGTTCCTTCAGCCTGTCCTCCATTTCGGCGGCTTTCTCCGACAACTCCCTCATCTTTCCGGGAGCCATGCGACTTCCGAGAAAATCATCCTCTCCCCTGAAACCGGCACCCTTCAGGTTACATGCAAATTCCTTCTCCCGTGTCCGCAGGTCCGGGCGCTTCTTTTCCACTTCCTTCTTCAGAGAAGCGATCCCGGCTTCCGCTAACCGAAGGTTTCCACCGGCTTTCTCCAGTTCCTTCGCGGCTTTCTCCGCGGAATCGCCGGCTTTCGACATCTCCGCTTCCAGCCGGTTTTCCTCCTGGTCCGGATCGTCCTCTCCGAACAACCCGCGACGCCTGTCGATCTTCTCATAGTATTCCGTCTCCAGGCTCCGGAGTTCTTCCCTTCCGACCCGGAGATCCTCTTCCAGTATCTTGAGTTTCCCTTCCAATTCCCTCAACCTGCCGTCGACAACGGATTTCTCTTTTTCCGCCCGGAGCGCCTCCTCGGAACATTCCAGCCACTTCCCGCGCCTGTTTTTCAAGGCTTCCAGCACCGGCGACGCCGATTCCGCGGAGAACTCCTCCACTCCCAGGGGCCGGAGCCTTTTCAGAATTTCACTCTCCATCGAGGAAACGTCCCGGCCATACCTTTCCACTTCCTTCCCGATATTCCGCACGGCTTCCTCCGCCGTTCCAAGGAGGAGGACGGCCCGGTCCCTTCTTCCTCCGGCATCCGCGAGTCTTTTTCCGGCGGAGGCGATCTTCTCCTTAAATTCCTCTATCCGCTCGTCCAGCTTCCCGACCCGGTCCATGAGTTCGTCCAGTTCCCTCAATCTGAGATCCGCTTCATCGAAAACGGGCACCTTCCCGTCATCCACGTAAGGATGAACCGTCGAACCGCACAGGGGACATGGCTTACCCTCCTCGAGCCCGGCCCTGTACTCCTCCAGTTCCGCCACCCTCGCAACCAGGGCCTTTTCCCGCAGAAGGGCATCCCTTTCGGCCCGGTACTCCCGCAGGAGCCTGCCGGCAAGCAGGGAGTTCCTCTCTTCAACGAGGCGCTCCAGCCTCTCATGCAGGGCCCCCGTCATCTCTTCGAGGGTCGAAAATTCTCCGGACAGGGATTCCACGTTGCCGGTGAGCCGCTCCACTTCCTTCCCGGCCGCTTCCAGTTCATACTCCTTGGTGATCAGCCTCCGCCGCAACGACTGCAACGACCTGAATTGTTCCTCCAGGCCGGTATATCCGCCAATCAGCCACCGGTCCTCCCGGTGCCTTTCCAGGTACTCTCCGGCCTTTTCCAACCTTTTCACGAGAGTGTCGCGTTCCAGGAGCAGGTTCTTCTTCTCACGCCTCAACTTCCCGATATTACCGGAGATTCCGCTAAGTTTCTCCCCACCCCTCCTGATGCCGCTTTCCAGTGCGGCCAGGTCACCATCCAGGAGCCTCACATCCCGAAGAAGCCGCAACGTGGATTCTCTCTTCCTTCGCACTTCCTCCAATCGTTTCCCGGCGGAATCCAGATGTTCTGCGGCCTTGCGTTCCTTCTCTCTCAAGGCGGGCAGATTCCTCTCCAGCTCATCCAGTTTCTCCACGGTCTCCGCCAGTCCGGCACGCAATGTCTTAAGCTCGCCGTACATGCCTTCCAGGCTCGTGGCCGCCCGGGCCCTTCCAAGCCTCTCCATCTCGGGCGCGAATTCTTCCAGTTCCTTCAAAGCTTTTCCGCGGGATTCTTCCAACCCGCGTATCTCTTTCCTCAGGCTCTCCAACCCGGCTATCCGGCGGATCGCGTCCTTCAAACCGCGAATCTCTTCCGAAAACCCGGCCTCTTCACCTTCCAGCGCCTCCAGTTCCGCCAGGACCCGTTCCTCCTCCACGGGATCCATGAGGCGGACGTTTCCGGCTTCCAGTTCCAGTATGTTAAGCCTGTCCCTTTCCATACGCAGGCGCTCGTGCACCTTCATGGATATCCTGCTGTAAATGTCGGTGCCGGTTATCTGTTCGAGTATCGGCGCCCTTTCGTCGGGATCCGCCCCGAGGAAAGCGGCGAATTCTCCCTGGGCGAGCATCATGGAGAGGGAGAAACGATGAAAATCCATGCCGGTCAAACGTTCCACCACGCGAGGAACCTCTCTCAGCTTCGTTTCCAGCACCTCGCCCGTGTCGGCCCCGGCGATTTCGTGTCGGGGGGCCTGTAGCCTGCCCCGGGGGTTCGACCTGGCCCGGTGCTGGCTCCAGTGGCAACGAAACTTGCCCTCCCCGGTTTCGAAGGTGACCTCGGCGTAACACTTCCCGGTAAGCCTGGACATTATCTCGTTGGAGGACTGGTTTATTCTTTCCAGGCGCGGAGTTCTTCCGTAGAGGGCGAGGCATATGGCGTCCAGGATGGTGGTCTTGCCCGAACCGGTCGGACCGGTGATGGCGAATATGCCGGAAGAGGTGTACGCCGGATGGGTGAAATCCACCTCCCACTCGCCATAGAGCGAGTTAAGATTCTCGAATCTCAGCTTCAGTATCCTCACGGCGTTTCCCGTTCCCCGTCGTCGAGCCCGGCAATTATTTCCCGGTAGGCCCGCATCAACTCATCTCTCTGCTCAACCGGAACCTCGTGCGCGTCCAGGCATCGTTCGAACACTTCCTCCGGGCCCAGATCCTCCAGCGATTCACCTTCACGCATGCTTCCCAGCACGCTCCGGACGATGCGGTCATTCCGGATTCTGAGCACCTCCAGCCGACTGCCCTCCAGGGCGGTTTCCAGCTTTTCCCGAAGGTCACCCATTACCCTGTCCCCCCGGTATATCACCTCCAGCCAGGCATCGGAATCTCTTTCACGAAGGGAGTCTATCGTCCCGGATATTACCGTCCAGTCGCCTTCTATTCTTACCAGTTCCCTGAACACCGGCACCTCCGGAAACCCGATCCGGGGCTTTCCGTCACCGATCTCCACGAGGCAGACGCTCTTGGTCCGCCCCGCTTCTCCGAAACTCATGGGAAGCGGAGAACCGCTGTACCTCACAGGCGGCGCTTCACCCGCAGCCTGTGGAACGTGGAGGTGCCCCAGGGCCACATAATCGAGATAACGGGGAAACATTCCGGGAGCCACGCGGACCAGCGAACCCACGTACAGCTCCCGCACGCCGTCGTCCTCCCCCACCCTGCCGCCCGCGGTGAACAGGTGGCCCATGGCAACCATCGGAACGTCGAGATCCGCTTCCTTTCCGAGTTCCAGCGCCCTGTCGAACACCGCTTCGTAATGCTTCCTTATGCCCTCCACCAGTTTTCGTTCCTTCTCGGCCGGGGATTCTCCCATCTCCGCGACCCTCACGTCCCTGTCCCTGAGAAAGGGTACGGCACAGACCACGAGTTCCGGTTCGCCTTCGGTGTCACGAAGGACCAGCACCTCATCACCGGGATCATCCGCCGCCGAGCCCGTCACGTGTATTTCGAGGGATTTCAGAAGGCTTCGGGGGGCGTCAAGAAACGACGGGGAATCGTGATTCCCGGCTATGATCACCACGTGCCGGCACCCCGAAGATGCGACCCTGAACAGGAACCCGTAGTAAAGTTCCTGGGCCCTGTTGCCCGGCGTACCGCTGTCGAACACGTCCCCCGCCACCAGCAGCACGTCCGCACGCTCTTTTTCGATAACATCGGCCAGCCACTTAAGAAAAGCCTCGTGCTCATCGTACCTGCTGCGGCCGTAAAGCCTGCGGCCCAGGTGCCAGTCGGAAGTATGAACTATTTTCAACAAGTTTTTACCGCCGGAGTTCGGTTATCGTATATGGAACAATGCATACACGCACGATGTTTTGCAAAATCCGCAATTCACCGGTGCACCCCTCAACTTCTTATCAGTTTCAACCATACCCCGATTAAATATAATCTTCATAACATCCATATACCGGGGGTTAGGTTAATAAGCCCGGCAATGCTGATCACTCACCCTACTTGATTTTTGCTTGCCGGGAAGCCACTTGACAGGGATCTGCAGGGGTAAATAGTGTAAGAAAAATCGAGTAATAACCTATTACGGCACGGGGAAAGATTCGCTTTTATCCGCAGTACCGTTAGACAACAAAGGAGGAAGCGATATGTCAAGAGATTCGCCTCTGAACAAACGTGTCCTTGCTCATGATTTTTAATCAACTCTCTTGAAGGAGAAGCATAATGCCCAAAGATAAAGGTACACACGGAACCGACAAAAAAGAGATGAGCAAGTTGACGCCTGATAAGGTCATCAACATCAACGAGGGAATCCAGAGCCTTCTGGATCCGCAAGCTGCCGAGAATCTCGACCAACTTCGGAAACAGATGATTTCTTGTTGCCTGCAGGCATGTGATTGCTGCTTGCAGATAAGCTGAAAACATGATGAGATGGCTGCCGGTTCACCGGCAGCCATCCTGATTAATAAAATAAACTCTCGGAGAAAATGATATATGTATGTTAGTAAGTATAATTTGTTTATAGATCTTGGTGAATATCCGGATTTGTCGATAATTCAGAATATTTTTCATGGCCAGTCAACGGTCGTTCCGAAAAGCCTGGCCGACTACTTGAAGAATGCCGCCCCTTCCGGCGACCTATCAGATCTACCTGATGCCATGCTTTCCTTGTTAAAGAAAAAAGGATTCATATATGATGTAAAAAAAGATGAAGATAAACAGATCGAAACAATCTATTCCCAATTCAGGAAAACATTACCCAAAGCCAATCCTTCCCGTCAATATCAACTAATTCTTACATATGACTGTAATCTTCGTTGCATCTATTGTTTCCAGAAAAAAATACGTAAGACAACCGACAATGCCGTAATAAGCGAAACACAGCTTAAAGACATATTCGACATCATACTCACCAAGGAAAGGGCTAATGAGGAGGAAATAAAACAAAAGGAACTCCCGACGCGTGTTCCTCTAATTTCAATAGCGGGAGGAGAACCACTGCTTGATACGCCAGAATCCAAAAAAACGATTAGCAACATAATTCATTTCGCGAAACAGAATAATTTCCATTATTCCATAACTACAAACGGAGTTTTCCTGGATAAGTACATCCCGATATTCAAGTCCGCCGGATATTATCCAAGGGATATACAGGTAACGATTGATGGAACAAAAGAATATCACGATCGGCGCAGAATCGGGGTTGGAGGCGCCGGTTCATTTGATTCCATAGTGCAAAGCATCGATTCCATTCTTGAAGAAGGCATGCATATCAGCCTGCGTATTAATGTTGATGAAATGAATACTTCATCAATAAACAAAATAGCCGATTATATTCTTGCCAAGCAATGGACCGGTTACGATGAATTCTCTGCGTACCTGGCTCCGGTGACCGATCACAGCTCCGTCAATAAAAACTATAAATGGTTGAAGCAGGATGCCGGCCTGATCAGGGAGATAATGCGAATGTTCGCGGAGCGGCCTGAATTGGAAAGTATATTCACGATGAAGAATTTTCGTGGATTTCAGTATGTGAAACGAATAGTAGAGAAAAAAGAAAAGGCCGTACCTACCATATGGCGTTGCGAAGCTGTGCTGGGACAATTGGTATTCGATCCGCAAGGTGATTTATATACATGCTTTGAAGGCGCCGGAAATGAATCCGCGAGAATAGGTACATACAGCCCTTCCTATGAAATAGATGCGCAGCGAGATCGGGAATGGAAAAGTCTGAATGCCATCGAAAATAAATATTGTCGCCGGTGCAGCTATCGATTCGTATGCTCCGGGGGTTGTCCGTGGCATATCGTAGGACAACAGGCAACGGAGTGTCTGCCTGTCGAAGAAGAAATACGACTGGCCTGGAATTACTATGCTCCAAGAGTTCTGGGATCATTGGCATAATCACCGGGTTTCCGCTCGAGTTCCTCTCCCGCGGTTCGATCCATAATTCCTTCCTGATTATGCGCAATCAACATAACATCAAAATATCCGTGTCATACTAATCGGCAGCCCATGCCGACCGGGGACTTTATCCTTGACCATGGGGTATAAGCAATTAATATAGTATAATGTTATTCAGTTATACTGACTGGCAAAGAATCGTCCTGGATAAACGAAGATCGGCTATGAGAAGAAGTTGACCCAACGGAATGAAAAGTCTTATACAAAGAGCATTGACTGCCAAACGTGAGTCGAAATACATCGATTTCAAGAGCGAACTTGATTTCTCTAAGCCCCATTCGTGGTGCGAAATCATCAAGGATATAATAGCAATGGCAAACTCCGGTGGCGGGGTCATAGTTATAGGATCGGATAATAAGGGAAAACCGACTGGATTCGATCCCACATCGCTTCTTGATACAGACGAAGCCGTGATGACTGATCGTATCGGAAAGTATACAGGGGTCCAGTTCGACGGATTCACAATTTCGGAACATACGAAAGCAGGAAATCGCCTTGTATTGATTCTTGTTGAGGGAGTTACAATTCCGATCGTTTTCGTGAAACCCGGAACATATGCGGTTAGTGATAAAAAACAGAAAACAGCATTTTCGGCCGGTACCGTCTACTTTCGTCATGGATCGAAAAGTGAACCGGGAAATAGGGATGATCTTCGAAAATTCATCGAAAGAAGACTTGAAGCAATCAGAAAATCGTGGTTGCAGGGCGTACGAAAGGTTGTGAAGGCTCCCCCCGGAAGCCGAATTTATACATTCCCGCCGGGAGTGGAAGTACGAGAGTCCGCCTCATCAGATGCTAAGGCTGTCAGGATAGTAGATGATCCTGACGCTCCTGCATATAGAAACCTTGATTACGATTCGACACATCCGTTTCGGCAAAAAGAGGCACTTAAGGAAATTAATCGTATCCTTGATGAACGCGCTACAATAAACTCTTATGACATACAATGCATAAATCGTGTTTACGGAATACGGAACAAGGATAATTTTTGCCATCGGCCCAAGTATTCCTCACCCCAGTATTCACAAGAGTACGTATCTTGGGTGATCGATCAATACGAGCGGAATAAGGAATTTTTCATAGAAACCAGAAAAATCGACCGTGCGCGACGAGATAAAAACCGATGAATCATCTCACCGGATTTTAACTTCGCCATTCTTACTGAAGACCGGTGAGTTCAGACGCTAACCCGCTACCTGACACTTAGTTCAAAAGTCGAAGGAGGTTGGAGGATGGATTACGCGGATTACCCGCGCCTGGTAGTTGAGGATATCGTCCGGCTTCGGCGGCGAATCGAGGATTCTCAACTACCCGGGAAGCTGGTCGATGGCAACTTACTCATCGGTACATGGAATATCAGGAATTTCGGGCGGATATACGGGAAGTGGGATGAAAATACAGGAAGCCCAAAGCGCAATCTGCGGGCCATGGCATACATAGCTGAAATTGTGAAGCGATTCGATGTTATAGCCATCCAGGAAGTCAAGTTGGACACGTCAGCGATACGAATGCTGCTGGAAGAATTTCTGGGCTCGCAATGGGGTCTGATCGTGAGTGATGTTTCCGGGGGTTCCAAGGGCAACTCGGAGAGGCTGGCCTTCATATATGACAAACGACGGGTGCAGCCGTCGGGATTGGCGGGAGAGATTGTTCTCCCTCCCACGGCCGAAGGGGATCCGACGCAGCAATTCGACCGCACGCCATACATTGTGGGTTTCCAATCGGGCAAGGAGAAATTCGCGCTACTGACCGCGCATATCAAGTACGGCAACATACCGACGGAACGTTTGGGGGAACTCAAGGCCCTGGCCGAGTACATTGCGGTGGAGATACGACACCGAGCCAAGACGGGAAGCGAGGAAAACAACCTGATAGTTCTTGGAGATTTCAACATAGATGATCGGGGGGACAATCCGTTGTTCCAGGCCTTCATCTCTACAGGGTTGGTTGTACCGTCCCAGCTGCTGAACTTGAAGACGACCTGCGCCGGCAAACCGAAATACTATGATCAGATCGCCTGGTTCATGGGTGACCTCGATTTACTCACGAGTGAAGGGGCCGGGGTCATCAACTTCGCCGGAGCCGTGTACCGGGAGCTGACGTTGAAACAGATGTCATACCGGGTATCGGATCACTTTCCGTTGTGGGCCGAATTTCTCATAGACCGAAGCAGCGAACAGATGGCTCGTACGCTGGGGGTAGACCCGGCAATGCCCGACCCTTTGAACATAGTGCCGGACTGACGGAAGCGGTCGAATCGCCCATTGCTATGCGGAAGCCGCCGAACCACTCGTTGCGGCCAACCTTATAATCAAACTTTTCATTCACTTCCGCCCGATAAAACAATGAAAAATCTCCGGCGGGAGCCTGATCAGTCGGAGTACGCAGCACCGGACCGGGGGTCGATCGGTTCGACAAAAATCCCCAAGCCGACCGGTGACATCCTTCCTGTCGAACCGGAGGATATGTATTATCGTCGGCAGGAGGAAGCACCGGCAAGGACGGCCGCTCTCACGCAGCCGACTTGCCGGAAATACCCGGGATCCGAGGAGTTGTTGGTAATGAAGTACCGTAAACCGGGTTTTTGGTATTTGATTCCCGCATGCCTGCTGATAGGCTATCTTGGTGCCCAAAAAGTACACGAAACCGGCCACTGGGCGGTTCTACAGGCCTTTCGACGGGAACCGGTCATGGGCTTTACGGGGCTGGTTCAGCTCTGGGACGTATCGCCTGCAAACCCGAACGAGTGGACGGAATACACCGACCCTCTTGATGGCGGGAAAGGCTGGTTACACCTGACTTCACTTCCCCAAAGCCCGGTGGAATGGGTTGGCATGCTTGCCGCAGGTCAAATTGCGAATCTTCTTGCCGTAGTGCTGGGATTGCTTATCGCGTATAATGGTAAATATCCTTCAAGAGAAATGGGATTGATACTGGTACTGGTCAATTCACTCGGGCAGGCCTTGTACCATTTACGGAACCTGTTCCGGCCAGCGGGTGGCGATGAGTACTTCATAGCATCCTATCTAAAAACATCAAAAGAGTGGATAACGGTTCCTTTACTGCTGATCTATATCGCCGCCACAATTCTTGCCATCCGTCAGATCGAGGAATGGCGGGAGCGCTGGAAATTTATGGGAGCGGCGTTTCTAAGCAGCCTTGCGCTTGGACCTGCCCTGATGATAGCGGACAAGGTTGTCCGTAATCAAATAAACCTGGACAATCCTTTGTTTCAGCCGGTATGGGGATTTTCCATTCCTGTATTAATAGTTGATGCGGCGGCATTCATTGGACTCCGGCTTTGGGTAAAAAGAGTAAGAAGGATAAAAGAAACCCTCCAAGCCGGCTAACTCCGGTTGCGACAATGAGGGGGCCTGGATTATCAAGATAGGAAAAGGGGTTGTTTAAGGTGGATTTCTGTCTTGTGTTCACGGCTGACACGAAGCGGAGTGGCAACCGATTCCTTTCTGATTCATGCCATCACCTTCAGATGGTTCCTGTTTTTATAGTAAACCTCCGACGGTGTTCTCTTCCCAAGACTCGTATCGTAGCCTCCCCCATTTGAGTGACAGTTGATAGAAAGAGACTTTCTGCGAAAACCAATTCAGGAGGTCGAGTTGAAAAGGTCAAGATTCACAGAAACACAGATAGTAGCAATTCTTGCGGAAGCAGATGCAGGAATGGCTGTGACAGAGGTGTGTTGCAGGCATGGAATCTGTGGAAATACTTTCTACAACTGGAAAAAGAAGTATGGTGGAGATCTCAGCCTTGAGAGTGATGCTTTGAAGGAATTAATCTCGAAAAAGCTCTGACGCCACCGGAACGCCTGGAATCAGCATCTTTTCTGGTGGCGGAGCAGGTATTGAGTGTAGTGAAGGCCTGTGCTGCGGTTGGACTATCCGGATCAGCCTGGTACCGCGCACCAGTAGACAGGCCTGAGATGGATCGAGAGGTAATAGATGCTCTTCAGGAGCGATAATGGCCCTGAATTCATCAGCCAGGTACTTGCTGATTGGCGCGAAGAGAATGAAGTTGAACTTGCGCCACATCGAGCCCGGAAAACCCAACCAGAACGCTTACACTTACATAGAAAGATTCAATCGCACTTATCGTGAGGAGGTTTTGAACGCTTATTTGTTCGATAGTCTGGATCGTGTTCGAGAGATTACAGAGAATTGGATGAGAAGTTACAATGAGTGGCGGCCATACAGCTCTCTTGGAGGCTTGCCGCCAACCGTTTACAGAGAAATGTTAACTGCAGATGTCTCCTCTTATGAACTGTCCTCTTTAATAGGGGGGAGTACGTGACCACCCAAGCCGAATAAGGACAATTTTGGTCGATATGTCATTCAGAAATCCAATATCGTCTGCCTCGCTTCTATCCCTTGTAGTAGACGTCCCCATCGTTCACGAGGCCATCAATGGCGCCTCGTCTATGTTCACCCTTCAAACTTCACTCTTCACACTTTTCTTGTTCCATGTCCTGTTTGAGCCAGTTATGAGACTTTTCCAGGGACAACATGTTCCATCCAGCATGTCGGGTTTGGCGGGTTTCTGTCGGGTATGATACCCGGATACATAATGGGGGCTCGCCACTTCATCAAGATACACGTCGTCAGGCCGGCGGTCGGTGGGTTGCTGCTCCTCGAACAGGAACACCCGGAAGATCTGACCGAACAGCGCATTGCCATTCACGAAATCACACACCGCATAACGGTCCGCCAGAAGTCCTTTCTGTACACTGCTGACGAATATTTGGCCCATTAATGTATCTCCTGTGAGCAAAGCTAGAAGTCACCAATTTAGCAAGTCATTCTTTTTCTTTTTTGCTACATAAAATATCGGTAATCATAGACTTCATTGACTATATCCGGTGTTAACTTGACCACATCGGCAAAGACCTGTGAGTAAACAAGCGTAACCGGAAGCGTCTTATAAAGTGTGTTGTTGTTCCAGTCCATCTTCGTAAGGGCGAGAACGCTCGAACATGTATCGTGCCATCCACCTTCTCCAGAAAAACGGCGAAGCATAATTGGAGATGGAAGTGGTTTAAGCGCTGCCTCCTTAAATACCGGCTGATTTACTCTTTGCGGGTTAACATTCATCACACTGCCTTGCGTCCAAAGCAGACATTCTGAGTCTGTTAGAGGCTGATAAAGGCCACGATCAACCGGATAACTCGAAGGAGCGGGTTTATTTATTTGGCTACGCGGGCCATCGACTTTCAGACCGTACCAGTTTGTATTCCGTATGATCTGAACTAGCTCAACCTCCGTGTTGTTACCAAAGGCATCAAATGCCCCTTGTATTTCGTCTTCCTTAAAATGCGTTGTCTTATGAACAAATATCTTGCGCGGTACCCGTCCGTTGTGACTGTTTTGATAAAGATGGAGGCATTTGGACAATACGGACTGCATCTCCTGGTAGCTGAGATATGGGTTACCTTTTCGGTCTGTTATAAATTCTCGTGTATCGTAGGCAACAAACTCAAAGCCAGTTCCGTCCGGGTCGAATACCTGACTACAGCAGGTCGTGTAGTCATGACCGTCCTTGTGTTTCTTGATAGCGTAACTCAAACCGATGTATGCTTCGTCTTTATCCCAATCAGCAAGCTTCCATGGAATGCCTCCCGCCTTAGCATAGAGCGCAACGCTTATTCCCCACATCACATTTGCACGGCAGTTCCGTGTAAAGGCAATATCGTTGAGAATCTGGATGGGCAAATTGAGCGGTGCGACCTTTGACTTTATCCGGTCGTGCAGGTTGAATCCTTCATATTCAAAGCACTTTTTCCACCTTGCGGGTAAAAATACGAGTAGTACGTCGAACGCATGCCTTTGTCCGAGCAATCCAGATATGGACTGAAATATCGTGCCTGCAAGAGCAAACCCATCACCCGATGCGGCCATGCTATTGCATTCTGGAGACATGCCACATTTAATAGCGTTCCCAGGCGCAACAAGGGGAACACGGAACACTTTCTGGAAACCTTCATACTTTATGTAATAGTTTAGCGCCTCTCTTGGCATGGCGCTCTGCTGAAGTTCGGTCACAATGCTATCCAATTTAGATAGATATTCAGCTGGGGCGAGATAGGCGAGCCTGACCTGACCGGGAAGACCGATCCTGGCACTATAGGGACCGTGCTGCGCGAGGCCTTGGAGCGGATGCGTGTTAGTCTGACCTCCCTGAAACAAAAGTCGTGGTTCAGGCAGGATACAATGCGCGGGAAGGATTGAAGTATCAGTGACCATTACCATCTCCACGGCGGCTGTAAGCCGTACGGGTTCCGACCTCAAAATCCGCACTGTAGTTTACATCCGGGAAACAGGAGACCTTTATAGCCGCCCCCGACCCGACAGAACCAAGTAAAATTCTTATCCAGGCATCCAGCAGCAAATAGGACTTACTGTTGTATCGTTTTAGTCGCCGTTGACGCATAAAATCCCGTGCTTCCTTTCGTTTGGCGAGCGGTTTTATCCAGATCTCTGGCCTGAGCATTACCCAAAGCCTTCCGTTGCGCTCTTCGAGCCGAATCGACACGGCTTCTGCCCAGGTCACATCCTGAAGGCCCGGCACATTACCGGTGATTGCCGGATTGTTGTTGAACCCCAGTGCTTTCCGTAAGCCCCTGAAAAGTTTGTTTTTAGCAGCATCGTACCGTACGACTGCATAGTACGTCCTATTCTTACGCCGGAGAAAGAGGGGTTTATCCCTGCAGAGGGCCCTGGCAAGTGCTTCCCCAAAAAATGATTTCATAATGGTGGAATCAGATACTGCTTGTACCGTATTGTCGAAGTCAAAGGGCTGAATGGATCTGATGTTATCCTTTGGCAGAACCTTTACAATCTCTTTTTCATCCCCCCAGAAAAGAACCTTGTCCGTATACGTCAGAATCGCGTTTGGCGACTTTTTGATCATTTTTGCCTTCAGGTCAGCAAACGTCATTGTATTCGTCAAGTCGACGGTGCCACAACGAGCTGGTGAAGCGAGCACGGGTAAGGCATTTGTGCGCAATATTGGGAACTGTTTACCAGGAGCAGGAAGTGGAATAGAAACGCTCCTAACTCGGGCTGTTCTCACCCTATCATCAAGGGATTGAGACTTACCATCTATCTGACGCCATATTTTGGAGAGCATTTCGTCGAAAGTTCCAGTTTCAACGAGATAAGCTTGCACGCCCCTATTTCGTGCATATTTGATAAGCTCCAGCACATTCCCAGCCGTCCGAGGGAATTTCGTAACTGTCCAGAAAAGGCCATGCGGGAATGCGTTATTTTGGTCGATAGCCTCACGAAACATGGACATGACGTTTTCATCACGTCCGCTATACCCGGTCACGACCAGCCCGAACCGTGCCCCTGCGGCAATAAAGCATTTCTGAATTTCACGGTCATTGCTGAGCAAGTCCGCTTCCAGGTTCTTGATACTCTGATAGCGAAAATCGCCATGGATTTTAGAGTATATTGGAAAACGCTCTGCATTCAGCGCATCCAAAGCAGCGTATGACCCTTCCAGATTAAAAGTTGACAAGTTATTGCCACTAACATTCGCATAGGCTGTTTCGATTACGTCGTCAAAATTCGTAGTAAAGATAATCCTTGCCTGCCCCATCGCAAGCAAGGCCGCCAGAGCACGGTGGCCTATATTCAAGGAGACTTTGTCACTTGCGAGAGCCTCATTAATATACTTTTGCTGCGCAGCTAGGTCACCGCCAAAGGTCAGATCAAAATAGAAAGAGTATTCTTCCGAACTCCACAAGGCTGGGAATCCTTTACTCTCCATGTACGCCTGTATTTTCTGTTTTATGGCGTTGTTGTTGATATCATGAGACTGCAGGTCCTGATTTTCATGCAGGCAATAATAGCGGCGTTTCAGATCCCATATGATATCAGCCGCAGTCGGAAGCCCCGCGGATCTCGATGTGCCCGCGCCAAGGAACCACATTATGTGCGGGGCATTCTGCAAGTAATGCCGAAAAAACTCATTTTCTGACATTATGGATACTTGGTCACTCATGCTTGAAGCTCCCCGTTCATCAAGCGTGGTAGCAGGAGGTCGCGGGCTGATTTCAGTTGAAATATTAAGCGCTTCAGACAGCGTACCTGTTGAATTATGTCGCGAGAAAACCTTGAAAACTCGCGAATAATGGACCTTGGGGGGAGGACAATTTCCATCTGCCGAAATCGACCTTTGCTTATTTCGGGATAAGTGGTGCCTTTTGCATTGCTACGAATTTCGGTTACTCTACTCATAAGATTGAACAGAAGGTACATACACAAATCATCTTCATGGGGAATAATATTGATAAATCCCTGATTTGTGCAAACCTCAATGTCCATCAATGCAAAATATCCTACTGATGCACGGCTTGTCATAAGAATAGTCTCTGCTGGAACCATTTTAGCGGACGATTCTCTAAGACCTTTCTCCGTAATTTTACGTTCAGAGTCAAGGAGTACTAAACAGTCGTTTTTTGTGACATCCGATGGGACAACCCATGTAATATCCCCGCCCCAATATTCTGAAACTTTGGTTGAAGGTGTGCCGCCACCAACCGTTTCACAGATGTCTGCCATTTTTTTCCTCTCCCACCCTTCCGGCACGCCGCCTTTGATCTTGATGTGTTCATGGCCGGGGAAGCGGAGGTGGACGAACCATTCCTTGTAGAGCTGCTGCGCTGCCTGCTCCAGCAACTGAATCCGCCGCCGGTTGTTTTCGATGAGGTCGTCGTATACGGAGAGGATGGAGGCAATGCGTTGTTGCCGGAGCAAATCGAAATCAGGTATTTCACCACGGAGGATAGTATCTGTATCCACTGCGGGATAAGATGTCCACTTAGTATTGTTGGTGAGATACCCGGTAAATAGTCTATCAGTTACTGTATAATAATAGATAAAATAGGGACCTACATTCTCTTTGGCCCTGAGAACAGCAAATTTCGTTGATGCAACTGTGTTAACAGGGGGTTCCTTAATAAAAAGAAACGAACGTAAGTTGGGGTGAACCGTAGCGAGAATAATATCCCTACCCCGAACAATCTTTTTAGCTCGACTAGGGGCTTCATTTAACAAAAGTCGCTTTGGCCTTTCAACAAAATAACCTGAGGCAACTGATGATATCTATATACAATATTTTATCATAGTGGTAGGCCTTCATAATACCTTCAGGATTTATATCCACGAAATTTGCGAGAAGTGTGATCCTATCGCCCATATTCCCAACTCCATTGAAAAATTCAAAGAGTGAAGGGTGAAGTTTGAAACCGCTCTCCCAAGGCCTTTCTCACCCTTCAAATTTCCAGCTTCACTATTCTTCATCCGTTGCCTCCTTTCTGGCCAACCCGCTTTGATCTCCTCTATGCTCGGCAGGCTGCCTTTCAGGTCGTCGGGGAGGGTTTCGGTGAGCCCGGTTTCGCAGTCAGCCACGCCGATGGGTTTGGAAAAACCCCGCAGGGCGTATTCGGCCATGATCCGATTTTTCCCCTTGCAATAGCAACAGGCCGATGGCGGGTTTGTCGTCCGGGTGATGCATCAGGTCGTCCACGGCGGAAAGATAGAAATTTAACTGCCCCACAAAGGCGAAGCCGGCCCCAAGTTCCAGCAGGAATTTCTGAATGTGATCCACCAGAGCCTGTTCAACCTCCCGCTCCCGGCGTGGGTCGGCAGTGCCGAGAAAGTCGAACAGGTATGGGTCCTTGAACACATGGGCCGCCATGTTGGAATCCGAGGGAGGCAAGGCAAGCTCAAAATTGTTGATCGCCTTGCCTTCACGTTTGTGGAGGCCGGATTCAATCTGCATCACCAGTATATTGCGGCTACAGCCGTTTTCAGCGGCTTTGGCGGCGTACCACAGACGTGTTTCCGGACCCGGGCATTTTTCAAGAAGGGCCAGGTTGGTTCGCCAGGGAATTTGTGCAACGGTGCGTTGCACTATTTCACGATTTGGCCACGCCTGGGCGAACTTGCGCACGTATTTGAGGTTCCGTGTAGACAGGCCGTTCATGTCAGGAAAAGCTTCCTTGAGGTCGTGCGACAGTCTATCGATGACCTTTGCGCCCCACCCCTCCCTTGTCTGACGATCAAGGATGGTCTTGCCGATGTCCCAATACATCAATACCATAGCCACGTTGGCCGCATGATCACCCGCAACCGCTCTGAACGAATGCGTTCTCTGATTTCAGCCAGAAGCGTCCCATAACCTTCCGGCAACTCTTTCTTTCCCGGAGAACCGGCATCGACGCCCCTTTGCATGCCCGTCCCCTGAACTTTCGCAGTTTGTCGTTCCGGGCGGGAGAGGGTTGTCGTCTCTTTTTCATACCCCCAACTCCTCAAAGTTTTTCTTGATCTTAGCAGCCAGTTTCATCGTTTCGGAATTCAGGTCTCCTAGCTCAACATGGATATCCCACAATGCTCCTTCGAAATCGAAGTCGTCGTCTTTTTCCTCGGGTGCGAAGCCAACATAACGGCCGTGGGTCAGACTCCAGTCATTAGCCTTGATTTCGACACGGTCTACGAGTTTGACTAGATCCTTCACATCGCGGAGCTTTGCCTTGGGGAAGCGCTCAGTTAACCATCAAACCTGACGGTGGAAATAGCGCAGCTGCTTGAGCTGGGTGACGGCCAGCTGCCGGAATTTGTTCCTGGGTAAAACATCGTACAGGTTTATCGTAGTCTGCCTCAATGGTTTCCATGGCTTGGACTGGGTAGTCTTGCCGTTTTCCCACTGTTTTATAGTGGCAAGCAAAGTTCACTCCCAGATTTCATGGGCCAGCTTTCCCTGGCTATTCCCAAATACATTTCTGTCTCTTATCCAGAAATGAACAAAAGTGATATAATAGGTAGCATATCAGGTGAGAGTGGAAACCACAAACGTCAAAGCTGTGGGTTTATGCAACCTTTCTTCCATAAATTCTTGACGTCGGATTGATCTCCTTCACGGTCATGTACTTTCTTCCGGTCTCCCACCTGTCGCCAGTCTTCACCAGCAAGGCCGTAACCGGCCTGAGCAGCGCCGCTTCGTTATGCAAGGGCCTGCAGTCCACCCCTCAGCCTTTTTCCGAGTTTCCTGTCGTATCTTTCGAGCATCTTGGACGTACCAATATGCCTGCACTCGCTTTTCGCCGGACGATAAACGACGAAGTCTTCCTCAAACTTATTTTCCAGCCAGCTTGACAGCTTGGGTACCGTCTTCCCGTACTTCCCGATCACGATCTCCGGACGGCTCCCTAGTCTCATCCACATCCCTCGACCCAGGCACTGTACAAATGTCCTCTCGGTCACATCCTTCCGCATCTCCTTTCGGGGTGCGTAGCCTGGCATTCCTCTGCAAATGCACATGGCAGCGGTTCCATCACCTCGGGAAAATGTCTTATCGTCCATTTGTGAGATGATCATGTGATCTCTTCGTCAGGACTTGCTGTTTGAAGAAATATGGATCATACTAGGAAGCTGTCGATCAGACAGACTCAGAATTTACAGAAGCAATGATGCATAACCAAAGTTGTGACTATTTGTGAGCAAAACAGGAAGCTAGATTGGTAACTGAAAGTCAGAAGTGTCTTTTGCCAAAGGCCCGGCCGGAATAACTTTTCAGGTATTTTTCAAAAACCAGGATTCGTCTGAGTTGCTCATAATGATCCAAACATAGTGAGAACCCATCAGATATTTCAGGCTTCATTCTACGGTACCTTTCCGAAGCGAAGGCTGGTGGAGGGCTGGCCGCCTTCCAGAAATCCAGTCTCCCCAGCGCCAACACATCAAAACCCTTTATTTACAATGCCTTGAGAGCTTCTAAGTGCCGTTCGACCCGGCCCTACGCGGGAAATGTTTTTCTCCACATTTTCCACAAGCAGAGAATGGACGTGGGTTCGATTCCCACTGCCATATCAAACGCGGTGATGTCATAACTCGGGCCTGAAATCTCTTATTCAGATTCTTCATCTTTTTGTTCCAGTTGTTTGATCACCCGATCAAAGTCACTCTCAAACAACCGGTCCTGCACGATTCGGTATTTTTCAAATTCGCTCTCGGCATACGCCCTGGCCAGCTTTGCCGTCACCTTGCCGGCATCGCGCAGAATTTCACGATCGTCAAATTCCAGAAACATATCCAGGCGTTTGGCCCAATCTTCCATGGTCATGGGGATTTTTCGCTTGGCCCGCTCCTCGGCCAGATCCAGGTAGGCATTGACAATCCGTCCCAGTGACTCCAGTTCATCCCTGGTCAGATAATTTTTGGCAACCGAGACATCGGATTGCAGAATTTTGCCGTCCGGAGCCTTTTCCCAGGTGGTCAGCCCCATGTTTGGTTTCGAGGCGTTCGCGCGACTTGCGATCAGTTCAGCTGCGGTCTGCCCATGAATCGCATAGTGCAGTTTATTCTGCACCTTGGCAAAAAACGCCCTGGTGGTCGGGGCATCCTTATTGTAATCGATACTGGTGGCGTAAATATCGGTGATTTTCTGATAAAAACGGCGTTCACTGAGACGGATCTCGCGGATTTCTGCCAGCAACCGTTCAAAATAATCTTCACCAAGAAAGGCGCCGTTTTCCATGCGCTTTCTGTCCAGCACATAGCCTTTGATGGCAAACTCCCGCAAAACCCGGGTAGCCCACTGGCGGAACTCGGTGGCGCGGATGGAGTTGACCCGGTACCCCACGGATATGATTGCGTCGAGATTGTAATGTTTGGCCGTGTAGGTCTTGCCATCCGAGGCAGTTATTCGGAATTTCCTAATAACTGAATCCGGGGCCAATTCGCCGCTGGCGAATATATTCTTCAGGTGCTCGTTAATGGTTGGAATGCTTACACCGAAAAGTTCCGCCATCAGCTTTTGAGACAGCCAGATGGTCTCATCTTCATACCGTGCTTCGATGGACTGTTCCCCCGCCTGGCCGGTAAAAATAAGGAATTCTGCGGTGGAATTTCTGATCAGTTGGTTTTTCTTATCACTCATAGGATTTCTCCAACATCAAGCTTCCTCCGCTATTACATTAAAAAGACCTATTCGACTGCATCCCTCAAGGAAAGCTGTTTTCAAAAAATTGCTATCTGCAAAAGGGTACTTGTCTGTCTGTCTGATCAACGTTGCCAGATAATCAGCAGGAGTCCGTCCATCTTCATGCCATTCATCAAGCACCTGTGCCACCCAGTATTTTCCATCGCTTTCACCGCAACATTTGGCTTTGTAGCGCTTTTCAATGCCGTATATGTCTTTCCAAGTTTCGATCTCTTCGTTCAGCTTTTCCGGACCGAATCCAATATCAAGATCATCGGGCTCAAGATGATCTATATCCGATTTCTTGAGCCTAATCTCAATTTCAATCTTATGGCCGGGATTGGCATAGGGATAAAAAACTTTCCGGCGGAGCATGCCTCCTGTCGGGTCCTTGGGTGTGAATGCGGGATCTTTACTGGTTTTGTAGCTGCTGTTGCAATGATGACAAGCGGGAACGAGGTTGTGGAAATTGATTGAGTTGAATGGGTAGAGCGCCTTGGGAAGATAGTGGTCGTAGGCTTCCCGTTTTGTGTGATAAATTCCCTGCATATCCGTGATGCCGCAAAATGGACATTTGCCTACGGTATTGGCCCGCATAAAATTGTTATAGTGGTCGTCGATATTGCAAATCTTTTCTTTAAGCGCCTTAAGGCCCAGAAGCTCGCTTGAATACAATCCCTTGAAGAAGGCGGCGAGTTCTTTGCCCAATTCCGGGTGTGCAGGCAGAACATCAGCATAGCGGGCGATGTGGAGTGCCGGATTATTGGCGCAAATTCCCTTGATGTCGTTATTGGCCTGATACCATCGCTTAAACTGAGCAATTTCAGGCCGAGCCAATCGAGCGAAGAGGTTATAGATCCGTTCGACACTGCCATAGAAGAAATCCCCACCCTTGGTGTCACTATAAAAAAATGCTGTCATCACCTCTTTGAGGTTCGGATTGGCATCAAAAAGAGCCAAGTTGAAAACTCCACACTTCGGAGCACGACACCACACCTGATAGAAGATGAAATTAATAAAATTTTGCATCTTCTCCATCTGATGGGGAACATATTGATACGAAAACAGCATCAGTCCTGCTCCTCCATACTGTCCATAATGGATTTAATCAGCAGAACCTTTTCCACCGAATCGCCCAGTTTCCGGTTGATTTCTTCAATGAGTTTTTCTTTATCTTCCCCGTCCTCGAAACGCTTACGCAGATCCTCAAGAATCTTTTGTGCATGACCGCCAATGGTTTCACGTTTGCCGAAAGTGTTCATGGTGATCTTGTTGATGGACGCGCCCAGGGTGTTGTATTCAGGCGTGGTGACCGTCACAACGCCATCCGCCTTTTTGAACACCAGCACCTTGTCGGGTTTACTGTCGGAAATAAGAAACGGCGTATGGGTGGTAACCAGCATTTCGTGGCTGTCATCCGAGCCTTTGAAACATTGGTGCAGACGGGTGACAAAGTTTGAACGCCAGTCAGGATTAAAATGAGTTTCCGGCTCATCGAGCAGAAACAGACTGTTGGTGTTTTTAAAGAGCAAACACAGTCCCAGGCTGTGCAAGAGCTGATGTTCACCATCGGAAAGGGATTTCAGCAGAACAGGCGTTTCTGTGTCCGTTTTCCTGATCCAGAAATTCTTGATGCGCATTATTCGCTGATCCGAGGCCAGGGTTGGAACCGTTTCGGTTACATACAGGCTGTCGGAATGGTACAGATCACTCTTCAGGGTATCGCTTACCGAGTAAAGGTTGAGGGTCAGGAGCACCTGAAGGGCCTGAAAGAGGACAACGGGAGATTGGTCAAAATTTTCCCTGAACGCCTCTTTTGTCACTTCATCGACAAAATAGTCGAGATAAAGCGTGTCGGTGGATTCATCATCAAAGAAACAGGTGGCACAGCGTTTGAGGCGGGTGACAATGGGATCGAAGTTGTCAGCGGAACTCTTGTCCGCTTCAAGCGGTTTCATCAGATTGACACGGTAAGTTCCAGTTTCTGCATCCCTGCTCAGCGCCTGATTATCAGTGCCAAAACCCTCAGCCACCTCTGCGGAAACCTCGATGCTGCGTTTAATGATAATGCGAAACTCTTTCAGCTTCTCAATTCCCACATCTTTGCGGAATGGTTTCAGGGTGTCATCGTCCTGAAACAGCAAATTACAGAGCAGAATCGCCTGACTGAAACCGCTGTCCAGATAGGCCAGCCGGCTTTCCGGCCTGCCCGGATAGGAAAGTTGGTTCTTAAGCGCATGCCAGTATTCATCAAACTGGATAAAGCGCATCTTGAAGAAAGGCAGGCTCAGTATTTCGTTTTCACCGGATGAGTAGCCCAGTACATACTCGGGCAAGAGAAAATCCCGCTCCCGTTCGGAAATGGCATCCGGGTTATCGGATTTAAAATCGGCCTGATTGAGCCAGGTCAGTTGGGGAGACTGACCGATCTCTTTAATGATTTTGACTTTGGCAAATTCAGGTGACCCCGAATTGCGAAACTCATCCGGTACCCGAATAAGATATTCCAGTTCAAAACCGTTGGGACTGCCATCACCGTTTTTAAAGCCATGTGGGTTGTCTTCTTCATCAAAAAGAAAACTCTCCGGCAGGAAACTGCGGCGTACCCGCAATACTTCCAGTTGAAAAAAGATCGCCGCTAGTGCCTCCAGCAGATTGGACTTGCCGCTGCCATTGGGACCGGCACAGACAAAGGAGGCAAAGCCATCGTCCTGTTGCAACGCCCACTCTGTACGGAAATGGTGCTCAAAACCCGCTTGCAGACTGCGGAATCTATTGGGATCGGTGATTTTGAGACGCAGCAGTTTCACGATTGACTGTTCCCCTGGCCTTTTATCAGTACGCGGTTTTTGTCATCATCATAGTCCTGCGTCATTTGACCGTTTTCCAGCAACTGGAATACCCGCTCCTTAATCCAGTCATATTCATCCACGCCCAGTTCCGGCGGTTCATCCTCAATCAGTTCATCCAGTTTCAGTTGTGCCTGTTGCATAAACTGTCCGACATCGAATGCTTTGCCGCCCAGTTGCGCAAGATAGCTGGCCAGCCAGTTCTCGAGGGCATCTCTGCGTCCTGTCGTTTTTGCCAGACTGCCGAGATCAGCCGGTTCAGGTAATTCGATAGACCTGGTTTCTTCCTCTGTCATTTCTTCAGCCTTCACATCACTTTCTTTTCCCTGTTGTTCATCCCGTTCTTTTTTAACCAGTGGAACCCTCGACAAATCCAACTCGCCCTTAAACGCCTTTTGACTTAATGCGCCATAGAGGTTTTCAAGCTCGGCGAGACTTTGCTGGTATTGGGATTTGATGGTTTCAACCTTTTCAACGATAGCGGCAAATAGGTTTTGGAGATTAATAGGAGGGTAGCCAATAACAATACTCTCAATTTTTGCAGGTGATGTATGTCGAACTTTTGCGCCAGTAGCTTTGGAATGAATAATTTTACGAATCGATTTTTGATTAAAAAGGTGAAAAAGAAATAGCGGCTGGATAGTTTTTTTTGCTTTAACCAAACCCAATCGTTGGTTGTGCAAATAGAGATTGGATTCTGGAACAATTAGGGGGCTACCCAATAGTCCGGGAGCTTGCTCAGTCATAGCTATAAGCAAATCACCTTTATTAAGGATATATTCTTGAGGTGTTTCCCCTACATAGTACTTTTGCCTGTCTCCTCGGTCTCTAAAACCGCCTTTTTCAAAAAAATTACCCGGCGTAAGTAACACAAATGGGCCGCTGTTCTGGAAGAACTCACTTTTAAACGCAAATCCATGCTTGATTTTAATTATCACTCCAAGATTACATTCACTCCAGCCTTTCTCATTCCGCACCGGATCACCAAACATCTCCAGAAAGACGCTTTTGAGCAGTTCATCCAGTTGCTGCAAGTGTTGCTTGCGCCGGGCAATCAGCCCTTCCACCTTGCCCAGCAGATGGGCAATGCGGATTTGATCGTCAAGTTCTTCAGGAACTGGAATCTTGTATTTTTTTATCTCCTCAAGGCTTATTGCTGGATAGGCTGAATCTTTGATTAGTCTCGAAGGAGGGAATTGATTTAGTACTAGCCGGAGATATTCTCCATGAATCTTGTCGTTTGGTATCAAAATAGCCAAATGGCTGACTACATAAGCAGGGCTTTGCAGAGCATAGATTCTACCCTTGGTTGCAGACACGCCACTCTTCGCAAACAGTATTGAACCTTTGGGGTATAATTTCAGCTTTCGTTTTTTTGCGGTCTCCTCTGATACAAGTTCAAAACCAGCTTCACTTTTTCCTGCCAGCAAATCCTCAAGACTGCCAGCACGGATAAAGGGAGTTCCTTGCTCGGAAAACTCATTTTTCTTTGGTGCACCTTGGCCAGCTGACACAGATGCAATTGAATGAACGGTGACCTTTTTCATCCAATCATCTCCCGCAGCTCAAGCAATTCCCTTACAATACCGCCCTCAACCTTGCTCAGTGTATCGCCACCGGCTTCCCCAACCTCGGCCTTGAGCAGTTTGTCCAGAATCACCTCCGGTGCTTCATACTCCACCTCTTCAAAAACATCCTCCTTGTAGCGGCTGAACGAGAGGTCATAGCCCTCATCCTTAATTTCACTGCGGGAGACTACAAAGCATTTCTGTTTGCGGTCGGTGTCGGTTTTTGGATTCCGGGCATGGAATTTTTCAACAATATCCTGCAGGTCGCCATGGCCTTCCAGCTTGGTACGTTTGTCATCCAGGGAGTAGCCGTCAGAGTGCATCCCGTAAAACCAGACATGATCGGTGGCAGGTTGGCTGACCTTGTCTTTCGGACCCCAGACCTTGGTGAAAAGCAGAATGGCAGTGCTGACCCCGGCATAGGGCTTGAACACACCGCTGGGCATGGTAATGACCGCCCTGAGGTCGCAGCGTTCTATCAGGGTTTTGCGCAACTGCTTGAATGCCTTGCCGGAACCGAACAGAACGCCCTGGGGCACAATGACGCAGGCCGTTCCACCCTTTTTCAACAGGCGGTAGATATTTTCCACAAAGAGCAGCTCGGTCTTGGTGGTGGCAAGTTGCAGATTTTCGTTGATGTCACCTTTGTCGATGCTGCCGGTAAAGGGAGGATTGGCCATCACGATGTCATAGGTGGCCTCTTCGTTATAGCTCTTGCTCAGGGTGTCCTTGTAGTCAATTTGCGGCTCGTCAATACCGTGCATCATCAGATTCATCAGCCCCAGACGCACCATGGTGCTGTCAATGTCATAGCCGCGCAGGGTGTTTTGCAAAATGTTCTGAGCATCTTCGGTAAGGGCCGCCGCCACCGAGGTGCGGACAAAGCCGTCTTCATCGGGTTGCAAATCCTTGGTCCCGGCCCTGAGCGCCAGTTGTGTTACGATGTACTGATAGGCGCCGAGCAGAAAGCCGCCGGTGCCGCAAGCGGGATCAGCCATTTTATGCCCCAGTTGGGGCTGCACTAGCTCGGCCATCAGCTTGATAATGTGGCGCGGGGTGCGGAACTGGCCATTTTTGCCGGCAGTGGCAATTTCTGCCAGCAGCATTTCATAGACATCGCCCTGGATATCCTGAAAGGCCTGCCCCTTTTCTTGGGAGTCTTTCTCCATGATCTCGAAGATCTCATCAATGGTCTTGACCGCCTCCACCATCAACGATGGCTTGGGGATGATGAACACGGCGTTTTTCATG
>Ga0256835_1000375_pt1 | contig 34122 bp, 26 predicted proteins | sample PIR30metaG_FD_185972 | JGI IMG/M metagenome (GOLD analysis project Ga0256835, IMG submission 185972) | Hydrothermal vent microbial communities from East Pacific Rise, Pacific Ocean - PIR-30 | ecosystem: Environmental > Aquatic > Marine > Hydrothermal vents | place: Pacific Ocean: East Pacific...
TCTCATAGGGCTAGTCTTTTTTGTTACTTTTTTTGACGATGAAAAAAAGTAAAAAACATATAATTGATAAAACTCAAATTTTATTTAATATAGAGATCCCTCGTCGCTACGCTCTGTCGGGATGACAGTCGTTTCTTTACATTTTTTTATTATATATAAGAATGTCTTTTTCAACCCCGCTTATTGCGGGATGAGAAATCTCAAAAAAACATAACAAAAAAAGCCGCATCACTGCGGCTTTTTTAATTGGAACAATTTTTTAATCCCTCCCCGGAGTCCATCTCACTCCTTTTTCTTTCATTTGTTTTTTTATTGCCGATAATTGTTCTTTAACTTGATTCAATTGTTCTTGTAAAGAAGGCAATTGTTTTTTAATGATTCTCAAAGCATCTTTTTCCATCTCCGTAACAGGAGCCGTGCTGTCAAAATGTGCATAGGCCAAATAATATAAGCGATCGTTCAAAGGTACCGGTTGCGGAATGCGTTCTTCGGCACTTGCCGGAGGAGTTTGGCCTTCAAATTTCCACTTTATGTCTTTTAAGGTTTTTTCCAAGGATTCCAATTTTTTATAAACCGACAAATCCATATCCGGAGAATGCAAAACGGCATATTTCATCGAGTTTATTTCTTTGAGCAAAGTATTTACATCTTTTTTCATCGCTTCGGCTTCACGGTAAGCTTCGCTTACTTCGGCTAAGAATTTTTGTAAACTTTTTAAATCGGCATCCGGCAAGGTGGAATTTTGTAAAAATTTCACTTCAAAGGATTGATCTCTAAGCAAAGGAATGATTTCTCCTCCTGCATATTCATCTACCTCAACATAATATTTCCCCGGGAGAACCAAGCGGCCGCTTCCGTCTTTTTTCAAGGGATCGAATTTTTTTATTTCCACGGGATTAACAGAAGGATATCGCAAATTCCAGTTCACACGGTTGATTCCTTTTTTGCTCTTGGAGGTGAGTCTGTTTACTATATTTCCTTGATCGTCTTTGATGGTAAAAATCAAGTAGGGTTCTATTTCTTCTTTTTCCTTGCGTTGTTCATTTAAGGAAGGAATAGGTATTTTTTTGGCTTCTTTAAAGAGTGCTTTTTCTTTCTCCCTTCTTTTTTGTTTCAAAGTTTTGGGCACTTGCTTGTCAAAATAAGTGAATACCGCTCCGAAATCCCTGTTTTTGTCCACCTTTTGCGTATGGCCGAAACCATATCCTCCACGGTTTCGCTGGATATAAAGCAATGCATCTTTGACAGGAAACATATAAAAATCCTTTTGAACCGCTTCTTTTATATTTCGCAATGGCGAATAGTTATCCAAAACAAAAAATCCGCGTCCGAAACTGGCCAATACCAAATCGTTTTCTCTTTCCTGCAAGGCAATATCACGCATGGCAATCGTAGGTAACCCCGATTTCAAACGGATCCAGTTTTTTCCGTAATCGGGAGAAAAATAAATCCCGAATTCCGTTCCTGCAAACAATAGATTTTTGTCTTTAAAATCTTGTGCCAAGCTATGCACGGGGCTGTTTTCTTCGGGAAGATTTCCCTCGATATGTTTCCATGTTTTTCCCAGATCATGGGAAACAAGGATATAAGGTTTCAAATCGTTGTGTTTGCGGTTATCAAAGGTGACAAAAACGGTATTTTTATCAAATTTTGAAGGTTCGATATCGCTGATATAAGTATATTCGGGCACGCCGGGGAACTTGCGGATTTGCCTCCAAGTTTTTCCGTCGTCGGCAGTGATGTTCAATGCGCCGTCGTCTGTCCCCACAAATAATATTCCGGGTTGGACAGGAGACTCGGCCATGGCTACCGCCGTGCCGTATAAGGAAGTGGAAACATCTTTGGCAACGGCATCTATTCCCCAATAATGTCCCATCACTTTCCATTTATTACGATCTGTTTTGGTAGTAATATCATCGCTGATTACTTTCCAGGAATTTCCTCTATCGATAGATTTAAAAACCTTATTGGCCGCCATATATAAAGTGGTAGGATTGTGCTTGCTTAAAATAAAAGGTGCATTCCAATTCCATTTATACAACTTCTCCCCTTCTCTTTCCCTGGGTTTTATATTGATTCTTTGTCCGTTTTGTTTATCATACCGGTAAATATTTCCATATTGATATTCGGAATAAACAATATTCGGATTAGTAGGGTCTATGGCTTGCCAAAAACCGTCTCCTCCCAAAGTGATGTCCCAATCGCAAGCACTTATTCCGTCACTATATAAAGTGGAGCTGGGCGCACCCAAACTGTTGTTGTCTTGGGTTCCGCCGTAAATCCAATAAAAAGGATAAGCATTGTCCACCGCCGCTCTGTAAAATTGGGTTATACCCAAATTTTCTTTATGGATATAGGTTTTTCCGTGGTTATAAGTTTCATAAATTCCTCCGTCTCCTCCTATCAGATAATGATTTTTATCTTTGGGATCCAACCAAAAAGCATGATCATCCACATGTTTCTTTTTTTGGCCTAATAATTTCCAGGTTTTTCCGCCGTCGGTGGTATATTTTGAGCGCGTTTCCATGGAATAAACGGTATTTACATCAAAAGGGCTGGTATAAATCTCGCTGTAATATTGCCCGCTGGTATGGTAATCACTCATTTTTTGCCAGGATTCGCCGCGGTCTGTGGAACGGTAAAATCCGCTTTTGTCCATCGCCGCTTCTATGATAAGATATAGCACATCGGGATTTACAGGTGAAATGGCCAATCCCATTCCGGCTTTATCCACAGAAGGAATGCCGTTGGTAATTTTCCTCCAAGTCTTTCCGCCGTCTTCCGATTTATACAAAGCGCTTTCGGGGCCTCCTCCTATACGCGTTTGGGTTCTTCGGCGACGTTGTTCGGCTGTGGCATAAAGCAAATCGGGATTGCGGGGATCCATTACGATATTGTTTACGCCCGTATCTTCATTGATATATAAAATACGTTTCCAGGTTTTCCCGCCGTCTTCGGTTTTATATAAACCGCGGTCTCCTCCCGGGCCCCATACGGAGCCTTCGGCGGCTACATAAACAATATTTCCGTTTTGAGGATGAATGAGGATTTTTCCTATTTGCATGGATTTTTTCAATCCCATATTTTTCCAACTTTTACCTCCGTCCATACTTTTATATACACCGTCACCGTAACTCACAGAGCGTTGATGATTGTTCTCTCCCGTTCCCGCCCAAATAATATGCGGATTTGTAGGATCAATGGCCAGTGCTCCTATGGAATAAACCGGATATTTATCAAATACGGGCTTGAAAGTGGTTCCGTTATCGGTGGTTTTCCAAATGCCTCCTGCGGCAACCCCTACGTAATATTCATGTGAATTTTCGGGATTTACGGCAAAATCCGAAATCCTGCCGGAAATATGCCCCGGAGAAATATTTCTAAATTTTAATCCCCCGTAGATATCCTTTGGGATAGTCGTCTGGGCTATAAGCGAATAACTCATCAATAAAACGAGTAAATAAATTATTTTTTTCATGGCTGTTGAGTTTATGAACTATAAATTTATAAAGGAAATTTTTATTTTCTGTTAAATAAAACATAAAAAAGGGAGGGCTTTATTTCAAGTCCCTCCCGCTAAAAATAAACTATGCTGACAATTAGTATTAATGCTTACTCAAATAATCGGCTACTCCTTCAAAAGTAGGTTTTAAGGCATCCTCTCCTTCTTCCCAGTTTGCCGGACAAACTTCGCCGTATTTTTGAAGATGATTCAAGGCGTCAATCAAACGCAAAGCTTCTTTAACACTTCGACCCAATCCCAAATTATTGATGAGCGAATGTTGTATAACTCCTTCTTCATCGATAAGGAATAAACCTCGATAGGCAACGGGTTCTCCTTCAAAAGACCATTTTCCTTCTTCATCTATCATATATTCGCCTCCCAAAACATCATAATTCATCGAAATGGTTTTGTCCAAATCGGCTACCAAAGGATATTTTACGCCTTGTATTCCGCCTTTATCCTGAGGGGTGTTTAACCATGCCCAATGGGAAAATTGTGAATCGACCGAACATCCCACTACAACCGTATTTCTTTTTTCAAATTCCTCATAAGCTTCTTGAAAAGCAATGATTTCTGTAGGACAAACAAAAGTAAAATCCAAGGGATAGAAAAAGAATATTACTTTTTTTCCTTTGTATTGTTCCAATGAAAAATTTTCAACTATTTCTCCCCCGTTTATTACTGCGGGAGCCTTAAAATCGGGGGCTTTTTTTCCTATTAAACTCATATTTTTTTGTTTTTTGATTACCCCAAAAGTAGGTAACTATTGCTACAATCAAAAAAGAGTTTAATCGAATTAATTTATAAGCTTATAGAAAAGAATTATCCGGCCAAGTTTTGTTCAAAAAAACGGCGAAACTCCTTTTTGATTTGTTCTCTGATTTTTCTGAATTCCTCTTTCTTTTGCTCTTCGGGTCCTTCAAAAGCGGCGGGATCTTCAAATCCCATATGAAGCCTGTTTTTTACCTCTCCCGTAAATACGGGGCAAGTTTCCTTGGCCTCATCACAAACCGTAATTACATAATCAAAATATTGATCGAGATATTTTTCTACCGGTTCGGGTTTGTTTCGTGACAAATCAAAATCGATTTCTTTCATAACCTCAAGGGTAAGCGGATGCACTTCTTTTGCGGGTTCCGTTCCTGCCGAATATACTTCGAGACAGGGATCAAAGCTGTTTAACAAGGCTTGGGCCATTTGGCTTCTGCAAGAATTTCCGGTACAAAGAATGAGTATTTTTGACATTATTTTGATTTTTTTATTTTTTCCAGCGTTTTGGGGTATTTTTTGGGGTCCACCTTATATTTTTTTATGGCCTCGAGCTGTTTATCCTTATAAGTTAAATGATTGGCAACAAAAAGAGGCAAATAAATATTGAAATAAATTTCTTGATTTTGTTGAGGTAAATTTTTTGGTGACACCAGCATTTTGTCAAAAGGCATCTGATTATAATATCGCACTTCTTGTCTCTTTAATTCATAATTTTTCTGGTTGATAATAAGAAACTCATCGCTTGTACTTCTCACCACATAGGCTTTGTCAAAGGATTCTCCGGTACCGCTATATAAAGGCACACGTAGCAAATCACCGTATTTTTTGTAATAAAATTTGGATTTTTTTTCATCTCCGGTTTTTTTTGCGGCATAACCGGCCAACATATATAAGCGGGCTTCCACGGGATATTTTTTCAAGAGGCTTTCGGCGGTTTTCAAACCCGCTTCAAAATCCATATTTCCTGTAAGTTTATATATGGTTTCTATTTCTTTTTCGGCCACACCGGGTTGATAACCTGGCAAAAAGGCAGACCCATAATAAAGCATAACCATTTGACTTTCGGTTAAGTCCGTTTTTTGAAATTTTCTTTTTAAAGCTTGAAAATAAGCAGGTTTTTCTTTTACCCAATTTCGGATGGTATCCAATGAAATCCCATAAACTACCGGAGCGGTCTGGGATTGCATATTCATAAAAAGAAAACCAATAACTATGAAAAGATATTTTTGCATACGATTTTTATTTAATTTAGAGCAAAATTATTTTTTATGAAACAAAGATTATTCCTTTTTGGTTTTTTGCTACTTATTTTTTCTTGTAAAACTTCAAAGAAAACTCCGCTTGAAGCGGAACATCATAAAATTACGAACAAAGCCATGGTGGTTTCCGCCAATCCTTATGCTTCACAAGCCGGAACAAATATAATGAAAAACGGCGGAAATGCGGTGGATGCTTTGGTAGCCACTCAATTTGCCTTGGCAGTGGTCTATCCCCGTGCAGGAAATCTGGGCGGAGGTGGATTTGCCATCGTGCGATTGCCGGGAGGAAAAAACGAAGCCGTCGATTTCAGGGAAACCGCACCTGCAAAAGCCCATAAGGACTTATATCTCGATGAGAACGGAAATGTAATCCCCGGAATGAGCACCGAAGGAGGATTGGCAGTAGGAGTTCCCGGCACCGTAGCCGGATTATATGAAATATGGAAAAAATACGGCAAAACCGAATGGAAAAATTTATTGCAACCCGCCATAGAATTGGCCGAAAACGGATTTCCTATTAGTGAAACGGAAGCCAAAAGATTGAATAAATATCGAGAAGTATTCATTAAATACAATCCTGAAAATAAAGTATTTATAAAAAACGGAACATGGAAAGCCGGTGATATTCTGGTGCAAAAGGAGCTGGCAAAAACTTTACAAATGATAGCGAATGAAGGGCCCAAAGCTTTTTATGAAGGAGATGTAGCCGAAGAAATCGTCAAAACCCTGCAAAAACACGGAGGAATTATCCGCAAAGAAGATTTAAAAAATTACCAAGCAAAATTTCGCGAACCCATTCGCATTGATTATAAAAATTACAAAGTAATTTCCATGCCACCGCCTTCAAGCGGTGGAATAACCTTGGGACAATTATTAAAAATCACCCGAAATTATCCTGTCAAACAATGGGGAGCCGATGATCTCAAAACCATTCAACTGATGATAGAAGCCGAACGACGCGCCTATGCAGACAGAGCTAAGTTCCTTGGCGACTCCGATTTTTATCCCGTTCCGGTGGACAGCCTTTTGAACGATGATTATTTAAAGGAAAGAATGAAAGATTTTTCTTTTGCACATGCTACAAACAGCGACAGCATCTCGGCGGGAAATTTCAAATTGCAAAAAGAAAGTTTTGAAACTACTCATACTTCCATTGTGGATCCAAATGGAATGGCCGTTTCTTGCACGACCACTTTAAATTCCAATTACGGCTCGAAAGTGATTGTAAACAAATACGGCTTCTTTCTCAATAACGAAATGGATGATTTCAGTGCCAAACCCGGTGTGCCCAATCAGTTTGGATTGATAGGTGCCGAGGCCAATTCCATTGCACCCGGAAAACGCATGTTGAGCTCCATGACGCCCACCATTGTGGAAAAAGACGGAGATATATTTATGGTATTGGGAAGTCCCGGAGGATCGACCATCATCACATCGGTTTATCAAGTGATTTTAAATGTAATCGATTTTGATATGAATATGTATCAAGCGGTTCAGAAACCCCGTTTTCACCATCAGTTTTTGCCCGATGTGGTAATGTATGAAGAAGGGCGTTTCAATCCGGAAATTAAAGATTCGTTGATACAAAAAGGCTATAAACTTAAAAAAGTAAAAGCCTTGGGAGTGGTAAAAGCCATTTTAAAAACCGGAGAAGGAAAACTGGAAGGTGCCGGAGACCGTCGCAATCCGGATGATGATGTAGAAGGGTTTTAGCCAATAAAGGAATGCGTTAAGGAAATACAAAAAATAAAAATCCAATTGATTTTTGGTTTATCTTTGTTTTAAAATATTAACAAATGGGATTTTTAAAAATTATATTATACTTTCTGATTTTTTATTATGTAGCCAAATTTGTAATGCGTTTATTGGCACCTATGATGGCCAAAAAAATGATGGACAAGGCGGCGCAAAACTTTGAAAAACAATTTAATAATCCTTATTATAAAGAAAAACCCACAGTTAAAGAGGGAGAGACCGTGATTGAAAAAACCGGAGAGAATCCTACTTCAAAAAAAGGCTCGGAAGAGGGAGGTGAATATGTCGATTATGAAGAAATCGATTAATTAAATTTTTCCTTTTTGTAAATAATAATATCCCCCTGCAAGTGCTCCTATTATTAATAAAGTGAGCAAAGGATGATCTAAGAAAGCATGCCTTGAATCCAATAATATGGTGAGGATCACTCCCGCCAAGGCTCCTCCGAAATGAGCCTCATGGCCTATCCTGCTACCCATATTTTGTGAACCTTTGACCGTGTACCACAAATAACCCAAAGCAAAGAGAATTCCGGGGATAGGAAAGAAAAACATCAAATATAAGGTCATGGTAGGATCCAAAGTAATGGCCGAAAATACCACCGCATTTACACCGGCTGATGCACCGATGGCAGAATACCATAGATCATTCTTGTGTAAATAATATGCCAGGTAATTCCCTAAAGCCACTCCCCCGAAATAGATAATCAGAAAACCCGTTACCCCTAATCGAGCTACAATATAATCGCCAAAAAAGTAAAGGGTAATCATATTGACAAAAAGGTGGTTCCAATCCGCATGTAAAAAGGCGGAAGTAATCAGGCGATAATATTCACCGGCTTTAATTCCGGCTACTGAAAATTTATATTTTTCAAAAAAAGACGGATTGCTAAATCCTTGATAGGTAAAAATAGCCGTAACTATAATAATAATGGTAACAATAGACATATTTGAAATTTTTTGTCAAAAATAATTTAAAAAAACGACTTATAAACGAAACCAGTCATTTACTTGATGGATAAGAAAGTTAATTTCGGGAAATCGTTTATGTACATAAGTTCCGTTTTTCAACTCGTAATCTTTGCTCCATTCCTTGAAATTATGTGCCAAAGCTTTCACCGCTTTATTGATATAAGCCACCTCTTCATCGGAAGTGGTGGGATGAATGGAGAGACGTATCCAACCCGGTTTTGCTTCTTCATGTCCTTCTTCCACCTCTTTGATAATTTTCTTTGATTTTTCCCTGTCGATGCCCAAAAGGATATGGCCGTAAGTGCCGGCACAAGAACAACCTCCACGGGTTTGAATACCGAAATGATCATTGAGCAAACGCACGCCCAAATTATAGGGTAAATCGTCAATATAAAAGGACAAGACTCCCAAGCGGTCTTCGAAATCGCCCGCCAGGAGATGTAAATTTTCTATAGATTTGAAAGCGGGAATAAGCCGCGACAGAATTTCATGCTCCCTTTCTTGGATATTTCTCACTCCCATTTGCTCTTTTAATTCTATGGCCAATGCCGTACGGATGGCTTGTAATATCCCGGGCGTTCCGCCGTCTTCACGGATTTCAGGATCATCATAATAGCGATGCTCCTTCCATGGATTGGTCCATAAAACCGTTCCTCCTCCGGGATTATCGGGGATTTTGTTTACATATAAAATTTTATTGAATACCAATACGCCATTTGCTCCGGGACCGCCCAAAAATTTATGGGGAGAAAAAAAGATGGCGTCCAAACGTTCCTCTTCGTCCTCCGGATGCATATTCATATCCACATAAGGCGCCGAACAGGCAAAATCTACAAACATATAACCGCCTGCATTATGGATCATCCTCGCTATTTTTTTATAATCGGGTTTGAGTCCGGTTACATTGGAACAAGCGGTTACCGAAGCTATTTTTAAGTTCCGGTTTTTATATTTCTCCAAGAGTTTTTCAAAAGCCTCAAAATCGATATCTTTTTCGTTCAGATAAGGAATTATTTCAACATCGGCAATGGTTTCCAACCACGAAGTCTGATTGGAATGATGTTCCATATGGGTAATGAAAACGATAGGACGCTGCTTTTCTTCAAGACAAATTTTATCATGAAAAAACTCATGCAAGCGCAAGCCCATCATTCTTTGTAATTTGTTGATAGCTCCGGTCATTCCATGGCCGGTAAATATCAATATATCATCCTCTGTGGCTCCTACATGATTTTTCACAATTTGACGAGCTTGATGATAGGCCATGGTGATGAGATTTCCCGTTGTGGTAGTGGTAGTATGCGAATTGGCCATAAAAGGCCCGAAATCTTCAAGAATTTTTCTTTCGATAGGTTCGTAGAGTCTCCCGCTGGCGGTCCAATCGGTATAAATAAGAGGCATCGCCCCGTTGGGCGTTTCAATCACTTCTTCAATTCCTACGATATTGTCGCGGAATTTTTGAAAATAGGCGGATAAGGGAGCTCGACTTTTCATAATTATAAGAGTTTATTATGTAATGGATTTAATTTCATTCATGGTTTTCATGGCCAGTTCATCCGCTTTTTCTTGAGTTTTGCCTTCGCTGTATATACGGATAATCGGTTCGGTATTGGATTTTCGCACTTGTACCCAGGAATTTTCAAAATCTATTCTAATTCCGTCTTGGGTATCGATTTCGGCAGCGGGATATTTTCCGGAGAAATATTCAATGATTTTTTCCAAATCAAAATCCGGGGAAACTTCCATCTTGTTCTTGCTCATGTAATATTGCGGATATTCATTTTTCAATTGCGACAGGCTTTTGCCGCTTTCGGCCAAATGGGAAAGAATCAATGCAATTCCCAGTAAGGCATCTCTTCCTGCATGCAAAGCGGGATAAATCACACCACCGTTCCCTTCGCCCCCGATAACCGCATTCACCTCTTTCATTTTTTCCACCACATTCACTTCGCCCGTTTTGGCTTTATGGTATTCTACGCCGTATTTATCCGAAATATCTTTCAAAGCCCGCGAAGAAGACAGATTGGAAACCGTATTTCCGGGTTTTTTTGACAGGATATAATCGGCGGCGGCTACAAGTGTGTATTCTTCTCCAAACATTTGGCCGTTTTCATCGATTAATGCCAGGCGGTCCACATCGGGATCCACCACTATACCGAGGTCAAAATTCCCGTTTTTGATTTTTTCCATGATAGCAGTGAGGTTTTGTTCCAAAGGCTCGGGATTATGCGGAAAATCACCCGTTGGCTCACAATACATACAATCGTATTCCACACCTAGTTTTTCCAATAGAACCGGAATGGCCAATCCTCCGGTGGAGTTTACCGTATCAATGGCTACTTTGAATTTCCTGTTTTTTATTTTTTCGGTTAAAACTTCGGGAAGATTTATAATTTTTTCGATATGTTCGTTTATATATCCTCCGGGATAAGCCTCTATTTTTCCCAATTCATCCACGGGAGCATATTCAAAATCTTCTTTTTCAATGATTTCCAATAATTTTTTTCCGTCTTCGGCCGATAGAAATTCGCCTTTATCGTTGAGCAATTTCAAGGCGTTCCATTGTTTGGGATTATGGCTGGCCGTGAGAATAATACCGCCGTCGGCATTCAAACCGGTAACCGCCATTTCTACCGAAGGCGTAGTGGAAAGTCCCAAATCCACCACTTCAATTCCCATTCCCGAAAGTGTATTTTGCACGATATTTTGAATCATAGGCCCCGAAAGCCTGGCATCCCTGCCTATCACGGTTTTTAGTTTTTTGCCGGGGAATTTTTCCTGCATCCATTTTCCATAAGCCGAAGCAAACTGCACGGCATCCAAAGGAGTGAGGTTTTCTCCCGGCTTCCCACCGATGGTACCTCTGATTCCCGATATGCTTTTTATCAAACTCATTTTTCTTATATCTTTTTAAAATTTATAAATCGAATATTTTAAAACTTTGATGGACTTGTTCCACCAGTTTTTTTGTGCGTTCCGCATGTGTATCACTGATAAAAATCTGGCCGAAAGTCTCATCATTCACCATTTTTATAATTTGCTCTACCCGGTGCTCGTCGAGTTTATCAAAAATATCGTCAAAAAGCAGGATAGGTAATTTCCCTGATTGTTTTTTCAGAAATTCAAATTCGGCCAGACGCAAAGCAATCAAATAGGTTTTTTGTTGGCCTTGACTCCCGAATTTCCGGATGGGTTTTTCATTTATTTCAAACAGAAAATCATCGCGGTGAATCCCCTTGGAAGTATGCTGCAAAATACGGTCTTTCTGTATGTTTTCATGTAGAAGTTCTTCCAGCGGTTTGATATCCAATTCCGAATAATAGGAAATGTCCACCTCTTCTTTACCACCTGATAATACTTCGTATTTCTCTTTAAGGTACCGGGCAAAATCGCGAATAAACTCTTTACGTTTTTGATGAATAAAACTTCCGTATTGATGCAACTGTTCATCATACACAGCCAATGTATCTTTATCAAATTTATGATTGGAAGCAAAATATTTCAAAAGGCGGTTGCGTTGGGTCAAATTCTTTTGGTAAGCAATCAAAGCCGATAAGTATGCCGCATCCGATTGAGAAATGATTTTATCGACAAATCTTCGGCGGATTTCGCCATGTTCCGATATCAAATCGCGGTCGTAAGGAGAAATAAGGACCAGGGGAATCAATCCGATATGATCCGAAAGGCGATCATAGGCTTTATTATTCCGTTTGATTATTTTTTTCTTATCCGAACGGTAGGAAACCAGGATTTCTTCGGGTTTGTTGTTGATTTCAAAAACTCCTTTCACACTAAAAGCCTCCTCCCCGAAACGTATAATTTGCCGTATATTACTATTAAAAAAAGACTTCCCGAAAGCGAGGAAATAAATGGCATCGAGCACATTTGTTTTCCCCACGCCGTTATTTCCTACAAAACAATTGATCTTACGGTCAAAATCAAAAGATTTATCCGCAAAATTTTTAAAATTATATAATTGCAGGTTTTTAAGATGCATTTTTCGGGGCTTACTATACAAAAATAAGAAAAAGCAATGGTAAATTTATTTTTTTATGCTTTTATTTTGAAGGCAAATCGCAAAAAATATATTTAAGCACAAGCAAAGCCGGAATTTTATTTATTATCTTTTATAATTTTATAGATTTTTTTAATGCATTTCAGAATTAAAATAGAATCCAAAATGTTGAACAATAAATATTTAACATTTCAGTTATTATAATATTACAACATTCAAAATACTAACAACATGAAAAAACGGTTCACTTTCCTTTTATTGTTGGCTATTTATTCCACTTCCTTTTCCCAAGTTTATATTCCAAAGACTTCCTCTGAAAAAACTACCGACAAAGGAAACTCTTATACACTTAAATATGCCGGCTCGGATTATTTCCGGAAATCCCCTTATGTATTATATCCCGGAAAAAACGATGAAATGTTAATTTTATGGCAATTGAATACCACCGCTACTTGCGAAGTTAAATATGGTACCGATACCTCCTATTCTTCCGGTACTCAAACTACTACCGAATACGGGAACGATCATCAACATAAAGTCAATTTAACCGGTTTGACTCCCGGACAAAAATATTATTATCAAATAACGGCGGGTAATCAAAATACTAAAAACGGGAGTTTTCAGGCAGGAGCACCGGATAACGATAGTCAATTGACTTTTTTTGCCTACGGAGATACGCGGTCATACCCTTCCCATCATGATGTTGTGGCAACTGCTATATTAAATGATATAAATAACAACAATTTAAAACAAACTTTCATAATCAATTCCGGCGATTTGGTAAATGACGGAGACGATGAAGATTCTTGGCAAAATGAATTTTTTAATTCTTCTTTTACTCATATCATTGAAATGTTAGCTAATTTACCGTATCTCACGGCAATGGGAAATCATGAAGGCCAAGGGGTTTTATTTAAAAAATATTTCCCCTACCCCATGTATGAAAACAATAGTTTCTACTACTCTTTTGATTATGGGCCTCTCCATGTATGTGTCGTAGATCAGGAAATCGACTATTCACAGGGAAGCACTCAATACAACTGGATAGTAAACGACTTATCCTCATCCGGTAAACTTTGGAAAATTGCCGTTTTTCATAAACCGGGATGGTCGGCGGGAGGACATTCAAATTCCTCTGATGTTCAAAACAATTTACAAGGATTATTTGAAAATTACGGAGTTTCTCTGGTTATAACGGGACATAATCATTATTATGCACGGGCAGTTGTAAATAATGTTCATCATATTACTACGGGTGGTGGCGGCGCTCCTTTATATACTCCTAATGCTTCCTATCCCAATATTGTAAAAGTAGAGAAGTCCAATCATTACTGCAAAATTGAAATCGACGGAAATAAATTACAATTTTCTGCCATTCGTGACAACGGAAGCCAAATCGAAGTTTTTGATCTTGAAAAAACGGCTTCTTCCATAGAGGAAAACAGTTTAAATTCAAAATGGTTTGCATATAATAATGAAGAAGGAATGCTTGTAATAAAAACCAAAGGCGTTCATGGAAAGATAGAAATTTATGATAATTTAGGCAGAAAGATTTATAAAAATAAAATAAATGACCGGTTGATTTATATGCCCAAAAAGCATGGAATATATTATGTGCGATTTATTGACGGGCAAAATTTCAGCGTCAAAAAAATAATTTCTGGGAGATATAATTAAGGAAAGTATTTTTTCGTGACTAAAAAAATCCTGTTATTTTTCTTTCTTCTTGTTTCGGTTTTATGGCTCTTCATAAAAATCGACCGTATGATTCAAATCGACCGGTGTTTGGATAGCGGTGGAATATGGAATTACAAAATGCACCGCTGTGAAAAGGATAGTCTTACAAAGGAAGAAAAAACTCTTCCTGTTTCACAAAAACACCAAGGAACAATTAATTGAGTAAATTAAAAAAACTCAATATTGAACATAATGTTTTTTCTAAATTTTGCAACTGCTAACTCCTCTTATTTTTTTTTATAAATCGGCAGAAAGCTCTTTTTTCATGTTTATTTATTTTCGTATTTTTACCTAAAATTTTTACGCATGGAAATCGAAAAAGACATATTGATAGAAGACTTGGTGGAAGATTATCCTTTTGCCGAGGAATTTCTACGTGTCCGCGGGATAAAATGTATCCGTTGCGGCGAGCCTATTTGGGGCACCTTGGAAGATGCTTGTAAGGAAAAAGGATTTTCCGATCAAGAAATAGAGCAAATAGTAAAAGATTTAAACGAAATTAACCAAAATAAAAATCAACAAAATGAGTCAGAAGATCAACATACAAGAAGTATTAAAACGATTAGGTATAAAGGAGATTAATTCAGGGGTCTCTACCGGAACAAAATGGTTTGAAACCGAAGGAAAACTTAACAAATCCACTTCACCCGTCGACGGCAGTTTGATAGCTTCGGTGCAAACGGCCACAATGGATGATTATGAAAAAGTAATCAAAACGGCACAAGAAGCTTTTAAAGAATGGCGTATGACACCTGCTCCGGTACGTGCGGAAGTAATCCGTCAAATCGGGAATGCTTTGCGTGAAAACAAAGAAGATTTGGGCGCCTTGGTTTCCTATGAAATGGGGAAAATCTATCAAGAAGGTTTGGGAGAAGTTCAAGAAATGATAGATATCTGTGATTTTGCCGTGGGACAAGCCCGTACAATGAACGGTTTTAACTTACAGTCTGAAAGACCTATGCACCGCTTGATGGAACAATACCAACCTCTGGGAATTGTGGGAATTATTTCCTCTTTTAATTTTCCAGTAGCCGTATGGATGTGGAATGCCGCCATCGCCATCACCGCAGGAGATGTGGTAGTATGGAAACCTTCTTCCAAAACTCCTTTAACGGCTATTGCCTCACATAAAATCATCGAAAAGGTCCTCAAAGACAACAATGTTCCCGAAGGAGTTTTCAATCTTATTATCGGTCGTTCCTCGGTAATGGGTGATAATTTCCTTGATGACAAACGAATTCCGCTTATTTCCATGACAGGTTCTACTGCCGTAGGAAAACGCGTGGGCGAAAGAGTGGGAAAACGTTTGGGAAAAACCATTCTTGAATTGGGAGGAAATAATGCCGTGATTGTCACTCCCAAGGCCAATTTGAATATGGCTTTAATGTCTACGGTATTCGGTACGGTCGGTACGGCAGGACAACGTTGTACTTCTACTCGTCGAATTATTTTACACGAAGATATTTATGACGAATTCAAAGAAAAAATGATCAATGCCTATGAAAAAATCAAACAACGAATAGGCAGTCCGCTCGACCCCGAAACTTTGGTAGGTCCTTTACATGATATACATGCGGTAAATCAATTCAAACATGCCATCGAACAAGTTCAAAAAGAAGGTGGAAAACTCATCTACGGAGGAGAAATCCTGGAAGGTCCCGGTTTTGAAACGGGTACTTATGTGGTTCCTGCCATTGCAGAAGCGGAAAACCATTATGATATTGTACAAGAAGAAACCTTTGCACCGATTGTATATCTGATTAAATACAGCGGAGATGTGGAAAATGCCATTGCCTTAAATAACGATGTACCGCAAGGACTTTCATCGGCCATCTTTACACAAGATATGCAAGAGGCTGAAAAATTCTATTCGGCTATGGGATCGGACTGCGGTATAGCCAATGTCAATGCCGGAACATCCGGAGCCGAGATAGGCGGTGCTTTCGGTGGAGAAAAAGATACCGGAGGCGGACGTGAGTCCGGTTCCGATGCATGGAAAGCCTATATGAGAAGACAAACCACCACTGTTAATTACGGTTCCGATTTGCCATTGGCACAAGGAATTAAATTTGACCTCGATTAAAACATAAAAATCACAAACCAAAAAAAGCAGTCTTTTATTAAGGCTGCTTTTTTATATTATTTATCTTTTGATTCGTTTTTGTCTCATTTTTCTTTTTCGTTTCTTGTATAGCTTAGGTTTTGTCTTGGTAATAACGGCATCCACCACATTACTTAATTTGATTGTCACTTTGTCATCATCTTCCTTGATGCTCAATTTCCATTCGGGAATTTTTCTGAAATTATATTTGGAATAAATATTTTTCACTTCGGTTAATTGCTTGGGTAAAAGAAAAATTTTGGGGTCGGGTTTAAAAATAAATTCCTGACCGTTATATACTACTATGATTGATTTTATTTGCTCATAAGTATATCCTTCGGGCTTTAACAATTTATTGTTTTCTTTATCCAGGATATTTACTTTTAAATAATCAAGATTATTTGTTTCCACATACATTTCCAACGGCAAACCTTTTGCTTCGGCTTTATAATGATTATAATATATCTTCAAATCAACCGGTTCATGCTTCTTTTTGATTAATTCCAAATAACGGGGAATAGAATATTTGTGTAAATCGGCTACTTCTTTGTCTGCCAATTTTTTGATTCGAGGATATAAAGAGGTAGCAATGACTTGATCTCCTTGTCCGTTATTTATTCTTCTCACCATCTTTTTTAAACTGTCATAAGGCATTTTCTCATATTGATATCGTATTCGGTCCAAGATGTGTCTTCTTAAAAATTTAAATTGGTGATCTATATTCCATAAAAAATATTCATAATCCTCGGGGGTATTCACATTCAGTCCGTATTCTTTAAAATAAGTATCGATATTTGAAGAAATTTTCTCTTGTTCTTCCCATAAAATAGTATCCAAAACCAAATGAGGATAAGTATAGGACAAGAATTGATGAGCCAATGCTTTTCTTTTTCCGGTATGTTGTGCAAAAAGAGAAGTGTATGTAAATAAAATTAATATAAATACTCTGTGTTTTTTTGACATATCAAATGAGTTGATTTTCTTTAAAATAGGATATAATAGCTTCTTTCATCAAATCTTCTTGCTCTTTTGCTTTCATTTTAGGCAATAGTTTCACTCTTTTATAGTGAGGCCAAGCATCCTCGTCAAATTTATCAAACTTATAATATCCATAAGGTTCCAAAAGTTTACAAGTAGCTATATGCATTAAATTTACTTTTTCATCTTTGGTAAAAGATGGTTTTACCCTACCCAACTCTTGAACACCTATCAAAAAAAGAATGGTATCCATTTCAGGCTCTTCTCCATCAGTGAATTTCTTCTTAAAAAAATCAACAACTTTCTTCCAATCTTGCAATTTTTCATTCATATTACTCTGTTTTTTTAATCAAAATACAAAAATAGCTTATTTTCAAGAAGCTTTCTTACTAAACTTTTTTCAATTCGTTTTATTGAATAAAACCGGGCAAAAGTTTTGTAAAAGCCCATATTATATTTTTTAGATTTAATCCACTTTCAAAAACCATTCCTTTTCCAAGATAATATCAAACGAAAGCATGATACGGATATTATGTAATCCGCAAAAAATAAATTACCTTTGTATATTGCATTTTACCCAAAATATTTTCCTATATGACCAGACACATTTACTATATTTTTTTAGCATACTTATTATTAGGCTATTCTTGTAAATCTCACAAGTTAAAGAAGTTAGAAAAAGATTACGAGCTTTCCGATAAAAAAGAGAAAAAGAAAAAGACCAAACATTTACCTACTCTCGCCGAAGTTTTTGCAGAAAGCATTACATCCGATGATTTGGACTATCACGTATATAACCTGTCTGCCGATACTATGCAGGGAAGAAAAAACGGTACTCCCGGGCAAGAGAGAGCCGCCGAATATATCAAAGATTTCTTTATCGACGAACAAATTGCCTTTCCTCTGGAACTCGAAGGTTATTATCAAAATTATACGGTTACACAAAACAATATGCCTGTGGTTACTTTTGAAACCGACTTGGCTGCTTATAAATACGGCGAAGATTTCATATCCTTTTTTCCTCATGACACCATAAATATTCAACAGGATAAAATCATTTATGCAGGTTACGGAATAGAGGATTACAAATACAATGATTATGCTTATCAAGACGTGAAAGACAAGGTGGTACTGATTGCCGGAGGTGAGCCAAAAGATGCTTATGGAAATTATATTATTTCCGGCGGCAGAAAACCTTCTGAATGGTCTGCAGATCCCATTCATTCATATATCCTGAAAAGAAAAGCGGCATTGAAACACGGTGCCAAAGCCTTATTGATTTATGACCCTCAAAACACTGAATATTTTTGGCATAATTTCAAGAAAAAATTTCAAAATAAAGAATTAAGCGTATCGGCAAAATATGACTCCTTATATGATTTTTTTATCAATAAAGAAATGTTTGCCGGAATAACCGGTTATGAGGATCCTGCCGATATGTCTTATGACCGGAAAACCAGAAAACTCAGTGTGCCGGTCAAAATCTATTATAAAAATACCAATAAACTTACCCGGTCCAAAAATGTGATAGGATGGATTGAAGGGGAAGAAAAAAAGGATGAATATATTGTGGTTATTTCTCATTATGACGGATTAGGTATAAAAAACGGAACCATATATCCAGGAGCAAACGATAATGCTTCGGGTGTAGCCGCTTCCTTCGAAATGGCAGAAGCCTTTCGCTATGCTATCGATTCAGGATATGTTCCCAAAAGAAGCCTTGTATTTATACATTTTTCCGGAAAAGAAGAAGGGATGACCGGTTCAAAATATTATATAAAACACCCTGTCGTTCCTCTTGAAAAAACAAAAGCGGTTATTGAGCTGCATCAATTGGGAAGGTTAAAAAATGAAGACGAAATCGGCGAATTTTTCCCTGTTTATATCGGATTAGACAGGTTTGGCGAATATGATATACGGAAAAAAATTGATGATATTCATGCGTATAATGATCATATTAAAATCCATTATAATGCGGAATATGCCCCATCGGATTTTTTGCAATTTAAAGCCATGGACATACCTGTTATCTACTACTACGGAGGAAGCTTTAACGATTATCATAAACCGACAGATATTGCAGAAAATGTCAGTTATGAGATTTTAAAAAAACGCACCAAATTCATTTTCCAAGTAATATGGAAATTGGCCAATGATAAAAATTTTTAATAAAATTTAAAAAGTATCAAAATGAAAAAGGAAATCATAGAAAAAGCAAAAGTATGGACAAAAGCTCCTTTTGACGAGCAAACCAGAGAAGAAATAAAAGAATTGATAGAAAATAATCCGGATGAACTCGAAGACCGTTTTTATAAAAACCTGGAATTCGGTACCGGAGGAATGCGCGGAATAATGGGTGCGGGAACCAACCGTATCAATAAATATACCTTGGGAAAAAACACGCAAGGACTTGCCAACTATATCAACCGTGTTTCCAACAAAAAAGAAAAAAGTGTTGCCGTTAATTATGATGTACGTCACAACAGCAAGGAATTTGCCAAAATTGTAGCCGATGTACTTTCAGCAAACGGAATTAAAGTATATCTTTTTAAAGAATACCGCCCTACGCCCGAACTTTCTTTTGCCGTAAGGCATTTGGGAACCGATGCAGGAATTGTTTTGACAGCCTCCCATAATCCCCCGGAATATAACGGATATAAAGTCTATTGGAGCGATGGTGCGCAAATTGTCCCGCCACAAGATAAAGAAATCGTTGATGAAATCAATAAAGTAAAATTTGACGAAATTAAATTTACTCCCAATGAAGATTTGATCGAATACGTGGGAGAAGACCTTGATAAAGCATTCCTGGAAGCTTCCGTTAAACACGGAACCTTTGATGCCCCCGATCGAAGCAATATAAAAATCCTCTTTACTCCCCTACACGGAACTTCCATCACTTTGATGCCGAAAGCAATGAAAAAAGCGGGATTTACCGATTTTCATATTGTAGAAGAACAAGCCAATCCCGACCCTGAATTTTCAACCGTAAAATCTCCTAATCCCGAAGAACCCGAAGCCTTTACCATGGCCCTTAAAAAAGCCGATGAAATAGGAGCCGATATTATTCTCGCCACCGATCCGGATTCTGACCGTATTGCTGTGGCCGTGAGAGAACCCGATGGAAAAATGAGACTCCTCAATGGAAATCAAACTATGTCTATGATGGATGCGTTCTTGATTAGAAAATGGAAAGAACAAGGTAAACTGGACGGGAATGAATTTATTGGCTCCACAATTGTCTCAACCGATATGGTTAAAAAAATCGGAGCCGCAGATAATGTAGAAGTAAAAACCGGATTGACAGGCTTTAAATGGATTGCCAAAATGATTCGTGAGGCTGAAGGGAAACAAGATTTCATCGGAGGCGGTGAAGAAAGTTTCGGTTATATGGTGGGAGATTTTGTTCGTGATAAAGATGCCATTACTTCGGGTCTATTGGCTGCCGAAATTGCTTCCGAAGCAAAATCAAATAACAGTTCATTTTTTAAAGAGTTATTAAAACTTTATAAAAAACATGACTTTTATAAGGAAGGCCTTGTTTCACTGGTAAAGAAAGGAATTGAAGGGAAAAAAGAAATAGACCGAATGATGGTAAATTTCAGAGAAAATCCACCCAAAGAATTTGACGGTTCACCGGTGATAAGAATGGAAGACTACAAAACCTCTATTGCAAAGAACCTAAAAACCGGAGAAGAAGAAAAACTTACAGTTGAGCCTTCCAATGTTTTGATTTTTTATACCGAAGACGGAAGCAAAATAGCCATGCGCCCCAGTGGAACAGAACCAAAGATCAAATTCTATTTCAGTGTACACAAACCTTTGAAAGAAATCGAAAATTATAAAGAAGTGGAAAAAGAATTGGATGATAAAATAGAACGGATTAAAAAAGATTTAAACTTATAAAAAGGAATGGATAAACGTTATAGACAATCATTTTATCAATATGTCAAGCCTTATAAAAAATTTGCTTTTTTAAACATTATCAGTAATGTTTTTTATGCTCTTTTTTCTACATTGGCTTTTCTTGTTTTTATTCCACTGCTAAAAGTTCTTTTCTCCGAGGATGTGCAAAAAACCATTCCCAAACCGGAATGGACAGGCATAGAACATCTCAAAGAATATTCTACTCAACTTTTAAATTATCATTGGTTGGAATATATCAATTTGCACGGTCAGAAACAGGCTTTGACATTGGTAATTATTCTAGTTATCAGTATAGTGTTTTTAAAAAACCTATTCAATTATCTCGCTTTGTTTTTTATGACTTTTTTGCGAAACGGAGTATTAAAAGATATGCGTGATGATTTATATGATAAAGTTTTATCTCTACCTATCCCTTTCTTCTCTGAAAGAAAAAAAGGAGATGTAATTGCCCGGATGACCTCAGATGTAAACGAAGTAAAAAATGCGGCTCTGATTGTTCTTGAAATCATTGTCAGAGAACCTTTAACTATTTTATTTACAATAGTAACGATGTTGTATTTGAATTACAAACTTACTTTGTTTGTATTTCTTTTTACACCGGTCGCCGGTTATATAATTTCAGCAATAGGAAAAAAATTGAAACGGGATTCTCATCTGGTACAAAAAGAAAATTCACATTTTCTTTCTCTTATAGAAGAGACACTTACCGGACTTAAAATCATCAAAGGATTTAATGCCGAACCGGTCTTTTCAAAAAAGTTCAAAAAAATCACCCAGAAGATTTACCGGTATTCCAATGCCATGATTAACCGTCAAAATTTGGCTCATCCGGCGAGTGAATTTCTGGGCATTCTCGTGATTGTCGCTATTGTTTGGTATGGCGGACAGCTCGTTTTGGATGAGAAAAGTTTAAGCCCTGCTGTTTTTATTACATTCATCGCCTTGGCATACAACGTATTGACTCCTGCAAAAGCAATAGCCAAAGCCAGTTATACCATACAAAAAGGAATGGCCTCGGTAGAACGGATTTTTAACATTTTGGATGCTAAAAATCCGTTAAAAGACAAGCCTAATGCCATAGAGAAAAAGAGCTTTGACCAAAAGATTTCTTTTGACCGGGTAAGTTTTAAGTATGAGCTGGATGATGTATTGAAAGATATCACCTTTGATATAAACAAAGGAGAAATGGTAGCATTGGTGGGACAATCGGGAAGTGGAAAATCTACGATTGCCAATTTATTATTGCGTTTTTATGATGTCAATAGCGGAAGCATCAAAATAGATGGGATCGATATCCGCGATATGACCAAAAAATCTCTGCGAAACTTAATGGGACTGGTCACGCAAGATTCCATTTTATTTAATGATACGGTCAAAAACAATATAGCCTTGGGAAAACCCGATGCCACAATGGATGAAATCATTGAAGCTGCAAAAATTGCCAATGCCCATGAATTTATTATGGAATTACCTCAGGGATATGACACCAATATCGGAGACAGTGGCAACAAACTTTCGGGAGGACAAAAACAACGTTTGAATATCGCGCGTGCCATCCTGAAAAACCCTCCTGTAATGGTAATGGATGAAGCGACCTCCGCATTGGATACCGAATCCGAAAAGCTCGTACAAGATGCATTGGATAAATTAATGAAAGATCGAACTTCAGTAGTGATTGCACACCGTTTATCCACCATTAAAAATGCCGATAAAATTATCGTCTTGCATAAAGGGCGAATTATTGAAATAGGAAATCACAAAGAATTGATGGGTAAAAAAGGAACTTATCATAATTTGATTATGCTCCAATCATTCGAGTAAAATGAATGAAAAATCCAAATATTATATTGATGTTGTCCTTCCCTTGAAACTTTGGAAAAATTTTACCTATGAAGTAAGCAGAGAGGAGTATTCATTTTTGGAAAAAGGAATGAGGGTAGCGGTTGAATTTGGAAAACAAAAAGTGCAGACCGGTATTGTTTATAAAAAACATCAAAAAAAACCTTTGCATTATGAAACCAAACCGATATTGCATATTATAGATGACGAACCTATTATCAATGAAAAGCAATGGCAACTTTTTGAGTTTATTTCTTCTTATTATTTAAGCCCGTTAGGATTGGTGGTAAAAGCCGCTCTTCCGGGAGCCTTTATGTTGGAAAGCGAAACTTATCTTCTGTTGAATGAGGATACAAAAAGTGATGACATAACCGGGCTCAAGGAAGAAGAAATTTTAATCCTTCAAGCCCTAGACTTAAAAAAAGCGATTCATATTAAAGAATTAAGCAAACTATTGCCCAAGAAAAAAATTCTCAAAACGGTTCATGCCCTAATCAAGAAAAACAAAATCAAAACCCTTCAAGAATTCAAAGAAAAATACAAACCCAAAACGGAAATCTTCATTCAACTTCATGAGGAATGGAAAACGGAAAAGTTAAATGATTTATTAGAGGAGTTGCACAAAAAAGCACCGAAACAAAAACTTCTATTGTTCACTTTTTTGAGTTTGCAGAGGAATGGAAAGCCGGTGGCAAAGAAAACACTTCTTAAAAAGAGCAATGCCAATGCAAACAGTTTAAAATCACTTATGGGAAAAGGTGTTTTTTATGAGATAGAAACTTCCATCGATAGAATTCTGTTTGAAAATGCTCGTGAGCAAGCGCAAGCACTCTCCAACATACAAGCTGATAAAAAAAAGGAAATTGAGAATTTATTTGAACAACAAAAGCCTGTTTTGTTTCACGGAGTCACTTCCAGCGGAAAAACACAAGTGTATATTCACCTTATTCAAGAAAGTTTGCGCAAAAACAAACAGGTTCTTTATTTAGTTCCCGAAATTGCTTTAACCACTCAGCTGGTCCAACGTTTGGTTAAAATTTTCGGCAATAAAATAGCTGTTTACCATTCCCATTACACACAGCAAGAACGTCGTGAAGTCTGGATGCAAGTTTTACATAAATCCCCACAAGCTCAACTTATTTTAGCAGCTCGTTCGGGAATTTTTCTACCCTTTGTTGATTTGGATTTAATAATCGTTGATGAAGAGCACGAAAAAAGCTATAAGCAACATCAACCTGCTCCACGGTATAATGCCCGCGATATGGCTATTGCAATGCATAAAATTCATCAAGCCAACATTGTGCTGGGATCGGCTACACCGGCTTTGGAAAGTTATTTTAATGCACAAAAAAAGAAATTTTCACTGGTTGAACTCAATGAAAGATTTGGAAAAATAGCACTTCCCGAATTAAAAATTATTGACTTGAGAGAAGCACAGAGAAGAAAAAAGATGAAAGGATATTTTTCTCATGAAGTCCTAAATGAAATTGAAAAAACACTTTCTGAAAAAAAACAAGTCATTGTTTTCCAAAACCGTAGAGGTTATGCGCCGGTAGCCCAATGCAAGGACTGTGGCCACGTGATGGAATGCCCGCATTGTGATGTCAGCTTGACCTTGCACAGACACAGCAACAAATTAAAATGCCATTATTGCGGTTATCAGATTGAGGCGCCCTTAGTATGCCCTGCTTGTGGTAACCCTTCCATAGAATACAAAGGAATAGGGACGGAACAAATACAACATGATTTGGAAAAGTTCTTTCCCGAATACAAAATTGACCGTTTGGATAGCGATACAACCAGAAATAAAAACAGTTTTACAAAGATTCTAAATCGATTCCAACAGTTTGAAACCGACATTCTGGTAGGTACACAAATGCTTGTCAAAGGTTTGGATTTCGAGCATGTCGGCCTTGTGGTGGTCATGAATGCCGATCAATTATTATATTTTCCTGATTTTCGTGCCGATGAAAGAAGTTTTCAAATGCTAATGCAGGTAGCAGGAAGAGCCGGCAGAAAAAAGGATCAAGGACGTGTATTGATTCAAACTTATAATCCTTCACACCCTATCCTACAATTGGTCTTGGAAGGAAATTACAAAAAAATGTATGCACAGCAAATACGGTTGCGGAAAGAATACTTTTACCCTCCTTATTCAAAAATGGTCAATATTATTTTGAAAGAAAGAAACATACAAAAAGCCATTGAGGCTTCTCAATGGCTTAAAAAATCTTTTGATCATTATTTCGGACAGGTTTTAGGCCCTTCCGACGGACTTATTCCCCGCATTAAAGATCGCTATATTAAGGAAATAGTAATTAAGCTTCCCGCAGGGAAAAATCTTCATCACGAGAAGCTTAAAATTTTGCATGTTTTAAATTCTTTTGAAAACATTGCTTATTTCAAATCTGTACAGGTCATTATTGATGTAGATCCTTATTAATTAATTATTAATTTTTTTATTCCCATTCCTTTATCCGAGTGGATTTTTACCAAATACATTCCTTTAGGCAATGAACCGATATTAAATATATATTGAGTTGAATTTTCAGGAGACACACTAAGAAGTTGTTTACCGTCAAGACTTATGATCTCTATAGATTTCACCAACATATTTTTCCATTTCAAAAGAAATGAATCTTTTGCAGGATTGGGATAAAGCATTATACTATTGGCTATTTCATCATTATTAATACTTGCCGTACCACTAATTATCAAATCGTCCAAAACTACTCCTTCACCTGTAACAGAAGGATCGGAAGCCATTACAAAACGGAACATTACATGGGTTTCATTTGCCAAGAAAGATAAATCATGAGAATAGGTGAGCATATCTACATTTGTTCCGGTCCATTGACTACCTATACATTCTGATTGTTCAAAGTCACTATTATACCAGTTTGGATCATTTGCCGTTCCCAATACTTGCCAAGTTTTTCCATAGTCTGTCGAGTATTGTACGTAGAAAGCATCCCAATTTTCTTCAATATCAAAAGCAAGTTTAAAACTAATGCTTGGGTTTAAGACTTGAGTCATATCAAAACAAGGAGTAACGAGATAATCTTTATTGAGATCTTCATAATTTCCGCCTGCATTTGTACAATAAGCATACTCTCCATCGCCCGCTTGCTTCAATTTAAAACCTGCCGGTTTGGCAATTTCCCATAAATCATCTCCTACTTCACGATAATGAAGTAAGGGATCGGTAAAAATACTTTCAAAAGAAGTTTCGAAATTTAAATTATCCGTTTTGTTTACAAGAAAATAATTTTGATATGTATTATTTTGAATAAATTGCTCATTGTTAAAATTTACTTCAGCTTTTACTTCATATTTTTTGTATTCCCAATTTTGTTGAGGTAATTCGATATCTACCGTTTCACCCGGCGCAATATTTTGAGTATAATCTATGCTTCCGTTAGCAGCATTTATATCATAATTCAATTGAAAACCATTTACATTGTTACTTCCTTTATTTTTTACTTTCACCAAAATTGAAGCATTAGTAGTACAAGTAAAAGGATTTCCTGAACCGGTTACTATATCAATGATTGCCAAGTCATTTTCCGGTTGAGTTACTGGAATGGCCGCTTCCCATATACCTCTACCAAAAGTTCCGGCTGTAATGATACCTTGCTCGAAATTTATTTCCAAATCACGAACCGGAACATTTGGTAATCCGTCAGAAAATACTTGCCAATCGGTAGAACCGTCATTTTTATAATATACTCCTAAATCTGTTCCCAAATAGATGGAATTATCTGTACTAAAAGGATGCCATTTAATTACATTAATATGTTCCCCAGGGAAGTTTGAGGTTATATTATTCCAAGTAGAGCCATTATCGGAAGATTCATAAATCATTTCATCTGCTGTAAACCATATCTTATTATCAAAAGGGTTTACTGCTATTGAAGAAATTGCATATAAAGAAGAGCCTATCTCCACTAGAGTTTGCCCCCGATCCGTACTACGATAAAGCTTAGTACCTTCGGCCACATATATAATGTCCGGATTAAGAGGGTCACATTCCAAAGCATCTATATTACTAAAAAAAGAATTAGTTGTTACTGCTTCCCATACCCCATTATTTAATTTATAAATCTTTTTAAAACCGGAATAAAGTGTCCCGTCGGCAGCCATATCTAGAGGAGTAACCCAATTTCCTTTTTCTCCCGCAGGCTGTGAAGCACCACTACTGACTGTAATTCCGCCATCGGTAGTAATACTCAAAGATTGGCCGTAATAAATAAAACTATAACCCACATTCGGCTCATTATTTTTCATGGCATTTTCCATTCCGTCTCCACCATGATAAATTCTCCAAATTAAATCTTTACGGGAAAAACCCCCATTATCTTGCAGTCCTCCGTAAATTTGATAATTATCTGTCAATGAAGTGGAAATTTTATAGAACTGACTTATTACCAAGTCTTCATTATAATCTGTAAAGGTATCACCGTCATCCTCGGATAAATAAATACCTCCATCAGTTCCGGCAGCCAAAACTCCATTGTAATATCTTAAAAAATGAATATCCGCATGGGTATAATTGGGTGTATAATTATTCCAAGCGTTTATATTGGCAATATTGTTACCTCCATCGGTAGAACGAGATAAATTGATTACTCCGATAAATAGTGTATTGGGATCTGTATCGGAAACGGCAAAAGCAAAATCATACCAGCTTTGATTATTATTGGCAAAAAAGTTGTCATTTTCGGCCGTTTTTGTGAAATTTTGTCCTTGATTATTCGAAATATAAACTCCTCCAAAGCCTCCGTCACTTTTAACGGCAGCTAGATAAACTCTGTCTGTTGAGGCAGGAGTTACTTCAATTTCTATTCTTTGGGGATTGTCAGTAAACCCAACATTTATTGATGAAAAATTATCACCTCCATCCGTAGAACGATAAAAGGTATTGGTAGAAGCTGCATATATAATAGAAGAGTTTACAGGATGTCTTTTCATTGATTTTATATTACCTTGAAGTGAACGAATCCAGTTATTTCCTCCATCTATTGTTTTATATAAACCATTTGAAGTAGCTACCCATAAGGTATTATCATTCTCTGCTCCAACTATAATCTCATATATAACAGCTGTTTCCGGCAAAGAATCGGGGCCTATTGCTTCCCAGTTATCTCCTCCGTCAACAGATTTATATACTCCTCGACTATAAGTATCTTTTGCATCGTCATCCCCCGTTCCAATAAAAATTATATTATTGTTTTGGTTTGACAATGCAATTGCAGAAACTCCTATTTGAGGCAAATCATCCGTAAGAGGTGTCCAGGTTTGTCCCTTATCGGTTGTTTTCCAAATACCTCCGGCGGGGGCTCCTACATACATAATATTGGAATCTGTTGGATCAATCATTACAAAATTTACTCTCCCTTTTCCGGGTAAATGATTATTTCTATCTACTATTGAAGGCCCCACAGAAGTCCAATTTGCCAATTGTCTTTTGTTTTGAGAAGACATAGCTTTCTTTTTGGCAAATGCCCGGTCGATATCTTGTATGGGATGAAAACCTCCTTTCCGGTAGAAATAAGGTTCCCATAAGCTCCTCCACCTTTCAAAAGGTTTAATTCCGTTTCCTTTCTTTGACATATCTACATTCTCGGCAAACTTCTGAAAACGAGCCAACATTTCCGGATAACTCAGTTGTTTCGACGCGGTTCCGTTTTCCGGTTGCAACCAAGGAACATCAGGATATTGACCATAAGAACTTATACTTAAAAGTAGAATAAAAAGTAATAATATTTTTCTCATTTTTTTGTTTATTTACTGGTAATTTATTTATTTTTTTTTATTTTTTTTCAAAATAGGTTTATTATCAATTTTAAGAAATTTTCGGGTTGTATCTTTCATAATGGAATCATATTCAAGAATTTCTTTGAACTCATCTTTTTGTCGATGATATTTCCCTGCAATTTCAATCATAAGATTAATATCGGATACAATTTTATTTAAAGTTTTTTCAATGGTATCCGGTTCTATTTTTTTCTTGTTAATTAAATAATTTAATTTATTGATATGCAAACGTGTCAATACCAAACGGCTTTTGACCGCAGGCGTATCCAATAGACTCTGTTTTCTCCGCAAAGTCAAAGGATGAATATAAGACATATTTTGTTTGGTTTTATCGCGTAAAAGTTCTAAGGAGTAAAGGCTGTCATTAAAATTATTAATCAGATTTTTAAAATTCTTATTGACCTTGGCCAAGGAATCCGTAAGGCTGTTTTTTTTTATTTTATTATGCAAACGAATTTTTAAAATTTCATTCTCTTCTTTGGTATTTTTTTGATTTTCTTGCACTTGTATTTCTTTCTCACAGGAAAGAGAAAAAAGTGTAAAAATCGCTAAAACCAAAAAAACTTTAATTTTCATAGGCGCAAGATAAAAAAAACTCTAAAATAATCGTTCTGTTTATGACATTTTTAAGTTAATGCTAAAAAGAAAAAACAGTATCTTTGTGATAAATTGAAAATTGTATGGGAAAAGCATTGGTTATCGGCTCAAACGGTCAAATCGGAACGGACTTGGTAGAAAAACTCCGTAGCCTTAAAGGAGATGAAAATGTCATTGCCTCGGATATTTATCAACCGGCAAAAGAAGACCCTTTTTTTATCTTGCTGGACGCAACCGACCGTGAAGCCGTTGAAAAAGCAATAAAAGCCCAAAATATTGACGAAGTTTATTTAATGGCGGCCATACTTTCTGCCAAGGCAGAACAAATGCCCAACAAGGCTTGGGATATCAATATGCAAGTTCTGTTTAATATTCTGGAATTAGGAAAACAAGGCTTGATTAAAAAGATTTTCTGGCCCAGTTCCATTGCCGTTTTCGGTCCCAATACTCCGCGTATTAATACTCCTCAATATACCATTATGGACCCGAATACGGTTTACGGAATTAGTAAATTAGCCGGAGAACGTTGGATTGAATATTATAATGAGCATTATAATATGGATGTACGTAGCGTAAGATATCCCGGAATCATCAGTTGGAAAACCCTTCCGGGAGGAGGAACGACCGATTATGCCGTAGAGATTTTTCATGAAGCACTTAAAAATAAAAAATACACGTCTTTTTTATCCAAAAATACACGTCTTCCGATGATGTATATGCCCGATGCCATTGATGCTACCATAAATATTATGTCTATCCCCAAGGAAAACTTACGCATCAAGCATAGTTATAATATTGCCGGAATTAGTTTCACTCCCGAAGAATTGGCCGATGCCATAAAAAAACGCATACCGGATTTTGAAATTGATTATAAACCGGATTTCCGTCAAGCCATCGCCGATTCATGGCCGGAAAGCATTGATGATGATATGGCATTTAAAGATTGGCATTGGCATCATAAATATGATTTGGATGCCATGGTGGATGACATGCTGAAAAATCTATCTAAAAAATACAACAAAGAGGAAAGTTTGCCTTTATAACTTAAAATTTTTCCAATAAAATTTTGGCAGACGGAAAATTTTCCAAAAGTTTTCTCATGGCTTTTACGGATTTATTGGCCATAAAAACATATTCCGGATAATTATTACTGCCAGCCAAAGCCCCTTTTGACTCCAATACTCTTTTCACCTGTTTTGCAATGGCAGGGCTTGGATCGATGATGTTGACTTTGTCTCCCAAAATGGCTTCCATTTGTTTTTTTAGAAAAGGATAATGTGTACAACCCAATACCAATTGATCAATTTCTTTCTCCATCATTGGTTTCAGGTATTGAGTGAGTAAAAATTTACTCTCCTCCGACTCCATTTCCATATTCTCTACTATTTCCACTAGTCCTTGTCCATAGCGTCCGATGATATCTATATCTTGTGTGGGTATTTGTTTTTTTAACAGGTCCAACATCTCACTCTTCAAAGTCCCTGCTGTAGCCAGCAGACCGATTTTTTTTGTTTTACTCAATAAACCTGCCGGTTTAATGGCAGGTTGAATCCGGATAAAGGGAACTTTGTATTTTTGACGCAAATGCGGAATAGCATTGGTCGAAGCTGTATTACAGGCTACAACTATTAATTTGACATTATGTTCCAATAAGAATTCGGTATTCTTTTCACTTAAAAAGATAATTTCCTCTTTACTTTTATCTCCATAAGGGGCATTTTTATTATCGGCCAAATAAAGCGTATTTTCATTAGGCAATAATTTTTGTACCGCCATCCAAATACTTAAGCCTCCCACTCCGGAGTCAAAAAATCCAATGGGCTTGGAACTCATAAATAACTATTCGATTTTGTGTTTGGCATAATTTCTCCACCGTTCGATTGCTTGTTGCATATCAGAAGGTATTTCCGAATCAAACTCCATAAATTTTCCGGTTTTAGGATGTACAAAACCCAATGTTTTGGCATGTAAAGCTTGCCTGGGGAGAACCTTAAAAGTATTCTCGACAAACTGTTTGTATTTTGAAAAAGTCGTTCCTTTTAATATTTTGTCACCTCCATATCTTTCATCATTAAACAAAGGATGCCCGATGTATTTCATATGTGCTCTGATTTGATGAGTACGGCCTGTTTCCAATTCCAATTCGACCAAAGTCACATAACCGAAACGCTCTAAAACTTTATAATGTGTAACGGCATGCTTCCCTTGATCACCTTCGGGAAATACAATCATTTGCAAACGATTTTTGGGATTTCTTCCTAAGTTTCCTTCAATCGTTCCTTCGTCTTCTGCCAAATCTCCCCATACCAGCGCAATATATTTTCTCTTTGAGGATTTATCGGCAAATTGTTTCCCGAGATGCGTCAAAGCCTCTTCGTTTTTTGCCACCACCAATAAACCTGTGGTATCTTTATCAATACGGTGTACCAACCCCGGACGCTTATCGGCATTTTCAGGTAGATTATCAAAATGATAAATCAAACCGTTTAATAATGTGCCGCTATAATTACCATGACCGGGATGAACCACCATTCCTGCCGGTTTATTGATTACCACTACATCATCATCTTCATAAACTATATCCAGGGGAATATCTTCGGGAACCAATAGATTTTCATAAGGCGCATAGGGCAAAACAATTTTTATTTTGTCCAAGGGTTTGACTTTATAATTCGACTTAATCGGTTTATCATTTACCAAAACTCCTCCCGCTTTTGCCACATTTTGAATACGGTTACGCGTAAGGTTCTCAATTTTATCGGTCAAATACCGGTCTATTCGGACAGGTGATTGCCCGGCAGGCACTTCAAATTGAAAATGCTCGAATAGTTTTTCTTCTTCGGGGGAATTAGTTTCCAAGGACATTGTTTAATATTTCTTCTACGTTATTATCATTTGAAGTCGGTTCTTCATCGTTTCCGGAAGTCGATTCCACACTGGTTTTTCCGTCACCTACAATTAAATTTACAGTGGTATTTTTGGGTACCGGCATGCCGGCTTTAAGGGTGTCTTTTTTATGCATAGCGGCGAGTACCACTTCTGCAAAATAAGGCCTTTTAGTAATTTTTCCTACTTTAAAACCTGTGGTTTTCAATATAGTTTTGGCTTGACGTTCTGTTTTTCCCAAAATTTTCGGGAAAGGAACTTTGCTGTACCCTCCACTGTTTATTTTTACATAAATTTTTCTTCCTAATTTTACTTTATCACCTTTTCGGGGATCTTGCTCGATAATGGAATATTTCGGATAATCGGGATTATAATCCACCGTATCGATTACCACCAGATTCATTCCTCTTTCCTTTAAAATCCCAGTCGCTTCTTCAATTTTTTTCCCTTTTAGTTCGGGCACCAAATGGTAATCATCATGATTTGTATATGAATCCAAATAAAATTGCAATCCAAATACCAATAAAACCGTCAAAAGGATTGCGGCTAACAAATTCTTAAAAAAGGTTTTACTGATCAAAAAGCGAAAAAAATCCATGAAAAATAATTTTGACAAATTTATGAAAAAATATCGGGTTGTTCTTCGTTTCTTTTCCAAAGCTCTGAAATAAAGACGGGAAAATACCGAAACTATTGCCCGTATATTCATTTGATTCAATTTTGAAGTATATTTGCCTTATGAGAAAATATCAACTTTCCGATTGGTTACCCACCACCCTAAAAGAAGTGAAAAAACGAGGCTGGGATGAGCTGGATGTGATTTTATTCAGCGGTGATGCCTATATCGATCATCCTTCCTTCGGGCCTGCCGTAGTGGGGCGAATTTTCGAAAGTTTCGGTTTGCGTATTGCCATTGTTCCTCAACCCAATGTCCGTGACAACCTGCAAGATTTCATAAAATTAGGGCGTCCGCGTCTGTTTTTTGCCGTAACTGCCGGTAGTATGGATTCTATGGTCAGCAATTATACAGCCAGCAAAAAACCCAGAGACAAAGATGCTTATACACCGGGAGGTGAAAAAGGATTCCGTCCCGATTATGCAAGCATTAAATACAGCCAAATTCTCAAAAATTTTTATCCCGATGTTCCTATTCTCATCGGAGGAATTGAAGCTTCCTTGCGTCGCGTTACTCATTATGATTATTGGAGTGACCGCTTGAAACCTTCTATTTTGGCCGAATCCGGAGCGGATTTATTGGTTTACGGTATGGGTGAGCAACCGCTGCGGGAAATTGTTCGTTTGGTAGAAAGAGGCGTTCCCTTTTCTTCTTTGAAAACAATCCGCCAGACTGCCTATTTGCAAGATAAAAATCAGGCTTTGCCAAAAAACAAAAACTGGGAAGACATCCGTTTATTTTCTCATGAAGAATGTTTAACGGATAAAAAAGCCTTTGCAAGAAATTTCAAAACCATTGAAATCGAGGCGAATATGCTCACTCCCAAAAGACGATTATTACAGGATATAGGCGATAAAACCCTGGTGATCAACCCGGCTTTTCCCGCTATGACGGAAAACGAAATTGATGCTGCTTTCGACCTTCCGTTTACGCGTATGCCTCATCCGAAATACCGTAAAAGAGGACCGATCCCCGCCTATGAAATGATTAAGCATTCCATCAATATCCATCGCGGTTGTTTCGGCGGATGTAGTTTCTGTACCATCTCCGCACATCAGGGAAAATTTATTGCCAGCAGGAGCAAATCATCCATTCAAAAAGAACTGGAACAAATCACACAACAGGAAGATTTTAAAGGATATATTTCCGACATCGGCGGTCCTTCGGCCAATATGTACCGAATGAAAGGAAAAGACCTCTCTATTTGTGAAAAATGTACTTCTCCTTCTTGTATTTATCCCGTCGTTTGCAGTAATTTAGATACTTCTCATAAAGATTTATTGGATAT
>Ga0256835_1000376_pt1 | contig 34100 bp, 31 predicted proteins | sample PIR30metaG_FD_185972 | JGI IMG/M metagenome (GOLD analysis project Ga0256835, IMG submission 185972) | Hydrothermal vent microbial communities from East Pacific Rise, Pacific Ocean - PIR-30 | ecosystem: Environmental > Aquatic > Marine > Hydrothermal vents | place: Pacific Ocean: East Pacific...
ACCTCTTCTAAGACAGCCTTCACGCCTTCTCGGATGCGCCGGCTGATCTCTTCCTTGGTCAATCCGCGAAGTTCCTCCCCCATTACTCGGGACCTCTGGGTTAAACCACAAGATACGCGGCATTATCCAGCCCCCCTTACGGGATCCCCTTAATGTTTGGTGTTATTTTAGGGGGTCTTCACCGAAGTGCCCGCGAGACCAGGCCTGCCTCGGACCTGATCCGGAGGTCCATTGCTCCACGTTTGAGTTTGCGACTCCATCACCGATCATGCTTGCTAACTAAAGGCTTGATGCGCAGCAATCTAATTTTGGCCTATCGCCCAGCATGGACCCCGGGCCTCACCCACTTCGCGGGTTCGCTCGGGGATACAACATTGGCCAGGATGAAACTAAACCGTGTTCCCGGACGAGTGAGCTACCAGCGGATGAGATTCCGGGGCCCCAGACTCCACGGTTCGGTTTTGTCATGAAAAAACGCCCTCCCCCCACAGGAGGCCGGGGAAGGGATTGTTAGTTATACAACAGCCAAAATCTCGCCTATAACTCGTATTCCTAGACGTCCCTAGCGTTGACCTGACGATCTTTATCCACCCGTGCCTGATTGAACCATCTGCTGGCGAAATGGGGTGCGGCTTTTTTCTCTGGTGGAAATTCTGCGAATCAAGAATCGCTACGCGCTTGGGTTTTCGGGCTTGGGTTGAACGCGTTCGCGGGCCGTGGGAATTGGTGTGGCCGCCACCTGAAGTGATCCCGGCTGGTAGTCGATGAGCAGATGGCTTGCGCCCAGTTTTTCGCTGGCGGCTAGGAAAGCTTCCTTCAGGGTCCAGGAGTAGAGGGGCACCACCTTCATGCCACGAGCCGCGGCGACATTGCGACTGAAGTCAAGGGCGGCCTTCGAACGCGTCCAAACTAGGGCATATTTGACCTCGGCCGCTGTTAGGGTAAGGTGCTCACCGGCTCGCGCGGGGTCGGTGAGCACGTACCATACGGCTTCGAAAAAGTCGTTGCTCACGAGGAATCAGTCGAGTTTGAATCCCACCTGGAGGACAACCTGAAAGCTGCGAACATTGCCTTCATCGATGTTACCTCGAATTTCCTTGACCTCAAACCAATCGAGGTGCCGCAAGGTTTCCGAGGCTTTCTTGATGGCTGCGCGAATTGCATCTTCCAGGCCATCGCTGCTGGTGCCTACCAGTTCGATCTTCTTGTAGACCGCCATAAGCTCCTCCTTTCGTATCCCATTCTATTCCCGCGAAGGCCTAGAGAAACAGCTCGGCAATCTGAACCGCGTTCAAGGCTGCGCCTTTGAGGAGCTGGTCGCCAGATACAAAAAAATCCAGGGCCTTGTCGAAGGCCAGATTCTTGCGAATGCGCCCTACCTCCACGTCCCACTTGCCGGTGGCCGAAAGTGGCATCGGGTAACGGTTCTGTTCGGGCTCGTCCACGACCTCCACGCCTGGTGCCTCTTCCAGCACGGCGCGCGCCGCCTCGGGGGTCACGGGACGCTCGAAGAGGACGGTGGCCGCCTCGGAGTGAGCGCGCAGGGTGGGGATGCGCACGGCGGTGCAGCTGATCTTCATCTCCGGCACCCCAAAGATCTTACGGGTTTCCCAGACCACCTTCATCTCCTCGCGAGTATAGCCATTGTTCTGGAAGGCATCGATGTGGGGAATGACGTTGAAAGGGATGGGATGCTGGAAGATCTTGTGGCCTACAGGACGGCCTTCAAGGTGGTTGCGCGTTGCCTCCAGGAGTTCTTGTATTCCCTCAGCACCGGCTCCGCTGGTGGCCTGATAGGTGCTGACTATCACGTGGGTGGCGCCGAACGCCCGGTGCAGTGGCCAGAGCACCACAGCCAAGATGGCTGTGGTGCAGTTAGGGTTAGCAATGATACCCTTGTGCGCGCGGGCGGCTTCGGGGTTGATTTCGGGGATGACGAGCGGCACCTCTGGGTCGTAGCGCCAGGCTGAGGAGTTGTCGACGACGATAGCTCCCTCGCTCGACCACAGCGGGGCCAGCTTCTTGGAAACTCCACCGCCAGCGCTGGCGAGGACCAAGTCGGCGGGTATGGGTCCCTCGGGGGTGACTTCGATGATGTAGGGCTTACCGCGGAAAACGATGGCCTTTCCGGCGGAGCGTGGGCTGGCGTAGAGCCGCAGCTCACTCACCGGGAAATCACGTTCTTCGAGGACTTTCATCAGTTCTTTGCCTACAGCTCCTGTGGCTCCTACGATGGCGACGCGCATAACTCCTCCATAGCGCACGCTAGGTGCGCGAAAAGATTCACTAAAACTAGCACAGCGCGTTGCCTCGCGCAAGGAAAAAGGCCGCAGGTGCGGCCTTTTTTCAGATGGATTAAGCGAATGCTTATGCGCTGAGAAGTTCGAGCGCGCCCAGCTCGCCCAGCGCGTCGCGTACTTCGCGCAGCAGCGCCAGCCGGTTCTCGCGTATTTCTTCGTCTTCTACCATCACTAAAACGCGATCCATAAAAGGATCCAGGGCGTTTGCCAGCGCCAAGATTTGTGCCAGGACATCGGCCAGCGGATCGAGGTTGGTTTCGGGCGGGGGTTGGGCGGGGTCCCATGGTGGCAGGAGTCGCGCTCCTTGCTCCAGCAATTCTCCGACTGCCCGCCGGGCGGAGGGCAGTGCTTCAAAAAGCAGGCGCTCTTCTTCGGTGTCAAAAAGTCGCGGGTCGGGTTCGAGGATCCGGCGACTCTGCGACGCCAGGTTTGCAGCACGTTTGTAAAGGCGGGTTAGTTCTGCAAATTCAGGTCTTTGCATGAGTTCGTGTATCAGTCTGGCACGCAGCATCTTTCCGTAAATTGAAGGAGATTTTTGTGATGCGCGCACGGCAAGTGTGGGCAGGCCGGCTTCGGTGAGGAGCGACTCGACGCGTTCGTCAATGAACTTATGCACTTCGCCAATGTCGCCTTCCTCAATTTCTAGGCCCCAGGAACGGTAGGCATCAGCAGAGGCTCCGATAACGTCTTTCACCGGGATGGGCCAGCCCTTTGCACCCAGGATGCGGACAAACCCGGCTGCGGCGCGCCGGAGCCCATAAGGATCGGCCGATCCGCTCGGTTTCTTACCGAGGTGAAAGAATCCCAGGAGAGTATCGCTGCGATCAGCTGCTGCAAGCAATGCTCCCTCTGGACCTCTAGGAAGAGGTGCCTCATGCCCTAAGGGACGCACCGCATCTTCTAGCGCCTGGGCCACGCGAATGTCCAAACCCTGTTTCTCCCCGTAGGCGCGGGCCATAATTCCCTCGAGTTCAGGAAACTCGTAGACCATTTGCGTAGGCAGATCGGCCTTGAATAATGCAGCAGCTTCCCTCAATACCTCCTTATCCGGAGACGGTTTTGAGTTCAACGGGGGCAGGCTGGCGAGCTTTAGCGCCGCAGAACGCACTCGGGCCGCTTTATCCGCCATTGTGCCCAGCCCGCGATGGAAATTTATGCCAGTGAGCCTTTTGTGGTGTTCGCTGAGCGGGGTTTTAAGGTCCTCGGTCCAAAAGAAGTATGCGTCGTATATGCGACCTTCGAGAACTTGCTCATACCCTGCACGAACAACACTTAAATCAGATGGCTGATGGCCTGAGATGCCTATGAAGCGATTAGTGAGGCGCTCTCCGGGTGTGCGAACCGGGAAGAAGCGTTGATGTTGAATCATGACGGTTGCCAGGACTTCATCCGGGAGTTCGAGATAGCGATGGGAAAAACTTCCCATGATCGCCACCGGCCATTCAACGAGGTAAGTCACTTCTTCGATCAGGTCTTCGGGCATTACTACTTCCAGCCCTTCGCTCATGGCAAGGGTGCCGGCTTCGAAGATAATGCGTTCGCGGCGTTGGCCTGGATCGGCGACAATGTAAGCTTCATGAAGCGAGCTGGCATAGTTGTTGGCGTTCACCTCAAGCTCTCCTGGCGCCAGAAAGCGATGCCCGCGGGTTGTTTTACCAGCGATTACATTGAATACCTCGACTGGCAGTGTTTCTTCGTTGCCTAGACGCGCCACCAACCAGCGAACCGGTCGAACAAAGGGGCCGTCGCCCGCACCCCAGAACATCTTCTTGGGGGCCGGAAGATCACGCACCAGCCCCGCCAGGAGCGGTGGGAGCAGCTTACTAGTAGCCTCGCCTTCGTGAATGATGCGCGCCCAGACATAGTTGTTCTTTATTTCAAGATCCTCAACGTTTACCCCGGCTTTGCGGGCGAAACCGGTGGCTGCGGGGGTAGGCTGCCCGTCCTGGAAAGCGGCACTCGCCGGAGGGCCACGGCGCTCTTCCTCAACCCGGGTGCTCGATGGTGGCAATCCCTTTACTATCAGCGTCAGGCGGCGGGGGGTGGAAAAGGTTTCGATACCGTCGAAGTCAAGGCGCGCTTTTTTAAGCCTTTCCGCCGCCATTCGCTTGAGGTTGTATGTAGCCTGGGGGATGTAGGCTGCAGGTAGCTCTTCGGTGCCAATTTCGAAGAGAAGGTTCATTTGGCCACCTCCGGGTGGTGTTTCTTCAGGTAGACCCGGGCAGTGGCCTCGGCCAGGCGGCGAACCCGCTGCACATAGGCCTGGCGCTCGGCATGGCCGAGCACGCCGCGGGCATCCAGAAGGTTGAAGGCATGGGAGGCCTTGAGCACAAACTCATAAGCGGGGTGGATTAGCTTGAGCTCAAGAAGCCTGCGTGCCTCTTCTTCGTAATCGTCAAACCAGCGACGTACTTTTTCGGCATCGACGTATTTAAAATTATATTCACAGTGCTCAAGCTCGAACTCGCGTCGTATCTCACCAATTGTTACACCCGGGGCGTATTCCACGTCGTAGGTGTGCCGCTTGTTTTGCAAGTAGAGGGCTATACGTTCCAAGCCATAGGTCAGCTCTACGCTTATGGGGTTGACGTCGATACCGCCCACTTGTTGAAAATAAGTAAACTGGGTAATTTCCATTCCATCAAGCCAGACCTCCCACCCCAGTCCCCAGGCGCCCAACGTGGGGCTTTCCCAGTTGTCTTCCACGAAGCGCACGTCGTGATCTTCTACTGCTATTCCGATCGCACGGAGAGAGTCGAGGTACAGGTCTTGCACATCGGCGGGCGATGGTTTGAGGATGACCTGGTATTGGAAATAATACTGGAATCTATAAGGGTTTTCCCCGTAACGCCCGTCCTGCGGTCTCCTGCTTGGTGCGACGTAGGCGGTCTTCCAGGGTTCTGGACCCAGCGCTTTCAGAAAGGTGGTGGGGTAGAAAGTGCCAGCGCCAACCTCTGTGTCGTAGGGTTCGGTAATAACGCAGCCGTACCGTCCCCAGTACTCATGTAGTTTTAAGATCAAGTCTTGGAAGAGCATTGTCAGCTCCAGTTCATGAGATTGTCACGGGTGTTTCACCCGCGCGGAACGTGCGCGGATAATATATCATATAGATAGGCTGAATCATCGCCTTCTTGCGCGGGAAACGAGAAGAGGCCTACAGGAGAGAAATCTTCAAGGCAAGGAGCAGAAAGGAGTTTACGCCTTGAACCGTTACGACGACCGTGCGCGTTTGGTGTTCCACTACGCCCGGGAAGAGGGGAGCCGCTTAGGCCACTCAATGATCGGGCCGGAGCATCTGTTGCTTGGCCTCATGCGCGAGGGGGGTACGGCTGCCCGCATCCTCGCAGAATACGGAGCCAACCTGGAGGCCATGCGACGCATGGTGGAAGAGCTGGTAGGCCGCGGTGAAGGAAGCCGGACCGGCGAACCCCCTGCAATCACCCCCCGCGCGCGCCGCGTTATGGAGCTGGCGGGTGCCGAGGCGCGCAATATGAGTTCCCCAACTATCGGTACTGAGCATATTTTGCTCGGCATCATCCGAGAGGGCGACGGTGTCGCCTATAGAATACTGAGCCACTTCGCCAAAGACGTCGATACAATTCGCTGGCGCATAATGGCCGGTGGTGAAGAGGCGGGCCAGGAAAAGTCTGCGCAGACACCGTTTCTTGATGAATACGCGCGCGATCTAACTAAAGACGCACGTGAAGGGAAGCTCGATCCCGTTATTGGGCGGGTAGATGAGATAAACCGCGTCATACAGATATTGGCTCGACGTACGAAGAATAATCCGGTACTCGTAGGCGATCCGGGCGTAGGTAAGACGGCTATTGTCGAAGGCCTGGCGCAGGCTATTGTTGAGGGTCGCGTTCCACCGGTTTTAAAGGGGGCGCGAGTCGTTAGCCTGGATCTAGCCGGAGTTGTTGCCGGCACCAAATACCGTGGTGAATTTGAAGAACGATTGCGCCAAATAATTGAAGAGCTCAAGAATGGCAAGATAATTGCTTTCATGGATGAATTGCATACCCTTATCGGCGCTGGCGGGGCCGAGGGCACTCTGGATGCGGCGAACATAATGAAACCTCCACTATCTCGTGGGGAGATTCAGCTCATAGGCGCTACCACGACCGGCGAATACCACCGCTACGTCGAGAAGGACGCCGCTTTGGAGCGGCGGTTTCAGCCCGTGATTGTCCTGGAGCCCAACCCCGAGGAAACCCTCGATATTTTGAAGGGTTTGCGCCCCAGGTATGAGGCCCATCACGGCGTTATTATCCCCGACGACATCCTCAAGGCCTCTGTGCGAATTGGCGTGCGTGGATTGCCCGGGCGCAACTTCCCCGACAAGGCCATCGATTTGATTGATGAGGCGGCGAGCCGGGTTCGCTTGAATGCTTCTTTAGGCCTGCCGGTGGCTTCCGACGAGGATGATACCCCGGTCGTGACCCGCGAAGATCTGGAAACGGTCGTGGATTCCTGGGGCGGTGTATACGTGGACGATTCCGAGGAGGAAAATCTGCTCGAGCTGGAAGGCCGCTTGCAAGAAAAAGTGGTTGGACAGGACCAGGCAGTTCGCGCACTGGCCTCGGCGCTGCGACGGGCCAGGGTGGGTTTGGGCGGTAGGGCACGCGTCACCGCCAGTTTTCTATTCGTCGGCCCCAGCGGCGTTGGCAAAACCCAGCTGGCCAAGGCGCTAGCCGAGACGTTGTTCGGTAGCGAGCGCGCGCTCATCCGCTTCGACATGTCCGAGTTTCAGGAGCCGCACTCGATCTCCAAACTGATTGGTGCGCCTCCTGGCTACGTGGGCTACGAACAGGGCGGCCGCCTCACCGAAGCGGTGCGTCGTCAGCCCTTCAGTGTCGTTCTTCTTGACGAGATAGAAAAGGCCCACCCGGACGTTTACGGTGCTTTTCTGCAGGTCCTCGACGATGGTCGTCTCACCGACGGGTTGGGGCGCACTGTAGACTTTCGCCGGGTAATCCTAATCATGACCTCTAACACCGGTTTCAACGTCGGTCCTGCCATAGGCTTTACCGAAAGCGAGGTAGACAGCGAATCGCCCCTAAAAACGCTCTTTACCCCTGAGTTTTTAGACCGCCTCGACGAGGTGATACGCTTTGGCCCCCTCGAGCGCGAAGACTTAATCAAGGTAGCCGGCTTCATGCTCGACGAAATTGCCGAAGAGCTTGCCAGCCGTGAGGTTGACGTTAGCTTCGACGAAAGTGTTGCCGCCTGGGTTGTCTCGCAGGCGCCACAGCTGGGCTCGGCTAGAATACTGCGAGGCATCATACGTGAAAAAGTGGAGGACCCGTTGTCCATGGCCCTGTTACAGCATCCAGGTGAACGCTTACACGCCACCTTACGCGAGGGCGAAATTTTCTTCGAGGCCGGTGAGGTAAGCCTTGTTTAACAGCAATGGGCTTTGTCGATAATGGGCCGCCGCTACTTGCGGCGGCCACGGTTGAATAGAAAATGGCCAGGGCCAAGCCTCATTACCGGTGTGTAGAGTGTGGTTATCAGGTATCTAAGCCACTAGGACGCTGCCCTAGCTGTGGTTCCTGGGGGAGCTTCAGTGCGGAATCTGTTGCAGGGGCGTCGAGCGCACATATTGCCAGCCCTGCTGACACGCTTTTGCTGGCGGACGTGGATAGCTCCGAGAAGCCACGGTTCTCGAGCGGAAGCCTAGAGGTTGACAGGGTCTTGGGAGGTGGGTTTGTGCCCGGCGCCACATTACTGATAGGCGGAGAGCCGGGCGTGGGTAAAAGCACTTTGCTTTTGCAAGTTGCTGATCAGGTACGGCGTGCGGGCAAGCAGGTGGTATATGTGGCAGGTGAAGAGTCTCCTCAGCAGGTTAAGTTGCGTGCCGAGCGCATTGGTGTTGACGGTGGACTGAAAATCATGCGCGATACCAACCTGGAAGCGGTATTGAGCGGACTGGAATCCCTTAATCCGGAATTTGTGATAGTAGATTCTATTCAGACAATAGAGTCCGAAGGAGTCCCCGGCTCGCTCGTTGCTGTTCGCAACGCTACGCAGGCATTAGTTCGCTGGGCAAAAGGTAATGATACTACCCTTGTACTAGTAGGTCATGTTACGAAAGAGGGTACGGTCGCTGGCCCCAAAGTTATAGAGCATGTCGTCGATGCGACGCTGTACCTTGAAACTGCAGGAATTTACCGGGTGCTTCGTTCAGCCAAGAATCGTTTCGGTGCTGTGGGTGAAGTCGGGGTCTTCAAAATGGGGCAAGGGGGTCTTTTGGATGTGGAGAACCCTTCTGAGGCGTTCCTGGCAGAACGACCGCTAGGCGTTTCGGGTTCTGCGGTGGGGCTTGCGCTATACGGTGAGCGGGCGATAGCGCTTGAGGTACAGGCCCTAGCCGCCAGGAGCCACTATGCGGCGCCCAAGAGGGTTGCACAGGGTCTGGATGCGCGCAGGGTGGATGTAGTTCTTGCCGTACTGGAGCGCCGTTTAGGCTTGGAGCTGGGCAAACTCGATGTTTATGTTAATCTGGCGGGTGGCCTGCGTGTAGCCGATCCAGGCCTGGATCTCGCAGTGGCCATTGCCGTGTATTCTGCGGTAATGGGAAGGCCAGTGCGATCCGATACTGCAGCGGTTGGTGAGGTGGGTCTGGCGGGGGAGGTTCGTTCGGTTAACTTGTTGGAAGCCAGGGTGCGTGAAGGTAGGAGGGCGGGGTTTGAGAACTTTATGCAGCCCGGAAATATTAGATCTGTCGAGGACGCCGTAAAGGAGGCTATATTGTGAAGCCGTTGCGGGTAGCCTGGATTGCTATTTTTACCTACCTTGGCTACGAGCTGGCAATCGGACTTGACGCACGCGGTTTGCTTTCGAGCCCAATAAATCTAATCTACTTGACGATCGTCGGCACTCTCATAGGATTACTGCTTGCTCCACGGCTTGAATACGTAATCCTGAAAGGGATGGAGCGCCTGGAGGAAGGTTGGCAGGCCCTGCCTCCAGAGCTGCCGCTGGCCGTGGCGGCCGCAAGCGTAATTGCGCTGCTGGCGGCTGTATTGCTTACTACTTTACTGTCAAGCGTCCCCGGTTTTTCCTGGTATCACTCACTGGGAATTGCAGTGGTATTAATTTTGGTTTTCAGCTATGCCGCGGTGCGATACATGCATGTATTCAGCCACGATGCCCGTATAACCAAACCCCGCGAACTTGGCGGCAAAGCTTTGGACTCATCGGTATTAATTGACGGCCGCATTGCTGAGATGGCTGAGCTGGGGTGGCTTGATGGGCCGCTATGGGTGCCTCGCTTTATCTTGCGAGAAATGCAACTGCTGGCCGATCAAGAAGATCCTGTACGGCGCGGCAAGGGGCGCCGCGGGCTGGAGACTCTTGAGCGTCTGCGTAGCCTTGTGCGTCTGGAGGTTATTGACGACGATGTAGGCGATCAGCCTCTAATTGACGACAAGCTCCTCGATTTGTGTCGCGCGCGAGGAATGGTACTGGTTACCAACGATGCCGCCATGGTACAGCTAGCGCGGATATATGATGTCAAAGCTTTGAGTGTGCAGGCACTTTCCGTTGCGCTGCGTACCCAGTACCGCCCCGGGGATCAGGTTGAGTTGGAAATAATTAAGCCCGGACGGGAATCTGGTCAGGGGGTGGGCTATCTCGAGGATGGAACGATGGTTGTCGTTGACAATGCCGAACCCTTTCGCGGTCATAAGGTTAGCGTGGTGATAACGCAAACCATTCAAACGCAAGTCGGACGCCTGGTTTTTGCCAAGCTGCAAAACGGTGGGGCTAGCGAAAAAGTGCGCAATTGACGGCCAATATACTGGATGCCCGCTGACAGATGTATATTTTGATATCATTTATCTCTAGCATCTGATTTTGCAGTGAATAATACTGCATCCCAATGCTATCGTCCCCGGATTGCGATGATGTGGCTCGGGATCATCAACAGGTCGGCTGCCATAGATAATTCAGCCCTGCTTATGCGCAAGGTTTCAAACGAGCTCTAAGCATGCAGGACTATTGCCGCCGGCAGGATGAGTGCAGGCGGCAGGGGAGGGGGCGAGATGGTTGTCCGTGGCGTCAGACTACGCCCGATCTCCCCGTGGTAATAAGAGATATGCCCCCAATGCAATCAGAAGCAAGGCTCCAGTTACGCGCGATCCTATCCACCAGAACCCCAGGTTCCTCAAGAGCATTAACAGGCCAACTATCGTAAAAACGACTCCTACGTAAAAACGTGAGCCAGCAGGGACCACTTCCCCGACAAGGTGCTGAATCGATTCTCCAAGTTCGCGCAGTCCTTCTTCCAGTCTTATTTCGATGGGGTTGTCCATCGCATCCCCGCGTGGAAGAAGAACGGCCATGAGTAGGTATATGATTGCCATCACGGGCTGGATAAGGATTAATACGATGCATATCAACCTGACTAAGTTCGGATCGGTGTCAAAATACTCTGCGAGACCGCCGCAGACTCCAGCGATCAGTCTGTTATTTTCGCTGCGAACCAGCCTCTTTCTTTCCATTTTTCCTCCTCCCCAAGTTTACTTTATGACGTTTAACCCGGTGGCGACGTAAAAGCGCGGGGTATAATACCGGCGGCCGCGGACGCGGTTTATAGCACGGGAGGTGCCTTTTGAAACTCCACGAATTCCAAGCCAAAGAGTTGTTGGCCCAGCACGGTGTCCCCGTGCCCACGGGCAAGGTGGCCTATGCGCCTGAAGAAGCTGAGCGAATTGCCAAGGAGTTTGGTAAACGAGTTGTTATAAAGGCTCAGGTGCATGTTGGCGGAAGAGGAAAGGCTGGCGGCGTGAAGCTGGCCCAACCCGATGAGGCTCGCGAGGTTGCCGGGAAGATCCTGGGAATGGACATTAAGGGTCTTACGGTCAAAAAGGTTCTCGTCGCGGAGGCTGTGGATATAGCCAAAGAGTACTATGCCGGACTGATCATTGATCGCTCGACCCAGCGGGTTGTGCTCATGGTCAGCAAGGAGGGTGGTGTAGACATTGAGGAAGTGGCGCGCACCAACCCTCAGGCGATTGTTAAATTTCCTGTAGACCCTCATAAGGGGTTGCGCCACTTCGAGGCCCGCGATGTGGTCAAACGCGCAGGGCTTGAAGGCAACATCAATCGTTTGGCTAACGTAATAGTTCAGCTCTACAACACCTTCGTCGGTGTAGATGCATCGCTTGCCGAGATTAATCCGCTGGTAGTTACCGACCAGGGAGACATAATCGCCGCCGATGCGAAAATCGACCTCGACGACAATGCCCTTTTCCGCCATCCAGACCTTGCCAAATTGCGCGAGATCGAGGCGGAGCATCCGCTGGAGATCGAAGCCAGCAACTATGGTTTCGCTTACGTCAAGCTGGATGGCGACGTTGGCGTAATCGGCAATGGTGCGGGTTTGGTAATGTATACCCTCGATCTCGTCAACCGCGCTGGGGGTAAGCCGGCCAACTTTCTCGATATCGGCGGCGGAGCCAAGGCCGAAGTCGTTTACAACGCCGTGAAACTGGTGGCAAAAGATCCCGATGTGAAGGGAATTTTCATCAATATCTTCGGTGGTATAACCCGCGCCGATGAAGTGGCTAAAGGGGTTATCCAGGCACTTGAAGAAGGCGTGGTAAAGGTGCCGGTCGTTATGCGCGTGGCGGGCACGGCGGAGGAGGAGGCGAAGAGCCTCTTGGAGGGTAAACCAATATACCTATATCCGAACTCGCTGGAGGCTGCAAAGGCCATCGTCACCATGGTGGGAGGCGCGAAGTGAGTATTCTGATCAATAAGGAAACCCGCGTGCTGGTTCAGGGTATTACTGGTCGCGAGGGGCGTTTCCACACCGAGCAGATGCAGGCTTACGGCACAAAGGTGGTTGCCGGTGTTACCCCGGGAAAGGGCGGCCGGGATGCGCTGGGAGTGCCCGTATATGACACCGTCAAAGAGGCAGTGGCGGATCACGAGGTGGATGCATCCATCATATTTGTACCCGCCGCTGCCGCTGCCGATGCTGCGCTGGAAGCGGCGTATGCGGGGGTGCAGCTCGTGGTCCTGATAACCGAGGGTATTCCCACACTCGACATGGTGGCTGCGGTAAAGGAGATAAAGGACCTTGGCGTTCGCCTCATCGGCGGTAACTGCCCGGGGCTGATATCCGCAGAAGAGGCCAAGCTGGGCATAATGCCCGGGCATGTTTTCAAGAAAGGGCGGGTGGGGCTGATTTCCCGCTCCGGGACCCTTACTTACGAAGCGGCAGCGGCGTTGAGCGAGTCAGGTTTGGGTACCACGACTACTGTAGGAATCGGAGGTGATCCAATCATAGGTACCACCTTCAAGGATCTACTACCGCTCTTTAAGGATGATCCCGATACGGACGCCGTTGTGGTCATCGGAGAGATTGGCGGGTCAGACGAGGAAGAAGCTGCGGCATGGATTAAGGAAAACATGGAAAAGCCGGTCGTCGGTTTTATCGGTGGCCGCAGCGCCCCGAAGGGAAAGCGCATGGGCCATGCCGGGGCCATAATAATGGGTGACGTAGGAACCCCCGAGTCAAAACTCAAGGCTTTTGCCGAGGCAAACATCCCGGTTGCTGACACGATCGACGAGATTGTTGAATTGGTCAGAAAACAGCTCAAATAAGCCGCTTTTAATTGGCTTGGCTGCGAGGACAGGTCATGCAGTGGAGACCTTCCTCGCAGCTGGCGACTTATTGAATCGGCACGTGTGGATGGTCTTCCGCCGGAAACTGAACGGCGAAGTCGCGCGGGCGTGCTATCGATGCGAGCTAGGAATTTCAAGGCCTGCATCCCGTGTAGAACCGGATGGCAGTGTCATGGGCGTTGTAGCCATGCCGCATAGGCTTGATTGAATATCCAGGTAAGTACAAAAACTGTTTGGGGCAGTACCGTATCCCACCCTGCCACAATAACGAAAAAAGCGAGATGAAAGAAGGCAATTTCAAACGCCTTTCTCCTGGCGGTATTACGCAAGAATAGCCGCAACCACGCCCCGCCCCGGTTGCGCACCAATAGCGCGAAATATCCGATATAAGCGAACAGTGGCCAGCCTCCGGCATTGCTTACCCCGAGTGCAACAAATAGCAGCCCCGCGAAGGCGATTAAACGCAGCCCCTCAAGAATGCCGGAAAAAGGATAATCCCCCCGAAGGAAGACCTTGAGCTCGGACCCGGGCGGAGAATCAAGTCCCTTTTCACTACCCCATACGGCGGCGGGCCAGGAAGGCGGGTAGCTCGTTTCAATGTTTTTTGCAGCCCCATCGTCATTCAGGCAGAGTTGCTGAAGGTTCGACCGGTGAGCAACAGTCCAGGCGATACGCATACCCTCGTGGCCGGTCAGGTAATCCTCGGGGTACGGTGCCAGTCCATGCGAGACCCAGTAATCAGGCGAAACCTGGATCGTGAAATACAACCAGGGATCGCAATCAAAGATGCCTTGGGGCGTGCTCAAGCGGCACCAGGCGTGAGGAATCGGTGGTGAGTGTAGCAGGTGTCCGAGCACGACGTCGGCATGCAGGCCAGAACCACGTGCTGCTTCAACGACCGCGTGGGCAAACATCAGAGAGGCCGAGCCGGGCCAGGCGCCAATCTCGCCGCTAAGGCGGTACCCGCTTCCGACTAAGCTATCTGCAGCATCTTTAATGATTTGCTGCATTGTAGAAGCCAAGATTTCTTTATCGTTTGAAAAAGTAGGGAAGGTGTCCACCTCGATGGCGATTTCCAAACTGTTGCCTTTGGCCAGGTCAAAACATAACAATTTGCCACTGTCGTTATCGTATTGCTTGTCGGGACTTGGAACAACCCGGCTATTTCGGACGAGCTGACCGGGCCTATCGCCCGGAAACCAGAATTGCAAACGCTGGGCGGTGTTTGATTGAGGAGAGTAGCGGTACTTAATCTTAGCTATCATGCTTACGAATCATCCTAACCGGTGTCCTTGAAAAAAGATGATTCATAGTGCGCAAGGTGGAGTGTCGCAAATGTTGTCGTGCTAAATCGGTAAAAGCGGCCATTAGCCAAAGAATTCTTCTATTTGCTCAGGCGCAATTAGTACTTCACGCGGTTTCGAGCCCTGATGTGGACCGACGATTCCCATGGCTTCAAGTAAATCCATAAGTTTGCCCGCTCGCGCGTGTCCTACGGAGAGCCTGCGTTGTAAACGGCTTACAGATGCCTGCCCCTCCTCAATAACAATCTCAGCCGCACGCCTTAAATACGGGTCGGAAAAATCAAGGGGTAGCTCGCCCTGGACGGCGCTCGCATTCACTCCGAGAACGAGGGGGCCATCGAAGTCGGGGCCATAGGCCTCGACAAATGAATCCGCAAATTCTTGGACCCGCAGGTATTCGGTGACTCTGCGTATCTCGCGATCAGATAGAAACGGGCCTTGCAGTCGTACAGGTTTGGGCAAGCCGGGTTGATGAAAGAGCATGTCTCCCTGACCGATGAGCCTTTCGGCTCCGGTGCTGTCCAGGATGGTGCGGGAGTCGTGGCTGCTGGAGACCGCAAAAGCTATGCGTGCGGGCACATTGACCTTGATCAAGCTGGTAAGGATGTCCACGCTGGGCCGTTGGGTTGCCAATATCAGGTGCATACCGGTGGCGCGGGCCATTTGCGCCAAGCGTAAGATGGCCTGCTCGACTTCCTTTGGGCTGGTAATCATCAGATCGGCCAGCTCGTCGATGACTATTACCAGCAAAGGCAACTCTGGTTCGCCTAACTCGCGCATCTTGGCGTTGAACTGTTCCAGATTACGAGCTCCTACCTGACTCATCATTTTGTAGCGGCGCTCCATATGGGCGACCGCCCCCTGCAGGACACCTGCAGCATCGGCGGGGTTGGTGACCACACCGCGTACCAGATGGGGGATGCCGTCATAGGGTGTAAGCTCTACCATCTTGGGGTCAATCATCAGGAGTCGTAATTCCGTGGGGAGGTAACGGTAGAGGAGACTCATTACCAACGTATTGACGCAAACCGACTTACCTGAACCTGTGGAGCCTGCAATGAGCAGGTGCGGCATACCGGCCAGGTCGCGTACCCACATCTCTCCATCGATGCTTTTGCCTAAAATTATAGGCAGACGCAATTTGCTGCGCTGGTAGGCCGGGTGCTCCAGAGCCTCACTGAATCGCACCAGTTCTCGTTCAGCGTTGGGGACTTCCAGGCCGATAACGTGCTTTCCCGGTATAGGGGCTTCAACCCTGACGGAGCCAACGGCCAGCGCCCGGGCAATGTCATTGGCGAGACCGGCGATGCGGCTGATCTTCTCCCCCGGGGCGGGCTCTACTTCATAACGGGTCACACTTGGGCCGCGCGCCCAAGCTACAACCCGAGCTGAAAGGTTGAAATGTGACAGGGTTTCATTTATTACTTCAGCCCGTCTGGCCGCTTCGGCTTCGAGTTCTTTACCTCCGCTTCGTTTGGGTTCGGGAGGGTCCAGCAGCTCCCGGGCCGGGAGAGCCAGCTCCTTGCTGGGTATGGTTTTTCTGTTGCTATGTGTACTTCTGTGTTTTGAGGGCAGGGACTGATCAGCGGACGGGGGAGGGGGATGGTCTACGGCAGCAGCTGATTCGCTATCATCGCCTGCTTCTTCGACTTCCGGTGGTGATCCCACAAGCCCGTTGCTTTTCAATATTTGTGCGGCTGCGGAATGGTATGCATGAGGATGCCTGCTCGCCCAACCGATCCAGCTTTCCCAGGCTTCCACCCTATTTTTGACCTCATCAAGGGCATCCCGCAGTTCCCGCCAGCGCCGTGAGCGGGCTTCATAAGAGCGACTGATCTGCTCGAGGCGCGAATGGTCTTCTTTGAGCCGCTCAAGATCCCGCCCCGATTCAGCTGAATGTTTTGCGTAATTCTTTTTTATGGCGGCCAGCTCGAGGAGCAATGCGTGGCGCCGTTCGTCCAGTTCGCTCCAAAGAGGCTCCCCGTTTTCCTGGAGCGGTTTTTGTAAGAGCCTCTCCATTGCTTCAACTTCGGATATCAGATCCGGAGGCTCCGTAGTCAAACGGCTAATCAGCTCAGACGCCCTTTGTTGTTGAAAGGTGTCGAGAAGTTCGCGTTGATGCCTTAGCTCTTCTTCCTCCTCGGGGGTGCCGCGACGAGCGAGGCGTTCGAGTTCCTCTTTTAAATCGGCCAGCATGGAATGATCGGGGTATCGCTCGAGCAGTCCCCTGACTTGCTTCAACAAGACACGTGCCTGCTGGCGAACCATATACCACTCGCGATTGCGTTCACGTTGTTCGCGCCAGCTCCTGTATAGGGTGGCGGCGGCGCGGCCGACACGCTTGAGTACCTGCACCAGCCCCCAAAGGGGAGGTTTTCCAAGCCAGATATCCATAACGGCCCAGAGGAGCATTGTCAGGAACAGAAAGCCAGCATTGCCCAGCTGGGCGAGTAGCCATTCATGTACCTGTTTTCCCCATACGCCGGCAAGTTCCTGGTTGCGTATAGCGATGAACGGAAGCAGCAAGGCGCCGGAGAGAAAAGCAAAAAAGGTGTGGCGAAGCAGTGGCAGGAGAGGCTTGCCAAAGATGAGCATGCCTCCGCCCAAGAAAAAGGGTATGGGGACCAGGTATGTAAGTGCCCCCAGATGGCGGATTGCCACTGACTTTAACAGATTTCCCAAACCACCCGACAGCGGCGGCTCTGGGTAGAATGAGGCCGCGAGGAAAAAAGCTATTGCCAGAAGCACCAGCGCGATCGCTTCGAGGTCGCCGCGCTGTACGCGCGCAGACTTCGAAGATGTCTTTTTGGGCTTCTTGCTTGCCATTTCTGTATTCTAACGGTCAAAAAGCACCGGCCCGAAAGCATGCGGGCCGGATGGATGCCGGGTGACGTTACTGCGCCGAAAGGGCGCGGATTACCAGATCGGTGACATCTATATCTGGGGAAGCGTATACGACCAAGCCCGACTGACCCGCAACGTTTGCGCTCAATATCATGGAAAAACCGTTTTGAGCGGCCACGCGGGCAATAGTGGCGTCGATCTCCTTAGTGATGGGGGTGAGGGCGGTATTGATTTTTTTCTGCCACTCTCCGCTTATGTCAGCGTAGACCTTACGGAGGTTTTCAAAGTCCTGACGTTCTTTTGCGCTGGCGCTGCCATCGCGAATTTTAGGTTCGATGGCTTTAAGCTGGTCGGTGATTGGCTTAAGTTCGCTGTCCGCCTTTTCTTTGAGGGCCTTGATATCGGCGTACTTGGGGTGGGCTTCTATCACCTTCTGCGCGTCGATGTAGCCGACGCGGCTGGGAATTTCCTTATTTTGACTCAGTCCGAGGACACCGACCAAGGCAAGCGCCAGGGCAAAGGGTAGAATGGCAGTTCTTTTCATCACCACGAGTCTACGCAGTTGCGGTGAATAGGCCGTGAGAGTGCCGTCTGCATCGCAAAGTGTAAAATGGGGTAGAAGGAGGAACGCATGCTCGTACGCGATTGGATGACGCCAAACCCCCGCACTGTAACCCCAGATACCCCGGTGCTCGACGCCATCAAGATGCTGAAGGACCAGGGGTACCGGCGCCTACCGGTATTAGAAGGGGGGCGCTTGGTCGGCATAGTAACCGACAAGGACTTGAAGGACGCAATGCCGTCGAAGGCCACGACGCTATCGGTGTGGGAATTAAACTATTTGCTTTCGAAGCTCACCGTATCCGAAGTAATGGCCAAGCCGGTGATATCCGTTGACGCCGATGAGCCGCTGGAAGAGGCGGCCCTTTTGATGGAGGAATACAAGGTCGGTGGCTTGCCCGTGATTAGTGACGGCAAGTTAACAGGAATTATCACTATCACAGACGTCCTCAAAGCTTTCATCGAAGTGATGGGCATGCGGGAAGGCGGCTTGCGGGTGACGCTTGACGTAGAGGATAAACCCGGGGCTCTTGAGCGCCTCGGTGCCGCTGTCAAACCCAGCAACATCGTTTCGGTGGCCACCGCCGGCCGCCATGATGGCTATCGGGTGGTGGTATTGCGCATTACCGGGGAAGCGCTGGAAACCGTGGTGGACAGGCTAAGGAATGCTGGGGAAAAAGTGCTCGACGTTCGTGAAACAAAACCTCGAAAAGTATAGAGTTCGCGCACCAGAAACCCCCGGCCGCGGCCGGGGGTTGGCTATTTCTGATCAGGAAATTTCCGGAAATGGTTGTCCCGGCAACCAGTCAACGTCCACTTTGTCTTTGGGATCATACGGGGCCTTGACGAAGATGGCTTTCCAGGGTTCGGTCCCGTTGTTGATCAAATAGTGGGGGTGCATCGGCGGAACGTGGCAAAGTTCACCGGGGTGGAGAGTATATTTTTCTCCGTTGATATAAATGTCTACCTTGCCCTCAAGGGTAAAGAAATTTTCTTCGACCAAACGGTGGTAGTGAGTTTGGAAGTCCTCTCCCGGCGTCAAGACCACCATGCCAAAGTCGGAGCGCGGCCCGCGCAGGAGATATTTGGGGCCGGAAACCCCATCGAAACGGTATGCGACCTCGTTTTCGTGAATGATGAATGGTTTCAAGGGTGTTCGTCCTCCTTATTCGCCGGGGGCGCGCCACATGGAGCGAGTCACGCCGCGATCGGCGAGATTGAGCTGTACCGGATAAGCCTTTTGCCAGCGCTCAAACGCGTCATCGTATACGTCAGCGTTTTTTGGGTTTGGTTTTACATCCCTTTCCCAGCGGACTACAGCGCGGGCTCCTTCCTCCATAGAACCGTAGATGCCTGCCCCCACACCGGCCGCAAGCGCAGCACCAAGTGCAGTGGCTTCTTTAACGATGGGAATCCGCAAGGGTATTTGCAGTACGTCAGCTACTATTTGTGGCCACAGGCGCCCCTTCGATGCGCCCCCGGCGAAGACGGCTGACTCAATGCGACTGCCCGTGAGTTCAGAAATGCGCATCAGGTTTGCGCGGGTCACGAGGGCGGCGTTTTCCTGCAGGGATCTGAAGAATGCACCCCTATGAGCTTTCTCTGGGTCGAGCGGAAAGTTGAGGAACGATGGTGCTGCGTGGCGCCAGTGACTGTAGTCCATGGCGTCCGAGAGTATGGGAGTAATGCCGTATGACCCTGCCGGAACACTAGAGGCCATTTCCTCGAGTAGGTCGTAGGCATCCACTCCGCTAGCTGCGGCCCGCTCCTTCAAGTCGGGTGCAAAGGCATCGCGGAACCAGCGGGCAGCGATGCCCGGAAAAAAGACAATCGCTTCAACCTGCCACATCCCGGGGGACGCCGCAAAATTCATTCGCATCCGCCCCGTGGGGTCCGACAAGGGGCGGTCGAGGTTCACTTCCTGCTGCCAGAAAGAGCCTCCTAAAATTGCTGCTTCGCCGGCCAGATTGGCACCTACGCCTATTGTTCCAAGCTGAGCGTCGCCGCCACCCATTACGATAGGGATTCCCGCTTTGAGACCCGTTTCTTCGGCTGCGCGGTGGCCTAGCTTCCCTATGATGCTTCCGGTTTCATAGACCGGCGTTTGCGCCAGCTCGAGTTTTAAACCTAGCCTGGAGAAAAGTTCAGTGTCCCAATTGCGGGTTTCTAGATTGAAAAGCCCCGTGGTTCCACCATTCGAGGGGTCAACCGCAACCTCCGCGCCCAGCCTAACGGCTATCCAGTCGCTGAGCATTGCCATTTTTGCGGCGCGCGCGTAGATGTCGGGAGCGTTTTTTTCGAGCCACAACAAGCGGGGCGGTGCCCCAAGGGCGAATGTTTGACCCGAGCGCAAATATGCCCAGCGTTCAAGGTCGGGATCGCGCTCTCGCAGCTCCCTGACTTCGCTTACTGCTCTGGCGTCGACATTGGCGCATGCCCAGAGTTCGTTGTCTTGATCATCGTAGAGGACGATCCCCTCACGCATGCTAGTTGTACTGATGGCCAGAATTTCCGCGTTTGGTACTGCGGCCAATACTTCTCGCACTGCCTCGGTCAACATATCCCAGTTGCGGTCGCGATCGAAGGTCATGGAACCCGGAAATCCGGGCTCCTCCAAATGTTGCCACTCCCTGGATGATGCGGCCAGCTGATTGCCTGCGGAGTCGAAGATTACTGCCCGGCCGCTGCCAGTGCCTGCGTCAAGTGCGAGTAGGTGGGGCATTGTAACTCCACTCTCACCCCGGCTCCTTCAATGGAGCCGGGGTGACATAGGGAATCTAGAAGTCGTAGTCGTCAATATTGTCTATAGTGAATACAACTCGCTCCGGTAGCAGGATGATGCCGTTGTTTACTTCTCCCTGATAGTCGTATCCCTGCACGGAGTTGGGCGAAACCTTGACATGGCCCACATCGGGAACGTCGAATTCGTCACCTACGTGCAGTTTTTTGCCCTGAACCAGCATGTTGGCGACGTAGATGGCCAGCTTGCCCTGTTTTACAACATCCCAGAGGCCGAAGGCCTTAACCGTACCCCGCTTAACGTAGGGGCGCATTACATTGGGCGTAGAAAAGCCGGTTATGATGACCTTTCCGGCTATGCTGAGGTTTTCAGCTGCCTGAGCCGTTCCGGGAAGGGCGTTGGCATCGGGGCAAATAACGGCGTCAAGATCGGGGTGTGCCTGGAAGAGCGCAGTGGGCACCTGAACCGCCTTCTGAGCGTCTTCATGACTGAACACCGTATCGACGATTTCCCAGTTGGGGTACTGCTCGGCGATTACCTTTTTGGCGACAACGACCCACTGGTTCTGGTCGGTCACGGTCGGGCTGGAGTAGTGGAAGGCAACCTTTTTGTGGCCGCCTTTGGGGTCGTCCATCTGGTCGGCGGCCATTTTGACGAGTAGCTCGCCCAGTTGCTGCGCGGTGCCCTGGCTGATATAGAAAGTGCGGTAGCGCGGGTTGACGTCCGAGTCCCAGGTGAGAATGATGACGCCCTTCTTCATTGCACGCTTGAGGGCCTGATTGAGGCCATCCGGCGATAGGGCAGAGATAGCGATGGCGTTGTAACCCTGGTTGACGAAGTTGTTGATATATTCGATCTGGCCGGAAACGCTGGCGGTGCTGGGGCCGTCATATTTGACTTTGATTCCCAGTAGATTCCCCATTTCAACGGCCCCTTTACCACCGGACTCGAAGAAGCCGACTCCGGTGAGTTTGGGAATGAAAGCGATCTTTACATCCTTAGCAAGGGCCGTGCTGCCGACTGCGGCTAGAATTAGTGCTGCTGCGAAGAAAAGCGAGAATTTCTTAAACATAACCAACCTCCTTCATTGAGCTTGTGATCTCGGGCCGATATGGGTCAGATGATCACCCCCCCTTCCTCTTGGATAACGCCTTTCGTTTCAGGCGATATTCCCCGTACACGTGTATCATTTGCTTGGCAGCCATCGCAAAAATGAGCAACCCTCCGACTACGACCTGAATAAGGTCGTTTGTGACACCGATGGCTAGCAGTCCCTGGCGCAAGAATCCAAGGATCATTCCCGCAAGCAGGGTGCCGAGAATGGTGCCGCTGCCGCCCAAGATATCCGCTCCACCAAGGACGACTGCCGTGATGATTGGCAGTAGAGCGTCGCCGCCAAGATCCGCGCGGGCCGATGTGAAGTAGGAAGTAAGCATTGTTCCCGCCAATGCTGCACCGAAACCGCTAAGCACGTATGCCCATATAAGGATTTTACGGATGGGCACGCCACTATAAATAGAAGCCTTGGGGTTGACGCCTATGAGGTATAAATAACGCCCGAAACGGGTTTTATGCAGCAATAATGAGAGGACGAGAGCGAAGAGTAACACGGCGATGAACGGATAGGGGACTATACCGATTGTGCCTTCGGTGAGGGCTATGAATGAATCGGGAAGTCCGGTTATGCCTTCGTACTGGTACGCGGCGAGACCGGCCGATCCATATGCTTTGAAACCTAGCTTGTCGAGCAGCGCTGGCATTCCCTGGGCCAGTCCCGCAAACATGAAGAGCGTGCCCAGGGTGATTACCAGCGGGTTTACATCGGTTCGCGAAACGAAAACGCCGTTAAAAGCGCCTGCGAGAACACCCACCAGTAAGGCAACAGCCAGGGCGACGAAAACGTTTATCCCCGCAACCCAGACGAGCCCGAGGGTTATTGACGCCAGCCCCATTATGGATACACCGGAGATGTCAATTCCGGCCGTGATGATTACGAGGGTCAATGGCAGGGCGGCGAAAAGGATGTGGGTGAAATCGAGGGTAGAGTATAGCAGGTTCTCCATGTTGAAGAAGACAGGGTTGATAATACCCAGGACAAGTATTTCCAATACCAATAGGATGGCTAAAGCAAATTCCCAGGTGCGAAGATAGCGTGTCCAGCTCATGAGGAGCCTCCAGGATTGTGGACCTCACCACGAATGCGCGCCTGCCTGCGCTGGGACTCGAGCGCCTGCCTGACTCGATAATCTACATATACGACCGCCAGAAGGATCATGCCGGCAAAAGCGTTGTCCCAGATCCCGGGGACGCCGAGAAAAATTAGCATGCTGTGTACGGCGGTCAGAAAAAGCGCGCCTATCGCGGCACCCAGTGGGGTGCCAACTCCTCCGGTAAGGCTGACCCCACCCAATACATTGGCGGCAATGGCCTTAAGCTCGAACCCGTCAGCCGCATTCATTGATACAAAACCTATTTGGGAGGTAAACACTACCGCCGCCAATGCGGCGAAAGTGCCAGCTAGGGTGTAGGCGGCAAATTGTGTCCCCCGCACTGGAAGACCGAGTAAATATGCGCCTTCTTCATTGTCACCGACGGCGTAGAAATAGCGGGCGATACGGGCCCTGAGCGTGATGAAGGTTGTAGCCATAAGTAGCGCAAGTGTTACCCAGACAAAAAAGGGCACGCCGAGGAATCCCCACAAGTTGGGTTCCTTAATGTTTTGAGGGAGATTTTCTATCCAGCTGCCACCAGTGATGATGCGCATCAGACCCCTATAGATACCGAGGGTGCCAAGGGTCATGATTATCGGGGGCACCCGCAACATGGTTATGCCGAATGCATTGAATGCTCCTGCCAGCGTTCCTGTCATTACCGCAGCAATAACTGCAGCCCAAACCGGCCACCCCATATTTAATGTTGTCCCCAGCACAACTGCCGACAGACCCGCTATTGCACCTACCGAAACGTCGATTCCACGGGTAAGAATCACGAACATTTCTCCCAGTGAAATCAAAACCAACGTCAGGCTGGCGTTGAAGATCTCTACAATTGAATCAAATTTAAAGAAATTCGGATTAAAGGTACCAGTTATACCGATAAGCGCGATCAATAAAAAGGTTACCAGAGCTTCGCGGCTGCGAAGGATACGCTTCATGATGCAACCCCCTCCGCCAGTCCGAATGATGCTTCGGTAACCCTGTCGAGATCCAGTTCGTCGCCGCTGAACTCCGCAACTATGCGACCCTTGTGCATGACTAATACCCGGTCGCTTAGGTCGACCACTTCCTCTAGCTCCGAGGATATGAGCAAAACCCCTACGCCACTGGCCGTCAGCGAACGGATAAGCCTGTAGACGTCCTGGCGCGCAGATGCGTCGATGCCGCGGGTCGGCTCGTCCAAGAGTACTACCCTCGGATTCGTGGCCAATGCGCCGGCGAGGACAACCTTCTGCTGATTTCCGCCTGACAGCGTACCTGCTAGCTGCCATATGCTATTGAGTTTGATATTCAGCGATTCTACGAAACCCTCTCCAATATCCTTCTCCTTTGTTGAATCGATGAATATTTCGCCAAGACGATCGAGGATGCCCGCGGTTATTGTGTATATGCTTGGCAGATCCAGAAATATGCCATGCGCGTGCCGGTCTTCGGGAACGTAAACCAACCCGTGACGTCTGCAGACGGCGGGAGAGCGTCTTCGCAATTCGGAACCGCCAATGAAGACGCTTCCCCTGGAGTGCATGTCGAGGCCCACGACGGCCTCACAGAGCTCGGTTCGCCCCGAACCGACCAGGCCTGCTAAACCGAGAACTTCTCCGGGATAAAGCTTAAAACTGGCGTTACTGAACGCTTCGCTGCTTAGGTTTGCTATCTCTAGCACCGGTTTTCTGTCCCCCACCCCTCGATCACCGGCGATTTCGGTCTTTGATAGTTCACGGCTTTTCACATCGGAAGCATCCGGTGGGAGCATGGCTTTGACTAGATCGTGAGGGCTGAGATTCTCCGTCAGGTCATTGAGGACTACCGTACCGTCCCGTAAAACACTTATCCGATCGGATATTTCCATTACCTCGCCCATGCGGTGTGAGATGAATATTATCCCAATTCCCTGAGCTGTTAACCGCCGCATGCGCTCGAACAATTGCTTGGCTTCGCGGAAAGTCAGTGCCGACGTGGGTTCGTCGAAGATCAACACCGACGCGTTGTGCAAAAGACCCCTCGTAATTTCCAGTAGCTGTTGCTGAGCAATACTGAGAAAGGCCCCCTGTTCATCAAGGTCGACATCAAAGCCGAGATCGGAAAGCAAGGGTTCCACCCGGGATCGCAATTCTTCTGGATTCATACGCAGGCCGATGCCGAGATTTTCGATCACGGAAAGGTGGGGGAAAATATGGGGCTCCTGAGGGACCATATATATTCCCTGTTCATGGGCGCTGCGCGGTGAGTCCAAACGCACGACCTTGCCTTCCAGGCGCAGGGTGCCTTCGTCGATACTGTAAGCGCCTGAGATAATCTTCATCGTAGTTGACTTGCCGGAGCCGTTGCCTCCCAGTAACGCATGGATTTCCCCACGCTGTAGATCAAAGTCAATCCCACGCAGCACAGGAACTCCGGCAAAGACTTTCCAGACCCCTCTTAATTCTAGTAGAGGTTCCGTAGCGGCTTGCCCCGCTAAAGTTGATGTCATACTTCCTCCTGTTGATTAATAAATAGGTTTTGATCATAAGCTGGGATGCTATATACGCTGCGGGTAACCATGGCTAAAAGCCTCCCTGTAGTGCGCGCTGCAGTCACATATGTCAGCGCTTTGTAACTTATGTGCACATCCTAAAATGCAATCTTGTGAACTGTCAAGTACTTTATGGGTAAAGATATTCGTCAGTATCGCTATTGCGTCCAAGTTGCAGGAACAAGGATATGTGCTAGAGTGGAATCACATATGTTCATTTATGAGGTGTGCGCATGAGGCCCGTTAGAGTTAATCAAGCCACCAAGGCGAACACCGATGATCGCTCGGCTTACCTTGCCCGGGTGGCTTCTATGTATTACGAGGAACATCGTACGCAGCAGCAAATAGCCGAAGAGTTGGGAATTTCCCGCTCCGGTGTGTCGAGGCTGATAACCGAAGCTCGGGAGCTCGGTATAGTTGAAATAATCGTTCACCACCCTTTACAAACATCTTCATCGTTGGAAGCTGCGCTAATTGAGAAGTACGAGCTTAAGGATGCCAGGGTGCTCGTTGGGCGCATGGACGAAAATCGCGGTGATCCCCTGAAACGCCTTGGTGAATTGGCCGCGCGTTACTTCGAGGGCCTGTTGCACGATGGGATGACTATCGGAATTTCCTGGGGCGGGGCCCTCTATGAGATGATTAGGGCCATCCGCCCCCGGAGTCATCACAACGTTGAGATCGTTCAGCTTATTGGCGCGACCGGTGCCGAGGCGACGCCAACGAGCGGTCCCATTCTTGCGCAGCTATTGGCCGAGCGTCTTCGTTGCCGGAGCTATCAACTCCATGCGCCGTTAATAGTTGAGGATGCGCGCGCCAGAAAGGCGCTTTTGCGAGAAAGGCATATTAGGGAAACGCTGGAAAGGGCGCGCCGGTCCGATATCGCGCTGGTCGGCATAGGTACTACCAGGGCAGGCTACTACAGTTTGGTTCGTGCGGGATACTTGGCAGAGAGCGACGCCGCCGAAGTCCGCAGAAATGGCGCTGTGGGCGATGTGTGCGCACAACACTACGACTACGATGGCAACTGGCTGGATATCGACTTGAACCGTCGGGTCATAGGCATCGATCATGAGGCCCTGCGCAGCATCGATACGGTGATCGGGGTCGCTGGCGGCGTAGTGAAGGCTCAGGCTATACACGGCGCGTTAAAGGGACGCTACGTAAATGTGTTAGTTACCGATGAGTCGGCGGCGCGGAGGTTGCTGACATTCACAAGTTAGTCATTAGCCATAAAGCGGCTCCTAGCGCACGTCTTCGAATATCGCTTCTATGCCTTCCATGACGAGTAGCTCACCATTGTCGAGGTTGTATCTAACCACTTTGCCGCGCACCTCACCGTCGGCGCCTTTGCTGATTACCGGATTGCCGTATAAATAGGCGTACCCTTCGCTTTCGGAAACATGAGCGGTTTCAGCGTTCGTTGTGCGCCCAGACTGCTTAAGGACGACTTTGCCTTTTAGCGTGAGGGTTTCACTGTCCACGTCATAAATCAATAGATCGGAACTGCCCTCCAGAGGTTCATCCCCGGCACGCTCGAGCCGTATCGGCCCCAACACGCTGGCGAGCCCGGTGCCGTTGTCATAGTCGAGTTTTCTGCCCCAGGCGTGGCTTTTTCCTTGCACTACTTCAACGGCGTCTTTTCGGGGGACCAGCTTCACTTCAAAACGATCGGCAGCTTCGAGGTAGGCAACACTGCCATCGCCAAGCGCCACGATTTCCCGCAATCCTTTAACGCGCTCGACCTGCGCCAAGTGTCCGTACGCGCGAGCTTCCTCACCGAAGCGGACGAGGGTCCGATATGGTTCGGGGTCATGAATTATGAAGCGGTGAAGGGCTTTGTGAATGGGTTTTTTCTCAGAATACGGCAGAAGTTCGAGCAGGTAGCCATTACCGGAATTATCAGTGAGGTCGGGATTGTATACCGCCCAAACTGTGGAACCGGTGGTTAGGTCGGTATTCATTCGCGTGCGCTCATCAAACCAAAGGGTAATACCGGCGACGCGTACAAAATGAGCTTTTAAATTTACCTGCTCCAATATTCCCGTTTGTACATCCAGGTATTCGATGATAAAAATGTCGCTTACATTATCTGGACTGGTCTTGATGGCAATTATGGGTTTACCGTCACGATCCAGTTCGACGGTAGGGCAGTTAACACAGTTCTCCGGTGATGTCTGCGCCCAGACAATTAGGATAAGCGCTACAACCAGTATGAAGAGCCAAGTTTTACTCATCGGCCTTCTTGAACTCCTCAACTGGCAGCGTGAATGGCTTACGGTAGACATGCACGCGGTGCTTGTTGACGTTGTGGAGCAGTGTACCGCCGGAGGTTTTGAAACCCTCGGCTTCGTTTATGCTGCTTGCAGGATTGCCAATTACAATGGCCTCGCCGCTTTCGTCATCGTAAAAGAGGGCGTCGCCGGTGGTTTTGATTTCGCCGTCTACTAGCACTACGCCCCCTGTGGCGATTAGCTTTTTGTCGCGGGTAAGACTGCGCACTTCGGGGGCATGGATTACGAGCTCGCCATCTTTGCGTTCGCGCACCAACTTTACATTTCCTTTGTGCATTGTAAAGACGGCCAGTCCCCGCTCTTCCTCGTAGTAGACCATGTCCGCCCATCCTTTTTGATTCCCGCTGGCAAGCATGACGTCACCTGATGAGGTTGAGATGTCGGTGTCAACGTTGAAGCTCATTTGGCCAGCCCGAACGAACACCGAATCGCCACCGTCTTTGGCGGGTTTCTGATGCATTTGGGCCGGGCCCGAAAGAACGCCCAGTCCGGTTGCTTCTGAATAAACGAGGCGGGGACCATTTGCTTTAAGCCTGCCTCGAATTACCGTCACGCCCCCTTCAAAAGTTGCCGTTCTCTCCCCTTCAGCCTCCTGCATGCTTTTTCCTTCTGGGGCCTCGAGGATTACCTTACTGGCAATAATCTTGAGCTCTCCTACGGAGCCGATTATTCCATGCGGGCTATTGCTTTCGTATACCCAAGGCCCCTTGCGCAGATTGCCGCTACGGCGTCCGTCCTGGTAGCTGATTTTTATTACACGACTGTTCGCGGCACCCAGCGCGATCGCCGCAACTAATAGCAATAGCGGGAAGAAACGGCGCGATATGTTCATTGGTTGCACTCCTTGATGCTGTCCATCACGACTATATCTTCTCCGTTTTCCCAGGATGCCTCTTCCAGCTTGAAATCCGATTCGAAGTTTTCGCCTTTGATCGAGATGCCGGGTCCTCTGAGGTAGAACGTAGGCGCAAAGAAGCCTTTATTCTGGCGGATTCGTACTGGTGGTTGCCCTTCGTCTCCCAGGCGAATGTTATAACATTCGCGTGGGATTTCGATGCTGGCGTACGGAAGTGTAAGGTCGTCATTGCGATCAATGGTCACTTCTGGCGCCGAGAGCGTGAGGTCCAGTTCGCCATTTACGTAGCGGGCGCCTTCGCGAAGGTCGCTGGCCTTTGAGATATGGCGGGACGGGTTGTTTTCGATGCGACCTGCGTAAAACACCCACTCAGCATTCGGGTCCGACTTTGGGTAAAGTCGCAGTTTCACCCCTTCCAGGAGCACTCCTCGTTCACGCGGGGGGGGTTCGCTGACGGGCAGGTTTGCGAAATAGTACGAGGCGGCTGCGAGAGCCAGAAGGAGAATGGCGGCGTAGCGGGTCACGGCCTTAGGTTAAGGTTCTCGCTACTTAAAAGCGTGAAGCAGGGCTTAAGCCCATAGGATTATAGTAGAAGCAATGGCTGAAGATTGCGACGAAAGAAGCATCATCGCCCGGTATTTTCCAGGTACTCCGCCTGAGCTGTGGCCCGCTGGTGAGATACTTTATTATCGAGACGAACAGGGGCGTATAGTAATTCATGAAGCTCCATTAGAGCTAAGATTTGAGATCCTTGAGGGAGTTCCCAGTGTCAAACCAGTTATTTGTGATGCATGTCGTCTGCAAATAGATCGCCGTATGGCGGTGTTCGCTCGCGCTGAGGTGATAACAGATAAAGCGGTGCGTTACCTCTACCGCAGCTTCTGCGAGGATACCGCGATATGTGCGAGTCGCGCTCAGCCCCGGCATTTGAGAGAAATACTGGCGCGCGTTATACTGCCGTGACCGATCCAGGAGCTTTCCCTGGGTCATTTATCGGCAATTCGCGCCTGAGGAGGCAGTATGGCACACGAAGTGAAACTGACAAAGGCCGGCTATGAACGATTGCAGGAAGAGCTGGCGGAAGAAAAGAAAAGACTTGAGGAAGCCACCCGAATCCTCCAAGAACAGATGGAGAGCTTCGAAGACTACGAAGACTCCGGCTTGGAAGAGGCCAAGCGCGAGAAGGCGCAGATCGAAGCTCGCGTGGATGCCCTGGAAGATATTCTGCATCGTGCGGAGATAATCGAAAGCGCGGAAGGTGACAAAATTACTTTAGGTTCTGTAGTAGTTGTGCAGGACGAAAAATCGGGGGAGAGCATAACTCTCCAAATTGTGGCGCCCGCCGAGGCGACAGTGCTGGAAGAGCCCATGAGAGTCTCTGACGAGTCTCCGCTCGGGGTGGCGTTGCTGGGCCATAAAGAAGGCGAAAAAGTGCGGGTAGATACGCCTGACGGCAGGCGGCGATTTCGAATCATCTCTGTAGGTGCTTGATCGTGAGACAGCCGCCCGACCAACTAAAACAGCGACTCGCTAATTTAGAGGCACTTGTAGAGGCAGGATTTCAAGCATTTCCGCATCGATTTGATAAAACCCACGATGCCGCAGCCATAGTCCGTGACCATGCTGCAGCGGGTGCCGAGGAGGAATGGCCGGAGGAGCGGGTGAGATTGGCAGGTCGTATTGTCAGCCTGCGGCGGATGGGAAAGGTAGCTTTCGCCCATTTGCTAGATGAATCTGGTCGGATTCAATTATATTTCAGCCGTGACAATACTCAGGAATATAAATTACTTAGAAAATTAGACATTGGGGATATAATAGGCGTAGAAGGCACTATTTTCACTACCAAAACCGGCGAAATAACTGTTTCTGTAGACAATTGGGAACCTTTAGTAAAGGCCTTGCGGCCACTTCCGGACAAATGGCACGGCATCAAGGACAAAGAGGTCCGTTATCGCCAGCGTTATCTGGACTTGATCGTAAATCCTAATGTCCGCGAAGTATTCATTGCACGAGCGCGTATCATACGCTACATCAGGCGTTTCCTGGAGGAGCGCGGTTTCCTGGAGGTCGAGACCCCCGTAATACTCCCTACTGCTGGAGGCACCGAAGCGAGACCTTTCAAAACATTCCACAACGCCTTGGCCCATGAATTTGAACTGCGCATATCGTTAGAGCTGCCACTGAAGAAGCTGCTGGTAGGTGGGTATGAAAAGGTATTCGAACTGGGGCGGGTATTTCGTAATGAGGGCATTGACGCGCAGCATAACCCCGAGTTCACAATGCTCGAAGCTTATTGGGCCTTTGCGGACTACAATGACATGGCCCGGCTTACAGAGAGCATGCTTTCCGACCTGGTCTTGGAATTGTTCGGTTCCCATGAGGTCGAGTATTTGGGCAGAAAAATAAACTTCTCACCACCGTTCAAAAGAATTTCCTTTGTCGAGGCGTTGCAAGAGAGATCCGGTATAGATTTTGATCCCCTGGATCTCGACAGGCTTCGTATTTGGGCGGACGCCCGCCACCCCGAGCTCATTGATGTGCCGGGATACAAACTATTAGATAAGCTGTTCGAGATGTACGTAGAAGAGGATTTACAGGATCCGACATTTGTATATGATTTTCCGGCAATAATCAGCCCCCTGGCAAAGAAGCACCGCGAGAAAAAGGGTTTAACTGAACGGTGGGATCTTTTCGTGGCCGGGATGGAACTCGCCCCAGCATATTCGGAATTGAATGATCCTTTCGATCAACGTGAGCGATTTGAGGAGCAGGTGCGCAGGCGCGAGGGGGGCGATGAAGAAGCCCACCGCGTAGACGAAGATTTCCTGGTCGCGCTGGAGCACGGCATGCCTCCGGCCGGCGGTTTGGGATTGGGAATCGACCGCCTGACGATGATACTGAGCAATCAGCCTTCAATTCGCGATGTGATATTGTTCCCCTTGCTTAGACCGCGATCGACAACGGCTACAACTCCTCAGCCAGAAGAAAGAAGTTCGAATCAGCATGAAAATCAGTAGACGCTTCGATGGTTCAGGCCGCCCCCTGGGGCGGCTTTTGTATTCGTGGAAGCCTTGCAATGGAGGGACATTAGCCAGACTGAAGGTGGCTAAGCTGGGTCTGAAGGAGGTGGACGTGCTAAAGCCGCAGGTGGAGATCGATCGTTTTAAGGTGCGCGTTCGCGGCCCCAGGGAAACGATCGAGCGCATCGCCGACCGCCTGATGTCGGCCGACTACCCCTACAGTACCGTCGGCAGCTTGTCTGGTGTGAAATACGCCGAGTTTATAGTGACCTTTGACGGCCTTACCGAAGCGCAGTGGTTTGCGGGAATAGCCAGTGATGCATTGGTAGGCGAGGCGCTGGCGGAATCGGACGCTGAATGATCAATCTTCTTCCATGCTGCCAAAGCGAAGCCGGGCGAGCTTTTTCCCGGTGGGAGTTTGCGCGAGTCCGCCGTCACCGGTTTCCTTGAGTTCCGGAGGCATCATCCTTCCGATACTCGCCATTGCCAAAATTACCTCGTCTGCCGGAATAGGACTTTCTACTCCGGCTAACGCCTGTTGGGCCGCGCTTACGGCGTGCACGGCGTAAAAGCCATTGCGCATAACGCATGGAACCTCGACAAAACCGCCGACCGGGTCGCATACGAGGCCGAGCGTATTTTGCAATGCCAGGCTGGCTGCATGCACCGCCTGCTGTGCATTTCCTGCTAGCAGCTCGACTACGGCTCCAGCCGCCATGGCGGCGCTCGAGCCTATCTCTGCCTGGCAGCCTCCGCTGGCGCCGGAAATGAATATCGTGCGACTGATTATTTGCCCAATGCCTGCAGCTAGCACCAGTGGCATCAGTAGTCTTTCGTGGGGAATGTCAAGGTGATCGGCGACACCGAAGAGCGCACCGGGTAAGGTTCCCGCGCTGCCTGCTGTGGGGGCGGCGACAATGCGGCCCATGCGGGCGTTTTCCTCGTTGACGGCCATTGCGTAGGCCTGAACGCGTTTTAGCAAGGGGGCCTGTAGGGGGTCTTCCGCCTGCCATAATCTACGTGCATTCCAGCCGACCATGCCAGCAATACTGGGTTCGCTAGTCGCAAGCCCCTTCTCGATGGATTCGCGCATTACCTCGAGGCGTTCCCGCAGCGGTGCCAGTACCTCTTCTGCGGACCTTTCAGAGCTTGACACCTCGTCTCTCAGTACGCATTCAGAAGGGGTATGCGGACATTTGGCGAGCTCGCGTAAAGTCACTGGCATGGCTATGACTATAAAGGATTGCGTAGGTAGTCGGCTATGCGCTCCGCGGCGGCTTTGCCATCGCGCACTACCTCGGGGAGGCCAACCCCCCGGTAGGCAGAACCTATTAGCTGGAGCCCGGGCCAGCGAACCAATGATTCCTGCAATTGCCCTATGCGATCCAGATGTCCTAACGTGTATTGAGGCATTCCAGCGCGCCAGCGATACACCCAGCTTTGTTCAGGTTCCGGCGTCGGTCCAACAACGTGTTGTAGGTCGGCATATGCGGCCGCTAGAAGTGACGAATCGTCGAGCCCTGCCTCCGGTCCCGAAAAATATGCCCGGGCAAGCAGCTTGTCAACCGGGGCACGCCCGCTCCATTTCTGGCTCAGCCAGGTAAAACCCCTGGCAGAGCTGCCTTCTCCGGCGGCAATGAGAATGCCATGTCCCTTAATATGGGGAAAACTTTCTCGTGCGAACAACATGGTAACGGTAGCAGTATCTCCATACGGGATTTGGGAAAGAGGCGTTGCAAGGTCGGGGTCTAGAGGGCGCAGCAGTTCTGCGGCTGCCCAGGCCGGCAAAGCAAGAATCAGCGCATCGAACCTCTCCGCGCCCCAGGGACCGAAGAGGTACCAGCGGCCGTTGTTGTTTTCCACCCGTTCAACGGCGGCGCCGGTGCGCCATTCGACGAGGGAGGTCGTACGCAATATTGCCTCAATAACGCTTCCGAGCCCCTCCTGCAGGGAAGCAAAAAGACTACCACCTTCACGGCTGCCGCGACGCTTGCGCATGGTTTGCAGGGAGCCGAGTATTAGAGAACGGTGTTTTTGTTCAAGGTCCTTGAGCATGGGAAACGCCGCCATGGTTGATAGCTCATAAGGATCCCCCCCGTAAATGCCGCCGGTAAGAGGCGCGGCTAGGTTCCGCCAAACCTCTTTGCCCAGCCGGCGTTCTATGAAAGCGCCGAAAGGTTCGTCCGCAGCGGTCCCGCGGGGCAAAAAAATATCCATCGCTGCCCGAAGTTTCCCGGTCACAGATAACAACCGGGTAGTCAAGAGCGGACCGAAGCGGGATGGAATTACCACATTCAGCCCTTCGGGCAGCGGGTAACCTTTTCCCCCTTTAAAAATGAATGCGGCGGGTTTTGCGGGCGTAGTACCCACGACTTTTTCGGCCAAGCCGAGGTCTTTTATAAGCTGGTAGAACCAAGGTTTATAACGAACGAAAGCGTCAGGACCTGCTTCTAGGCGGTAAGGTCCTGATTTAACGGTGAGAACCTTGCCCCCAAGGCGTTGTTCGCTCTCGAAAAGAGCGATTTTTAGGGGGTGATTTTTCTCGATTGCTTCTCGATTCAGATAGAATGCCGCCGCAAGCCCTGCCATGCCGCCACCAACAATCGCCACCTTGCTCATACAGCGTCACCGTACCATGTGGCTTCAACCAGATTGGCCAAGAGATTTACATAGTCATCTGCATCGTTCAGACTTTCGACGCGAACCAGGCTGATGCCATTTTGTTGTGCAGTGTGTCTTGCTTCGATGTCTATGTCGTATAAGACTTCCAGGTGATCGGCGGGGAACCCTATTGCCGCTACTACCACCTCACGTA